>FXBF010000780.1_pt1 | contig 11059 bp, 5 predicted proteins | sample 5335321 | NCBI WGS metagenome assembly FXBF01 (sample SAMEA103928391, study PRJEB20085) | sediment metagenome | isolation source: sediment | reverse complement strand
GGCAGAGCCCGGCCGCCGCCGCGATCAGGGCGGCTTGAACTGCGCGGCTGCGAGGCAACCTGATCACGGGCTACTCGACATCCAGAGCCCTGCGCTTACCCGTGACCTTTTCCAACTGTTCTCTCAGGCTCTCGAGCTTCTCGCGCGCCTGCTCCACGACATGAGCCGGGGCCTTCTGAACGAAGTCCACACTGGCCAGGCGCCGTTCGGAACGTTCGACCAGTCGCTGCAGCTCCGTCGCCTGTTTCTCCAGCCGCTCTCGCTCGCGCGCGAGATCGATGAGCCCCTCGAGCGGTACGTAGACCTCGGCGCCGGAAGTCAGAACCGCGGTCGCGCCGGCGCCGTGGGCCTCGCCATCGAACGAGAGGCTCTCGATGCCGGCCAGCTTGCGCGCCGGTTCCCCCTCCGCTCCCAGCGCGCGCCGCAGCGCATCATCGGCGGACCGCACCTGCACCGCGATCGTGCGACCGCGCTCGACGTTGTACTCGCTGCGGATGTTGCGGACCGCGCTGAGCAACTCCTGCAGAATCGACATCTCGGACTCGGCGTCCGCATCGTCCCATTCGGCTCGGGGCTCCACCCACGCGGCGAGCATGGTGCTCTCCGCCTCCCGGTTGGGGAGCCGGAGCCAGAGCTCCTCCGTTATGAAGGGCATGAAGGGGTGCAGCAGGCGGAAGCAGCGATCGAGCACCTCGCGCAGCACCGACCGGGCCACATCCCGCGCCTCCGGGCGCGACTCGTCATAAAGCCGCGGCTTCACCAGCTCGAGGTACCAATCGCAGAACTCGCTCCAAAAGAAGCGATAGATCCCGGTCGCCGCCTCATGCAGCCGATAGCGCTCGAGGCTGTCGGTCACCTCACGGGTCGCGCGGTTGAGTCGCGAGAGAATCCAGCGATCCGACAGCTCCAGCCTTTCGGCTTCCGGCACGTCACTGACCGGGTGGCCATCCAGGTGCGGCAAGGCGAAGCGCGCCGAATTCCAGATCTTATTGGCGTAGTTGCGGCCGACGTGGAACGATTCCTCCAGATCCTCGTAGTTCAGCTGCAGGTCGGCGCCGATTCCGAGACCGTTCATCAGGGTGAACCGCAACGCGTCGGCGCCGAACAGCCGCACCACCTCGAGCGGGTCGATGCCGTTGCCCAGCGACTTCGACATGCGCCGGCCCTTGTGATCGCGCACGGTCCCGTGCAGGTAGACGTCCCTGAACGGGACCTCACCCATGAACTCCAGGCCGGACATAATCATCCGGGCCACCCAGAAGAAGAGGATCTCCGGCGCCGTAACCAGGGTGTGGCCGGGGTAGAAACTCTTCAGGTCATCGGTCTGGTCCGGCCACCCCAGCGTGGTGAACGGCCAGAGCCAGGAAGAGAACCAGGTATCGAGCACGTCGGGATCCTGCTCGATCTCCGGGCCGCCGCACTCCCCGCACTTGTCCGGATCCTCGCGGAGCACCAGCGTGGCGCCGCACGACTTACAGTACCAGACGGGAATGCGATGACCCCACCACAGCTGCCGCGAGATGCACCAATCGCGAACGTTCTCGAGCCAGTTCACGTAGACGCCGCCCCAGTGCTCGGGCGTGAAGCGCACGTCGCCTTTCCGGTAGGCCTCGAGCGCCGGCTCCGCCAGCGGCTTCATACGGACGAACCACTGCTCCGACACCCGCGGCTCCACCATGGTGTGACAGCGGTAGCAGTGCCCGACCGAGTGCCTGTGGGTCTCGGTCTTCTCGAGCAGGCCCCGTTCGTCGAGCTCTTTCACCACCGCCTTGCGAGCGGCGAAGCGGTCCATCCCCCTGAAGCGCTCTGGAACCGAGTCGCTCAGCGTGCCGTCCGGGTTGAAGATGTCGACCTGCGGCAGATCATGGCGCAGCCCGATCTCGAAGTCGTTGGGATCATGAGCGGGCGTCACCTTGACGAGGCCGGTGCCGAACTCGGGATCGACGAACTCGTCGGCGATGACGGGGATCTCACGCTCCGCCAGCGGCAACAGGACCTTCTTCCCGAGCAAGCCCCGGTGGCGGTGATCTTCCGGGTGAATCGCCACGGCCGTATCGCCCAACATGGTCTCGGGCCGCGTGGTGGCCACCACCACGTAGTTCGACTCCTTAGCGACGATCGGATAGCGCTGATAGTAAAGGGCTCCCTCGACCTCTTCGTGCTCCACTTCCTCATTCGCCAGAGCCGTCTCGCATCTGGGACACCAGTTGACGATGTAGTTGCCGCGGTAGATGAGACCCTTGTCGTAGAGCCGCACGAAGACCTCGCGGACGGCCTTGCTGGGGCCAGGGTCGAGCGTGAAGCAGGTGCGGGCCCAATCGGCCGAACTGCCGATCGCCTTCAGCTGCTCGAGGATCGTGCCGCCGGTCTCGTGCACCCAGGCCCAAACGCGCTCGACGAAGGCCTCGCGGCCGAGGTCCCAGCGGGTTTTCCCCTCCGCCGCTAGTTGCCGCTCCACGACGTTCTGGGTCGCGATACCAGCATGGTCCGTTCCCGGCACCCACAACGCTTCCCTGCCCTGCATGCGGCGCCAGCGGATGAGCACATCCTGGATGGTGTCGTTGAGGCCGTGACCCATATGAAGATCTGCGGTCACGTTAGGGGGTGGCATGACGATGACGTAGCTCTCGCGGCCACTGTGCTCATCGGCGGAGAAATAGCCGCGCTCCATCCAAGCGGCGTATGTCTTCGCCTCGAAGGACCGCGGAGCGTATCGCGGCGGCAGGTCCATGCCCTTTGCCTTGTCGGTCTCCATCAAACGCCGCCTTCTTCCTCCCCGCTACCGTACCATCCCCCGGCAGGGCCGCATGCCGCCGAGGCGCTCACCTTCAGGCTGAGCGGTGACAAGCGTGTAACTTATCTTGAAAGGGCGCAGCGGCAATCGTGCGCTGATGGCGGAGCGGCCCGGCTCAGCCGGACCTGGTGGTGTCCTTCTGGGCCTTCTTCTCGGCTGCCTCGCGCTCCCTTTGTTTGCGCTCGCGGGTCGCCTTGATCCGCTCGTCCTGCGCGTCGCGGATGGCGCCCTCGCCCGCCTGGCGCTGGATCTCGCCGTACTCCCTGAGCATGTCTTCGGACTCGCGCCCGGGCCCGATGTAGAACGGCAGCGGCACGGTGAGCGGCCCCAGGTGCAGACCTTCGGGTGAGACGCCCCACTTGTTCCCCTCTTCCCCGACGGTCCAGTCCATCGCCTCGGCCTGCCGCGCCAGTTCGGCGGCCATGCTGTCGTCGTACGCCTCCAGAATGGCTTGCAGCCGGGCCTCGAGCTGCGCCGTGCGCTCCGCCGGCGTGAGATCGGTGCGTCGGGCCAAGGGGTAGACAAGCCAGAGCCGCCAGTCGCCGACGCGCGGGCGCAGCCGCTCCGCGGCGCTGAGCGACGACTCGGTTTCCCCCTCCAGTTCGCCGGGTTCCGGCTGTTCCGGCTCCGGCTCGGGCTCGGGCGTGCGCTGCGGCTCGACCGGCGGCGCTTCGGTGATCCTTATCTCGATCGCCTGCATCCCTGTCGCTTCCACCCGGACCGGCTGGGGCGGACGGTACACGTCCCCCGGCTCCATGTACCGGATGAACAGCGGCGAAACCCGGACCAGCAGAATGTGGAAGAGCACGGACAGGATCACCCCGCTCGAAATTGCTATCCTGTGGCGGCGAGCCCGCTGTCGGGTTACGGACAGTGTCCGCCGTTCGGGCCGTACCGCGCCACGAGTCTCCTCGCCGGATTGGGGCGGCCCGAGCAGGGTTGAGAAGATCACTCTAGCTGATACTCCAAGCGCGCTATCCTGTTCCTGTTACAGTACTTCTGCCACGCGCTGCGCCGCTTCCCTGAGGCGCTCGGCGGGCTTGCTGAGGGCTACCCGGAAGAATCCTTCGCCTCCCTCTCCCATGCCTGCACCTGGAAAGAGAACAACTCCGGACTCCTGCAAGATCCGACGGGCGAAATCGACGGATGGTTCGCCGCTGGGAATGGGGATCCAGAGATACAGGGTCGCGCGCGGGCTCTGGACCTCGAAGCCTGCCTCGCGGAAGGCCTCTAGCGCGGCGTCGCGCCGGGCCTGGAAGATGGCGATGTTCTTGGGTACGAACTCGGACCAGGCGTCCAGAGCGGCTGCCCCGGCAGCCTGACAGGCCAGGAAGGCACCCGTGTCGTAGTACGGCTTGATCCTGGTCATGGCCTTGATTGTGTCGCTGTGCCCTGCGACCCAACCGACCCGCCAGCCGGTCATGTTGAACGCCTTCGAGAGCGAGTAGAACTCGACTGCAACGTCGCGCGCTCCCTCGAACTGCAGTACGCTCGGCGGCCGGTAACCGTCGAACGCGACCTCCGAGTAGGCATTGTCGTTGATCAGCAGGGCATCGTGCCGCCGGCAAAACTCGAGCGCTTCCTCGAAGTACTCCTCGGACGCCACGGCGCCCGTCGGGTTGTTCGGGTAGTTGAGGTAGACGAGCTTGGTGTGGGCCAGCTTCTCCCTGGGCACCTCGGACCAGTCGAGCAGGAACGCCTTCTCTTGCCTTAGAGGAACCTTGATCACGTCAGCGCCCACCATGTAGGTACCACCGAAATACGGATAGTATCCCGGATCCGGGATGATCGCGCCTTCACCGGCATCGAGGTAGACGAGCGGCAGGTGCGCGATCCCCTCTTTGCTACCGATGAGCGGCAGTATCTCATCGAACGGATCGAGCTCGAGCCCAAACCGCTGCTTCATCCATTCGGCGATCTTGATGCGAAACTCCGGCAGACCCCGCGAGAACGGGTAGCGACTGTAGCGCTCCTGGGTGACGGCTTCCTGGATCGCCTCGATCGCCTGGGCGGGCGGCATCTGATCCGCATCGCCCGCACCCAGATCGATGATGTCCACGCCATCCTCGATCAATTGCGCCTTGATCTTCGGAACGTCGGCCAGCGCATAAGCCGGGAGGTTCAGAAAGCGTTTCGAGAAATTCGGCATCCGGCTCCCTCTCTAAGGTCGTGTCGAGTCATCCCAGGAGACAAAAAGCTATCTGGACGGCCCGCCCCGGGCCAGTCAGGTCTTGAGCTGCTTCTTCCTGGCGGCCGGAAAGAGCACGTTGTTCAGGATAAGCCGGTAGCCCGGCGAGTGGGGGTAGAGGTCGAGGTCGGTCGGCGGATCACCGACCACGTGCTGAGCGTCCTCCGGATCGTGTCCGCCCAGGAAGGTCCAGGTTCCCTTGCCGTAGTTGCCATGTATGTACTTCACCCAGGGCGCATTGGGCTCCTCAGCCAGTACGGTCACCGATGGCTTGAGCCTGCTGCGCCGGAAGCTTGTGGTAATCCCATAGTAATCCCTGATGACGCGCTCGTGATTCTGAGTGAGCATGCTGGCTACGGGGTCGATCTTGGCACTGAAGTCGAACAGCTCGAAGCTGCCAAGCTGCCGCCGCATGGGCGTGTTCACGAGATGGCCATCGATATCGCTGAACGCCGACAACGCGGGGCTGTCAAACAGCTCGGCGTTCTCGAAGGCGAAGGTGCGGTCCCAGTTCATGCGGGCCCCCGCATCCGGATCCATACCATCGCCGTCGGCGTAGGCCGCCGCGATGTCCACATCCAGCGCGGCCAGCGCAAGGTCGATGGTCTCCGTCGCCGTGCACATGGCAAAGATGAAACCGCCGCCTTCCACATACTCGCGGATCTTCTCCGCCACACCTTTCTTCAGGCTCGGAACATCCGGAAAGCCCAGCCCGGCAGCGACCCGGCGGTTGCGAACGACCTCCTCCTGTAGCCAGGCGGCACCGGCATAGGTGAGGTAGAACTTCGAGTACTGGCCCGTGAAGTCCTCGTGGTGAAGGTGCAACCAGTCGTACTCCGGCAGCTTACCGCCGATCACCTCGGGGTCCCACAGCTGATCGTACTCGATGCCGGCATAGGTGAGCGCCAGCGTCACGGCGTCATCCCACGGTCGCGCGCCGGGCGTCGTGTAGACCGCTATACGCGGCGCCTTCTCCAGGATGACCGACTCCATGTTCGACGTCGCGATCTCGGCACGAGCCGCGGACACCGCGGCGGCATCGAGCGGCTCCACAGTAACGCCACGCAACGCCGCTTCGCGCCGCACCGCCGGAGCGTCGGGAAGCAGGAACGACCCGGCCCGGTAATTGAGCAGCCACTCCACGCTCTCGCCGCGCTGGAGAATCCAGGAGGCGAGACCGTAGGCCCGCAGGTGATTGGCCTGCGCGCCATCCATCGGCGCCAGCAGGTACTGGGCGTGCGCCGCGCCGGCGGTGGCCAGCTGCAGAAGCAATATCAGCCACAGTCGCGACTTCACGACCTGGGAATCTCCTGTTTGAGCTCCGCCAACCTGCGGCGCCCCAGCGGCGTGAGGGCGCTCTCCGGATACTCGAGGATCAAAGTCTCCAGCAACTCGATGGCGCTCGTCGGCCGTCCCGACTCCGCCAGCGCCTCGGCCAGCGTTACGAGTGCCACCGGCGCTTCCCCGGAGGACGGGTACAGCTCGGGGATCCGCCGCAGAACCGCTTCGGCGCGATCTGTCGCTCCTTCCTCCACGGCCAGCTCGCCCGCCCAGAGCAGGATCGCGGGCCGGGCGCTCGACGGCGGGGCATTCCCGAGGCCGTCCATCAGCCGGTCGAACGCTTGAAGGCGCCGGCCTTCCATCAGCGCCCGCCGCGCCGCCGCCACCGCTCTCAGCTCGGCTTCGCTGCCGTTTCGCACGAACCCCAGGAACCTGAGCGCCGCGCCGCGCTCTTCCCCGCCGAGCGTCGCCGCGGCGACCTCGAACTCCGCGCGCGCTTCATCGTAGCGGCCAGCGTAGAGCGCCAGATAGGCGCGGCTCGCCGCCAGCCGCGCGGTCACGGCGGAGCTGGTCCCGGTTTCGGGAACGAGCTTCAGCATCTCCGCCGCCTCGTCAAGCCGACCCCGCCGGATGTTCGATTCAGCAATGGCGAGTGCAAAGGACGGGAGCTGCGGGTCGTCGGGATAAAGCTCCGCGTACCGCCGCAGGCTGCGTTCGGCCCGGCGACTCGCGCCTCGTGCGGCGAAAAGACCGATCTGCGCCCCGCCGGCCCAGCGGTGAGCGGGAGTGCCAGGCTCGGCTCGTTCCAGCAGCTGGTCCAGCGTCCGCAGGGCGGCGGCCGTGTCACCTGCGCTGAGATCGTACTGGACGATCCGACGCCCCAGGTCCCAGCCCACCGAGTCGGCCGCAACCTCGAGAAGTATTCTCCTGTAGGCCCAGGCCACAAGCGCCGGTTGACCCTCAGCGGCCGCCGTGCGGGCGAACCGGGTCGCGAACAGCTCGCGCTCCCGCGGCTCCAGATCATCGAGCAGCACCTCGGCCCGTTCACGCGCCTCCTCAGGTCTGCCGGCGAAGAGCGCGGCGATCGCCGCCAGCTTGCGCTCGTCGGGTGAGACCGGTTCATCCGGGAGCTGCTCGAGTATCGCCTCCGCGGCAAAGACCGCCTCCAGCCCGAGCGCCTCCAATTTCCGGCCGATCAGGTCCCAGTTTACCCCCGGAGACAGCCGGAGCAGCGCGAGCCACTGTCCGGCGGCGTTGAACCAGCGCCGCTCGCTCGCGTAGAGATCCGCCAGCTGCAAGGTCAAGGCCACCGTGCGTGAAACGGCACCCTGCCCCTGGCGCAAGATGCTCTCCGCCTCGCGGAGCTCCCCGACACGTTGCAGCGCCGCCGCGTACTCGCGGTAAGCGACATCCGATCGCGGTGACATCTGCAGCCAGCGCTCACCTGCTTCCCTCACCTCGTCGGTTCGGCCCAGATCGGCAAGCACTCTCAGCTGCACCTGTCTGAGCAGCGGTGATTCCGGGTCCGTCCGAATCGCTCGCTCGAGGACCGGAAGCACGTTCTCGAGCCTGCCCTGGCGGCGCGTTATGCGCTCGTAAGCCAGGACCGCGCCGGGCTCCGCGGGCAACTCGAGCAACAGGCCTTCCAACGCGATCAGGGCGCGCGAATACTGGCCCGCACGCTCCAGCGACTCGGCGTAACGCAACTCGCGCTGTACCCGCTCCTGCCGGCCGGTCTGGGCGACGGCGGAAAGGGGCACAGAGAGAAGGAGAACGGCGAGCAGGAGCGCGGATCTACGAGCCACCGGTTCCCCCCCGCCCGTTAAGGCGATCGAAGTACTCCAGAATCAGACGCCGGTAGGCCGGCGGGTACCCGCGCAGCACTTCATCGGCGGGAAGGGGATACTGCGTGCCGCGCAGCAGCTCAGGCGGCAGCTCGCCGGGCCGCAGGACCTCGACATCGCCCGGTCGCTCGGCCCGGCGTTCCCGCTCGAACTCGTCCTGCTCCAGGGTACGCCCGGCGTCGAGCAACCTTTGGAAGAGCCGGCTCTGGCGCTCGATGATCTCCTGGTTCAGCCGGCCACGCTCCAGCTGACGCGCCAGTTCCTCCGCTTCCTGAGCCAGCGACTCGAGATGCCCGAGCACCTGCCCCCGTGGCCCTACAGACTTGTTGAGGTTCATGAGCTCTTCGGCGATCGCCCGCTGGCGGCTGGCCAGCTGCCGCAGCTGCTGAAGGATCAAGTTGCTAATGCCGCCCGGCGTGATGCCGCCCGCCTGCGCGTTGAGATCGCCTTGTTGCTCGGCAAGCTGGGCCAGTTGCTGGAGCGCGTCCCGGAGGCCGGTCCCGGACTGGGCAACGGAAGCAGCGTCCGCCGCCTGCATCAGCTGAAAGGCCAGCTCGTTGAGCGACTCGCTAACCTGCCGGCCAAGCTTCGGGTCGCCGCGGCCCGAGCGGGTGCCGTCGCCGAGCTGGCCCAGCAGATGCTCCAGCGACTCGCCGACATCGCCGGAAGCCTCGATGACCGTCTGATCGAGGAGCAGCGTTGACTTGCTCGCTCTCGCGAGCTGCTCGCGGAGCTGGTCCGCCCCGCGCTTGATCGCTACCTCTTCGGATCTGACCTCCGAGCGTACCCCGGGGTCGTTCGATTCCAAGCGCTTGTTCAGGTCTTGCTGCCTGCGCGCCAGCTCGAGCGCTTCGGCTTGCGCCCGCTCGAGCGCCTGAACGACTTCCTGACGCCAGCTTTCCTGCATCTGCTGTCGCCCCTCCCGGAGCGCCGACGCCGCCTGCCTCATCTGCGACGCCGCCTGACGCGCCGACTCGCCCGCCTGCCGGCCGCTGCTCGCCAGCGCCCGGGCCGCCTGCTCGTCCGAGCGAGCGGCTTCACCCGCCGATCGTTGCGCGTCCATCGCTCGGTCGGCCGCGTTGTACTCGCCCGCCTCACTCAGCTCCTCGGCGAACTGACCGACCCTGTCCGAGAGTTCGTCCGCGCGGTCTCCCAGCTCCTCAGCGCTGCGCTCGAGCCGGGCTCTGAGGGAATCAGCCGCGTCCGGGCCGATCTCCGACATAGCGTCCGCCAGCTCGTCCTGCGCCCGGCTCAGTTCCTCCGCCTGTGTCTCCAGAGTCTGAAACTCCGCCTCGAGCGCGGCGCGCCTGAGTAGCTCGAGACTCTGCTCGACCCGCTCACGGAAGTCGACGCTACCTTCCGCAAGCCGCTCGATCGCTTCGCGGATCTGTTCCGGGTCCAGCTCGACCAGCGCCGCGCGGAGCTTCTCGATCATCTCCTCGAGCTCGGGCGTCAGTATGCGCTCGTAGAGCGACTCGATCTCACGCAAGCGTTCCAGTACGCTCGTGTCGTTCAATCCGGCCTGCTCGATGCTCTCCTGAAGCTCGCGCAACGACTCCTGGACCTGCTCGGCCTCCTCGAGAAGCCGGCTGACCTCGTCGAGCGCCTGACGCGCGGCCTCCGTATCCCTGAACTCCACACCCTGCTGGCTCTGCGAGCCGCGGCGATCGGCGTCAGAAGCCTGCCGGGTCCCGGTGGAGCGCTCCAGCGCGCGCGTCGATTCCTGGCGCTCGCGGGCGCGCTCCGCCAGGCGCTCGACGTCCTCGACCAGACCCCGGGCATCCGCCACGGCCCTTTCACGCAGCTCTTCCAGCGCCGGCAAACGCAACACGTACTCACGACTCTTCCCCATCTGCGGGTCGGGCGCGTTATCGTACGCCCGGACGAAATAGCGCAGCGTGTCGCCCGGCAGAAATCCGCGACCACGCGCGTCGAGGAGCATGGGAAGGTTGGCTCGCGGGCCATCGTCAGCCAGCTCTATCACCTCGACCTGGTCCGGCCACCGTTCGCCCCAAGCGGAGATGCGCCAGCTCACCAACTCGACCCTCGAGAGGCCGTAATCGTCGCCGACCTCCACAACCAGCGGCTGGACCATCGCCGTGCTGAGCAGTGTGTCGACTCCCGGATACACGATGGCCACCATGGGTACGCTGTCCGCCACGACCGAGAAGAAGAGCGAGTCCGGATCACCTTCCAGCCCCGCGCCACCCGAGCCGACGATGTGCCAACCCCAGGCGCCCGGACGGACCGCGAACGAACTGCGGAACCGCCGCTCCTCCATGATCTCGAAGGCGATCGTCCGACCGGACGAGCTCTGCAGCGCGACCCGCTCGACCGCTCGTGTGGTCGCACCCGCAACGGTTGCCCGTGTGCCTTCGGGCACCGACACGGCAGGCACAGGAGCTGAGAGCACCTCGCGCTCACGCCGCGTATGCGCAGGATAGCGAAGCGTCAGTTGCACATCGAGAAGCAGTAGCGGATCGACGGGCGTCACTCGCAGCGTGTCGCTCAACGCGCCATCGCTCGCGCGGGCCCAGACCAGAGTCGGTGCTTCAACGCGAGGCACGACAGCAGTCGCCGTGCCGCCGGATACCGCATACCAGCGGCGGCTGGGCACTTCGCCGGTCGGCTGCCAGATCAGCTCCACGGAGTCACGCTGGGGCGCGCTGACGGTAACGGGGAAATCGCGCCCGCGCTGGACTTGCTCCGCGCCACTGGTGAGGTGAAGCGAGGGGAGAGGTGGACGGGTCAGGTGCCGCACCGGATGCAGCACAGCAACCCACGCATCCGCGGCCGATTCCCGGGCGTTCACCCAGATGGCGGTCGTAACGATGAGGGCAGCCGCCGCGAGGGTCAGAGTCACGACGGTATAGATCCGGGCTGCCCGCGCAACGCTGCCGCCAAGCTCCGCTATCCGCTTGCCCGCGAGCCGGCCGGCCACGCGCCTCCGGT
>FXBF010000779.1_pt1 | contig 11060 bp, 10 predicted proteins | sample 5335321 | NCBI WGS metagenome assembly FXBF01 (sample SAMEA103928391, study PRJEB20085) | sediment metagenome | isolation source: sediment | reverse complement strand
GAGGAAGTGCTGGCGGACGGTGAACGCCGCGTCGCCCGTCCTTCCTGACAGCCACCTCGCGGGAAGCGGTCGGCTGCGGAGTCGGTGACGCCGACCAACGCTGTCATGTGCGGGATTATCTCCGAGTGAGAGTACGTGGCATCATGCGGCTGTGGGAACCGTGGCGACAAGCTGTCCGCCGATCGAGCGTCACGGAGAGAACCGTCCCGTGCCGCGGCAGATCTTCTGCGTCAACGCCAACCCACGTCGCTCAGCGCGCGCTCACCGAAAGCGCGCACCAGCTTGCACGCGAGCTGCGCGAACGGTGCCGAGGCCTGGCCGTCGGCGGCGCCGCTCCTGATTCGCTCCAGTTCCCGCACCAGCTCGACGCGCGCCTCACCCGCTACGCGGGCGACGAAGGAGGCCGGGTCAACGTCGAGATCGATGAGGTCCTGTAGCGCCTGAGTGAGCAGGACGTTGTGCGGTCCTTCCCACGTCTCCATGATCACGCAGTCGCGATAGATACGCGGAAGCGGCGAGAACACTTCTTCGATGCCGTTGCCGCCGAGGAGCATCATCGCGTCGTGGACGAGGTCGGTGGCTTCGCGGGTGAGGACGACCTTGGACAGGCTCAGCATGATCCGGAAGTCCAGCGCCTCGACGCTCGTCTTCCCCCGCTCACGGGCGCTCTCCCAGAGGCGGAGCAGCTCGAACACCGTGGCCAGCGCGCGCTCCCGGGCGACGCGGATCTCGGCCACGGCGTCTCGCACCAGCGGATAGTCGATGAGCTTCGCGCCGAACGCCGTGCGGAAGTCGCAATAAGCGGAGGCGGTACGCTCCGCCTGCCTCAGGGCGGAGGCTCCGAAGCTGGCGCAGGCGAAACGGGAGGGCGTCAGAACGTACCTCAGAAGGTTCGCGATGCCCCGATCGAGCGGCCCCAGCGGATAGGCCACGGCTCCGTCGAAGCTGACCTCGGCCGTGGCCAGCTCGCGCGTGCCGAGCTTCTCCTTCAGGCGGTCGATCGTGTAGCCGCTCCGCCGCCGGTCGCCCTCGTCCAGGTAGGCCGGCACCAGGAACAGCGCCACGCCGGATGCGCCTGGCGGCGCGTCGGTTGGCCGGGCGGTGACCAGAAAGAAGTCGGCGTTGGTGTTCGAGCAGAACCACTTCTGGCCGTGCAGTCGGAAGGCGTCGCCCTCGGGGATCGCCTCCACGGCGTTCGCCGCGACGTCCGACCCGCCCTGGATCTCCGTGACGAACTGCGCCCCGTGGTAGACGCGGTCGGGGCTCGAGCCCCGCACCAGCTCCAGCGCCCGCCGGTGCTCCTCCCGGTCGGCCAGCGCATCGAGCGCGCGGACCAGGCCGTCCGTGCACGCCATGGAGCAGCAGACGCCCGACTCGCCGTTCTGCGCGTAGAGGTACGCCTTCGCGTAGAAGATGAAGGGGTCGCCATGGACGGCGCCCAGGCGCTGGCGCCCCTCCACTTCGGAGAGGGCTTCCAGGGTCGAGGCCGGCAGCAGCACCTCGTCCACGCGCCGGTTGTGGGCATCGAAGTGACGGAGGCTCGGCCAGTTTTCGGGCCGCGCCGATTCCTCGCTCAGCTCCCGGAGCCTGCCGGCGACCTGCGCGCCCCAGGCGGACATCTCGGCGTTGGCGGCCGCGGTGGCACGGCCTGCGTAGCGCGTGAGGAGCCGTTGCAGGAGCGCGTCGTCCTCGAACCAGTTACCGGGGAGAGCGTTCAGGTAAGGTCGAAACGAGTAGACCATGCCGTCACCTCCTCTGCCTCTGCCGTATCAGGATACGGCGCTGCCGACCTGGACCAGCTCGACGCGCCTTAGATCGTGCGGTACAGATTGCGGCCGCAGTCACCCGGAGCTCCTACGGCCGCACGTTCACCCCCGGATCGGTCGGGCACCCCGGCTCCCCGATCCCCGCGCGAGCCCGCGCCCGCGTCACTCGTCCTTCCTGGTCAAGCCGAGGCCTCACACGCGCCCCGCGTCCACCACGATAGCGGAGATCCGGCCCTCCTCGTCGCGGACGAAGCTGAGCGTCATCCCGCTGACCCGGAACTCGTCTTTGACAGTCGGGGAGAGCGGGGCGTCGGGCCCGCCCTCTATGAACAGCCGGTCACCCCGGACTTCGAGAGACCACGTCGCCTCCAGCTCATCGCTGTAGTAGTCGCCAGCGTGCTCGGCGAGCTGGGAGGCGTCGGGCTCGAAGAGTTCGACCGGCTCGTAGGTCGCCATTCCCCCGTCATCGAATTCGGCATACACGCGCAGCGGCTGGTGCTTGAAGCGGATGGCTACACCGAAGGGCGCGTCCACCGCCTTGAACCGGTTCGGGCTCAGCGGGGCGAGGTGGAACATGAAACCGTTCGCATCGACCTTCAGCTTTCCCTCATCGACGGAGACCTTCCAGATCGTGCCGGACTCGGGGTTGCGAAAGGCGCCGGCCCATGCCTCGAGCTCCGCCGCCGACAGCTCGATGTACCGGGCTTCCGCGGCCGTCGCCTTTCCCTCTTCGGCTTCCGCCACAACGAGCTGGTCGGCGACGTAGATGTCGGCGACCTGTCTGGCGAAGCGGCTCGGGCTGATCGAGCCGAGGTTGCAGAGGACGATGACGCTGAAACGCTGGTCGGGGAAGCGAAGGAGCTCCGTCCGGTAGCCCTGCGCCGAGCCGCCGTGGCTCACTGTTCGCTGGCCCCTGTACTCGCCGATGGTTAGCCCGGCGGCGTAGTCGAGGGTGTCGCCGCTGCTGAGGACACCGCGCCTGTGGAGTTCTTCGAGCAGCGTACCCCGGCCGAGCTTGTTCTCGTAGAAGTTGTGATCCCAGAGCAGCAGGTCGTCCACCGACGTGTGGAGGCCGCCGGACCCTACGAGGTCGAAGTTGCTCACGTACATGGCGATGGTTCCGTCGTCGCGCTTCACGTGTCCGATCGCCCGGTTCCTCGAGATATGCGTCCGATCGTCATGGAAGTGTGAGTTTCGCATACCCAGCGGCTCGAAGATGTTCTCCCGCGCGAACTCCCGGAGCGTCTTACCGGTCGCCCGCTCGATGATCACCGACAGCAGGAAGTAACCCGAATTGCTGTACAGGTACTCCTCACCGGGTTCGAAATTGAGCGCCTTCTGCCGCGCGATCATCGCGAGCGCGTCCTCCGGCTCGTGGATGTCGGCGAACTCTTCTCCGGCCAGCTCCCAGAGCGTCAGGTAGTCGCGTATCCCGCTGGTGTGGTTGAGGAGATGCCGGATCGTGATGGTCGTTCCGTAGTCCGGCAACTCCGGCACGTAGTCGCGCACGTCGTCATCGAGCGAGACGTGACCCTGCTCCGCCGCCAGTATGATGCTGGCGGCCACAAACTGCTTCGATGTGGAGGCGATGTAGAAGACCGACCGCGACGAGAGCGGTACGTCGTGCTCCAGGTTCGCCATCCCGTAGCCGCGCCGGTAGATGAACCGACTGTCCTTGACGACGCCCAACGCGCAGCCCGGCGATTCCGGCTTGTCCCACTCGGCGAACGGCGCGTCCACCTTCGCGGCGCGGTCCTCGCCCGGGCCCGCCTGCCCGAGCGCCGTCAAGGCCGGGGCGGCGACCAGCAACACGACTGCGGCCGGGAGCGCGGCCGCGGGTATCGAGAACACGCGCGACATGTTTGTCCTCCGTGGTTCGACCCTGCCGCTGCGTCCCAGAGCGGCCCGCCGACGGCCGCACTGCAGGAGCAATCCTCGTGTACCGGCGGCTCGGCGGCTCGCAGGGCGCGAGCGGACCAGCACGAGGTTCCGGCAGGACTCCGGCGTCGTTGTCGTCGGGATGAGCTTCGGCTGAAAATATCCGGCCGTTGTGCAGCGACGCAAGCCGGCCGCCCGTCGCATGCGCTTTCGAGGGTGTTTGCGGCGCCGGTTCCCGAACCCGTCGCGCCCGGGTCAGGAGCGAAGGCTGCGACCGAGCGCAGCGCCGAAGATCAGCAGCAGGGGCGCGGTCCACAGCCCTGGATAGGCGGTCCACTCGACGGCGGCGATCATGATGTGGCCGGCGCCGTTCAGGATCTCAACGATCGCCCAGAACATGGCCAGCTTCAGCGCCCAGGGGCGGCCGTGGGCCACGGAGGGGATCAAGGCGGCCAGCAGCAGCGTCACCCCGAGGTGGAGCAGCACGAAGAATTCGGGCGCCAGCGAAAAGAGGGGGAAGATATCGTGGAAGCCGGAGACGAAGTCCTCGAAGCCGTGGAGGAACTGGGCGGCGACGAGCCCCGGGTAGAGATGGCGGCCCGCCGACAGCCGGTGGGGGTGAGCCGCTAGATCTCGGGGGTCCATGCGGAGCCTCCGGGGCCCTGCCCGTGCGACCGTCGGGGTCGGTCTTTCCTGCGCTCATAGCTTCCCGCTTCGTTGCGACTGATTTTGCGCCTGGCGACCAGGCCCTCGAGCACGACCTCGCTGGCCACCACCAGGTTCGCGGTCTCGTCCACGTCGATTTCACTGGAGGTCGCAGTCCTGGCCAGCTCCACCAGACCCGGCACGGTGGTGAAGCCCTTGAGACAGGCCTCGGCGCTGGACAACTCGGCGACCTGAAGAGCGCCGCCGGTCTCGAAGTACTCGATGACGGGCGCGCCGTCCTCCTCGACGAAGTACTGATCGAAGGTCGCCCCGGCCGCCCGCGAGATGAGATCGCGCGCGATCTTTTCGCCGCCCTCCAGCTCGCCCTCGTACTCCAGCTCCAGCTTGCCGGTGATGGCGGGCAGCGCGGCGTAGACGTCGGCCACCCACGGCACTACGAAATCTTCGCCGTTGGCGATAGCGCGTCGCTCGGCGTTCGAGACCACGCTCTCCAGCACGCTGATGGGCAGGCGCTGCGACACGCCGGAACGCCGGTCGACCCGCTGGTCCTCCCGCGCCTCGAAGGCGATGCGCTCGACGATCTCCTTGATCATTTGGGGGATCTGCACCGGCCGGCCGCCGCGATCCGTCCACGCTTCCTGCTCGGTGATGGCGACGCCGTGATCGAGGTTGCGCGGATAGTGCGTCATGATCTCGGCGCCGATCCGGTCCTTGAGCGGCGTGATGATCTTGCCGCGGGCGGTGTAGTCCTCCGGGTTCGCGGTGAAGACGAGCTGGACGTCGAGGGCGAGGCGGATGGGGTAGCCTTTAATCTGGACGTCGCCCTCCTGCATGATGTTGAAGAGGCCGACCTGGATCTTGCCGGCCAGGTCGGGCAGCTCGTTCAGAGCGAAGATGCCGCGGTTCGCCCGGGGCAGGAGCCCGTAGTGGATGGTGAGCTCGTCGGACAGCACGTGGCCACCGCGGGCCGCTCTGATCGGATCCAGGTCGCCGATGATGTCGGCGATGGTGACGTCCGGCGTTGCGAGCTTCTCCACGTAGCGCTGATCGCGTGGCACCCAGTCGACGGGCGTCTCGTCGCCCATCGCCTCGATCTCGAGGCGGCCATGTTTGCTGATCGGGTGGAACGGATCGTCGTTGACTTCCGAGCCGGCGATGATCGGAATCTGCTCGTCGAGGAAGTCGACGAGCTGGCGCATGATCCGGCTCTTCGCCTGACCGCGCAGGCCCAGCAGGATGAAGTTGTGCCGCGCGAGGATCGCGTTGACCAGCTGAGGCACTACCGAGTCCTCGTAACCGAGCACGCCGGGGAAGAGCCTCTCGCCGGCCTCCAGCTTGCGGATGAGGTTGGCCCGCATCTCGTCCTTGACGGAGCGGGGGCAGTAGCCCGATCTCTTGAGCTCGCCGAGTGTCTTGGGTAGCGGTTGGGGCATCTGTCTCCTGCCTTCCGGCGCCTTCCTCAGGGTTCGTGGGTTCGCACTCGAGTTCTGCTATACCGAGGCTGGCATCACCGGTTCCACTGCAGGTGCGGGTGGGGCCGGCGCCCTAATCATAAGCAAGATGGCGAAGGTCGCCGCAAGACTCATCAGGACCGCGTTCAGGGCGAACGGGGCCGCGGCCGTCCAGGCTCCGAACACCCAGCCGGCCCAAACCGCGCCGAGCATCCGCCCCAGGGCGGAGAGCGACTGCATGACGCCGAGTATGGCGCCCTGCCTATCGGCCAGCGCGTACTGCGAGGCCAGGCTGGTCAACGTGGGCCAGTTGATCCCCGTCCCGAACGCCACCAGGACCAGCGTGGCGCTCAGGATCCACACGTTGCCGGCGAGCGGCAAGAGCGCATAAGCCGCGATCAGCGTCGCCGTGCCGGTGACCAGGAGTCTTCGCTCGCCGAACTGCCGCGCCATCGGCCCTATCATCCTGCCCTGCACGACGGCCATCAGCAGCCCCAAATAGGCCATCAGATACCCGGCGTGCTGAGCATCGTAGTCGAGTTTGACACCGAGCCAGAGCGGAAAGACGGTGGTGAACGCGGCGAAGACGAACGTGGCCAGCACGAAGATCGCCATAAGCGCACCGATCGCCGGTAACCGGGCGAACTCGACGGCCAGCTTCAGACGCTCCAGCGGACCGGCGCCGCTCTTCGCCGAGGCCCGAGCCCGGAGTCCCGGGCTCAGCGACTCCGGCAGATAGAAGTACGCGGCGCCCGCGTTCACCAGCGAGAGCGCGGCGGCGAAGAACCCGGGCGCGCCATAGCCGAAGTTCACGAGTGCCCCGCCAAGCGCCGGTCCCGCGATGAAGCCCAGACCGAAGGCGGCGCCTACCAGACCCATGCCGCGGGTCCGGTGCTCCGGATCGGTGGAATCGGCGATGTAGGCCTGGGCCACCGGGATGTTCGCTCCGGCCACGCCCTGCATCATCCGGGAGGCGAGCAGCCACCAGAGGTTGCCGGCGAGCCCGAAGAGCAGGTACGAGAGACCGGACCCCACGAGCCCAAGCAGCAGGATGGGACGGCGGCCGACCCGGTCGGACAGTCGGCCCCAGATCGGCCCGAAGATGAACTGCATGGCCGGGTGGACGGCGACGATCAGCCCGATCAGGGCCGGCGTGGCGCCGAAGTCCTGGGCATAGAACGGCAACAGGGGCAGGACGATGCCGAACCCGATGAGGTCGATGAAGATGGTGAGGAAGATTATAGTCAGCCGGGACAATCGCCGCCTATGCTTTCCGACACTGGTACGCCCGCGATACCTGTCCCCGTGCCGGGCCAATCACTGAAAGCCTGAACCGGTGTTGGGGTTATATACGGCGGCTGAGTCTAGCAAGACACGAGGTCCTTGTCGAGACAGGCGGGCGCCCGGCCGGCACCGGGAGGCGGCGAGTTCCGTTCGCGCCGCAGCCGGCTTATGCGGCGTTCCTTGCGGCGTTGACGCCCGGCCCTCTTCTAGCCCGGAAGCCGTAACTCGCCGTATCTTGGTCAAGTGCTCCGGCCCTGCGAGCGCTCGCAGACGGGGTCTTATCCCGCGTATCTCGCAGTCTTCGGGCACGAGGTGCCAGGGCACCAGGCAGGACAAGCCCTTCACCAACGCCGAGTGGGAGAAGCGTTCCATCTTCCTGAACTTCCTGGTCTCGAAGCTGCCGGCCCCGGTGGAGGAAGATCTTTCCAAGGGGATCCTCGAGGCGATTGATATGGACAGCTACCGCGTCGAGAAAAAGGCGGCGATGAAGATTCAGCTCCCCGACGAGGACGCCGAGATCGAGCCGACGCCGACCAGCGGCGGTGGCTACCAGCCCGAGCCGGAGCTGGACCGACTCTCGAACATCATCAAGGCCTTCAACGACCAGTTCGGCAGCATCCCCTGGGCCGACGCCGACCGCGTGCACGTGCTCATCAGCAGGACGCGCCAGCCCGAAGAGATCCTTCACCGATATATACTCCCGGCCGTTGTCGATCCAGCCGGCAGGCCCTGATTATACTGACGGCGATTGCAACACTTGCTAAAAGCGCACAGCTTTAGGTCCGGACAGCTAGACCGCAGCCCCAACCGAGGATAGGAACATGAACCGCGGCCCCGTACTCATCACGTTTGCGCTTCTTCTTACCGCACATTCCGCCCTCGCTCAAAGTTCCCCGGAGGGTTTTCGCGATGAATTCGCGGAGCACTTCGACCGGTCGAGTCGAAAGCTCGTCATGCTCTCCGAGGCGATTCCTGCGGACCTCTATACGTGGAGGCCTGGCGAAGGCGTCATGTCGATCGGCCGCGTTTACGCGCACATCGCTCGCTACAACTATCTGTACCTCGAGGAGTCGCTCGGCATCGACGCTCCGCCGGGGGTCGATTGGCAAGACTTCGAGTCGATCACGGACAAGGCGACGATAGTCGAGCTGCTGGGCCAATCGATCGAGCATGTCCGGGCATCGGTCAATGGCATGGACGAGTCGGACCTCACACGCCTGACCACGTTATACGGGCGCCAAGTCGCGGGGTGGGCCGTGTTGTTCCAGCTCTTGGCTCACATGAACGAGCACGTCGGTCAGTCCGTTGCTTACACACGAATGAACGGCATCGTGCCGCCCTGGTCACGCTAGACGCGTCCCGACTTTGCAGCGAAGCGCAAAACCATTAGGCTGCCACTCTCTCATTATCACGGTTCGATCGGCGAGACCGAGCGATCTCGACTCCTGGCTGCGCATGCGCCACGCCCTATGGCCGGAGGGGCAGCCAGGACGTTAGGCTGCGCTTCGACTGGCTCCTCTTCGGGGCCGTCGACATCTGCTTCGTCAAACCCCACGGAGGTTGGCCGATGGTATACGAAATGCTCGTCGGACTCCACGTCACGAACGACAAGGTGTACCAGGACTATCGGGAGAAGATGACACCGGTCCTGATCGAGTGCGGTGGTGGTATTGGCTACGATTTCAGGATTGCTGAGGTTCTCAAGAGCCAAACCGACAACGAGATCAATCGAGTGTTCACGATCTACTTTCCCGACAAAGAGGCGATGCAAAAGTTCTTCTCGGCGGAGTCTTACCGGGCAATCAAGGCAAAGTTCTTCGAGTCGTCCGTGGCAAGCACGACAGTCATCGCTGAGTACACCCGCGAAGCCTAGATTAAGGCGAATCGCCGTCGATGCATGGATCGACGGTCACTGCCATGAGGCGATCACCTATCTGCGGGTCGATTGAGTTACCTGGATGCACCCGAAGCGCAGACCTCGATCGCCAAACTCGAGGCCTGGCAGTAGTACCAGTTCGGCCGCCAGGAGATAGCGCTGCATGAGGGGCTGCGAGGACCGAAGATGGAAATGATGCGCGCGTTCGTGATCGAAGAGCCCGGCGGCCCGGAAAAGCTCGAGCTCCGAGAAATGCCCCGACCAGAGCCTCGCGACGGTTGGGTCTTGATTCACAACCGGGCGTTCGGGCTCAACCGATCAGAGTGGTTCACACGGAGGGGAAAGTCGCCCACCGTGGAGTTCCCCCGGGTGCTCGGCATCGAATGCGTCGGTGAAGTGGTTGCCGCGCCCGGCACCAACCTGTCCCGCGGGACGCGAGTCGCGGCGTTGATGGGTGGGATGGGGCGGCAGTTCGACGGTTCGTACGCGGAGTATGTTCTCGTTCCATCGCAGCATGTGTTCCCATTGAAGACAAACCTGGATTGGAAGATCCTCGGAGCGTTGCCCGAGATGCTGCAGACCGTCCACGGCTCGCTCCATACCGGCCTCGAGATTGAGCGCGCGGAGAACCTCCTCGTGCGAGGCGCCACATCGTCCATCGGCTTCGCAACTATGGCTCTCGCGCGAGCGGCGGGTCTCGAGCTTACGGCGACCACCAGAAGTGCGGCCAAGGCCGACGAACTTGTGGCCGCAGGAGCTAGTCACGTACTCGTGGATGATGGATCCATAGCGCACAAAGCCCGAGCGATCTACCCAGATGGTTTCGACCGCGTCCTCGAGTTGGTGGGGGCCACGACATTGCTGGATTCACTGCAGGCGGCGCGACGAGGCGGCATTGTGTGCATGACCGGCATTCTTGGCGGTGAGTGGGTTCTATCGGAATTTCGCCCAATGGGTGATGTGCCAACTGGCGTAAAGTTGACCTCATACGCCGGTGAGTCGTCCGATATCACGTCCGCGCAGCTTCAAGAATACGTCTCTCTCGTCGAGTCTGGTGAGCTCATGCTCAAGCTCGGACCGAACTTCCCTTTCGAGAAGCTCCGGGAAGCGCACACCACGATGGACGAGAACAAGGCCAATGGTAAGATCGTTATGGAAGTTATCTGACCATTGGGAGCCAGCAGTAGCGGCCCGAGGTATCCTGCGAGCGCTCGCAGACGGGGTCTTATGCCGCGTATTTCGCAGTCTTCGGGCACGCGGTGCCAGAGCACCAGGCAGGACAAGAAGAAGTTGAACTAAACCGCTCCGCAGTAAGGATCGAAGAGGTCTTCATTTCTTCTCGCGGGTCTTCCTCACGCTTCACGTTTTCCCATAGCCCTATTGCTCCGACGCCGCCTACAGGCTTGACGACTCCTTCGTGAGGCGTGGTGTTTCTGCCGAAGGTAGAAGCGTCCGTTTCCCCCCACGAAGGAGTGCGTCATGACCAAGCTACGCCAGCGAATGATCGAGGATCTCCGCATCCGCAACTACTCGCCCACGACCATCGACGTCTATACCCGATGTGTCGCCAGCTACGCCAGGCACTTCGGCCGATCGCCAGAGCAGTTGGAGGCCCAACAGATCCGCGAGTATCAAACCTTCCCGTTGCAAACCAAACACGCCTCGTGGACGGCCTTCAATCAGACGGTCTGCGCCCTGCGCTTCCTCTACAAGGTGAGCCTCGGCCGCTCCAAGCTCATCGAGCATATCGCCTTCCCACCTGGCGCGCATCGCAGACGACCACCCGATCGGCGAGCGGCGCCACCAGCTCGTGCAACCACTGCGACTGGGTCCCCACCTCGAAGGCGACGTGCCTCGCCCCGCGCATGCCGCGGAGGAACTCGACGATCGACGGCCCGTGCGTTTCCAGCACGCTCCGGGCGAGCACCCGCCCGCTGTCATCCCGCACCGAGGCGACCGTAGTTGCCTGATGCACGTCAAACGCCACATACTTAGTCGTTCGCTTCATGAGAGCCGCTCCTTGCTGTGGTCCCTGCGTCTTCGTCGACTCCATGGTAGCAGCAAGGGGCGTGCTTTCAATATGCGTTAGGCGGATGGGCTTGCCAGGCGCGGCCACCGCGACTGTTTCGTTCGGCTGAG
>FXBF010000778.1_pt1 | contig 11081 bp, 14 predicted proteins | sample 5335321 | NCBI WGS metagenome assembly FXBF01 (sample SAMEA103928391, study PRJEB20085) | sediment metagenome | isolation source: sediment | reverse complement strand
ATGTCCATCCACTCGTTGTTACCGGTCGAATGGGAATCGTCACTCATGCTCTGAGCTCTCCAGGGGCGATTGTCCGGTTGGATTCTAATCCTAACTAGCGATTAAGCTTAACACAGGTTATTGTGCGCCGCAACAAAAGACGACGGATCCTGCCTGTTACGGGCAAACGTTGGCTTAGCAGGGCCGATTTTGTTAGTCTGTGCTGCGATGCCGCAATCGACGCCGGGCGGCATGTCCCTACACGGTCCAGCACCAATAGCCATACACACGAGGAGAGCACAATGAGCGAAGCCGTCGTCATCGTTGCGGCCGGCCGTACCGCGGTCGGATCTTTCGGCGGGACCCTGTCCCGGATTCCAGCAAGCAGTCTCGGCGCCAAGGTGATCGCCGCTGTCCTCGAGCGCAGCGGCTTGGGGCCTGAACAGGTCGATGAGGTGATCATGGGCCAGATCCTGGTGGCCGGTGTAGGTCAGAACCCTGTGAGACAGGCGGCGATAGAGGCCGGTCTGCCGGTATCGGTGCCGTGTATGACGATCAACAAGGTCTGTGGAAGCGGGCTCAAATCGGTGCATCTGGCGGCACAAGCAATCCGCTGTGGCGATGCCAGCGTGATCGTAGCGGGCGGACAGGAGAACATGAGCCTGGCGCCGCATGTGTTGCCCAAATCACGCGTCGGCACGAAGATGGGTGACTGGGCGTTGAAAGATTCGATGATCGTGGACGGCCTGTGGGACGCCTTCAACCAGTACCACATGGGCGTCACGGCTGAAAATATCGTGAAGAAGTTCGAGATCAGTCGCCAGGAGCAAGACGAGTTCGCGGCCGCCTCCCAGCAGAAGGCCGAGGCGGCGCAAAAGGAGGGTCGATTCAAGGACGAGATCATTCCGGTGAAAATTCCGCAACGCAAGGGTGATCCGCTCGTGTTTGATACCGACGAGTTTCCGCGACACGGGACGACGGCCGCTGGCCTCGCCAAGCTGCGCCCGGCGTTCGACCGGGAAGGTAGCGTGACGGCGGGCAATGCCTCGGGCATCAATGACGGCGCCGCGGCGGTGGTCGTCACCACCGAGACGAACGCCAAGAAACTGGGGCTCAAGTCGATGGCGCGCATTGTGAGTTATGCGAACGCCGGCGTCGACCCGGCGATCATGGGTACGGGCCCGATTCCAGCCTCGACACGATGTCTTGAAAAGGCGGGCTGGACGGTAGATGATCTGGACTTGATAGAGGCCAACGAGGCCTTCGCAGCCCAGGCGATCTCGGTTAATCGGGGCCTGGGGTGGGACGTGAGCAAGGTAAACGTCAATGGCGGCGCCATTGCAATCGGCCACCCGATCGGCGCATCCGGTGCGCGTATCCTTGTCACACTGTTACACGAGATGGCGAGGCGCGACGCGCGCAAGGGTTTGGCGACGTTGTGCATCGGCGGTGGACTGGGCGTAGCGATCGCGATCGAGAGACAATGAAGAGACTGGCGGGGAAAGTCGCGTTGGTGACGGGCGGCACCGGCGGGATCGGCACGGCGATTTGCATTCGTTTGGCTGATGCCGGTTGCCGCGTGGCGACCAATTACCGCAATGAAGAAAAAACGCGAAAGTGGCGCGAGGCGCGCAAGGCGGAGGGTTACGATATCGCAGCCATAAAGGCCGACGTCGGCCGTCCGGACGAGTGTGAGGCGCTGGTCGCCGAGATCGAAAAGCATGTCGGCCCCATTGATATCGTGGTCAACAGTGCCGGCATCACACGCGATTCGGCTTTTCGCAAGATGACCCATGAGCAGTGGGATAGCGTGGTCAATACGAATCTGAACAGCGTTTTCAACGTGACCCGGCCGCTGATCCAGGGCATGATAGATCGTGGGTTCGGCCGTATAATTAACATCTCGTCGATCAACGGTCAGAAAGGGCAGTTCGGTCAGAGCAACTACTCGGCAGCGAAGGCCGGTATGCACGGCTTTACCATGGCGCTTGCGCAGGAGGTCGCGCGCAAGGGGGTGACCGTAAATACGATCTCCCCCGGTTACATTGCCACCGAGATGGTGATGGCGGTGCCCGAGGAGATCCGCAACAAGATCATCGCGCAGATCCCGGTTGGCCGCCTCGGGGCGCCAGAGGAAGTGGCATATGTGGTAGAGTGTCTGGCCTCCGATGAAGCGGGATTTATTACAGGGGCAGACATTTCCGTCAACGGCGGTCAGTACATGTCGTGAGCGGCGCCTAGCGCCTCGTTTGATACAGTGACAGCTGCGCGACTCATCAAGAAGTACCCGAACCGGCGCTTGTATGACACCGAGTTGAGCCGCTACATCACCTTGTCGGACGTGCGTGAGCTGGTGCTCAACGGGGTCGAGTTCAAGGTCGTGGGCGCGAATAGCGATGAGGATCTCACCCGTAGCATCCTGTTGCAGATCATCATCGAGCAGGAATCGGGTGGCGAGCCGCTGTTTACCACCGAGATCCTGTCCAAGATGATCCGTTTCTACGGAGACACGGTGCAGGGCCCGTTCACGAGCTACCTGGAAAAAAGCCTGACGCTGTTCGTCGAGCAGCAGAAGATGGCGCAGGATCAGATGAAAAACGTGTTGACCACCAGTCCCATGAACACGATGACCGAGCTGACACGACGCAACCTTGAGATCTGGCAGGAGATCCAGGACAGCTTCTTCAAGGCTGCCGGGGTCGGCCGAAGTTCCGGCGACGCCGAATCCCCGGACGAGCCGGATAAGTCCTGAGCCTGCGCGGCTACGGGTCCGCCGACATTCCCCTACATCGATAATCGCGCTGGCGCCCTCGACCCGAGCGGTGTTTGCTGCGTTCTATTTTTCCAACACTTTAAAGAACAATGGGGGGTGCGAATGAGTAAAGAGAGGGCAAATGCCTTTCGTTCAAACCTCCAAGCTGCGCGTGCACTATCGCGTCGCCGGTGACGGCGACGTTACGCTCGTGCTGCTGCACGGCAACTTCGGCTCCTGGCGGTGGTGGGAGCCGGTATTGGAGCGCTTGCCGCCGGGTTATCGCGCGTATGCGCCGGACCTGCGCGGCTGTGGCGATACCGAACGCCCTGGATTCGGTCACAACATCGAGGTGTTGGCGGCGGACGTTCAAGATTTTGCTGCCAGCCTGAACCTCGGCGAGCTGCATTTGGTCGGACACTCACTCGGGGGCGCGGTGGCGTTACAAACGGCGGTGCAACATGCGGGCCTTGCGCGATCACTGCTGCTGGTGGCGCCGCCGCCGGCCGAGGGCGGGGCGGTGATCCCAAAGAGCGATTCGTTTTCACACTGGACGTCGCGACTGTTTGACGTCAATCGCGACGCGTCGGTAGTGACTCTTGGCGCGAGCTATCGCGTCTTGCGTCATCTCGGCGCACATCGCCCGGTCCTGCGCCGCGCTTTGCAACGTCTCGCGCCGACACTGAGTTACGACGACGCCTTCATCACGCGGGTGAGCGACGCTGCACGCATGGCCCCCCAGGCAGTCGTCGGCCACCTGCAGGCGCTCGATGCCTGGAACATCGAAGCGGATCTGCCACGCCTCAGGCTACCCAGCCTGATCCTGGGCGGCGCCCAAGACGTACTGATCTCCCCGCAGTCGTTGGCGAGGCTGGCGCGCGCACTGCCACGCAGTCGCCTGGTGATCTGGCCTGATGTGGGGCACTCGCCACAGCTCGAGCAGCCCGAACGGTTCGTGCAGCTGCTGGCCCGCTTTGTTGAACGCGCGACGCTGCCGTGGTGGAAGCGGGGCATGCGTTGGCTGGCGCCGCCTGGCGGGCGCAAAAAGGAATGGTGGAATTAGCCTGGGCCTGAAAAACGCTCTCGGTCTCTTCAAGTCCCCGGGGCCGCGGAGCCACGAATGCTGCACGTGGCCTGCAATGGCCGATTTGACAGCAGGCGCATCCTGGGCTATGCTGCAACGCAACAATATTTCGTAGCACAAGTGGAGACCGAACGGGAGGAACAAGCATGACACGGCATCAAAGCCTTAGTAACCTGAGCCTATTCGATGGTCCGGGCGTCGACATGGTCAAACAGTTTGCTGAAATCAATGCACGCATCTGGGACCAGATCGCCCGCCAGCAGCTGGCCGCCATGGCGCTGCAGTTCGACGCAGGTGTCAATCAGTTGCGGCTTCTCGGCCAGGCGCAGAGCCTTGACGACATCGTTGCCGGTCAGACGCAGTTGGTGCAAGAGTATGCCGAGAGGCTGATGGCCTATTCGCGCCGGGCCGTGACCGCGGCTGACGATTCGGGGCGTGAGCACGATGGGCAGGCCCTTGCGGTTGCGTACGAGACGCCCGTCGACACCCAGGCAAAGGCGGGTGTGTCGGCACCTACAGCCCCGAAGTACTAATTCTTTCTTCAGATTGAACCGTCGAGGTACTTGTATGGACGAAAGAGTGGCACTTGTGACGGGAGGAATTGGCGGCATCGGCACGCAGGTCTGCAAGCGCCTGTACGCCCAGGGCCGCCGCGTGGTGGCCGGTTACTTGCCTGGCGAGGAGCAAGCCGCCATCGAGTGGCGGCGTGACAGACGGTGCGAGAACGTCGATGTCGCCATCGTCCCCGGCGATGTCGCCTCATTCGAGTCGAGCGCGGAGATGGTACAGGCAGTGCGAGAGCGGACCGGACCGGTGGAGATCCTGGTCAACTGCGCGGGCATCACGCGCGATCGCACCCTTGGAAAGATGGAGAAAACACATTGGGAGGCGGTGCTGTCCACGAATCTCGACAGCGTGTTTAATGTCACGCGCCAGGTGCTCACCGGCATGATCGAGCAGGGTTTCGGCCGTATCGTGAGCATTTCTTCCGTGAACGGGCAGAAGGGTCAGTTCGGTCAGACCAACTATTGCGCCGCCAAGGCCGGGGTCCATGGTTTCACCATGGCTCTGGCGCAGGAAGTGGCGGCCAAGGGCATCACCGTGAATACCGTGTCGCCGGGTTATGTCGAAACCAACATGACGCTCGCCATCCCCGATGAGGTCCGTGACGCGATCGTGGCGCAGATCCCGCTGGGGCGCATGGCGGAGCCCGATGAGATCGCCGACGCCGTCGCCTTTCTCAGTGCCGATGAGACCCGCTATATCACGGGGGCCAACCTGCCCGTGAACGGCGGCCTGTACATGAGCTAACGCTAATATTGCATGAACTCACACCAGAGAGCGCAGAGATCACAGAGGGAACAAATCGTTAAACGCCGTCTGTGGTAACCGACCCCCGGTGCACAGTGTGACACCGTAGCCCTTTTAAAATCAGGCCAAAACCGCTTGACTTATCCTTTCTCTGCGTCCTCTGTGTGCTCCGTGGTGAAATATTCGGGCTAAGCCGCTTCCCGACCCCCCCGGTCCCTCGAACCGCACATCCCGGCATGCCGTCGTGAGCTGCCCCGGGGCTGGCTTGCACCGGTATGCGTAGGGCGCCTGTTTTCGCTGGCGTCTCCCCAGAAACTGTGTTGCGCGCGTTGTTGACTTACCCGTTTGGTTGCGCTATTGTTGCACTGCATTAATGCAGTGCAACATATTTACGGATTATAATTTTCGAATAAATTCAAAGACTTAAATCCAGGAGATGACAGCATGCAAGCAGAAATTCCGAACGTCGTAGACGTCATGAACACGGTAAATACCACGGCCTTAGAGGCTGCCAAAGCGATCGCGGAGATCAACAAGCGTACGGTCGACCAGATCACCCAGCAGCAGCTCGCTCTAGTGGGTCAAGCGCTCGAGGGCGGCGTCAGGCAGCTCAAACTGCTGCAAGAGGCCAAGGGCTACCCGGAGTACTTTGCGGCCCAGGCCGAGCTCGCCAAGGAAGGAACCGAGAAGGTGCTGGCGGCGGCAAACGAGACCCTGGGGGCACTCGCCACGGCGCGTGATGAGCTGAGCTCGTTGGTGGAGCAGGGGGTCAAGGATACGGCCGCCCAGGTCAAGCATGCAGCCGCTCCGGTGAAAGCTGCCCCGGCGAAAAAGACGGCCTGAACCGAATACCAGTTTTTAAGCCCCCTCCCGTACGCCTAAAGCGTACTGGTCTCACCGCATCCCTCGACGGGATGCGGTTTTTTTTTGCTTTGCCGGGCCAGCACGGCAAGCGGCACCCCTGACCGGGCTCGAGAACTGTTGACACGGGCCGCATATTGAGATATTGTTGCAACGCAGCATTGATGCAGTGCACCAATTCGTCGAATCAGTTTGTCAACACAGGAGATCACAACCATGCAACCGGAAATTCAGCAAGTAGTGGACGTTATCAGCAAGGCTAATGCGCAGGCGCTCAACGCGGTCAAGGAAATCGCTGCGATCAACACTCACACGATCGACAAGCTTGCCCAGTATCAGCTCGGCCTGGTAGAGCTGGCGTTGGCCGGTGGGGTCAAGCAGCTCGAGCTGCTGCGCGACACCAAAGACACCAAGCAGTACTTCGCCGCGCAGGCGGAGATTGCACAGCAGACCGCGGAGCAGGTGCTGACCACCGCCCGTGACACCGTCGGTGTGATCTCAGGCGCACGCGACGAGCTGAACGCCGTCGTCGAGAAGGGTGTGGAGCACGCCAGCGCCGGCGCCAAGGCGGCCGCCACGAAGGTCGCCTAGGGTCCCCCGCCGACCCTCCCCCGATCGGCGGGGGAAGGTCGGCTGTCCGGTGTTTTCACCACCACAACCCGCAGGGATGATGACCATGACATTCAGAACTGCCGATCTTTGCGATGCCCACGGCGAGCGCGCGCAGGTGGCCGAGCCCACGTTCGGAGACTTCGGCGCCAACACGGAGTTTTACGGTCAGATCAGCACCGTGAAGTGCTTCGAAGACAATTCGTTGGTCAGGGCCGCCTTCGAGACCCCCGGCGAGGGTCGCGTACTCATCGTCGATGGTGGCGGCTCGCTGCGCTGTGCCCTCATCGGCGACCAAATCGCCGCGCTGGCCGCGCAGAACGGCTGGGCAGGTGCCATCGTCAACGGCTGTATCCGCGATTCCGCCGAGGTGGCGAGCGTCGAGGTCGGGCTCAAGGCGCTCGCGACTCATCCGCGCCGCAGTCGTAAGAAAAGTGAGGGCGAGCGCGACGTCGCGGTGCATTTCGCCGATGTGACCTTTACGCCCGGACACTATGTCTATGCGGACGAGGACGGCGTGATCGTCTCGGGCGCGCCGCTGCTGGATTGACACGGGGCTGCTAAAGGGCGGTTTTAGGCAGCGTGCCAGCGTCTTGCACGCAGGCAGCGCACACCCGAGCACCCACGGTGCGTTGGTCTACCGCCACCCATCGGCGTGTGCCTGAGGGCATGGCTTTCGCTACCCGGGGCGCGCGACTGCGGTACTTCGCTTTGCCCCTCCTGCGAGCTGACAAAACCAAGCGAGCATTTATCGACATCTTTGCGGTCATGGCGCCGATGCACGGGATGATCCGGTTCGGCGCCCGGCGCAGCCGCCAGCTAACGTTTCATCCACTTTGACGCAAGCTCGATCTGGGCCTCCATCGCCTTGTGTGCGGAGTCCTGCCAGGTATCGAAGATCTTTCGGCCCTCTTCCTCCCACGAGATCCCCGTCTTCGGTACATCCACCCGCTTCAGGCCTGCGAAGCACTTGTCCCAGAGTTGCTTTTGCGTCTCGGTCATACCCGCGATCATCGCCTCGGCCTGTTTTGCCCACTGCGCCAAGTTCTCGGGACTCCCGGGAAACTGGTCGAGGCTCTCGACCCACATCCTGGTTAGCTTGGCCTGCGCCTCGAGCGTCTGATTAGCGGACTGTTGCCAGGTCTCGATCGTCGTTTGCCAGATGTCCGCCGGCGCGCTCGGCCCTGTGCCTTCCATGGATTGCAGCCACACATTCCACATCTTCTTCTGTGTCTCCGCCCAGGTCTGCATCATCTCCTGACTTTGCTTCACCCAGTCCATCTTAATAGTCTCTTACGGTTAGCAGGCTACTGAAAAAACTATGTTTAGCATCCTGTTAGATTGGCGATGTGACGCACGCAGGGTCATAGGAGCTTGCGCACGGCATCGCGCTCCTCGATGAGCTCGCGCATGGTAGCGGCCATACGCTCACGACTGAACTCGTCGATGTCCAGTCCCTGCACGATCTGGTAGTGGCCATCGCGCACGGTGACGGGGAACGAGTAGATTAAGTCTTGCTCGACGCCGTAGCTGCCGTCGGACGTGATCGCCATACTCACCCAGTCGCCGTCGACCGTGCCGTTGGCCCAGTCCCTGACGTGGTCGATGGCGCCATTGGCGGCGGACGCCGCGCTCGATTGCCCGCGTGCCTTGATGATGACGGCACCGCGTTGCTGCACGGTCGGGATAAACTGCTCGTGCACCCAGTTTTCCTCGACCAGCTCGAGCGCCGGTGTGCCGCCCACGGTCGCGTGTCGCAGGTCAGGGTACTGTGTAGCGGAGTGATTGCCCCAGACCGTCATCCTGCGGATGTCGGTGACGCGCGATTCGGTCTTTTGGGCAAGCTGCCAGAGTGCGCGATTGTGGTCCAGCCGGGTCATGGCCGTGAACTGCTCGGGCCGCAGCTCGGGCGCATTATGCAGGGCAATCAATGCGTTCGTGTTTGCGGGGTTCCCCACGACCAGTACCTTAACATCGCGGCTTGCGTGCCCGTTGAGCGCCTTGCCCTGCGCGGAGAAGATTGTCGCATTCGCCTGCAGCAGATCACCACGCTCCATCCCCGGTCCGCGCGGGCGCGCCCCCACCAGCAGCGCGAAATCGGCATCGCGAAACGCGGTTTTCGCCTCGTCGGTGATAATCACATCCTCCAGCAGCGGAAACGCACAGTCGCGCAGCTCCATCACGACGCCTTCGAGTGCACCCAGCGCCGGGGTAATTTCCAGGAGCTGCAGGATCAGCGGTTGGTCCGGTCCCAGCATCTCGCCTGCGGCGACGCGCGTGCTCAGCGCGTACCCGATTTGCCCGGCAGCCCCGGTGATGGCGACTCGTACGGGTGATTTCATGCTCTTACTCCCTCTTTGTGCTCGCTGTTCAGTCCGGAAAGATCGATACTATGCATGCGATTGCGCGATGCCGCCAGCCCTCGGCCCGGCGTGCGGACACGGCGATAATAACGCAGCATCCGACTCAGGGATGGTTCGCTGCGCCGCTAATGTACCGCGCATCCGTGCACCGCTCTAACAGGCTGCCGAAAATAGTTTTTCAGCAGCCTGTTAATATGTGTTCGCCGTAACTACAGTGAGTCATGGGTTTGGATTTCTGCCAAGAGCTGGACCACAGCATCGTGCGCGTGGACACGGGCTACGATCGCCCCAATCTGGCGGCGGTATACCTGATCCGTGCAGGCGGTCACGCCGCATTTGTGGACACCGGCACCTATCACTGCGTGCCGCGTTTCCTGCAAGCCCTCGATTACTATGGGATCGCGCACGCCAATGTTGACTACGTGATTCCTACACATGCGCACCTAGACCATGCCGGCGGTGCCGGCGAGCTCATGCGCCGGCTCCCGAACGCACGCCTGGTCGCGCATCCGCGTGCGGCGCCGCACTTAATAGACCCCGCGCGGCTTATTGCAGGCACGAGCGCGGTGTATGGGGAGCAGGATTTCCGCGAGCGCTTCGGTGAGGTCGTGCCGGTCCCGGCGCAGCGGGTGGTGGAGGCCCCTGATCGGTTCAAGCTGGAGCTAAACGGCAGGTCGCTCGAGTTTATCGATGGCCCCGGACACGCGCGACACCACTTCTGTGTCTACGATGCCGAGAGTCGAGGCTTTTTCGTGGGCGATACCTTCGGTATTTCATACCGTGAGTTCGACACAGACAGCGGAGCGTTCATCTTTGCCACCACCACGCCCCCGCAGTTCGATCCGGATGCCTGGTTCCACACGCTGGCTCGTCTGTTGTCCTACAGCCCGCAGAGGATGTATCTGACGCACTTCGGTTGCGTGGAGAATGTGCACGCGCTGGCCGAGAAGCTGCGTGAGAGCATTCGCGCCTTTGCCGCCATCGCAGTCAAGGCGCGTGGCAGCAGTGCCGAGCGCCGCGCGCATATTCAAGAGCGCATGCTGGATCAGCTCATGTGCGGGCTGCGTGCCCACGGATGTGCGCTGGCAGCGAAGCGTTGCGAGGAGTTGCTTGAGACCGATGTCGAGCTCAACACCCAGGGGCTAGAGGTGTGGCTCGACCGGCGCGAACGATTCGCGCAGCGAGCGCGCCCCGGATCCGGTCGGAGTTGACGCACGCACGCGGGTCGCGCTGGTTACCGGCGTACGAGCCGGTGGCGTGACTTATTTCTTGGTTTCGACTTGCTTGATCTTGACCAGTTCAATTTCGAAAATCAAAGTTTCATTCGGACCAATGCTCTCGCCCGCACCTTTTTCCCCATACGCAAGCGTCGGCGGGATAAAGGCCTTCCACTTAGCCCCTTCCTGCATCAGCAGTAGCACCTCTTGCCACCCCGGGATGATGCTGGTGAGCTCGAAGGTCGCCGGCTTGCCGCGTGTGTACGAGCTGTCGAACTCGTTACCGGGTATCGTGTACCCGCGATAATGGACCACGACGGTGTCGGACGCCTTCGGTTTCTCACCCTTACCCGGTTGCATGACCTGGTACTGTAAGCCGCTTGCCGTCTCCACGACGCCGTCTTTCTTCTTGTTCTCGGCCAGGAACGCGTCTCCGATCTGCTGGTTCTTCTGCGCAAGCTCCTGTGTGAGCTTCTGCTGATAGGCCACCACTGCCGCCCGCATCTCATCGAGCGAAATCTGCAGCTCCTTTGCGCCCAGGTCATCGCGGATAGCCTGCACCAGCGCCTCCACGTCAACATCCAGGCCCTGCCGTTTTACGCTCTCGGCGATCTGGTAGCCGATGGCGTAGCTGAACTTCTGTTGATCCGTCTCAAGCTTTGTCTGCTCGGCGCCCCAGGCGCCAACAGCAAACGAGAGCAGGGTAATACCCAGCAACGCTCTGATCCTCATGGTCGTCGTCCTCTTTAACGTTGTGAACCGTTGTCGGCGCTTCGCCGGTGGAGCGACTGGGGGGTCGGGCAGGGGCAAGGAACTGGCGGTGAGGGAAAACTTGCAGAAAACCGCTATTGTGCCACGCAAGGCCACCAAGCCATCTCTAATTACTAACTCTATAATTTTAAATA
>FXBF010000777.1_pt1 | contig 11085 bp, 9 predicted proteins | sample 5335321 | NCBI WGS metagenome assembly FXBF01 (sample SAMEA103928391, study PRJEB20085) | sediment metagenome | isolation source: sediment | reverse complement strand
TGGGTCTCGTGGTTATCACCTGGCTTATCTGGGTACCGTCGGCCAAGGAGCCCGGATACGTTTTCGCAGCGGCGTGGGGCGAGCGCGGCGCGGCCCCGGGCCGGTTTAACGACCCCACCGGCATTGCCGTGTACGGCGGCGAGGTGTTTATCAGCGATGCGCGCAACGCCCGCATTCAAGTCTTCGATTTCGACGGCAGGTTCAAGCGCCAGTTCGGCACCAAGGGCGACAACCCCGGCCAGCTCGGCCGGCCGATGAACCTGACCATCGCTGGGAATGAGTTATACGTCGCCGACTATTGGAACGATCGTATTCAAGTGTTTGCGCTGGACGGCACCCCGCGTCGCCGCATTGGAAAAGCGGGCAAGGGGCCTGGCGAGTTCGGTTCGCCGGGCGGCGTGGCGGTGGCGCCCAACGGCGATCTGTTCGTTGCTGATTTTTACGGCCAGCGCATTCAACACCTGCGCGCCGACGGCAGTTTCGTCAAACAGTGGGGGACCACCGGTAAAACCGGCATATGGGCGGGTGAGTTCATTTATCCAACGGACGTCACACTGGCGCCCGACGGCCCCTTGTATGTGGCCGACGGCTATGCCGACCGGATTCAGGTCTTCGACCCAGATGGTCAATTCCTACGCAAATGGGGCGGGCCGTTGGCGCTCAATATCTTCGGACCGTTCAACGGTTGGTTTACCACCGTGACATCGGTCGACATTGGCCCCCAGGGCGATGTGTTTGTCGCCGACTTCTACAACAACCGCATCCAGAAGTTTGCACCCGACGGCACGTTCCTGACCGCATTCGGCAGCAAGGGCCAAGGACCGGGCCAATTCGATAAGGCCATTGCCGTGGCAGTTGCGGATGACGGCACCGTTTTCGTAGCCGACTACGGGAATAACCGGATTCAGAAATGGCAGCCCAAGGAAAAATAGGTTGTCAATTGAGTAAGGTCGATGTACCTGAAGAGATGAATTATGCTGTTGCACTCGGCGTGCTTCCGGCACGGAGAGAAACGCGGCGGCCTCGCGCTCATAGCCGCCGGTGTTTATGAAGCGTTTTTCACTGTAACGAGGAGACCTCTTCATGATGCCTCGCAAACGCACCCTCCTGATAGTTATTGCTATTGCTGTGGTGGCCGGTATGGTGTTCGCGCTTTTTATTGCCGGAGGGGACGGGACCCCTCGACAAGATGCAACCGGTGCGGCGACCAGCGAGATCACAACCCGCCCCAGTGGGCAGGAATCGGTGCGGGAGGGGGAACCGCCCCAACAGGACGTGCGATTCGGTACCGATCCGGACCGCCATTACCTGCCTGACACGGCCATTGATGCCCAGCAACCGCCCAACATCGTGCTCAAGGCCGCGGACCGCCCTGGAGAGCTGTTGCCCTATTATCCAATCGGCCCGGATATCTATATGCTCTTCGGAAACATTGCCGAGGTGGACCGTTACAACCGCGGCTTCAACGGAAACGCCGGCTTCGTGGTGACCGCCGAGGGCGTGGTCGTCATCGACTCCCTGGGAACACCCAAGCTCGGCCAGCGCCTGGTGGCCACCATACGTCGCGTCACGGACAAACCGATCCGCTATTTGATTATTACCCATAATCATCCTGACCATGCTTATGGTGCCGTTGCCTTCCGAAAACTGGGAGGCGTTACCGTAATCGCCCACAAAGGCACACTCGACTACATCTACTCACAAAGGCTCGAAACCTCGGTGGCCTATCGGCGCAGCTTTATTCCGGAAGACATGGCGGACTTCGCACCGGTGGTGCCAGATACTCTGGTGAACGGACCGCGTTTCTCCAAAGTGACGTTGAAGGCAGGAGGCCGTACGTTCGACATTTATAATGTCGGCAGACACCACTCGTTCGGTGATTTGGTGGTACATCAGGTGGAGGACAACGTTGTCTGGATCTCGGACCTCGCATTTAATCAGCGCACCACCTTTATGGGGGACGGCAACAGCCGGCAGGCTATCGAGGGTCAAGATTGGTTATTGAAAAATTTTGCGAATGCCAAGCTCATGGTGCCCGGCCACGGCAGCGCCCAGACGTCCCCGTTTCCAATGGTGAGAAAGACCCAATCCTATATGAAGCGACTGCGGAAGATGATGGCCAAGGCCATTGAGGAAGGGATCGACTTCCAGGACGCCGTGGACCGGGCGGACTTTCCTAACTGGCGCGGCACTCGTCTGTATGAACTCAATCAAAGGTCCAATGCCAATTTTGTGTACCGGGAAATGGAGCAGGAATTATTCTAGCCGGGGCGGACCGGTTTATTTACCAAGGATAATGGGCCAACAACAGCACAGGATCTTTATAAACCATGGCCATTCAGGTTGAAGTCTTTTCTTCCCCCGGCTGCAGCCGGTGCGCCCGCGCCAAGGCTGAACTCCGGAAAATCGTCGAGGAGTTCGGCGGCGACCGAATTCAGTGGCGCGACGTGAATGTTATCGAGGAGATCGATCATACGGTGAGCATGGGCGTGCTGTCCACGCCCGCCATTGCCATCGACGGAAAACTGGTTTTTGGTTCGTTGCCGTCAGGAAAGCGGCTGCGCGCGGTCCTAGAGGAACGGCTCAAATCAGAGGAAAGAGAAAAGCCACAAGAGAAAAAATAAGAAACGATTTTTTCTTTTCTATTTCCTCTTTTCTCTTGTCACTAGATGATGGATATCGAGACCTTACGCACCGCCTTGCAGCAGCCCGATCTGCTCGCCATCGGTTTGAGTCTGCTTGGCGGGTTCATCTTCAGCTTCAATCCGGCCGTTTTTGCCGCCGTGCCGGTAGTGCTGGCCTATGTCACCAAGGCCCAAACCCCGCGGCGGGCCGTGCTCCTGGCCTGTGCCTTCGTTGCCGGCATGCTACTGGTTCACGGGGTGCTCGGGGCAGCAGCAGCGCTGGGTGGCGACTGGGTCAAGCGCGTCTCGGGACGCGAATGGGGTCTGCTGCTCGGGCCGGTACTGATCTTTCTTGGCCTGATTTGGATCGGCTGGTTAAAGCTCCGCATACCGTGGTTTTCCATGCGCGGCAAGGAGGTAACCAGCGCATGGGGCGCCTTTCTATTGGGTATACCCTTCACGGTGGCGATCTGTCCTGTCTGCGCCCCGGCCCTGTTAGTGGCGCTTACGGCCAGCGCGTCCATCGGCTCGGCGCCGTTCGGTTTCGCGTTGCTGCTGGCGTACGCGCTCGGGCGCAGCATTCCTATTATTCTGGGCGCCTGGGGTGTGGGCTGGCTGCAATCACTGAAGTCGCTGACGCAACACCAGAAGGTATTCGAAGTAATCGCAGGATTTACACTAGTTCTGACAGGCTTATACTTTATAAACAATTATTTTTTTATCGTCACGTATTAATCGCATCTGACACAAGGTGATCCAAGACATGGCCAATTACCATATCGGTGCCATCGTACTCAAGCTCGGCTTAACCGCCGACACTCTGCGTTATTATGAAAAAATTGGTCTCCTACCGAAGGTCTCCCGGAATCCCTCGGGGATTCGTTTATACAATGACAAGGATGTCTCACGGCTTAAATTCATTCAGCGGGCGCAACAGATGAATTTTACTCTCGCTGAAATCGCAAGCCTGCTCATGATGCGTGAGGCACCACAGCATGCGCGAAAACAAGTACGTGAACTTACCGCCAAGAAGCTTGTCGAAGTCGAGGCACGCGTTAAGGAACTGCGAACGCTGCGGAACGAATTGCAACTTCTGATTAATCTGTGTACCGGCAGCAAAGACAGCTGCCCGATCATCAAGGAAATTGATAAAAGCTGATCCGGCTGTACAGCTTCTAGGCGTTGTTTGACAGTCAATTAATTATGATGTACCTATGGTAACGGCATGATATATCGCATCACCAGCGTCGTCATGGCGATCTTTGTGCTGATCGCATCCGCTACCTGGGTTACACAGGCCGGTGGGAACGATCATCAGCCGATGGGATCGGCCGCCAGTCAACATGTGTCGTCAGTCGATGACGGTGGACACACGTACCAGTGTGACCCCGCACGCGACTATGATCATTGCTCCCACCTCAGTGCGCATTTTGTCGGCCATATTTCAGCAGACGATTCTGAGTCGCCCATGATTTCCCACCGATGGCTCCCGACCCTATCCCTGGTCCGGGCCGGTATTTTCCCACACACGCTGCTACGTCCACCCAGAGCGCTCTTGTCATAAATATGATCCTGCGTGCCTTGGGCACGCGGTTTATAGCAACGCGCGGTTATAAGTAAGCCCGCGCCGTCACCCGGCTATGCCGGAATGACATGATAAGAGAGCATCATCATGGCTAAGCATTTTTTGCGGTATGGACTCATTGTCCTAGCCGGTTTTATTCCGTTTCTTTCGTTGGCCGCGGACGCGCCGTCTGGCCTCACGCGCGTGCAGGCCGTGCGGCTGGCATTGGAAAATAACCCCCAACTCCAGGCAGCCGCCCGAAGGCTGGAAGCAGCCCGGGCCCGCCGCCTGCAGGCGGACGGATTCGAGCCGCCCACGGTGTTCTGGGATGTTGAAGAGGCGGATGGTGGTGGCCCGCGTCGCTTTGGGAACCAGATATACGGGATCGAGCAGACCGTCGAGTGGTTCAGCGTGCGCCGGGCGCGCAAGCAGGCCACCGGCCTGGGGATCGAGGCGGCGACCGCGTCTTTGGACCGCGTGCGTCTGCGCATCACCGCCCAAACCCAGAAGACCTTCGACCAAGTTTTGTTGGCCGACAACACGGTGCGTCTGTTGCAACAACTCGTTGTGTTGACGGGTGAGGCAGTCGGCATCAGCCGGGTGCGATTCAAGAGCGGCACCGGCAAATACGTGGACCTGTTGCGCACACGCATCGCCCGGCAACGTCTGCAAAACGACTTACGCGACGCCAAAATTGCGGCCGCCAAGGCCCGCCGGCTCCTCGGCGTGCTGCTCGGCAACGATGCTGGGACGCTCACCGTGTTGGGCGAACTGCGCTACCAGTCGTTACAGCTTGACCGCGACGCGTGGCTGGCCAAGATCAGTCAAACCGGACCGACGTTTATCTTGTTGAAGCGGCGGGCGGAACAGGCGGACAAGGTGTACGCCGCGACACGCAAGGCCCGCCTCCCCGAAGTCACTGTGGGTCTCGGCCGCCAGCGCATGTACGACGGTGCAAATACGAATTATGCCTGGGCCGGACAGTTGGGGCTGAAGTTCCCGCTACCCGGCAGCGACCGCCAACGCGGCCTCGAAGGCGAGGCCCTCGCCGAGGCCCAGGCGATCCAGGACCGCGGGCACGCGTTGCGCCTGCGGGCGCGCGCCCGGCTGTGGCAGCGTTACGACGAGGCCGAAGCCCTGGCGGCACAGCTTACGAGTTACAACGACGCCATCCTGCCCGATTCCGAGGACCAACTGAAAGCGGCCCAACAGGAATACCGTGTCCGTCGCATCGACGCTTTGAACCTGCTCGATGTCTATAACACTTATCTCGACACCCACCGCACCTATTTGAACACCTTAACCCGTTATCGTGCCGCTCTGGCGGACCTGGAAACCCTGGGCGAGGACCTGTGGGAGGTGGAACTGTGAACCGTATAGGAGACTTGCCATGCATGTCGGAAAAATGATGAGACCCCATTTGGGGATAGTGTGGGTTTTCACCGTGATGTTTCTGGCTGCAATGCCGGCGCTTGCGGAGAAAGCGGCCGTCCAGGAGGGCGAAGCCCATGAAGAGGACGTTGAGTTGAAACTCGACGTGCTGCGTTCGCAGGGTGTGGCTACTGGCAAGGTGGAACGCCGCCGGTTGCGCGACACTGTCCGGGCTGCTGCTGAAGTGCGATTCAATGAGAAGCGGCGGGTGGTGCTAACCGCACGCAGCGGCGGCTGGGCGGAGAAGGTGACGGTCTTCGCCAACCAGCACGTGAAAAAGAATCAGTTGCTGGCGGAGATCTACAGTCCTGAGTTCTTAAGCGCGCAAAACGAATACCTGTTGATCCTTGACCGGACCAAACGCGGCGACGGCGCCGTCGCTCAGGAAAACCGTTCCTTGCTCGGCGACGCCAAGCAGCGCCTGCGCATCCTGGGGCTGACGAATAAGGAGATCGGGCGACTCGCGCAGACCCGCAAGACGTATCCGTTCCAGCATGTGCACAGCCCGATCCGCGGCAGCGTGATCCAACACAAGCTCAACGCCGGCGGCACCATCGAGCCCGGTCAGGTGTTGTACGTCATCGCCAGCCTGCACACCGTATGGTCCGAGATCGCCGTGACCGAGGCGGACCTCAACAAAGTCCGCCCCGGTCAGGCGGTCATGCTCACCGTCAAGGCCTATCCTGACCGCCGCTTCACCGGCAAGATCCTCTCGCTCGGGGCGGACATGGACGAGGCCACCCGCACGGTGAAGGCGCGGGCGCTGATCAAGAACCCCGGTCGGTTGCTCCGGCCCGGTATGTTCGCCGAGACCGAGATTCAGGTGGGCGGCGGCCAGCCGGTATTGGCCGTGCCGCAATCGGCGGTGGTGTTGATGAAGGGCGCCCATACGGTGTTCAAGGCCGCAAGCGATGAGCTCCATCCCCAACCGGTGGAGACCGGTGTTACCCGAAGCGGTTGGACCGAGATCAAGGCGGGATTGACCGAGGGCGATGAGATCGCCGTCAAGGGTCTGTTCTTGCTCAAATCCATGATGCTGAAATCCGAATTCGGCGAAGGGGGACACCATTAAAGCAAGTCCACGGTTGAATCCGCAAAAATCTTTTTTGCGCACCAAGCCATGAAGGGAAATTTCTTATGATTGACCGAATCATCGATTTCGCTTTAAGAAATCGTCTGCTCACGATCGCCTTTGCGTTTCTTGTGGTCGGTTGGGGCGTCATCTCGTTCAATAACCTGCCCATCGATGCTTTTCCGGATCCGACGCCGCCTCAAGTTCAGGTCTTTACGCTGGTACCCGGATTTGCGCCGGAAGACGTAGAAAAGCTGGTGTCCTTTCCGATCGAGGCGGCCATGAACGGCCTGCCCGATGTGGAAGAGGTGCGTTCGCTGTCCAAGTTCGGTTTGTCGGTGGTCACGGTCATCTTCGAGCGGGGGACTGATTGGTACTTTGGCCGGCAACTGGTCTTTGAGCAGTTGCAGCAGGTGGCCGAGGAACTCCCGGAGGTCGCGGAGCCGGGCATGGGTCCGATTACCACGGGGCTCGGCCGGGTGGTGCAGTATATTGTCAAAGCCCCGGCGGAGATGAGCGTGCTGGAGGTCCGCGCCCTGCAGGATTGGCTTATCGGCATGCAGTTGAAGACCGTCCCGGGTGTCAATGAAGTCATCAGCTTTGGCGGGAAAGAGAAGCAGTACCAGGTGCTGATCGACCCCAACGCCTTGCTTAAATACAACCTTTCCATCCCCGACGTCATCAATGCCATCCAAGCAAACAACTCTAATAAGGGCGGGCAGTTCATCAAGCTCGACAGCGGAGAGGAGGCATTGGTCACCGGTCTGGGCTGGGTCAAAACCACCACGGATATCGCCAATATCATTGTGAAGGCCGTCGACGGGACACCCATATACGTTAAGGATGTGGCCGATGTCCGAATCGGACCCGCTATTCGGCGCGGCGCGATCACCTATACGGACGACGAGGGAAAAAGTTGGGGAGAGGTGGTGACGGGTGTGGCGATGAAACTGGTGAATACCAACACCAAAAAAGTCACCAACATGCTGAGAGAGAAAATCCGGCAGCTCAACGAAACCCTGCCGGAAGGTATTTCGGTAGAGCCGTGGTACGACCAAATGTTTATGGTTGATCGAGCTCTAGGGACAGTGGAGCGCGCTCTATTAGAGGGGGGCATCTTGGTTATTTTGGTGCTGGTTTTCTTTCTTTACAACTTGCGTACTTCGTTCATTGTGGCGCTGAGCATTCCCCTTTCGGTGCTCATCGGATTTATCATGATGGACCGCTTCGGGCTTTCCGCCAACTTGATGTCCCTGGGGGGGCTGGCCATCGGCATTGGCATGATGGTGGATGGTTCCATAGTCATGGTGGAAAATATCTTCCGGCACCTCACCGAGAAGAAAGGCTCCCAGGAACACCCGACGCATATTATCAGCGTCGCGGCCAAAGAGGTCGGGCGCCCCGTCGTCTTCGCCATCGGCATCATCATTATTGTCTTCATCCCTCTGGTGACCTTGAAGGGTGTGGAAGGGGTGATGTTTGCTCCCATGGCCTTTACCATCGGTTTCGCCATGCTGGGATCGCTCATTGTGGCGCTGACGATCGCCCCTATTCTGTGTGCCTTGATGTTGCGCGGCAATCTTACGGAAAAGGTGAACCCCGTATTCAACTTTATTAAACGGCGTTACCTGTCCGCCTTACAAAAGGTCGTTAGCCGTCGCAAGGCCGTGGTAACTGCATCGGCTCTGCTGCTGGTCGCGAGTTTTTCCTTGTTTCCTTTTTTCGGTACCGAATTCTTGCCGCTTTTGAATGAAGGGTGGCTGGAGATGCGGGTCACTCACATGCGTTCCACGTCTTTGGAAAAATCGATAGAGACCGCTCAGAAGATTGAGCGCGTTATCGCCGGTTTCCCGGAAGTACAACGCATAGTTAACCAGACGGGAAGACCGGAAGTAGGCATGGATCCCGAACCCATCAGCAACAGCGAACTCGTTATTAAAGTGAAGCCGCAAAGTGAGTGGACCACCGCCGAATCGTACACCGAGCTTATCAACAAGATTGATGCCAAGGTCAGGGCCGCGGTGCCGGGGGTGGTGCTTAATACCAACCGGCCCTTGGCCAGTCACATAAATGAACTGCTGTCTGGCATCCGGGCTCAAATCGCAGTGAAGCTCTTCGGCGATGATCTAGAGGTACTAGCGGCGAAAGCCAATCAGATAAAGAACGTCATGGATACGGTGCCGGGGATGGAAGACCTGGCGGTGGAACAGGTGATGGGCAAATACCAGATCCGCATCGATATCGACCGTGACGCCATCGCCCGCTATGGCCTCAATGTGGCCGATGTACAGGAAATCATCGAGACGGGGATCGGCGGGAAGGCGGTGAGCCAGGTGTTCGAGGGGGTCAAGCGGTTCGACATCTACGTCCGGTTTCAGGAGCGGTATCGCAATAATATAGAGGCCTTCAAAAACCTACTGGTTGTCACCGCCGACGGGGCCAGGATTTCAATGAGTCGCATCGCCGATATCTCTCTGGTCGAGGGGCCGGCCCAAATCAGCCGCGAGAATGCCATGCGCCGCATTGTGATCGAGGCCAGCGTGCGCGGCAGGGACCAGGGCAGTGCCGTGGCCGAGGCCCAGGAGAAGGTCAAACAGCAGGTCACGTTACCACCGGGATACTTCATCGAGTGGGGCGGCCAGTTTAAATTACAGCAAGAGGCCAACAAACGCTTTGCCGTGGTCATCCCGCTTACTGTTCTTCTGATATTTTTGATGTTGTACTCGACCTTCAACTCCCTCAAGAACGCGGCCTTGATTATTTTGAATATCCCCTTTGCAATGATCGGTGGGATTATCAGCCTCTTCTTTACAGGTCAGAACCTGAGCGTGGCGGCCTCTGTCGGCTTTATCGCGCTCTTTGGGGTGGCGGTGCTTAACGGCGTGGTCATGGTGTCCTATTTCAATCAACTGCGACAGGAAGGAAAATCCCTGCGCGAGGCCATTCTCAGGGGTGCGGAGCTCAGGCTTCGACCCATCCTTATGACCGCCTCGGTCGCAAGCCTGGGGCTGGTCCCGCTGCTTCTGGCGACAGGACCCGGTTCGGAGATCCAACGACCTCTGGCGACCGTTGTCGTCGGCGGGCTTGTGTCCTCGACCTTCTTGACCTTGTTTGTTTTGCCCACGCTTTACGGCTGGTTTGAGGAGCGGAAAGAGGAAGTGGAAATTTAATAATAGCGTGTGACAAAAGGCCATGAAATGCGCTGAGTTTTCTTGTTGACCAATGCCAAAGGAGAAAGTAATGAAAGAAATCAAGGCCCTCATCCAGCCCCATCGCCTGGAGGCGGTGCTCGAAGCGTTGCACGCCCACCCCCGCCTACCGGGCGTCACCGTCTCTGAGGTGCAAGGTTTCGGCCAGACGGTCGGGCGTGGTAACCAACCCGGCGCGAATAATGCGAAATACGGTACCGTCAACATGGCCAAGGTCGAGTGTGTGGTGGACGATGACATGCTCGACGAGATCATTGAGGTCATCACGAAGGCCGCGCATACCGGCTTGCCGGGCGATGGCAAGATCGTCGTCTACGACGTGGACGAAATGGTGAAGATCAAGACCGGCGAGCGCGGCGAACATGTCACCTAATCAAACACGCAGGCGACGCGGCCACGGGCGCACCGGATCGACGGCAACCGCACGCACCGCGGGGGGCCGGGAAGCGCGTTCCGGCGGCACCGCTCCGGGAGCAGCGCCCACCGCCATGAGAAAAACGCTTATCCTCATTGTCGGTATTCTTGTGTTCGGCCTCATCCTGTTCGCCGTCAAGTTCTGGTTGGTGAACAACCTGCTTTAACCGTTACCACGAAGCGAAACCATGAGCCGGCCGCCGAACACGACGAAGCGCACACACCCTCCCTCGCTGATGTGCCGCATCGATGGCATGGACTGTCCTGACTGCGCAGCCAAGATCGAGAAGGTAGTCGGCGAGTTGCCGGGGGTCTCGGATGTACGCGTCGACTTTGCCGGCGAAACCCTCTCGGCGAATGTCAATTCCTCGAAGACCGCGGAACAGTTACGCGCCGCGGTGCGTTCGCTTGGCTACGGCATCACCGAAGGCGCCCGCCGCGCCACCAGCGTGCTGCGCGTTGAGGGCATGGATTGCGCAGAGGAGAAGACGTTAGTGGAGAAAGCGTTGACGGGCCTGTCCGGCCTGGAACGCTTCGAGGTCAATCTGATCACCGAGCGGCTGACAGTGGTGCACAATTCCGGGGCGTTGCCGGTGGGCCGGTTGATCGCCGCCCTGGCCGGCGTCGGACTCAAGGCGGTGCCGTTCGGCGCGCCGAAGGAGACTGGCGGTTTCTGGCAGCGCCACGCTCGGCTGCTGTCGACCATTGCTGCGGGTGTGTTGGTCGCCGGCGGGTTGTTGTCCCACTTCTTTGTAGAAGCAGACGGCGCGA
>FXBF010000776.1_pt1 | contig 11086 bp, 10 predicted proteins | sample 5335321 | NCBI WGS metagenome assembly FXBF01 (sample SAMEA103928391, study PRJEB20085) | sediment metagenome | isolation source: sediment | reverse complement strand
AATTGAGGAATACTACGCAGAGGTTCATCCTGAAGCCCGGGCTTCAAAAGAAATGGTCAGTCAGGGGAAATGCCCTGCATGCGGTTCTTCTGTAGGTTCTGATGCAGTAGAATGTGCAGACTGCGGACTGACTCTAATTATCGTTGAGGAATAGAAAATTATGGAGGCTCAACCTCCATAATTTTTAAGGTTGATTGAGTACCCCGCGGTAAAAGACTTCGCATCCGTCCCCCTCCAGCATCTTGATGGGTTTCTTTGCAAGCGAGGTAACTGGTCCCATGAGTGATCTGAGGATGCTCGGCTTGTCTATCTGAGGTTTCTTAAAGTCACCATGTATCCTCTGGCTAAATACGGCGCAGCCGTCGGCATTGAGCACAGCGACAGACACGTCCTTAAATCTGTTCTGGACGAAATCCAGACTTCCCTTAAGGGCAATACGGTTTTTCTTCGTGGTAAAGGCAACGTCCTCTGCCTCAGCAATGCCTTCCTTGACCTGCCAATCAGAAACCAGTTTTTGTATCGTGCTTCCCTTCTTTCCCAGTGATTCTTTAAAGACACTCCCGAAGTCATAGCCCTTTGTCAGTACTGTGCCCAGAGGGCCCGCGATTAAGAATGCGCCCAAATCGACCAAATCCCCTTGCTGACTTTTTTCGTACTTCTCTAAAATACGGTCGAGATCTATAGCTTCAAGAAAGAGATTCTGACCCCTCAGCGAAATATCTCCTATTGCTGTCCTCATCATCTCATTAACTTCTTTGCCCTTTATAGTAAGATGAGATTTCAGATCCAGCTTGCCGCGTATGGATTTTTTCTGCTCGAACGCACCCAGCATCTCTTCAAACCTGAATTCTGTGATAGTCAGGTCAATCGAGTACCCGGTGTCCTGGTTCTTCACCATACCCCTGATGACCCCTTCACCATCCCCGCCAAAGATCTTCATTGTAATGGGATTTGCCTCAAACTTTCCATCGCCAGCTTTTATGACAACACGTACATCCGAGATTCTCAATGCTTTTACTTCCACTTCTCCGCACGACAACCGCCCCTCAAAGGAGATGGCGCTAAAAAACCCTTCTCTGCCGGCAGAAAGGTTTTGGATTGCAAGATCACACTCTTTTGCCTCAGCCTTTTCCCCTGATGCTTCGTCCAGGTACAGGAAATGCCCTTTTTTAACAAAAATTTTTTCTGCCTTAAAAAATTTTGCTGGGGTCTCTTTATCAGAAGGTTTCTTCTCGGCTGTTTCAAAATTGAAGCGTCCTTTTATGTTTTTGATGATAAAGAACCTGGGTTTGATAAGAACGACATGCCGTATGTTCATTTTTCGTATGATAAGAGGCAGGAGTTTTATTTTTACCTCAGCTTTTTTTATTGAGGCGACATCCGCATCCCTGTTTTGTATCAGAATATCTTCTATCGTTACCCCTGCGCCGGGAAAGATCATTAGCCTGATTTTGCCGTTAATGCGTACATCCATCCCGGTGGCATCAGAGACAGCGGCTTCAATACGAGGCTTATATGGGCTGATGTCGAATGTCTGAGCGAAAATGACCACTGCAAGAACAATTGCTGCAATACTGCCGCCAAATATAAGAAGCCCTTTTTTTATCCTGGTTTTCATTCGTGCAGATTCCCTATCTCACAGATGACCGCGGGTCTTTTTATCAAAATCAAGGCCTAAATTACCTTACATCACAACAACAGCTGCTGCGCTTGCAGCAGTTAAGGGTATAGCTGCATACCGGGAAGCCAGCCGCGAAGTCAAAAGCATTCAGGGTCACCACGCTGACATATCTTAACCCGGCTTCTATTCTAAATACCAAACCAGCCTCTAAACTGTGCGATATAGCCAGCCTTTTCTGAATCGGGTAATTTTCTGCATGATGGGGCAACACGAATAGATATGGTATCTCCGCTATTCCACGGCCACCAGGCACAAAAAATAAAATCATCCAGGTTTGGATCTGAAGTAAAAAGAATCTGCCCTGACGTGAGGCCATTGAGACGATTACTGATCTCCTGCACTGCATCAGGTGCTTTTTTGATGGTTGCGCTGTCCCAGGTAATTCTCAGATAACGCTTAAGGATCGTACGGACCCTCTCTTTCTTATCTGCGTCAAACTGAGCGAGAGCGGTTTCAAAACGATCTTCCCACTTCCATGACAATATTCTGTGAGACGCGCTAAAAAATTCTCTGCAGATGCTCTTGATGTCTGATTGGTTCAGATTGTTCATATAAAACTCCAGTTTCATTATAATACATTCGGCAATATGGAGTATTTTTATTAACCTGTTTCTCTTCCCGGGAAATACGCCGAACGCCTTGAACACCATCCAGAGGAAATGGATAAGAACGGCTATATCTGCAAGGACTTTATACGGTATTTAAGTTTTTTTAATCCTTATCGTCCGTGCCCCCTTTCCCTTCTTTAGAATGGTTGCGTCACCAATGATTTTCCCCACAAGATTCACCTCACTTGCAGGCACAGGGTCAGCGCCACTGCTCATAGGTGTTTTGCCAAAGAATATGGCGAGTGCGCTTCCGGGAGGCCAGTATCCGATATCGCCGATTTTTACCTTTGTTGTTGCTGTCTCATCAAGGGCAGTCTTAACAGGAATCTCGAAATAAAATTCATCGCCCCATTCATTCGGCCTTGTCTCTATTGGAAGCATATTTGCTATTGCCTTTGCGCATTCTGTATCAAAAAGCTCTGCATCCAATACAATATCTTCTATGTTTATTTTTATCCTGACCGGCATTATTCACCTCCTTAAGCTTTTTTTAAATCAATTTTAAGATAAATTGTGATAAATTATCGAGGTCCGGCCCTGATAATTTTTTTTGTCCCGTAAAGTCACAAAGCTGCTGCGGGATAAATAGTCCACCGGCACGGGCAAAACTTGACAATTAGCACTAATTCAATTGACAATATTCAATTAAAGGAGGACATTTTTTATGACACCGAGTGAAAGAGAGGAAGAATATGTTAAAAGGATGGAATACGAAAAATTAAAGCGGCTTGAAGTAGAAAAACACAAAAAGCTTGCGCAGGAAGAAAGGAAAAAAATTAAGGACCTTCATTACATGAGATGTCCTAAATGCGGAATGGAACTGATTGAGATTGATTATAGGCACATTCAGGTGGACAAATGTTCTGAGTGCGAAGGCATATGGCTTGATGCAGGAGAGTTTGATGAGATATCAAAACTTGAAAAATCAGGGTTAGATAAATTATTTAGTGTCTTTAAAAGATAATTTAAGCGGTTGAATCTCTATAATTTTCCAAAAATCTTCCATCTTCTGCTCCTTCCGTAAAAGGTCCCGGAATATGCAGGACCGCTCAGAGCACTATGTCGAATTCCAGGGTGCGTTCTTTTTCCAGTTCCTCGTCTTTGCGTAATACCTTAATTTTCACTCTCTCCCCTTTTTTCTTGAACTGAAGGTAGAACTTTATATCATCAATGCCCTCTATTGGCACTTCATCAAGAGAGAGAATAGTATCCCCGCGCTGAAGCCCGGCCTTTTCTGATATGCTCTCGTGGGGGAAACCCGAAATTGTAAGGCGGGAATCTTTTTTTATCAGAAATGCCATAAGTTTTGGTGCGGTAATGCCTTTTACCGGCTTTGGGAAAACAACAAAATCTGCAATAGAATCTTCTACATCAGCATCAATAAGGATAGTCGCATACGCAAGTCCGTTTCTCCTGAACGTTCTTTTCGGAATACCTGAACCATAGGCAAGATGTCCCTGTCCTGCCAGGACGATGATCTGGTAATCAGGGTTGGTGTTCAGGAAATCAACTATAGAGAGCGACATTGTTTCATCCCACAGTATCTGAGACTGGTAGAAAAAGATAAAATTTTTGTCCTTCCAGTCGGTATGACGGCGAAAGACTTCAAATATTCTTTTTTTGTATTCCGTATCAGAAAAATCCATATCCGGGGGTATTGCCTTTCTGTCCTTTCCCAAAAGAGACCCGAGCCCGTCTTGTGATACCTTATCTATTATTTCACGCCTGGTGTTGAGGGCGATTACAGGAATTGCCCGTGACCGGGCAAAATCGAGTATTGGCTTATACAAATTGTAATCAAAAACCCATCGCTTGAAATATTCAGACTTTTTCAGGAATTCTTTTTCATCAATTGAACCGGATATGAACTTATCAAGGGTTGACTGGAAGGGTTTCTGGAACATTTCCATACCAATGGCAATTTTTTTATTCTTTTTGTATATCCCCGATATAATGTCGAGCTGTACCGCGTGGTGCGCAAATACATCATGAACTTCACCCACATAGATAATCTTTCGTTTTGAAACCTTCTCTATAATGGCCGGCAGTCTGGTGATTGTTGAAATATCAACCGCAGATGGTACGGATGTCAGTGTTACGGACACGCCGCGCATCGATTCCTTGACAGCCTTTTCTATGTTCCTGCCATTTTCAAATAACAATTGACTGTATTTACCGAAATGAGCGATTTTGGGAAAAGAGGCATCAACCTCTTCTCTTGATTTGCCTTGAATAATTCCAATCACTTTTGCATCATTCCACGGGTTCTGTCTCATTACTATACTAAACCCTGATTCCTTTTTCTCAGGCTTACCATAGATCTTCCGGATCACCGGGTTATCATGGCCGAGGATTATGATAGAAGAGGAACGTACATCCTCATATGAAAAGTTTTTTGCCTTTTTTATGAGAGCGTTCTTCTCCCTTAGTGTACGGAGTATGCGCCGGTACGTTCTTTTCCTGCCCGGCGGCAGGTAAATTATCGGGGTCTTTTCTCCGAGAATGCGGGAAATTACCGGGGGAAATTCAGGAGCGGTGAGCGTTCTTGCTACATCATAATCTTCATCAAGAACTATACGTACGGGCTCCTGCGAGAGAAAAATAGTGAAACTGTTCTTTTCTTTACTGATGGTGAAAAATCGTTTCATGCTCTTTCCTTCTGTAAAATACAGGGTGAGCGGAACAGAGAGCACATACGGGTTTCCGCTCTGTGCAATGTTCACGTTGAGTGTATAACCCCCTTCAGAACGATAAACCTCTGCTTTGTCCAGTGAAAGTTTTGGGAGTCCCTTTTCATTAATCCACTGGCTGAAGAACCATTGCAGGTCTTTCTGATAAACACGTTCAAAGGAGTGCATCAGGTCGTCCCAGGATGCAGAGTGAAAGCGATAGTCTGTTACAAATTGTTTCAGCGCCTTGAAGAATGCTTCCTCTCCTGTCTGGTGCCTGAGCATATGGAATACCATCGCTGTCTTTCCGTAGCCGATTGCCCTTGCCGGCTGTCCGACAGGTGCCTGAAAATCCCTGACAGATATCTCATTTTCCTCTGTAACATAGCTGTTATACCGTATGAGCATCTGTTTCCGGGAATCCCAGCCTTCTCCTTTCTGTTCTTTGTAGAGGTGGTCTGCAAGGTATGTGGTTAATCCCTCTGCCCAGTTGCCGTCTCTGTAGTCGGTATACACTGAATTGCCAAACCACTGATGCAGGATTTCATGTCCGAGTGAGGTTTCTACGATGAAGGGAAGCCTTACCACAGATTCCCCAATCAGCGTAAACGTCGGCATAGAGTATCCTGTCGGAAGAAAATTTTCGACAACAGAAAATCTTTTATAAGGATACGGACCAATCAGGGATTCATAGAGTGACAGATATTTTTTTGTAAATGCAAGATAGGTCTCTGCTAAACTCAGGTCTTCAGGGAATACATACATATAGAGTTCAGTACTGCCGTGTCTGTCCTTTATGATTTTGAACCTCTCAGAGGCTATGAGGCTGACTGAGTCAAGTGGATAGGGAAAGGTAAAAGTGAATTCTGCAGAGCCGTTCTTTATTGTTTTTATGATAGTTTCCGCCTCTGATATTGCTTCATATCCTTCAGGAAGCTTTACCTTGAGTTTGTAGTAGCTAAGCCTCTGGGGGGAAGGATACCAGAGTCCGGTAAGGGATACCCCCCCTTTCCCAATACTGTTTTCACTGTTTTCGGATTTTAGGCGTTCCCGGGATGCCGTACTTTTGAAACGGCCGTCATATCGTATCTGAACCTCTCCCTTATAAGGCGGAATGACCCGCAGCAACCCTTTCTCAACAGTAACATCAAGCTGTTTGTTGTTCATCGATACATCTCTGATCTTAAGTGAGCCCGTATTCAGCAGCAATTCCTGGCCCTGTTCGACTGTTATCAGGGAAAGACCTTTCAGAATTGATCTCTCAACATCAATGTTAATATCGAGAGAATATGTACCAATGGGCGCATCTTCAGCCTGTACTGCTGAATCTGTCAGAGAAAAGACAACAATGAGCAGGGCAGTCAGTACAGAAGTAAAAACTTTATAACCCGGTAAAAAATCGTTATTCATTACACACCTGGAACAAAAGGAACTTTTAAGGATTTACCGAACACTATTGAAACAAACCCTTTGGTCTATTATGGAACACCCGGGATCAGTGGTACTCCACAGTCAGGAGCGGGGCTGTCACTGTGACGTTTGGCCGGTCCTCGATTCCGACAAGCCCGGCATCTGCAACAAAATCGAGCAGGAAACGCACCTGGAAGTCGGACAATCCGAGCCTCTGCGTCTCCTGCATCAGAGGGGTGACATCGATGAGCACAAAATTGCCCTGGTCAGAGGAAAAGAAATCAAAGTTTAGAGTCGCATCAGTGCCGTCTGGAAATCGCAGTGGAGAAGAGTCAAAATCCGCAGGAACCAAACCGGCAATGGAAAACTGGATAAGGTCCAACAGCGCAGGAACCGTCAAGGCGAAGTTCACCTCGTTGACGAAAACCTCCATGGTCGCCGATACGATATCAGCGTTTAACGGAATCGCATCTCCATTGTTAGATCCGTCGAGGGGAAAGTCCAGAAAAGCGCGGAATTCCGGCAAATCAGGGTCTGCATCGTCAATCCCGAAAAAGATGGTATTCGGGCCGTTCGTGACTGTGTACGAATTCAGAACCGGGTCAAAGGCAATATCCCCGTCGGCCAACTGGTCGCTGAAGATCTGGGCAACGAAAATATCCCGTGAGTCCGCACTCCCGCACCCATAAAGGGACAGCGCCAGAACCGCCGTAATGCCTGCATAAAGCAGTCTTTTCATGGTCTCACTTTTAAATAAAAAATGCATTCATAAAACACGGGATATGTTATCCGCTTCCGGGCAGTTCAATCCGGGTCGTATATATATTCATCACCCATCCAAACTCTCCATTAGGCAGCTGCACATATAACCATCCGGTTGTTTTGCCATTGACTTCCAAAACATAGTCTCTATGAATCTGATAGATTACAGGATAACTCAAACCCGGCCCTGATCGGACATTCAATACAGATGCCGAAACAGATACCATTCCAGAGGCAGGCTCAGGCGGCTCAACTAAAGCTGTAATATCTTCTTCAATAACTATACTGGCAGGAGTTTCCACAACTACATATCCGGAAGGCATTCTCCGATAAAAAACACCGCTATATGTGTAATACCATACATCATCAACCCATATCCTCTGGTAACCAATAGGAAGGCTATCAATGATAATTCCTATAGGCGCCACTACAACAGTGAAACCTAACCGGGCAGGTCTGTAGAAAACACCGTGATAGTAGTAAAATGGTTCTCTGTTGTACCAAAACCTTCTATATCCCCTCGGAAGCCTGGAAACTACATGGCCATGACGCCTAATACGGGGAGTTCTTATAACCCTTCTCCTTTGCTGGCGGACAGATGAATCCACACTGCGGCGCTTCGTACGATAGGACCTGCTTTCCCTTGCCCTTTGCCCACGGACAGATGAACCCGAACCACGACGTTCCGTTCGGTAAGACTCGCCTCCACTTCTCCTTTGCTGGCGGACAGATGAACCCGAACCACGACGTTCCGTTCGGTAGGACTTGCCTCCACTTCTCTCTCGATTACCGGCAAATGCATTATCTGCCATCGGAAGAGATGTCAAAGCAAACAGAATGATAACGACAATGGGCATAAAGCAACGAGTAATTTTTGATTGAATGAACATAGCGCTCCTGCCTTTGTTGATTAAATTATATCATAAAATATTCAGCCTGACTATCAAAATTTTTAGTATTGTTACCCCCCCCAATGGCTCAATAATTGATTCTTTTTTTATCTATTTAGACCGGTGAAATCCGAAAAGGTTTAACAATAAAGGTCAATTGGGCAAGATTCAAGAGCTTGTTGGAAAACTCAACAATCTCTGATTACACAGACAAAAGATTAGATTACACCGATTAAAACTCCTTGCAATATCTGCGTAATCATTTTTTCTAATCTGTGCAATCAAGGATGTTGATGCCTTTTTCAACAGCCTGTCAAAATTGACATTTTCAAGTTATCCCAATGAAAAAAGTCAATATACAGGTCATATCTTTAATTATGGAGGGTTAGCATCAATAATTTTCATAATAACTGACTGATTATAAATAGGAAACAGGGGAATTCTCTAAATAATTCATTCTTTTACTATCTATTTTAATGCTATTTATGTTAATATAAGAATAACTTTAAAAGTTGAAAGAGCCTCTCGGCCTTTAAAGCCGGGAGGCTTTTTTGTTTATGTATAAGGAGAAAAACATAATATGGACTTAATATCATTACCAGCTGAAAAAACTGAGAATCGCTTCAGACTTACAATAGCAGCTATAAAAAGGGCAAGAGCGTTACGTCGAGGGGCATTGCCGCTGATAAAGAGTAAGGCAAAAAAAATGACAAGTATAGCATTTGAAGAAATAGTAACCGGTCATATAAATATTCTTTCAGGCGCGGATGCTGTAAAAGCCGAAGAAAAAGCCAAGAGCCTGACTCATCAGAGTATGATGGACGAAGCCAAACAGAAAGCATCGTTTCCTGAAGAAATGACTAAAATCGAAAAAGACCTTCAGGTCTACCTGCGGGATAAAGCAGAAACGGCCGATGAAGATACAACATAAAAGTATCGGAACATGTCTACTCACTTCGTTCTATCGCATAAAAAAATGCGGTAATCACTAAAAGCATTTACAATGTTTGTAAATGCTTTTCATGACTTGTATATTGATATTTACTGCTCAAATTTAAGCCTTCGAGGCGTGGTCGATTCGACCCAAATAATATTTTTTAGAAACGTGGCGTTTCACCCACACCCGAGTTACTTTTTTTTACCACAAAACAAAGTAACCAAAAAAAGGTGGCCCGCAGAGATTTTTATACGGCTCTTCGCTCAACTTCCAGGGAAATGATTTAAACTCCCCCCACCGCTTTGCTTCGCCCCTAGAAATCTTAAAGCGATTTCAGGGACTAAGTCCCGGAAATGCAAAGCATTTCACGGGGCAAATCGAAGCAGTGGGGGTCAGACACAAATCATTTTCTTGGCCCCGTAGCTCATAGGCAATAGCCTATGCGGGGCTTTTCCTTCCAGCTTTCGCTCAGAACCTAAAATCTCTAAAGGGACTTGGAGAACGCTGGCAAGGTGTTTTTTTAATCCCATGGATTGTTTCCGGCGAGGTTCTGCGAGGGTGAAAAAATCTATCGTGTCTGAGTTCCGACTTGTCGGAAGGAGTTTATAGATTTTACCGAGCAGGGCTGATGCAGACCGAAAGAGAAGCAATCCCGGGTGCCCTTTTCTTGGTTCTTCTTTAGGGCACGCAAAAGAAGAACCCGGGTATGGGGTGGAACCCCATATTGACGTCGAGTAAATCAAATAGTGTGCTTACAATTCCTGTACAGACAACTCTTAACTGCACATAAAACCCCGTGAATAGTGATTAGAATTCTTTAATTATTTCTTTTTCTTTCCCTTCTTGCCTCCTAAAGCATCTTTCATATTGTTCCAAATACCCCTCAACTCTTTATCAAGTTCTTCCTTTTCTATGGGACTCAATTCCCGTTCTGGTTGTTGATAATCATCAGTTAATTTTGTTTGTGGGATAACTCTATTTGATTGTGCGGGTCCATTTGCAGTGTCTACATTTGGGGGGTTAATACTTCTGTATTTCTTGGTTTCCACCTGATCTCTGTATTTTTCTGGAACATTGCTCAGGTCATCAGTAAATCCAATAGAACCATCATCATTTCTCCATTTATATATTTCTGCGAACGATGTACTGGAGAGAAACAATAGTATTAGACAACAAATTACTAGTACGAAAGCACGGAAAAGCGGATAATCGGAAAATTTTTCAGAAATAAACTGAAAATTCATAATAGCCAACTGGGTTGGTTAACAATTAAAGATTTAATCTCTGGCAAATCCTACCGCTTTTCTAATTCAACAGCCTTTCCTGTGGTATCAGGCGGTCATGCCTATGTCAAACACTTTATGGCAGGAAGGGCAGATAAAAAGCCATTTTTTAATACTCCCCTCCTTCCTAAACATGGAATGAAAACCATCTTTGTAACCACATGACGGACAGACTTTAAATTCCCCTTGAAGTTCTCTTTTAATAATTTCATAATCCATTTCAGAATCCTGTTTCATGCTCTGCCACCTCCAAGCATATCCAAACCCCAGCTAAAAATCAAACAAAAAACCCCCTCTGCTTTCGTGAGAAAGCACGAAGAGGGGAGCCATTTTGCACAATTCGAACTGGGGACTTTCGTGATTTAAAGCGGAAGTCCTTTGTTCTTTTTGAGGCTTTTTATCCCCGCCCGTCCCGAACCCATAAGGAAAGTCAGAATTTTTAAAAACGCCAAAATCAGTTGAATAAAAAAGATTTATTTGTCCGACTCGTCGGATCCGCTGAGGCGGAAATGTCAGATGGAGAATAAATAATATCCCTACACCACAAGGGTACAGGGTAAATTTTGATGAATGCCTGTCCCGTGGTCCAAGTCCTTCTGGACTTTATGGGATTTTCGCCCAAGGATTCTTTTCAATTCCCTGCCTACCGGACAGGCAGGCTCTTTTTTCAGAGATGCCTTTTACAAAAAGTTGAAGGGTTTGCCATTCATTCGGAAGAACGTCTAAGAGTTGCCTTACAAAATGGACGTAAAGCAACACTTACCCGTGAATTTTATCCATAACCCCCTGCCCACCCAAGCTGTCAAGACATATCTGTCAAAGTCCTTGCTAAATAATGGCAACGCC
>FXBF010000775.1_pt1 | contig 11089 bp, 11 predicted proteins | sample 5335321 | NCBI WGS metagenome assembly FXBF01 (sample SAMEA103928391, study PRJEB20085) | sediment metagenome | isolation source: sediment | reverse complement strand
GACGATGCCCTCACTGGCGAGGGGGGCTGAAATTTCCCTGGCGGTCGTCATCAGCTGCTGGTTGGAGGTGAATAGGACCAGCGCGCGCCCGCCTGTAGCTCGACAGAGCGAAACAAGACCGCGTTCGAAAGCCGCCTGGTACGCTCGGCGCTCCTGCGGCTCCGGGATGTCATTGATGAGGTATAGCATCGTCGAGCTCTCATAGTCGAAGGGGGAACCTAAGGCCAGTTCATCGGCCTCCGTCGCGCTCAGCCGACGCCGAATGTAGTCGAACTCCCCGGCCGTCGTCAGCGTGGCCGAAGTGACCACCACAGACTCTTTCTCGTGCCAGAGAAATTTCTCAACGAGAGGACCGACCTCAAGTGGAGCGGCGTGCATGGATAGGCGGCCCGGTTCACCCTGCAGTTCTAGCCAGTAGATGCGCTGAGGATCGGCTTGAAATATCAGTTCGTCCAGGCTGGCGATGATCTGGCCAAGATCACCAGCCAGCGCGCGCAGGCTCACTGCCAGATCCTCCGAGAGGCCGGCATCCGAAACTTGCAGCAGGCCTTCCGCCGGCGCTTCGATCGTGCGCTCACCGATACCTTCGGACGCAGCGACGATGCCCTGAAGCGAATCCAGGACTTTGGAGAGCGGACTTCGAAGTTCATCCCATCCGATCTCAACTTCGCTCCAGAAGGGGAGGGTACGGGTGGAAGGCAATATCCGTTCCTGCTGGCCGTAGCGACCGACTGGACGACCGTCCCGCCGGCGGTCCAAGAACTCCAAGAGACGCTTGAAGAATCTTGCTGTCAACGGCTGAGCCTCACGCGCCGCCTCAATTACGGTGGTGGCGATGGGTTGAAACTGGACAAATTGCTCCGCCGGCAGAGTCTCCTTCGCTAACTGAAGCACGCGTTGGGTTGTGGTCCCAGACAATTCCCGCAGCACCCGATTGAGATCGGCCTCCGTGACATCAAAACGAAGACCGCGAGTAGTAGCGGCTTCCAGATGGTGTCCCTCGTCGATGACAAGGTATTCATAGTCCGGTATCACGCGATTTCCGGTTGCGATATCCGCCAGCAGCAGCGCATGATTGACGATCACCACATGCGCGCCCTCCGCCTCCCGACGCGATCGATAATAGGGGCAGGTCCCGCCAGTGTGCTGCAGGCAGGCCTCCAGGCTGCATTCCTCGTAGTCTGAGGACAGCCGCGACCAGATTGCGGCCTCCACCGGTCCGCGGATATTGATCTCGCTGACATCACCCGTGCCTCCTTTTACCAGCCAGACCAACACCTTGGCTAAGATACGTGCCTCTTCCGCATTGCGTGGACCTATGCGGGCCATGGCAGATAGCCGGCGCGGACAGAGATAATTCCGCCGGCCCTTGAGCACCGCCGCTTTGTAGTCCTTTCCCAGCGCGGCCTGCAAATCTGGAACGTCCTTGTGGACCAGCTGATCCTGGAGGTTGATGGTATTTGTGGAGATCAATACGCGAAGACCGGTCGCCACCGCCCACTCAAGGCTGGGAATGAGATAGGCCATCGACTTTCCAGTCCCCGTGCCGGCTTCGACCAACAGGTGGCGACTCTCGGCCAGAGCCTCGCCAACCGCCTTGAGCATCTGGACCTGCTGTGTTCGATTTTCATAACCTTCAATTGCCTGCGAGAGTGCGCCCCCGGGCTCGATGAGGCTCGCCAATTCCTCAATATCGATGCCCGCAGGTTCGTCGAGCGGCATAAGCGCGCGCTCAGAGGTCGGGTGTGTGGCGAATGAAGCAAAGTCGAGCCGGCCGTTTTCCGGAATTTTCTCGCCCGATTCGATTCGCGCGTCCATTGCCGCCTCGAATACCCAGCCGGCGCCCCAGTCGATAGGCTGCGCCATCTCGCTGAGGGCCTTCAATAGCGGGTATGGGAGCTCCATCACGTGCTCATACAGCCGCCTGAACACATGCATCGTGGTCTTGGCGTCGTCCAGCGCGCGGTGGGCGCTCATAGAGGGGACCTTCAGAAGGCTGGCCAGTGCCCCCAGGCTGTAGCGTCCGGCGTCGGGCAGAACTACGGCAGCCAGATCGTAGGTATCGAGTGGTAAATTGGATCCGAAGAGGCCCCGCCGACGGAGGAAACTGAGGTCGAACTCCACCCGGTGGCCCACAATCGGATCCTCGCTCACAAAAGCCTCGAGCGATTCGAGTACCTCGTTGATTCTGGGCGCTCCAGAGAGCATCTCGTCGGTGATCCCGGTAAGTTGCGTTATGAAGCGAGAGAGGGGTCTCCCCGGATTCACGAGCCGCGTCCATTCATCTTCCTGCCGCGAATCCCGGAACCGGACGGCGCCGATCTCGATGATGGCATCCGTCACTGGATCTAAGCCGGTTGTTTCGATGTCCAGCGAAACGAGGGTCTGCATGCGCGGGGTCCGTCCTATGGCAAGCGTATGCAGTATAACCGCTGTGCTATACTGCGCGCCCCGCGGGATGCGGGAGGACCAGAAGGCTATGATTTGAGGGCAACCAGTTGTGATGGTTGGGGTTTGTTTTAAGGAAGCGGACGGGACGGGGCGGGAAGCGGAGTGACGTCCCATGAAAGCGATGAGATGGAGCTCGTCCGACGGGCTGCTTCCGAGCCGGAGGCGTTCGGCGAGCTCTACAATCGACACGTTACGCGCATTTACAACTACATCTACTATCGCACCGGCGACTATCAGGACGCCGAGGATTTGACGGCGCGTGTCTTCCAGCGAGCGCTTGGGCACGTGGGGAACTTCCAGGACCAGGGCGTGCCATTCTCCGCCTGGCTGTACCGGATCGCGCATAATCTGGTGGCGAACTGGCATCGTGATCGGAGCCGACGCCCGGTCGTGCCGCTGGAAGACCATGTGGCCGACACCGGCGCGATCACGCACCCGGAAGCGCTGGCCATGGAGCACGAGCAGAACTCGATGCTGCTGCGGGCGGTTCGCAAGCTGCCTCCCGATCGCCAGCAATTGCTGATCCTGAAATTCGTCGAGCGGCTTTCGAATGCCGAAATCGGCCAGATCATGGGTCGTACCGAGGGTGCCATTAAAAGCCTATACCACAGGACGCTGAACTCCCTGCGGGACCAGATCAAAATGATGGAAGACGGAGCCATAGGAAGCCCGGATTAGGGACAGATGCGCATCGGTTGGAACCGTCAGAGGTTAGATCGTAAGAGGATCGAGGAACTGCTTGAGGATTCGCTCGTTCCTATCGAGCCGAATCCCTCATTTGTTAGCGATCTGCGCGCGCGACTGGTGACGATCAGGGGAGGTCGGGTGCTCTCTCCCTGGATGCTGGTTCTTATCCTGGCCTCCATCGTAATTTTTATGGCCAGCGCGCTGGGATTCATGATCCGTATCCTGCTAGGTCTCCTGGGTCTCGTCAGTCTCATGGAGCGTCGGCGGCGCGAATCAAAGGCGCTCGGCGCCTGACCATCGCATCAAAACATTGCGAAGGGGTGCGCCTGCCGGCCTAGATCGCGGCATGGCGCATAAGAGGCAAACAAAAAGGCCGAGAGCATTTCGCTCGCTCTCGGCCTCTTGCGTATTCAGTCTGTTTGTGTCGATTGGCTAGAACAGCCCCCAGTCAGCGCCCGCGCCCTCTTCCATCATGCTCGGATCCCACGGATCCATCGCCATCTCGATGGTGGTGCCCTTTCCGGTGGCCTCCTCCGCCTTGGCGCGCGTGCCTTCCAGGAGGGCGGGTCCATAGGGGCAAAATGGAGTGGTCATGATCATTTTCACGTGCTGGGTGGAGTCTTCGATCTTCAGGTCGCGGACCAGGCCCAGCTCGATTACATTTAATCCGATCTCCGGATCCATCACCTGTCGCAGTGCTTGCCGCACCAGTTCGGACTGCTCGGGGTTCGTGGAATCCGCTTCCCAGATCGCGCTCTGAACTGCATCCTCGCTCATGCGGGGAGTTCCTCCTTCGATTCCAGCACCTTCAGCGTGAAGGTGCAATGGGTATCGCCGTCCAGCAGGCAATTCACGCGCTCCGTGGGTAGATCAAGCGCGGTAGCGATGAAGTTTGTGTCCACCGCGCAGACCTCAGGGTGCATTCGCCCTATTTGGACGTAGGGGCATCCGAGCTCGCGGATAATCACTTCATCCCCGCGCCACTCATACTCAGCGTCAAAGCCTTCCTCTCCGAGCATCTCCATCAAGCGCGGCAGGCGCTCCTGCAGCGACAGACCCTTGAGCTGCACGGCATACTGAATCGCCATCGCATCCGCCACCCCATTGAATAGCTCGGTTATGAGGTCCTCCGACACGTGATCCTTGATCTCATCGAGCAGGCGGTTGGTCAGCCTGAAATATCGCCCCGGAAAGAGCTCGAAGGCTTTTTCGGTCAAAGAAAAAACGTGATAAGGGCGGCCAACGCCGTGCTTGACCTCTTTCGCCACCACAAGATCCTTCGCCTGCAGCGCAGAAATATGGTGACGCACGGAAACAGGTGAAACCTCTGCCGCTTCCGCCAGATCGTTCACGGTGCACTTTCCTTGCGCCTTGAGCGTCCGCACAATGACCTCTCGCGTGGGGGATGTCATAATGAGGAAAGTATAGCATGCGGCCCCTTTCCAGGTCAATATTTCTCATATTTCCTATATTTATTAGTAACCATCGAAGGATATCGTCCACGCCGAATGGCTTCCGGCAAAGGGGGCGCCCCTTAGAAGCGGTAATATTTCAAAGAATATTGACGAATATTGCACGGCGTGCTATAATCCGCCCGATTTCGTGCATAAGGGAGCAATCCAATTTCTGTTACGCTAGAAATCAAGGACCTCCATGCCTCGGTTGAGGGGAAGGAGATCCTAAAGGGCGTCGATCTTACGGTAACGCAGGGGGAAACTCACGCCTTAATGGGACCCAATGGGGCCGGAAAGTCGACCCTGGCGAATGTCTTGATGGGCCATCCTGCGTATGAAGTAACCCAGGGCGAGGTGCTCTTCAAGGGCAAGAACATCGTGGATCTGGCTCCCGACGAGCGGTCTCGCATGGGACTGTTTCTGGCTTTCCAGTATCCGGTGGCAATACCCGGGGTCTCGGTCGCCAATTTCCTGCGCATGGCAATCAACGCCCACCGCGCAGCCGAGAATGGAAACGGCAAGAAGATCTCGATTCCCGAGTTTCGGGACCTGCTCAAGGGCAAGATGGATCTATTGAAGATTCCCCACGAGTTCGCCGGACGATTTCTGAACGACGGATTTTCTGGAGGCGAGAAGAAGCGCGCGGAGATCCTGCAGCTCGCTACCCTGGAGCCCGAGATTGCCATCCTGGACGAGACCGATTCCGGATTGGACATCGACGCAGTGCGCATCGTAGCGAAGGGAATCAACGCACTCGTGGGCGAAGAGCTCGGCATACTCATCATCACCCACTATCAGCGCATCCTGAACTACATCAAGCCCGATTTCGTGCACATTCTCCTGGCCGGTCGGATCCTCCAATCCGGCGGTCCGGAGCTTGCCGAGCATCTGGAAGAGGTCGGGTACGAAGGAATCCTAGAGCTTTAAGCATGGCCACCTCCGCAGATCTCAAACAGCTGGACGGAATTGGAAAATATAAATACGGATTCAGCGACCCGGACGTCAGCGTGTTCAAGACGCGCAAAGGGCTCGATCAGGAGGTCGTGCGTCAGATCTCGGCTATGAAGGAAGAACCGGAATGGATGCTGGAGTTTCGGCTAAATGCGCTGGAACACTTCTACGAGCGACCCATCCCGGACTGGGGCGGGGACCTCAGCAACCTGGATCTGGACAACATCTACTATTACGTCAAGCCCTCCGAGTCCGAGAGCAAATCCTGGGAAGATGTGGATGAAACGATCAAGGCAACCTTCGACAAGCTTGGAATCCCGGAGGCGGAGCAGAAGTTCCTGGCAGGCGTCGGCGCGCAATACGAATCGGAAATGGTGTACCACAGCATCCAGGAGCACCTGGATGAGCTGGGCGTCATCTTCGTCAGCATCGAGGACGGGCTCAAGAACCACGAGGACCTCTTCCGGGAGTACTTTGGCACTGTCATCCCCCACACGGACAACAAGTTCGCGGCGCTGAACAGCGCGGTATGGTCCGGTGGATCGTTCGTTTATGTACCCTCCGGAGTAAAGGTGGAGCTTCCACTGCAGGCTTACTTCCGCATGAACACGGCCAATCTCGGCCAGTTCGAACGCACGCTGATCATTCTCGAAGAGGGGGCCGAGGTTCACTACGTGGAAGGGTGCACCGCTCCGATTTACACCACTGATTCATTTCACAGTGGTGTCATTGAGATCGTGGTCAAGAAGGACGCCCGCTCGCGCTATACGACCATCCAGAACTGGTCGGTGAACGTTTACAACCTGGTCACCCAGCGCGCGATGGTTCACGAGAATGCTCAACATGAATGGGTGGACGCAAATCTGGGCAGCAAGCTGACCATGAAGTACCCCTCCTGCTACCTGGTGGGTGAGGGAGCCCACGGTGGGATCTTATCCATGGCATTCGCGGGCAGGGGTCAGCACCAGGATACGGGCGGGAAGGTCATCCATGTAGCGCCAAATACCACCAGCCGCATTACATCGAAGTCGATCAGCAAGGATGGTGGGCGCGCTTCCTACCGGGGTTTGCTCAAGATCTACGAGAACGCCGCGGGATCGCGATCCAACGTCGTCTGCGATGCGCTTCTGTTGGATGATGGGTCTCGCTCCGATACCTATCCGTACATTGAAATTGACGAAAACGATGTCAGTGTCGGACATGAGGCTTCGGTCAGCAAGATAGGCGAGGAGCAGCTCTTCTATTTGAAGAGCCGCGGCTTATCTGAGGAGGAAGCGATCACCATGGTGGTCTCAGGCTTTATTGAGCCCCTGGTGCGCGAGCTGCCCATGGAATATGCGGTGGAGATGAACCGATTGATCCAGCTGCAGATGGAAGGGTCCATCGGATAACGTCTTCGGACTCCGGGGCCCGCAGAACCCCCAGGAGCCGGCGGGAGCCGGCTTTTCGTATGGAACTGGCATATGAGCAGTGATCCCAAGCCAAAGCGGAAGAGAATCGTTCGGCGGTCGACCGCTCCCGAGTTTCAATTTTCTTTCGAACAAGTGGAGAAGGCCTCCGAGGGGCTCAACGAGCCGGGATGGCTGAGAGAGCGCCGTGAATCCGCCTGGAAAGCCTGGGAATCGCTTCCCCTGCCAACCGTCAAGGACGAGCCCTGGAGACGAACCGATCTGCGGAACATCCCGGCCGATCGCTTTGTGGCCCGACCCAGCGATAATGGCCGAGTGGATCAGGAGTTTCTATGGCCCGAGCCGTCGCTCTTGCTGCACCCTGGCCACGATTCCAAACTAGACAATCTGAACCTAATCGGCGACAAGCGTGTCGTATTGGCTGATTGGGCCACGGCAGTCCGTGAGCATGAGCAGCTATTGCGGAAGCACCTTGGCTCGGTGGTTCCTGATGATGAGGGCAAGTTTTCCGCTCTTGCTGCCGCTTTGGCCACGGATGGGGTGCTGGTGTACGTACCAGCCGGTGTGCATTGCGAAGTCCCGCTGCATTCCACCCTCTGGGCACCGGGCAGCGATCTGGCGGTCTTCAGCCGGGTCCTAATTGTGGTCGAGGACGACGCTTCTGCCACCGTGGTGCATGAAATGGCTTCTCCCGGAGGAGGTGAGGCGTCGTTGCACCCGTCGTTGCACTCCGGAATCGTGGAAGTTGCCGTCGGCCGAGGAGCTCAGCTCACATTTGTGGAGGTTCAAAATTGGGGCGATCAAGTGTGGAATTTCACCCATGAACGGGCCAGGGTGGGTCGGGATGGGCGGATGGAGTGGATCTTTGGCGCCGTCGGGAGTCATCTCACAAAGAATTTCTCAGAATTGACGCTAGAGGGGCAGGGTGCGGATGGACGCTGGACCGGGTTTTACTTTGCCGATGGTATTCAGCACCTGGATCACGATACGCAGCAGAACCATCTGGCTCCCAACACAACCAGCGACCTGCTGTTCAAAGGCGCGTTGATCGATCGAAGCCGATCGGTGTGGCAGGGCATGATCTATGTCGCACCTGGCGCCCAGCGTGCCGACGGATTTCAGGCTAATCGCAATCTGATTCTCAGCAAGCGCGCGCGCGCGGATTCCATCCCAGGTCTCGAAATCCTGACGGATGATGTACGCTGTACACATGGCGCCACCGTCAGCCAATTGGAAGAAGAACCGATCTTCTACCTGATGTCGCGCGGAATCTCGCGCGAGCAGGCCGAGCGGCTGGTGGTGGAGGGTTTTTTCGCTTCGGTGATGAAGCGCATTCCGCTCGAAAGCGTTCGGGATCAATTCGAAAAGATGATTGACAGGAAGCTCAGACCTCGCGTTTAATGAGGGAGGACACGAATCGTAAGGGACAATGATTCTATGGCATCGGAGAAATCAGCGGCTACTTCAGTAGAACCTCGCAATTACGACGTTGGGGATTTGGTCGATGTTTTGTGCGATCATATGCGTGGTGAGCAGCGCGTAAACGATTGGCTGCAAGGAGTGGTCGTACAGGCGGATTACAAGATGGTGGCTGTGCAGTTCAATCAGGACGTGTACCTGACGGATGGTTGGATGGTGCCCGATCGCGTGCTGTGGACGCGTCAAGACAGCGATAAGATTCGGAAATCCAAAAAGCGCCGCGCCGCAAGGAACGCGAAAAGCACGAAGAGCAAGTAACGGTTCTACAATTCGGATCTCGACTTAGAGATTCTGGAGGCTTCTCGTAGATGGCAGTCCCTCAAACCCTAGACACATTGGACGTCGCAGCCATTCGGAAAGACTTCCCCATCTTGAAGCGTGAGATTCAAGATGGGGTTCCACTGGTCTACCTGGATTCAGCTGCCAGCTCGCAGAAGCCGGAGCAGGTGATCCGCGCGATGTCTCGGTTCTATGAAACGGAGTACGCCAACGTTCACCGCGGAATTCACACGTTGGCCGAAGAGGCAACTGCGGCCTTTGAATCGGCTCGCGAGCGGGTGGGGGAGTTCGTGGGCGCAGAGTCATCGCGTCAGATCATCTTCACGCGGAACGCGACCGAGGCCATTAATTTGGTTGCCAATAGCTGGGGCCGCGCCAACCTGGGCGAGGGAGACCTGGTGCTGCTTACCCAAATGGAGCACCACTCCAACATCGTTCCCTGGCAAATGATGGCATCTGAACTCGGCTTCAAGATCGAATACGCTCCGATAACAGATGACCACCGCATCGATCTCGGATCATATGGCGATCTACTCGAGCGGCAGCCAAAGCTGGTGGGCTTCACGCAGATGTCGAATGTGCTGGGGACGATCAATCCGGTGGCCGAGATGACCAAGATGGCTCATGCAGCCGGGGCGGTGGTGCTGGTCGATGGCGCGCAATCGGTGCCGCATATGGTCGTGAACGTCGCCGACCTTGATATCGATTTTCTGGCCTTCTCGGCTCACAAGATGTGCGGCCCCTCAGGAATCGGGGCACTTTACGGGCGGCGAGAGCTGCTGGAAGAGATGCCGCCGTTCATGGGCGGCGGCGAGATGATCAAGCGTGTGCAGTTCGACGCGTTTTCCGTAACGGAGCTGCCGAGTAAGTTCGAAGCCGGAACCCCGCCGATCGCGCAGGCGATTGGCTTCGGTGCCGCCGTCGATTACCTCTCCAAGCTGGGCATGCCTGCCATCCGGCGGCACGAGCAGGAGATCATCCAGCGAGCATTGGAGCAATTGGAAGAAGTTCCGGGGGTACGCGTTCTTGGTCCTGCGGCAGAACACAAGGGTGGCGTGGCGGCATTTACCTTCGCCGATGCGCACCCGCACGACGTAGCCCAAATCCTGGATCGACGAGGGGTGGCAGTTCGCGCGGGACATCACTGTGCGATGCCCCTTCACGAAAGACTCGGATTGCTAGCCACCACGCGCGCCTCCTTTTATCTGTACAATACACCGGAAGATATAAACAGCCTGATCGAAGGGCTGTACGCCGTTCGGGAGGTCTTTGCATAACCTGTGGACGATCTTTACCGCGAGCAAATAATCGATCGATACAAGAATCCGCAGATGCGAGGCAACCTCGATCCTCATGACTACAGCTATGAAGACGACAACCCGCTGTGTGGAGATCGCATTCGCATGGATCTGCGAGTCGACGGCGAGGGACGAGTCACGGAGGCCGCCTTTTCGGGGGAGGGCTGCGCCATATCGCAGGCCTCGGCAGATATGTTGACAGAGAAGGTCGTGGGCATGTCCCTCGATGAGGTAAAGTCTTACACCAAGGATGAATTGATCGAGATGCTTGGCATCGATTTAGGGCCAGTGCGTCTAAAGTGCGCGCTGCTTTCACTCAAGGTGCTCAAGGCCGGGGTATACGGGCTGGATGAGCTCGAGGAAGAGTTGGCCGCACTCTAGTCTTCAGTCCTCGCCGCTCAATCCTTTGCCGTCGGTGAGCGCCGGCGGTTTTTGCTGGTGACCAGCATGGTGACCAGCATGGTGCACCAGCATGGGCACCAGCACGGGCATAGCGATATGTACAACTACGTAGAAGTCGACGCCGAGCATCTTGAGTATGTGACCGTTGCTGAAGTTAATGAGCTTGGCAATGGCGAGCGTTTGATCCTCGACATCGACGGCCAGACGATCGCGGTGTTCAACATCGCAGATCACTACTACGCAATCGCGGATGTCTGTTCGCACGACGACGGCCCAGTGGCAGAGGGCGAACTCGTCGACTACGAGATCGCCTGCCCGCGACACGGCGCGAAATTTGACATCCGCAGCGGCCAGGTGCTGACGCTCCCCGCAATCGTGGATATCCCCGCCTACCCGGTTCGGATCGAGGGAAACAAGATCCAGATCGGCCTTCCGGTGGAACCCTAGCCGGATCAAGACATTCATCAGTTCGAGGCTTGGTGCTTTCGTTGTAACATTGTGCGGTTGAGACACACCCTTGGCACGCTATTCGATAGGATGAAGTGAACATGGCAGACAAGTGGGTATACCGGTTTGAGGAAGTTGAGAACGCCGAGCAGGCGGCTGGAGATTGGGAAGGTGTGCGGGGCCTCCTGGGAGGCAAGGGCGCCAATCTGGCCGACATGACTCGATTGGAAAT
>FXBF010000774.1_pt1 | contig 11096 bp, 7 predicted proteins | sample 5335321 | NCBI WGS metagenome assembly FXBF01 (sample SAMEA103928391, study PRJEB20085) | sediment metagenome | isolation source: sediment | reverse complement strand
CTTAGCGGGATAAAGCTCCACCGGAGCTTTATCTTGTTTCCGCTTCGCCCCTGGCTTTTTGCATCCTCGGCTCCGCGGACGGTACTTTCTTCGCTCCCGCTTTCCTGCTTCGCTCGAAAGCCCGGGGTTCGCCATCCGTGGCGAACCCGCTCAGCGGGAGGAAGGTCCACCGGACCTTCCTCTTTATCCGCTTCGCCCCTGTACCGCTGCTCAGCTCGCAGAGCAAAAAGTGTGGTTTTTGCTCTGCTCCATTTTTGCATCCTCGGCTTCGTAAACGGCACCTCCCTGTGCCACTCCTCAAACGCTTATAATGGTTCGAAAAATGTGCTGCGCATCCGTGCACCGTGCTACCAGGCTGCCGAAAATAGTTTTTCAGCAATCTGATAGCTGTCAATTGCCATGAGCTAACCCTGAATCTAACAACTGAAGTCGCCGATTTGGATCTTGCCACCAGGATCACGCATGAAGCCACGCGTTGTGTCGCCTGTGGCCTGTGCCTGTCATCCTGCCCAACCTACCTCCAGACACGCACTGAAAACGAGTCCCCCCGTGGGCGTATCGGGCTGATGCGCGCGGTCGCCAGCGGCGACCTGCCTGTGAGCACGCGACTTGAATCACACCTTTCCTTATGTCTCGCGTGCCGAAACTGCGAAAACGTGTGCCCCGCCGACGTCAATTATGGTCAACTTATCGACAATGCGCGCGCCTTGATCGAGACCCGTCGCCCGCGCCCGCTGCTACAACGCTTGCTGCGCAGCCTGGCCATGGACCAGCTGCTCACCAGACCGCACAACCTGCGTCGGCTGGCGTACGTTCTGCGATTTTACCAAACGAGCGGATTGCAGCGGCTCGCGCGCGCCAGTCGCTTGCTCAGGATGCTCAAGTTAGAACAATGGGAGAAACAGCTGCCGCCGATATCGCGCCAGGTGCCATGGCAGCCACGATATCCGGCGCAGTCACCGCGCCAAGGCCGGGTCGGTCTGCTCACCGGGTGCGTTACTAGTATGGTCGATCGCCAGACGTTGATAGACACGATTCGGGTGCTCACGACCATCGGCTATGACGTCCACGTACCCCGCCGCCAGGTGTGTTGCGGGGCGATACATCAACATGGCGGCGAACCGAAAAAGGCTGCGGCGCTGATGCGCCGGAACATCGAGGCGTTCGAGCCCGATCGACTGGACGCTATCGTCAGCATCGCGAGCGGCTGCGCGGCCACCCTAGCCGAGTATCGCGACTGCTTGCCGGAAGATGCCGGCGCGCACGATTTCTCAGCCAAGGCCGGTGAGATTAGCGACTTTCTGGCCCGCGCCGCCTGGCCAACGGCCGTGCAATGCGCACCGCTGCCGATGCGCGCCGCCGTCCACGACCCGTGCACGCTCACCAACGTGCTGCACGCGAACTGTCAACCCTACCGGCTGCTGGGACGCATCCCGGGTCTCGAGCTGTGGCCGCTGCCGGGGAATGACCTGTGCTGCGGCGCTGCCGGCGTTTATTTCCTCACCCATCCGAAAATGGCCCGGAACCTGCGCGCACCGAAGCTCAGCAGCCTGGTGCGATCGCCAGCCGACGTAGTCGTGACAACCAACATCGGTTGCGCACTGCATCTCGGCCAGGGCCTTCGCGCAGCTCATCTCGATATTGAGGTCGTGCACCCGGTCACGCTAATCGCGAAGCAGTTGCAACCGGCAGGTAACGATTGACGATTTCCTCGCCAAACCCGCAAACGCGCCTTGCTACTGGTGGCTGACTGCTAGTATCTTAACGGGCATGAACCGGACATTACCCAGACTCGATGAGCTCATCGGCGCTTGCGACGACGCGTTGCGTACGCTGTTCGGCCCACCGCCGCGGGCGAGTCGCCCAAGCCCTGCCGATTCCGTTTCGCAGGCCCATTTGGAGGGCCACGAACGCGACCTGGCCGGGCGACTCATGCGCGTCAATCACACGGGCGAGGTCTGCGCCCAGGCCCTGTATCAGGGGCAAGCCCTGACGGCACGCGTGCCGAAGGTGCGCGAGAAAATGGAACAGGCGGCGACGGAAGAGAACGACCACCTCGCGTGGACGCGGGCGCGGATTGGAGAGTTAGGCGGCCACACCAGCTATCTCAACCCATTTTGGTATGCCGGTTCGTTTGCCGTGGGCGCCCTTACCGGCCTGGTCGGCGACAGGTGGAGCCTGGGCTTCGTTGCCGAAACCGAGCGCCAGGTCGCGGAGCACCTCACTGATCACTTGCGCCGCGTGCCGGAGAAAGACGAAAAAAGTCGCGCCATCCTTGACCAGATGCGTGACGATGAGAGGCGGCATGCAACCGTGGCGATCGAGGCAGGCGCGAGGCCGCTACCCGGACCAATCAATCGGCTCATGCAACTCATGTCGAAGATCATGACACGAACGGCATATTGGATTTGAAACGACAGTTGCAAGTAGCAAGGGTTTAACTGCAAGTGGAAAATGTGAAGTGACAAGTAGCAGCGATACAGTAGCAAGTTTCAAGTTGCAAGGAAATTCGTAACTGAGCTGAGCAATCGGTGATCATATGCAATCAATTCTTCCCACTTACTTACTTGAGACTTGTTACTTACAACTGGATGCCAGCTAAGACAAAGACGCACGCGCCTTAGCGGATCATGACCACGCTTGACCAAGCCTTCGCCCACCATCAGGCCGGCCGGCTCAAAGAGGCAGAAACGCTCTACCGGGAGGTCCTGGCACAGCAGCCCGAGCACGCCGATGCGCTTCATTTGTTAGGCGTGCTGGCACATCAGTTGCGGCAGCACGAAACCGCCCTGGACCTTATACGGCGGGCAGCCAACAGCAGCTCCCAGAATGCGAATTTCCACAATAGCCTCGGCAATGTCTTGCGTGCGCTCGAGCGGCCCGAGGAGTCCGTCGTTGCCTACCAGCGCGCCATCGAACTCGATCCGAGCCTCGTTACGGCCCACTCGAATCTCGGCACCGCCCTGCAGGAGCTAGGGAAAGCCAATGAAGCGGTGGCGGCGTACCGGCAGGCTATCGAGCTAAAGCCGGATTATGCCGATGCGCACTACAACCTCGGTACGGCGCTTAAGGACCAGGGAAAGCTGACAGAGGCCGTTAACGAAATGAAGCGCGCCATCGAGCTCAACCCGCAATACCCGCATGCATACGTCGTGTTGGCCGGCTACCAGTTGCAGCTGCACAATGCTGGTAAGGCACTGGAAGCTTGCAATGCTTGCCTGGGGGTCGACCCTCTTAACCTGTTCGCGCTCGCGTTCAAGTCGATCGCATTGGCAGAAACTGGTCAACACGGTGCGGTGCGTGATTTGGTCGATTTTGATCGACTTATCCAGCGCACGCGCATCGAACCACCGCCGGGTTTCTCCAGTATCGCGGTCTTCAATACTGCGCTGGCGGAACACATCCGCAGGCATCCGTCTATGATTGCCGAACCCACGGCCGGTGCGACGCGTTACGGGAAACACACCGAAGAGCTCCTGAGTGAACCGGTGGGACCATTCACCGCCTTTGCCACGACCATAAACCATGCGATCGCGGACTACTTGCATGCCCTGCCCGTAGATCCGAAGCATCCGTATCTCGCCTGGAAGCCGCAGCGCTGGCGGCTGAGCACGTGGGGGGTGGTGCTGGGCACGCAGGGACATCAGATACCGCACAACCACCCGGATGGTTGGGTAAGCGGCGTTTACTATGTCAAGCTGCCAGGCGTGGTCAGTGCGCCTGCTAACAGCCAGGCGGGGTGGATCGAGTTCGGGCAGCCGCCTGCCGAATTCCACCACAGGGCCAAACCTGAGGTCAGGGCGATCCAGCCGGAAGAGGGATTGCTGGTGTTGTTCCCGTCGTACTTCTACCACCGTACCGTACCGTTCGAGAGCACGGAGGAACGCATCTGCTTCGCTTTCGATGCGATACCTGAAAAACTCAGTAGCTAGTGACGAGTGGCTAGTAGCGAGAAACGGCACTCAAAAAATACGTTTAGATTTTCTCTAGCTACGCGAAACTCGCTACTCGCTACTAAAGTTTTATCATCGGCTTATACTTGGCGCCGAAGATCTCGAATACTTCCTGCTCGAAATCCTTGTCGCGGCAGCGAGAGGTCCATCCGAGCTTACGAATCATGGTAACGCTGCCCTGACGTCGCTTGTGCGGCTCCACCAGGCTCAGCACTTCGAAGCCCGCGTTCACGCCGGCCGCCGCTTGCTGGCGTTTGATCTCGTTCGCGATCGGGCCGCACATGAGCTGTTTGCCTGCGACACCATCACGCTCGTAGTCAAGGTTCCAGTAGGTGAAATGCAATACCAGCAGCCCGTGCTCGGGATTGATCAACTGCCAATACTCCTCGATAAAATCGACGTACTCCGGTAATCCCCCGCAATCGAACCAGACCAGATCCAGCGGAAACGCCGCTTGGCTCATTGTCTGACTGCGGCCGTGGAAGTCGCCCTGCTCTACTTCGATCAGCGAGCGTAGCCCCAAGGATTCGACCACCTTTATCGCCTCGGGACCGCTCGAGCCCTCATCGGAGAAATCATCGATCGCATACAATTTTGGTTTGTACTCCCCAGCATAGTGCTCCGGCGTCAACAACAACCGACGCTCGTCGCCTTCCCCGGCAACCGCGAGCGCAGAGCGGTCGCTCTCGAACTCCGCGACGTTGTCCTTCAGCGCCTGCGCCAAGAAAGGCGTCGTGTAGCCGAGGCCGACCTCTAACACGCTGCGCGGTCGCGTCATACGCGTGAGCGTGTAGAGCAGGGGCGCCGCGTGTTCGGTTCCCATTCCGGAAAAGTACAGCGGCTCAACGGCCCGATAAAAACGCGGATCTAAGGGCATTGATCTCGTAATCCGTGATTCGTGAACCGTGAACTGTTTATCGCAACCTGGCGTTGCACGCGGTGAGGCGGAAAGATTGCAACATTAGCACCTGTTACTTGAGTCTTACCACTCGCTACTCGCTACTGCTTTTTCTGACACCAAAACACGTACATCCCCGCAAACGCCTGCGGGTGGCGGCTCTCGAAGCGCTCCCAGGCCGTAAGGTCGGTCATGTGCGGATCGTCGGGAGACAGCGCGCGGTAGCGCGGGGCGATCTGCGGGACCGACAACTCGAAGCCGAGGAACGAAAGCCCGAGCGTATCGAGCGCCTGGCGGATCTGCGGCAGACTGAAGCGGCGCTCCTGGGCGTGGAACAGCAGGTCGCGGCAGGCACTCATGGTGTAGAGGTCCTCCCCTTCGCCAAGCTCCCCGAGTGTCGCTCTGGCATCACCATACAGTATGCTGGTTCGGAATGCCTTGATATCCTTTGTGATCGGCCGCAGGCCACGCTGATGAATTTCGGCTTGGGCGGTAGCCTCCAGCGCCCGCGCTCGCTCGCTGTAGAGTCCGATCTTCATAAGCCCGCCGGGCAACAACAGCTCGGTGAGCACGCGCCAGCCGCGCAGCGGCTCGGCCATGTGATGCAACACCCCGGCGCACTGGATCACATGGAAGCGCTCCTGCAGGCGCGGCAGCGCGAGCAGATCTCCGTGCACGAAGCGCACATTCTCGACACCGAGCGCACGGGCCCGGCGCACGGCATAGGCGAGGCTGCGCCGGCTCAGATCGAGTGCCACGATCTCGACATCCGCGTATGCCAGCGCGAGGGACAGCGGTTCACGACCGGTGCCGCAGCCGGCCACGAGCACCCGCGTAGGGCCGTTGAGAAACGCCGGTGGCCTGAAGTGCGGGAACGCCCGGTGCAACTGCTCGGCAAGGTCAATCTTATCCAGGCGCAGCAGCGCCAGCCAGCGCGGATAGGGGTGCTCCTCGTACTGCGCCCGCACGGCCCGGGAGGTCGCATCCTCGGCCTCGCCCAAGGAGGTAAGTCCCGGGGCGATCGCCTCCTCCTCGCGGGGCTCTATTAGGGTGCGCGCCACCAGCGCGCGCACCGGCTCCGACCAGGCCTCGAGCGCGATCGCCTCCAGCGTCGGGGCACAGCCGAGCGCATAGAGCGGGCGATACATGGCCAACAAGAGCAACAGCGCCTCGAGTGCGGCTGAGGGCTGGCGAGCGCGCTCGGCGAGCGCGCCGCAACGCATGGCGAGCGCCTCGATCGCTGCCGTCTCCTCGGCGCTTTCGTTGAACACGTACTCGTTGTGAAAGCCCTGCAGCCCCAAGGCCACGATCAGTGCGATCTGCCCAGACGGGAGGCCCGCGCTCTCGTGGTAGGTGAGCAGGCGATCGCGCCGCAGCGCCGTGAGCGCACGTTCGAGCCCGGCATCGACATTCACGCAGCGCCTGAGCAGCGTGTGCAGCAGCGTATCGGCACCGAGCTGTGAGAGCGCCGTCTCGCGCTCGGTGTCCCAGCGCTCGTTGATCCGGTGTTTGTAGACAAGTTGACGGGCCGTCAGTGCCGCCAGGTCTTGGGGGTCGATCGTGGGTGCCGCGAAGCAGGCTTCGAGGTCCTGGTCTAATGCGGGCTGATAGTGTGTGGGCGTGAGCGAATGAAATGCAGCCACCAGGCCACGGCGCGCATTGCTGTTGTCAGTGTCGAGCTCGAGCGCGGTGCGAAACGCATCGACGGCCGCCTCGATATCGCCGAGCGCCGCCAGCGCATCACCCAGGCCAGTATGCACCTGCGCCAGGTCCGGCTTGAGCGCCAGCGCCTCGCGATACGCGGCTACCGCCTCGCCAAGCGCTCCCTGCTTATGCAACATGCGTCCCAGTGTGAGCCGGGCTGGTACCGACGCCGGTTGTAGCGTGACCAGCTGGCGCTGGGCGGCCACAGCATCCGCGGTCCGTCCCGCTTTGTACAGGGCGTTACTGAGATTGTAATGGGCTTCTGCGAAGCCCGGCGCGGACTCCACCGCGCGCCGAAACGCGTCGATCGCTTCCCTAGGGGACCCTTGTGCCAGCAGCGTCAATCCGACGTAATTTCGCGCGTGCGCGTCGTTCGGGTCGAGCGCCAGCGCCCGCTCGAATGCCGCAACCGCCGCGGACAGCTCGCCCTGACGCCGTAGCGTCAGACCAAGGTTGAGCTGAATATCAGCGTCCTTCGGCGCAAGAGCAGAGGCCTGCGTAAAGGACTCGACCGCCTCCGCCCAGCGCTCTTGCGCCTGCAGCGCCAGACCAAGATTGTTTAGCGCCTCCGCGTAATCCGGCCTGCGTTTGATCGCCCGGGCGATGAGGTCGGCGGCTGCCTGCGCCTGGCCCTGTTGCAAGGTGACGACACCGAGCCAGTGCAAGGCATCGGCGTGATCCGGTGTCTGCGCCAGGATAGAGCGGTAGACCGCTTCGGCCTGCTGTAAGCGGCCGGCTTTGTGGTGTTCGATTCCTTGTTCAAGCTTGGGCATGATCTGTGAACATGCTGTGATCTTTGGTTCACTGGCATCGATTGACAAGTAGCGAGTAACTGGTGGCGAGTAGCGAGGAAAAACATCCAGCGGAAATCCTCGCCACTCGCTACTCGCCACTCGCTACTGCTTTTTCTGACACCAAAACACGTACATCCCCGCAAACGCCTGCGGGTGGCGGCTCTCGAAGCGCTCCCAGGCCGTAAGGTCGGTCATGTGCGGATCGTCGGGAGACAGCGCGCGGTAGCGCGGGGCGATCTGCGGGACCGACAACTCGAAGCCGAGGAACGAAAGCCCGAGCGTATCGAGCGCCTGGCGGATCTGCGGCAGACTGAAGCGGCGCTCCTGGGCGTGGAACAGCAGGTCGCGGCAGGCACTCATGGTGTAGAGGTCCTCCCCTTCGCCAAGCTCCCCGAGTGTCGCTCTGGCATCACCATACAGTATGCTGGTTCGGAATGCCTTGATATCCTTTGTGATCGGCCGCAGGCCACGCTGATGAATTTCGGCTTGGGCGGTAGCCTCCAGCGCCCGCGCTCGCTCGCTGTAGAGTCCGATCTTCATAAGCCCGCCGGGCAACAACAGCTCGGTGAGCACGCGCCAGCCGCGCAGCGGCTCGGCCATGTGATGCAACACCCCGGCGCACTGGATCACATGGAAGCGCTCCTGCAGGCGCGGCAGCGCGAGCAGATCTCCGTGCACGAAGCGCACATTCTCGACACCGAGCGCACGGGCCCGGCGCACGGCATAGGCGAGGCTGCGCCGGCTCAGATCGAGTGCCACGATCTCGACATCCGCGTATGCCAGCGCGAGGGACAGCGGTTCACGACCGGTGCCGCAGCCGGCCACGAGCACCCGCGTAGGGCCGTTGAGAAACGCCGGTGGCCTGAAGTGCGGGAACGCCCGGTGCAACTGCTCGGCAAGGTCAATCTTATCCAGGCGCAGCAGCGCCAGCCAGCGCGGATAGGGGTGCTCCTCGTACTGCGCCCGCACGGCCCGGGAGGTCGCATCCTCGGCCTCGCCCAAGGAGGTAAGTCCCGGGGCGATCGCCTCCTCCTCGCGGGGCTCTATTAGGGTGCGCGCCACCAGCGCGCGCACCGGCTCCGACCAGGCCTCGAGCGCGATCGCCTCCAGCGTCGGGGCACAGCCGAGCGCATAGAGCGGGCGATACATGGCCAACAAGAGCAACAGCGCCTCGAGTGCGGCTGAGGGCTGGCGAGCGCGCTCGGCGAGCGCGCCGCAACGCATGGCGAGCGCCTCGATCGCTGCCGTCTCCTCGGCGCTTTCGTTGAACACGTACTCGTTGTGAAAGCCCTGCAGCCCCAAGGCCACGATCAGTGCGATCTGCCCAGACGGGAGGCCCGCGCTCTCGTGGTAGGTGAGCAGGCGATCGCGCCGCAGCGCCGTGAGCGCACGTTCGAGCCCGGCATCGACATTCACGCAGCGCCTGAGCAGCGTGTGCAGCAGCGTATCGGCACCGAGCTGTGAGAGCGCCGTCTCGCGCTCGGTGTCCCAGCGCTCGTTGATCCGGTGTTTGTGGATGAGCTGATGGGCGGTCAGTCGAGCGAGGATCTGCGGATCCACCGCAGCCACCTCCATGCACGCCTTGATGTCCTCGTCTAGCTCCGGCTCATAACCCGTGGGCGCCAGCTGGCGCAGCGCCGAGGCAAGCAAGCGGCGGATCTCGTTCGCGTCGGGCTTGAGCGCCAACGCGCGACGGTAGGCGCTGATGGCCGCTTCGACGTTGCCCAGCATCATGCGCACGCGCCCCAGGACCTGATGCGCCTCGGCGAACTCGGGGCGCAGGCGAGCCGCCTCGCCGTACTCGCGCACCGCCTTCTCCAACCGTCCCTGGTCCCTGAGCACATTGGCGAGGTTGTAGTGGTAATCGAACTCGCCCGGCTTGAGTCGCACCGCATTGCGAAAACAAACCTCCGCTTCCACCAGCCGCCCTAGTTTTTGCAGTATGACGCCCATATTGTATTGGCCATCCGCATCTTTCGGCTCGAGACGCACGCCCTCGCGATACGAGCGCGCTGCCGCATCCAGATCGCCTGCGTCCTCGAGGACCTTAGCGAGATTGTTATGATAGGAGGCAACATCGGGCTTGCTGGAAATGGCCTGTCGAATCAACCCCGCACCACCCGGCTGTCCCGCCTGGTGCAGCAGTATTCCCAGGAAATGCAACGCATCGGGATTCCCGGGGTGGCGCGCAAGCACTTGCTCGTAAACGCCCCTCGCCTGCGCCAGCTGGCCGCCTTGGTGCAGCGCGATCGCACGGTTCAGCAATTGCGCGCTGTCCCCGGTTCGGGCACTGTCAGGCACGCCAGCCGCTGCCGCGCTTGTGTGTCGTGGCGTGTCTGAGCTATCACCCATGATTCATCAGAAGGACTACGTTTCCGCGCCCTGCACTGGCAGGGCAAACCCGATCATGCCGGCACAGCGCGCGAACGCGCGGCCGACACCAGGTACCAGACCATTCCGGTCACCTCCAACCCAAGCATCACAACGAACGCCACTTGATACCCGCGTGCCGAGTAGCCACCCAGTGCGGTGGTCGGCCACAGATTGATAAGCACACCGATCGCCCACTGTGCAGCGAATGCCGCCAAAAACACGAATAGGTTGAGCCCCGTGATCACGCGCCCCGCGAGCTGCGCTGGAAAGCTCTGCGAGAGTGCGACGTAGGGGATGATACCGGTTGTCCCGAAAAAACCGAACATCGCCCACATGAGCAGGGTAGCGCCGGTCCATTCGAAAATAATGGGCAATTGGAGCAGCATGAACGCCGTCATACCGAAGCTGGCCACCGTCGTGGGCTTGATCCCGCGGCGACCGAGACGCTCGGCGGCGGCACCGAGCAGAATATAGCCGGCAATCATGGAGACGGCGATGAGCGCGAGGTGTTGACCGATGCTGGCGCGCTCGAGCGCCGCCACGTCGCGCAGCCACGGCCCCACCCACAGCCCCTGTATGGCGAGAAAAGTCGCCTGCACCGCCACCGTCCACGGAGCGATGCGCCAGAACACACGGCTGCTGAGCACCTGACCGACGCCGCGGAGCTGATCAGCGAAGGGAACAGTCGCCTGGGTGGTTTTTTTTTCGGGGACGACCACGAAGATAATCATCGCCACCAGCAGTGTCAGCGCTGCCAGCGTCAGAAACACGCCACGCCAGTCGGTCACGCGCAGGGCGGCCTCCACCGGCACCGTACCGGTGAGCGCGCCAAGCCCACCTGCCCCCATCTGCAGCCCGTTGACCAGCGGCAGGCGCTCGGTCGGAAACCACAGCACAAATGCCTTGAACGCCGCCATCAAGCATGCGGACACTCCCAGCCCGATGAGGGCGCGGCCCAGCGTAAGCATGGCCGGCGTCGTGGCTGTGGCGAATACAAACGCGCCCGCTGCCGCAAACAACAGCAGTGTCGCCTCGGTCCTGCGCGGACCGAAGCGGTCCAGCAGGATACCCAGCGGCAGCTGGAAGAGCGCAAAAGTCAGGAAATAGGCGCTAGTCAGCAGGCCCAGGTCGGCGGCGCTGAGGCCGACATCGGCAACCAGATCGGGGGCGATGACCGCGTTGACGACCCGATAAAGGTAAGACAGGAAATAACCAAAGGCGAACGGCAGGAATACACGGATGAGAATAGGAAGCGATAACGTTCGCGCGCCAACGGGGTCCGGGATCATGGCCGCAGTCTACCAGCCCCGAGCACATCGCGAGCAACGGCGTTCGCTCCACGTGTCGCCCGCACATCAAGCGCGCGGCCATTCC
>FXBF010000773.1_pt1 | contig 11103 bp, 10 predicted proteins | sample 5335321 | NCBI WGS metagenome assembly FXBF01 (sample SAMEA103928391, study PRJEB20085) | sediment metagenome | isolation source: sediment | reverse complement strand
CATCCACCTCGTCGCCCAGTGCACGCGCGGCCACATCCAGCAACTTGAAACAAAGATTGACGCCGACACTCATATTCGGCGCGAGCACCACGGCGATATGCTCGGCGTCCTCGGCTACGCGCGCACGCTGCGTCGCCGAAAATCCCGTGGTGCCGACCACCGCGCGCTTGCCGGCGGCACGGCAGATGTGGATGTTCTCGGTGCTTGCATCGGCGAGGGTGAAATCGATCAGCACGTCGAAGTCTCCGCCGATGGCTTCCAGCGAATCACCGACGCGAATGCCGATCTCCCCTACTCCGGCCAGCATCCCGACGTCCTGGCCGACGCATGCATTGCCGGGCGCTTCGATCGCCCCGACCAGTTGCACGTCTTGCAACTCCCGGCTCGCGCCGACCAGCGTACGCCCCATGCGTCCAGCGGCACCGGTAATGACGATACGGGTCGGCGTGCTCACGAGGTAAGGCCCTCGAAAAATTTCTTTACGCTGTCCAGCCAGGTGGATGCGCGCGGGTCGTGGGTGCGCTTGCTGCCGCGCATGGATTCGGCGAATTCATGCAGTAGATCTTTCTGCTTGGCGGTCAAGTTCACCGGGGTCTCCACCACGACCTTGCAAATCAGATCACCGGGGCCACCGCCACGTACCGGCCTGACGCCCTTGCCGCGCAATCGGAACAGCTTGTCTGTCTGGGTCCCCACCGGAACCTTGAGGCTCACGCGAGCGTTGAGCGTCGGCACCTCCAGCTCGCCACCGAGGCTGGCGGTGACGAAGCTAATCGGGACCTCGCAGAACAGATTGGCGCCGTCGCGAACGAATATGGGATGATCGCGCACATTGACTTCGACGTACAGGTCCCCCGGCGGGCCGCCCCGCTCGCCGCTCTCGCCCTCGCCGGCAAGCCGGATACGGTCACCGTTGTCGACACCCGGCGGAACCTTCACCGACAGGGTCTTGTACTCGTGCATGCGGCCTTCACCGCGGCAGGTTCTGCAGGGGTCGCTGATGACCTTACCGGTGCCGCGGCAACGCGGGCAGGTCTGCTGAATGGAAAAGAATCCCTGCTCGACGCGCACCTGGCCCTGGCCGTTGCAGGTCGCGCAGCTCACCGGGCTGGTGCCCGGAGCAGCACCCGTGCCGGAGCAGTCTTGACACTCGACCCGGCTCGGCACGCGGATCTTTGCGGTGGTGCCGGAGACTGCCTCTTCGAGGCTGAGCGTCAGATCGAATCGTAGATCGGCGCCGCGATAGACACGCTCGCCGCCGCGTCCCCCGAAGATGTCTCCGAACACCTCGTCGAAGATGTCGCGGAAGCCAGCGCCTCGAACGCCGCCCGCACCCCCCGCGGAATCCACGCCGGCATGACCGAACTGATCGAAAGCCGCGCGCTTGCGCGGATCGGTCAGGACCTCGTAAGCCTCCTTCGCTTCCTTGAAGTGACTTTCTGCTTCGTCGGAATCGGGATTGCGGTCCGGATGGTATTTCATTGCAAGGCGCCGATAGGCAGCCTTCAACTCATCGTCGCTCGCATTGCGCGATACGCTCAGAACTTCGTAGTAATCCCGCTTCGACATGACCTACATGCGAAAAAGGCGCGAAGTCCACCGACCCCGCGCCGCCATCGACCTACGATTTACGAGGACAACTTACTTGTTGTCTTCGTTGACTTCCTCGAACTCGGCGTCGACCACATCGTCTGCCGCGCCGCCCGCCTGACCACTACCGTCGCTTGCCTGGGCACCGGCCTGCTCGGAGGCCTGCGCCGCGTCCTGCTTGTAGACCCGTTCGGCAACCTTGCCCGAGAGCTCCGCCAGAGTTTGCGTCTTGGCTTCGATATCGCTCTTGTCGTCGGTCTTGATCGCCTCTTCGAGAGCCGCAATGGCCGCCTCGATATCGGTCTTCTCCTGGGCCTCGACCTTGTCACCAAGCTCGATCAGGGTCTTCCTGGTGGCGTGCGCCAGGTTGTCCGCCTGGTTGCGCGCGTTCACGAGCTCGTGGAACTTCTGGTCCTCGGCCGCGTGCGCCTCGGCATCCTGAACCATGCGCTCGATCTCTCCGTCCGCGAGTCCGCTGGATGCGCGAATGATGATCGATTGCTCCTTGCCCGTGGCCTTGTCCTTGGCAGACACGTTGAGAATTCCATTGGCATCGATGTCGAAGGCGACCTCGACCTGCGGCACGCCGCGCGGTGCAGGCGGGATGTCGGCGAGGTCGAATCGTCCCAGGGACTTGTTCGCCGAAGCTACCTCGCGCTCGCCCTGGAGCACGTGCACGGTGACCGCAGCCTGGTTGTCCTCGGCCGTGGAGAAAACCTGCGACGCCTTGGTGGGGATGGTCGTGTTCTTGTCAATGAGCTTGGTCATCACCCCACCGAGAGTTTCTATGCCCAGCGACAGCGGTGTCACGTCGAGCAGCAGCACATCCTTCACATCGCCAGCGAGCACGCCCGCCTGAATGGCCGCGCCAACCGCAACGGCCTCGTCGGGATTGACGTCCTTGCGCGGCTCTTTGCCGAAGATGTTCTTGACCATCTGCTGGACCATCGGCATGCGCGTCTGTCCGCCCACCAGGATGACGTCGGAGATGTCCGAAGCACTCAGGCCCGAATCCTTCAGTGCCACCTTGCAGGGCTCGACCGTGCGCTGGATCAGGTCCTCGACCAGCGATTCGAGCTTCGCCCGGGTGAGCGTCATGTTGAGATGCTTCGGACCGCTGGCGTCCGCCGTCACGTAGGGCAGGTTGATCTCGGTCTGCTGGCTCGACGAGAGCTCGACCTTGGCCTTCTCGGCAGTCTCCTTGAGGCGCTGCAGGGCGAGAGGATCGTTGTGCAGATCGATTCCCGACTCCTTTTCGAACTCGTCGGCCACGTAGTCGATGATGCGCAAATCGAAGTCTTCTCCACCGAGGAAGGTGTCGCCATTGGTGGACAACACCTCGAACTGGTGCTCGCCGTCGACTTCCGCGATCTCGATGATAGAGATATCGAAGGTGCCGCCGCCCAGATCGTAAACCGCGATCTTGGAATCACCGCGTCTCTTGTCCATGCCATAGGCGAGCGCCGCCGCCGTCGGCTCGTTGATGATGCGCTTGACCTCGAGCCCGGCGATGCGACCGGAGTCCTTGGTCGCCTGACGCTGAGAGTCGTTGAAATAGGCCGGCACCGTCACCACGGCCTCGGTCACCGGCTCGCCGAGAAAGTCCTCGGCGGTCTTCTTCATTTTCATGAGCACGCGGGCGGAGATCTCCGGCGGCGCCTTGGCCTCACCCTTGACCTCGATCCAGGCATCGCCGTTTTCCGCCGCGACGATCTTGTACGGTACCATGTCGATATCGCGCTTCACCACGTCGTCTTCGAAGCGGCGCCCGACGAGGCGTTTGACCGCGTATACGGTGTTGTGCGGATTGGTCACCGCCTGGCGCTTGGCGGACTGTCCGACGAGCACCTCGTTTTCCTTCGTGTACGCGACAATCGACGGCGTGGTTCTATCCCCTTCGCTGTTCTCGATGACACGCGGCTTGTCGCCCTCAATAACGGCCACGCAGGAATTCGTGGTGCCGAGGTCGATGCCGATTATTTTGCCCATGATTGCGTTCTCCGTTGACTGGTCGCGGAATCCAATTCCAGTACATATAGGGTCGCGGGTCGGAAATTCAAGCCTGCCATTGTCCGATCCGGGCCTTGTCCCGGCCGCCCTTCACTTGGCCACGATGACCATGGCGGGCCGCAATAGCCGATCGTGCAACAGGTAGCCCTTCTGCACTACCGTGACGACGGTGCCCGGCTCCACACCCGCCACCTCCTGCATGGACATGGCCTGGTGAAATTCCGGATCGAAGCTCTGGCCTTCGGGATTGACCTCCTGGAGTCCGAACTTTTCGCTGGCGGCATTGAAGAGCTTCGACGTGAGCTCGAGACCCTCGCGCAGCTTATCCGCGTCCGCCTCGGCGTCGTCGGCGGCACTCAGACCCAGCTCGACGCTGTCCTTGACCGGCAGGAGCTCGGTCATGAAGCGCTCGAGCCCGTACTTGTGCGCGTTCTCGATGTCGCGCGTCGAGCGTTTGCGCAGATTATCCAGCTCCGCCCGGGCCCTGAGAAAATCATCCAGGTGCGAGGCCGCTTCGTTGCGCGCCTCCTCGAGCTCACTTTCCAGGTCCGGCGCCGGCAGCGCCTCCTGTTCCTCCTCCGTGGCCAGCCCGGGATCGTCGACGACCTCGTCGACGGCCGCGTCTGATCCAGCCCCGGTCGAGGCCGCCACCGGCTCGCCGTCACCACTAGCGTTCGTGGGGTGCTTTCGCTTCACCATGCATGACTCCGTTTGCCTCGGCTGGCGCTTGCAAGCCGGGGTCCGTTACTACGGCAGCACGCGCCGCCGGCGGCGCGGGATCAGCCGAAATATGGGGATCAGTGCTGCCTATTCAAGGCCGCGCTGAGCAGACGCGCGGTGATATCGACGATCGGGATGACGCGTTCGTAGGCCATGCGGGTCGGCCCGATGACGCCGAGCACGCCGAGAACCTGCCGGTCGGCGCCGTAGGGCGCCGTGACCACGCTGCACTCGTCGAGCGCGTTGTAGCCGGATTCTTCGCCGATGAAAATCTGCACGCCGCGGGCATTCAACGAGTGGTCCAGCAGGTGCAGCAGATCGCGCTTTTCATTGAATACCTCGAACAGACGGCGCAGCTTTTCCATGTCGCCGAGCTCGCCCATGTCCATCAGATTGGTCTGCCCGGCCACCACCACCGCCTCCAGATCCGGCTCCGTGACCAGAGCTTTTTCCGCCATCTCCACCGCCGCCAGCATCATCTTGTTCATGGTCTCGCGGGCATCGCGAAGCTCGGCGAGGATTTCCTCGCGCACCGTCACCAGATCCTTCCCCGCGCACAGGCTGTTCAGGTAGTTGGCCGCCTGCTGCAGCTCCGAGGCGCTGTAGCGCCGCCCGGTACGTATGATGCGGTTCTGCACCTCGCGCTCGTTGACCACCAGGATAACCAGCACCTGATCCTCGGAAAGGGAAAGGAATTCCACCTGCCGCAGGGTCACCTGCTCCTGGCGCGGCAGCATGACGACGCCCGCGAGATCGGTGATATCGGAAAGCAGCGAGGAAACCGACTCCATCAGCGTGCCGCGATCCTGCTCCGGATGCAGCTGCTCTCTCAGCATCGCCACCTGGGCGCCCTCCAGGGGCTCGACCCGCAACAGCGTATCGACGAAGAAGCGGTAGCCCTGGTCCGTGGGCACCCGGCCCGCCGAGGTGTGCGGGGAGCGCAACAAGCCGGATTCCTCGAGATCCGCCATCACGTTGCGCACCGTCGCGGCGCTCAGATTGAGAGCCGAATCCCGCGACAGGGTACGCGATCCCACCGGCTGACCCTCGCGGATATAGCGCTCCACCAGGGTCTTGAACAGGAATTGGGCTCGCTCGTCGAGACGGTTGTCATTGGAATGGGCCGACACGCGCTGAACTCCGGCAAATAGGGCCTAGACCGAAGCAATCTAGCACTCTCCCGCCGTGTCTGCCAAGGCGAGATGGACGCGATGTTGGCCTCGCCGACCGGCAGCGTGCTAACTTTCCGGGCCTTGAGCAGCGTTCCCGAAACCACCAATTTCCGGCACATGCCGCGAGGAGCAGGCCGTCCCGATGGCTGACAAATTCCGCACCGTGGGCCTCATCGGCAAGCACGGAGACGAGCGTGTCGCCCAGACCCTGGAACAGTTGGTCGAGCTTCTGCGCGCCATCCGGGCAGAGGTTCTGTTCGACGCGGAAAGCGCCGACAAGCTGCCGAGCTTCGGTCTGCCGGTGGTGGACCGGCAGACCCTGGGGAGCCGCTCGGATCTGGTCATCGTGGTCGCCGGCGACGGCACATTCCTGAGCGCCGCGCGCTCGCTGGTGGATCTGGACGTGCCGCTGCTGGGCGTCAATCTCGGCCGTCTGGGGTTTCTCGCCGACGTGATGCCCGGGGAGATGATCGATCGGCTGAAAGAAGTCTTCGCCGGCGACTACGACGAGGAGCGCCGCTTTCTGCTCGACACACGGGTCGTTCGCGACGGGCAGGACGTGTTTCGGGGCGTCGCGCTCAACGAAGTCGTGGCGCATAAATGGCATATTGCACGACTCATCCAGTTCGAGACCTATATCGATGACCGCCTGGTCAATACCCAGCGCTCCGACGGATTGATCGTGGCGACGCCCACCGGCTCGACCGCTTACGCCCTCTCCGGCGGCGGCCCGATACTGCACCCGGGTCTCGACGCCGTGGTCCTGGTGCCGATCTGTCCGCACACCTTGAGCAGCCGCCCGCTGGTGGTGTCGGCGGGCAGCGAATTCGAGATCCGCATGGACCACAGCGGCGAGCAGCCCGAGGCGCAGCTCACCTGTGACGGACAGACGACGCTGGAGCTTGCGCCCGCGGATCGCATCATCATCCGCCGCAAGCAGCGCCGTCTGCGCCTGGTGCACCCACGCGGCCACGACTACTTCGCCACCCTGCGCGCCAAGCTGCACTGGGCCCGGGAGCTGTAGGTGCTGGCTCAGCTCAGTGTCCGCGATTTCGCCATCGTCGAGCGGCTGGATCTGGAGCTGCGCGCCGGAATGACGGTGCTCACCGGGGAAACCGGCGCCGGCAAGTCGATACTCATCGATGCCCTGGGGCTCACGCTCGGCGAGCGGGCCAGCGCCAAGGTGGTGAGAAGCGGTGCCGAGCGGGCCGAAGTGGTGGCCGTGTTCGAGCTGGCACCGGAGAGCGAAGCGGCGCGCCACCTCGCCCGGCAGGATCTCGCGAGCGCCGACGACGAGTGTATCCTGCGGCGCACCATCGGTAGCGACGGCCGAACGCGCGCATACATCAACGGTCGGCCGGTGCCGTTGCAGACCGCGCGCGAGCTCGGCGATTTGCTGGTCGACATCCACGGTCAACACGATCACCAATCCCTGCTGAAGGCCTCCGCTCAGCGTCGCGTCCTCGACGAGTATGCGGGCCACGGCGACGCCCTCGGCCAACTGGCGGCGCTTTACGATCGATGGCAGGCGACACGCGCAGCGATCGAAGCCCTCGCCGGCGGGCCGGAAGAACGCGAGCAACGCCTCGACTATCTCCGCTATCAGGTCAACGAGCTCGACAGTCTCGACATTCGGAGCGAAGAGCTTGCGACGCTGGACGAAGAGCACCGGCGCTTGAGCCACGCAAGCGAGTTGCTCGCCATCTGCGCGCGTAGCGTCGAGGATATCGACGGCGACGGTGAGATGTCACTGACGGCGCGTCTCGGACCGGTATCGAACGCGCTGGAGGAGATGGCCGTCATCGACACCAGCGTCGAGAACATCCGCACCCTGCTCGACGGCGCCGCTATCCAGCTCCGGGAAGCGGCGGCGGAGCTGCGCCACTACCAGGACGGCGTCGACAACGATCCGGCGCGCCTGCATGCCCTGGAAGAGCGCCTTAGCGCCATCCACGACACCGCCCGCAAGCACCGGGTCGAGGCCCGCGAGCTGCCGGCGCTGCACCAGCGGCTGCGCGACGAGATCGCGCAGCTCGAAGGATGCGGCGCGCGCCTCACGGAGCTTCAGGTCGAGCTGGAAGAGATCCTGCAAGCCTACACCGGCGCCGCGCGCGAATTGCACGCCAGCCGTGTGCGCGCCGCCGACACGCTCGCCGAAGCCATCAGCGCGAACATACGCGCGCTCGGCATGCCCCGGGGCCGCCTGCATATCAGGGTCGAGGCCAACTTCGACGCGCCCCCGTCGCGAACGGGAGCGGACACGGTGGCGTTTCAGGTGGCGGTGAATCCCGGCCAGCCGCTGCTGCCGCTGGTGAAGGTCGCATCCGGGGGAGAGCTTTCGCGCATCAGCCTCGCCATTCAGGTCATCGCCACGCACGCGAGCGGCGTACCGACGTTGATATTCGACGAGGTGGATGCCGGTATCGGTGGCCGCGTGGCCGAGATCGTCGGCCGCGAGCTGCGGCGCCTGTCGGAGAACCGGCAGGTGCTGTGCGTGACACACCTTCCCCAGGTCGCATCGCTCGCGCAACAGCACGTTCAGGTGCAGAAACGCAGCAAGCGTCGCGAGACGCACACGGATTTGCGCGCCTTGAGCGGCGAAGGACGGGTGGAGGAGATCGCGCGCATGCTGGGCGGAGTCACGATCACCGACCAGGCGCTGGCGCATGCACGGGAGATGCTGGAGCGTGCCTGATGTAATCCAACCGGCTGGCGGTCGCTGCGGCTTGCGGCGTTATAATAGCGTTTTTACCCGCTGTCGATGACGATCCCGGAGCATGCTCGAAAGTATCAATAGAACCCCCTTGCTGGTGCTCGCCGTGCTGGCCAGCCTGGCGCTCTCGGCCTGCTCCGGGAAAATCCCCGGGGTCTACCGAATCCCGATTCAGCAGGGCAACGTCATTACCGTCGAGATGATACAGAAGCTGGAGCTCGGCATGGCCAAGCGCAAGGTCAGCTTCATCCTCGGCACGCCGCTGGTCACCGACGCCTTTCACCTGGACCGTTGGGACTACTTCTACAGCTACGAGCCGGGCAACGGCCCCCGCGAGCAACAGCGTGCGTCGCTCTACTTCGAAGACGACCGTCTGACACGCATCGATGCCGACATCAATTCCCAGTTGGATTTCCGGACCGTGACCAAGGCGAGCGAAAACGTGCTCATCGTTCCGCCGAAGAAAAAAGGTTTCTTCGCGGCGCTGACTCCGGGCTTCGTGGACAAAGAGCTAGAGGCGCAAGAGCAGGAAGAGATTGCCAGGGCCCTGGATACCGGCTTCAACGATCCGCAGCCGGGATCCGCGGTCAACGGTGGAACCGGCGATGCCGGCGAGGCGCTCGACCCCGCGCTTGCGGCGCCGCTCGTAATCGGGCCCGGCCTCGACGACGGCACGGCGCCAAACGAGATTTACGCACCCAATACTTTCACCGGAATCGAGGCGGCGGGTGCCTGGTCGACGCAACCGGGCAGTGGCACGCAGGTAATCTCCGCCGAGACCGAAGGCCAGTCCCGGTACCTCGAGCAACTGTTCGACGATTTCGGTACCGCTTCCACGCCGGGTCCCGCGGAGTCGCCAGTCTCTGAGCAAGCCGCCTCCCAGCCGGCCGTCTCCGAACCGCGCGATATCACGCAACCCAGCAGGGATTGAGCAGGCGGCGGCTCAGCTTTTTTTTCGAACCCGGGAACGGGCCGCACGAAGCCGCCTCGCCTCCTTCGGATCCACCTGCAACGGCCGGTAAATTTCCACGCGGTCCCCATCCCCCAGCGGCGCGCGCGGCGACACGGGATTTCCGAATACGCCGATGATGACTTTGCGCAAATCGATGCCCGGAAAGCGTTCCAGCAACCCCGACCGCCGTACCGCTTCGCACGCGTTGATCCCTGCGGGCACATGCAGGGCTACGATCACTTGACGGTCGGGCTCCGCATAAGCCACCTCGATGTCGATGAAATCGCCGTCAGCCATACAACTCTTTCGCCCGCCGGCAGAATGCATTGAGCATGGTATTGGCGATCTCGCTGAACAGCGGGCCCAGCGTTCGCTGCAGCACGGCATTGGAGAGCTCGAATTCGAGGTCCAGAACGACGCGACAACCGTCGCCATCGAGGGCCTCGAACTGCCAGTAACCCTCGAGATGCTTGAACGGTCCGTTGATCAGCTCGATGTCGATGCGGGAATCCGGCGTCATGACGTTGCGGGTGGTAAAGGTCTTGCGTATCGGCCCCCGGCCGATCTCGAGGCTCGCCTCGACGGTGTTCTCGCCGGGCACGCGTATGCGCGCCCCCCGGCACCAGGGGAGGAACGCAGGATATTGCTCGACGTTCGCCACCAGCGCATACATTTTGTTGGGCGCGTATGGAACCTGCGCGCTTTTGCTGACTGTCTGACGCATCTGGAGCACCGGAGGGGGTGGGATGGTAGCACACACGGCTACCGGTGCCGCCTGGGGTGTGAAACAATTCGCACCCTCTGGAAATGCCATGGGAAAGAAAAAGCGACGCAAAGGCGCAGACGCCAGCACCATCGTTCAGAACAAGAAGGCGCGCCACGACTACTTCATAGAAGACCGCTTCGAGGCGGGCCTCGCGCTGCAAGGCTGGGAGGTCAAGAGCCTGCGCGAGGGTCGCGTCCAGTTACGCGAAGCTTATGTGGTGCTCAAAGACGCTGAGGCCTGGCTCATCGGCGCCCACATCACAGCGCTCGTGAGCGCCTCCACCCACGTCACCGCCGACCCCACCCGCAGCCGCAAGCTGCTCCTGCACCGCGAGCAAATCGACCGCCTGATCGGTGCGGTGGAAAGGCGTGGCTTCACCGTCGTGCCGACGCGCATGTACTGGCGCCGGGGGCGCGCGAAGCTGGAAATCGGGTTGGCCAAGGGCAAGCGCAAGCAGGACAAGCGTGCCACCGAGAAGGATCGGGACTGGCAACGGGAGAAGCAGCGCCTGCTGAAGCAGCGCTAGGCAGAGTTGTGATCGGCGCCCCGGACCCCATATTGATAGATGTCCCGAATAGGGCGTAAACTGTTCAAGCTCGCCGGTGGGAAACGAGCGAATTGCGTTCCTACCGGCTATCGAAACGGGGGCGACCTGGTTTCGACGTGGGTAGCAAAACCCAAGGTGCATGCCGAGGCGCAGATAACCTCGTAAATCCAGCTGCACACAACGATAGTTGCCAACGACGACAACTACGCTCTAGCTGCCTAATACCAGCTAGCCTCTGACCGGCGCGTGCTTGTGCGCTCGGATTCCAGAGGGCAAATTACACAAGCTCGTGAAGGCCTTCGTCCCGCAGGACTTCACTAAAACTCAGGGACTCGCCGTTTCACTGCCCTGCCCGTCGGGAGGTGTCGCGGCTAAAATCAAAGACGCGGCTAAGCATGTAGAGCCGAAGGCGGAGTGCTTGCGGACGCGGGTTCGATTCCCGCCGCCTCCACCAATTCTATTCTCTTGGCCGTATCACCAGTTTCTTGCAACCTGTTGATACGGCTATAGATTCTGGCCACATCTCGAAACCCTCTTAATATCACCCCGATATATCCTTTGGCCTGGATCGGGCCGTATTACCCGTCCATCTAAGGCGCCACGCCAGCCTTGTGCTTCGGACCGAGACCCACC
>FXBF010000772.1_pt1 | contig 11104 bp, 12 predicted proteins | sample 5335321 | NCBI WGS metagenome assembly FXBF01 (sample SAMEA103928391, study PRJEB20085) | sediment metagenome | isolation source: sediment | reverse complement strand
GGGGGGGGGGCGCGGCGGCCCAGGCAGTTTCGTGCCGATCCGCTCCGGCTACGGAGCCGGGAGCCGCGATTCGCAATCACACCCCAACTGCCTGCGTCTGGTGCTCGCCGAGCTGGACCCGGGCGGCGACATGTACATCATCCAGGCCGACATCGACGACATGTCTCCCGAGTACCTGCCCCCGCTACGCGAGGCGCTCGATGCCGCCGGCGCCACCGACGTCTGGACCTATCCGGTGCAGATGAAGAAGGGCCGCACCGGATTCCGCATCGAGGTCCTTGTAACCGGTAAGCGGCGCGAGGAAGTCGGCCGGGCACTCTTCGAGAACAGCACGACGCTCGGGCTCCGCTTCTGGCCGGTCGATCGCCAGGTCTTGCCCCGCGCCGAAAACCGGATAGAATGGCGCGGGTTCACCATACGCGTCAAGATCAGCAGATCAGCCGAAGGGCACGTTATCTGCAAGCCAGAGTATGATGACGTAGTGCGGGCAGCGCGGGCCCTGGGGCTGCCGCCGCTGAGAGCGCGGCAGGAGATACAGTGCCTACTGGATCCGGGCGCCTAATCGTCATACAGACTACGATGTGCCAGGGGCAAGGTGCCCCGTGGACGACTTAGGGAGGGTTCTTACATGACCTCACGTCGTACAATCGCCGTGGCGAGCAGCGTGGCCGGGCTTTTCCTGCTGGCGATGCCCGTGGTCGCTGCCGCGCAGGAGTGTGTGGGCAAGAAGCCCAAGGGTGGTAGGTGGGTTACGAGCGCGGAGCTCTATCGCCAGAGGGCACGTAGTAACCCGAGAGACAGGCTGAAGCTCTGGCAACAAGCGGCCAATGTCTTGGAAGAGGGGTTCGAGAAGCAACCCGACAATCCCAAGAACTATGCGCTAGCTGGAGAGGCTTACGCGGAACTCGACCGCTACGAGGACGCCGACGCTGCGTTTACTACGGCCGAGGAGATGTGGTCTTGTTATGCGGCCGCGATCGACACGATGCGTTACCAGGCCTGGACCAAGGCATGGAACCGGGGGGTGCGCTACGGCCAGGCTGGGGAGCTGGAGAAGGCCACCCCCTACTACCAGGACGCGTGGACGGTGTATAAGGGACTCCCGCAGCCGATGCTCCAGCTCGCACTCTATTACTCTGGTCAGTCCGCGACCGCTGAGACGGACGAAGTCCGGCAAGAGGCCGAGACGAAGGCGATCGAGGCTTACACCAATGTCCTGAATTTGATCTCGGTTGGGGCTCCCCGGTTGAGCGAGGCGCAGCGCCAGGAATACGGTCGCGCCGCTGCGTTCAACCTGGCCCAGATCCTCGCCTTCGAGGAGAGGTACGAGGAGGCCATCGAGGCGTACGATGTGTACCTGGAGCTGGACCCGGGTAATGTGGACGCCATGTCGAACGTCGCAGTAGTCATGGTGCGTGGAGCCAGCCAAGCGGCGGACCAGGGCGAGGCGTTGGAGGACGGGCCGGAGAAGGAAGCGATCATGGCGAAATCCGACTCGCTGCGTACGGCTGCGAGAGGCATCTACGCCGAGCTGCTCGCCCGCGAAGATCTCGAGGCTGAGGAGTATCATAATATAGGACTGGGTCTCGACCGCATCGAAATGCACGCGGAGGCCGCTGTTGCCTACCGCAAGGCCCTGGAGCTCGAGCCCTACCGGATCAAGTCGCTCGAGCAGCTCGCCCGGATGTACTTCAAGGGGGAACAGCACGATTCGCTCGCCGCCGTGTCGCAACTGCTGGTGCAGCGATACCCCCTCAGTATGGACAACCTCGCCCTTCTCGCCAACGCCTACCGGGAGCTCGAGCAGTTCGAGGATGCGCTCGCTGTACTGGAACAGCGCGAGGCGTTGGGGGCCGAGTTGACGGACCTCGATCTCGAGAGCGAGGAGGGGGTGTACACCGTCAGCGGTTTCATCTACAACATGAAGCTCGAGCCGGACACCGAATTGCTAATCCAGTTCGACTTCTACGACGACGCAGGCGAAGTGGTGGCCAGCGAAACGGCGACGGTGGTCGCTCCGCCGCAGGAGTCACAGGCCCGGTTCAGCATCTCCACCGAGTCCTCAGCGCTGATCTCCGGGTTCACCTACAGGCCGGCCGATTCAACCCAGCCGCAGGCAGGCAGCTGATCTGCCGTTAGAGTTAGAGAAGGGCTATGCTGCTTTGCTGACCCCTCTTCGCCCATCTCCAGTAAAGCTCTAGTTGACAAGGCATAAGTCGCACCTAGATTGGTGCTTAAGCTGATCCACCTTAGCGTCAACTATACGGTTCAATGCACCCCAAGTCGTCGACCGCGTTGCCAGACTCGCATAGGGAACCGGAGCCTGCTGCTGAAGGTGCGGCGCGCCCCGTGACTATGCCCACGATCGCGATCGTCGGTCGCCCCAACGTCGGCAAGTCGACTTTCTTCAACCGCATCCTGGGGGGGAGGCCCGCCATCGTCGACAGCCAGCCCGGAGTGACGCGCGACGTACATTTCGCGGAGGCGGAGTGGGCGGGGCGACGCTTCTACGTGGTGGATACGGGTGGGATCGTCGAGGAGGCGGAGAACGAGCTTGACCAGGCGGTGAGCCGCCAGGCTCTTGCGGCGACGGAAACCGCCGATCTGCTGGTCTTCATGGTGGATGGCCGCGAAGGTGTGCATCCGCTCGACGAGCACATCGCCGAGTTGCTGAGAAAGCAGCGCGCCACCGTCCTTCTGGTGGTGAACAAGGTGGACAGCCTTCCGGACGCGACCGAGCACCTGGAGTTCTACTCGCTGGGGCTTGGCGATCCAATCCCGCTGGCGGCGGTGAGCGGGAGGGGCAGCGGTGACCTTCTCGATCGAGTCGTGCAGCTGCTGCCGGCCGAGCCATCGCCGGAACAGGTCGAGCCGGGACTGCGGTTGGCCGTGATCGGGCGCCCCAACGTCGGCAAGTCGAGCTTCATCAACAAAGTGCTGGGTTCCGACCGCCTCGTGGTATCGGAGCAGGCCGGAACCACGCGCGACGCGATCGATTCGCCGTTCGAGCGCGATGGGCGGAGGTTCGTGTTCGTCGATACCGCCGGGCTGCGGAGGAGAAGTCGCGTCACCACCGGGCTCGAGTATTATGCGATGGTGCGAACGCTGCAGGCCATCGACCGAGCTGACGTATGCCTGCTCATCGCCGATGCCGAGCAGGGAGTCGGGAATCAGGACTTCCGAATCGCGAAGATGGTCTGGGATCGAGGGCGCGGCCTCATCCTCGCCGTCAACAAGTGGGACCTGGTCGAGAAGGACACGCACACGGCTTCGCGCTTCGAAAAGGCGCTGCGCGAGCGGGTGCCTTTCCTGTCCGCTGTCCCCATAGTGTTCATCTCAGCCCTCAACGGCCAACGCGTCCTGAGGGCTCTCGATCTGGCCTGGCAGGTGGGTGAGGAACGCGCGAAGCGCGTGCCGACGCATGAGCTGAACGCCCGGCTCGAGGCGCTCACTGAGGCCGTGCAGCCCCCTCAGAGGCGCGGCAAACCGTTGAAGTTCTTCTACGCGACACAGGTCAAGACGGCGCCCCCCGTGTTCGCCGTCTGGACCAGCTACCCCAAGGACATCCCGGAGAACTACGTGCGCTATCTGATGAAAGGGTTCCGTAAAGCGTGGGGCTTCACCGGCAGCCCCATACGGCTGAAGCTGCGGGCCCGCAGGAAGGAGCGCGCGTGACCGTCGTCGCCCTTCTGATCATTGCGTATCTGCTCGGCTCGACACCCACCAGCTTGCTACTCGCACGCGCCAGGGGTATAGATCTGCGAGAGTGGGGAAGCGGCAACCTGGGAGCCACCAACCTCTACCGGGCGACCGGCTTCGGTCTCGCCTCCGCCTGCTTGCTCGTTGATGTCGGTAAGGGGCTCGTGCCGGCACGTTACTTTCCGCGAATCGACAGCGTCGACATGCCGCAGCTCGCTCTGGCCTACGGTGCCGCGGCCGTGCTCGGCCACGTCTTCTCGGCATGGGTGAAGTTTCGCGGCGGCAAAGGCGTGGCCACCGGTGGCGGCGTTTACCTCGCGCTGGCGCCTGCCGCCGTCGGCATGGCGTTCATCGTCTGGGTGCTCGTCATCTTCCTTTCGCGTACCGCCTCGCTGGCCTCATTAGCAGCGGCGACCCTGTTCCCGGGGCTCGTCTGGCTATCTGGGCATCGTTTCGACTTCGTGTTCTGGGCCAGTCTTCCGCTGGTTGCGCTGGTTTGGTGGACCCATCGCTCCAATATCCGTCGTCTCCTGGCCGGCCTCGAGCCGCGCATTACACGCCGGGCCAGCGCGCCGGCGACGAATCCCGAAAGCGGCGAATCTCCGGGTGAGGCATGACCATGGGTCGAGTGACCGTCATCGGTGCGGGTAGCTGGGGCACGGCTCTGGCCAAGGTGCTGGGCGACGGCGGCCACAGCGTTCGCATGTGGAGCTTCGAAGCGTCCGTCGCGGAACAGATCCGCAAGGAAAGGGAGAACCGCGATTACCTGCGGGGCGTGAAGTTGCCGCCGTCGGTCGAAGTGTTCCTCGAGCACGAGGACGCGCTCGAGGGAGCCGACGTCGTGGTGGCGGTGGTGCCGTCCCACGCGTTTCGCGATGTCATGGCGGCCGCCGCCCCCTTCGTACCGGCGGACGCCATCGTCCTCTCGGCCACGAAAGGCATCGAGGTCGACACGCTGAACCGGCCGAGTGAGATCCTGACTGCCGTGTTGCCCGACAATCGGCATCCGGTGGTGCTCTCGGGTCCGACCTTCGCCCGAGAAGTGGGGGAAGGGGATCCCACGGCCATCGTGGCCGCCTGCGATGATCGTGCGGTCGCCCAGCGGGTTCAGGCTTTCTGCGGTACGGAGCGGTTTCGAGTTTACACTAACGAGGACGTCTTGGGAGTCGAGCTGGCGGCGGCCCTCAAGAACGTCATCGCTCTCGCCGCGGGCATCGCAGCCGGGCTCGGGTATCGCACCAACAGCCGGGCCGCTCTGATCACGCGCGGGCTGGCCGAGATCACCAGGCTCGGTCTGGCGATGGGCGCTCGCGCTTCGACCTTCGCCGGGCTCGCCGGGCTGGGCGACCTGGTATTGACCTGCTCTTCGGATTTGAGCCGTAACCGGACAGTTGGGGTGAGGTTGGGACAGGGAGAGTCGCTAAGGGACATACTTGCCAGCATGAAGATGGTGGCCGAGGGCGTTCGCACCACGAAAGCCGCTCGCCAGCTGGCGCACGCCTACCAGGTGGAGATGCCCATCATCGATGAGGTTCACCATATCCTCTTCGAGGGCAAATCCCCTAAGCGTGCTACAGCCGATCTCATGCTGCGCGAGCCCAAACCAGAGCTGTGGGGAGGTGTCGATGCGACGTGAACGCATCGCACGTCGGGAGTACTACTCCATCGGCGAAGTCTGCGAGATGGCCAGTCTCAAACCGCACGTGCTTCGGTACTGGGAAACGCAGTTCAAGGAACTGAACCCGACCAAGAACCGCGCCGGCAACCGCGTCTATCGCGCGCGCGAGATCAAGCTGATCGAGCTGGTCAAGCGGCTGCTGTACGAGGAGAAGTACACCATCGACGGCGCGCGACGCAAGCTCGAGCAGCTGCGCGAGGAGGGCGAGCTCGACAAGGTTGCGGGAAGCGTGCTCGACCGCCAGAGCCTTCGCAAGATTCACGAAGGCCTGGAACGGCTCATCGAGACCCTCGAGGAGCCTCGCGGGGATTGAGCGGACTCGGACGTTACCGACTTCGGCCCCTCGAGGAGATTTGGGCGTGGGTTCGCGGCCCAGAGACCTAGGCGCGCACCAGGAGCGCCGGCGCTCTCTGATCGAGCGCCTCCGCGAGGCCGGCGTTCGCGACCTGGCGCTGCTGCACGCCTTCGATCGCGTGCCGCGCCACCTGTTCGTGCCGGAGGTCTTCGAGGCGCGAGCCTACAGCGACGAAGCGCTCCCGCTGGGGCACGGCCAGACGATATCGCGGCCGAGCACGCACGCGCTCTACCTGCAAACGCTGGAGCTGAAGGGTGACGAGCGGATTCTGGAGATCGGCACCGGTTCCGGGTACCAGACGGCGCTGCTGGCGACGCTCTGCCAGCAAGTCTTCTCGATCGAGCGTGTCCCGGAGCTGGCGGCCGCCGCCCGGGCGCGCGTCGAGGGGCTGGGTTTCACGAACGTCGTGATTCGCGCCAGCGATGGTACCTTCGGCTGGCGAAAATACTCGCCTTTCGATGCAATACTCGTCGCCGCCGGAGCGCGCGAGATCCCTAAGCCGCTCGTAGAGCAGCTCCACGTCGGAGGCCGACTACTGATCCCCATAGGGGACAGCGACTCTCAGGAGCTGCACAGGATCGTGCGAACTGGTGACGAATCACTCGAGGACGAGGTGATCGCGCAGGTCACCTTCGTCGCGCTCCACGGCCTAGGTGGGCTCGAGGCCGCGGATGAGAAGGGTTCGGAATTGTGAACGAGGGAGGGGTGGGGGCGGCGACACAGCAGAGATCGGGTCCGCGAGGCTGGATCCGCTCCGTGTATGATTGGGTCCTCGGCTGGGCCGATTCCCCCTACGGTGGGCTCGCGCTCTTCCTGCTGGCCTTCGTCGAGGCCTCGTTCTTCTTCGTACCGCCCGATGTGCTGCTGATCGCCCTCGGTGTGGGCCGACCTCGACGCAGCCTCTATTTCGCGGCGCTGTGCACGGCCGGGTCTGTGCTCGGTGGAGTATTCGGCTACCTGATCGGCTACCAGCTCTACGAGATCATCGGCCGCCCGATTATCGAGTTCTATGACGCCAGTGACGTATTCCAACGGGTTGGCGATCTGTACCGGGCCAACCTCGTGCTGGCGCTGGGAACGGCCGGCTTCACGCCGATACCGTACAAGGTGTTCACCATCGCGGCCGGCGCCTTCGCCGTGCCCTTCATCCCGTTCGTAGTGATCTCAGCGGTGAGCCGCGGGGCGAGGTTCTTCCTGGTGGCGGGCCTCATCCGCCTGTGGGGACCCCAGATCCGGGACTTCATCGACCGCTACTTCAACTTGCTCACAGTCGTCTTTCTCGCGGCCCTGGTTCTGGGGTTCGTCCTGCTCAAGTACGTGGACTGAGCCCGTTGCGGCGATTTGACCCGGCGGGGTGGTCTTGTAGATTTCGGTGGCTCCACTCCAAGAAGGAGATCTATTGTGTCGACCATACCGACTCCGTTCATCGGCGGATCCGAGAGCCCAAGGAAACAGACCGCGGAAAAGCAGGTCCTCGCCCCGCCGTTCCACCCCGGTGAGACGGAGGCGGAGGAGGCCACCACCATCGAGGTCGCGGAAGTGGAGCCGGTTGGCACCGAGGAGCGGGCGGCGCCCGACGTGGAGGAAATCGCCGCCGTTCCCGCGGAGAAGGATATCCCGGACTTCCTCTTGGGCCCCGATGGCGCTGAGCCCGAAGACGAAGAAGTAGTGGCGGAAGAAGAACCGAAGCCCCTGATATCGCTGGAAGAGCTGGCGGAGCAGGCTCAGGCGTTACAGCAGGGCGAGTTGGGAGACCGGATTCGCGCGCTAGTTGCCGAGTTGGGTTCCGATGCAGCCGAGGTCGCTGTTGCACGCGCCTTCGCGGCAGGCTACCTGGCCGCCAGGGACCGAGAGGAGAAATAGACAGATGGCGGACCCGCACACGACCAGCGAAGATCGCTTCGTCGCTCTAGGCCTTCAGATACTGATCTGGGCGCAGCGCAATACCCGAGGCCTCGTCCTGGGCATAGGAGCGGCGGCCATTCTGGTATTTGCGGTCAGGTACTACGTCAACTTCAAGCAGCGGGTCCGTGAGGCGGCAGCCACGGAGATGATCAACCTCCGCTACCAGCTGCAGACCGGAACCCCCGATCAGGTCGTCGAGCGGCTCCGAGCCTATCAGCTGCAGTTCAGTGGCACGTCCTATGCTCGCGAGGCCCGGGTCCTCCTCGCGCACTCGCTCCTGCTCAGCAACCGGGCCGCCGAAGCGATCGAGCCGGCTCGTCAGGCGATGGACGACCTGGGCGACGACATCCTCTCGTTGCGCGCGGCGTCTCTCGCGGCCGCCGCCTACGAGGAGGTAGGGGACACCACCGCGGCCATCGATGTGTACCGTGAGATCGGGCGTAGTACGGACTTGCGCGTCCAGAAGAGTCGCGCCCTCGAGGCCGCGGCGCGGCTCCTCGGCGCACGCGGAGACGCCGCGGCGGCAGCCGCCATCTACGATGAGCTGGCTGAGATAACGCCGGAGGCGGCGCCGGCCCGACCGTATTACGAGATGCGGGCGGCCGAGTACCGTGCGAGGGCCTCCGGCGCGATGGCGAGCCAAACGGCCGCAGAGGGAGTGGCCGAAGGAGGCTGATAGCTAGTACCAACTGCGTTGACAGCGTTTGAACTTCGCGCCTCACGCAGGCGCTGGAGCTCTCGGACCTCGTGCGCGAGCTCTTTGAGGAGGGACTTCGTCGCCGCTTCCCGCATCTATCCGACCAGGAATTCCGCTCGCTTCTTCTCCAGAGACTGGATCTGTGTCACAACAGGGACCTCTGAGGGAGAGCGTGCTGGGCATGGATCTCTGGGTCACGTCACCGGAAGACACGATTCTCGCGAAGCTCCGGTGGGAAACCGACGCGCTTCGAGTCTACGAAGTCCAGTACTCAGTTCTGAACAGGGAGTATCTGGAGCACTGGGTTGACATCATGGATCTGCGCTCGGAGTGGCAGCGACTGCTCGAGAAGGCTCGCCCGATCGACGCTTGACTGCCCTCGATCACCGCTCCGGTGCTCGATGACTCATCCCGGCGCACTCGCATGACAGGTGGAAGGGCAGGGACTGGCCGAAGGAGGCTGAAAGCTTAGGCCCTCGCTGGACGAGATCCGCCGGCACGCACTTGCGCGGTCGTCGCGCGGCTGTGATATTATTATCATGTATGATAAGTTCATGGCCGGCCAGCCTGCTCCGATCGGTTCCCAGATCCGAAAGCTCAGAGCCTCCAAAGGCTGGAGCCTGGCGGAACTCGCCCGGCGCGTAAGAACCAGCGCCCCAACGCTGCACCGCTACGAGAGCGGGTGGGACCGCTTCGAGCTGGCCACCCTCCGAAGAATCGCTCGCGCGCTTGGCGCGAGACTCGAGATCCGGTTGCTGCCGAGCGGAGCGAGAGCGCCCCGCTCGCGGCCGAGCATGCATGAGGTGGTCCGGCTTCTCCGTCCCCTGTTCTGGGACAAGCCGCTGGCCGCCTCCGATCTGACCGACCACGGCCCCTGGGTCTTGGCGCGCGTCCTCCTGTTCGGAGACAGACGTCAGGTCGAGACTGCGCGTGAGTACTTCGGCGACGAGGCGATCGGCGAGGCGCTGGAGCGCCGCGAAGTCGACCGGCGGACCCGAGCTTACTGGAACATGATCCTGGGCGACGAAGATGCATCCGAAGGTTCTTAGCGCCGACGCCTGGAAGACCATCCGTCTGCTGAGGGCAGAGAATGTGCTAGAGTCCTGGACGCTGGCAGGCGGTACTGCTCTGGCGCTCCAGATCGGCCACCGCTACTCGGAGGACCTGGACTTCTTTCGAACCGAAGCTTTCGAGCCGGAGCGGCTCGCCGTACACCTGTCCACGATCGGGCGAGTCAGTATTCAAAGCCGGGCGGCTGAGACGCTCCACGCCGTGCTCGCCGGGCTCAGAATCAGCTTTCTGAGGGCGCAGGTTCCCCTCCTGTTCCCAGGCACTGCCTATCGTGGCCTCACGCTTGCCGATCCTCGCGACATCGCGGTCATGAAGCTGATCGCGATCGGCGGACGCGGGAGCCGCCGGGACTTCATCGACCTCTACTTCTACCTACACGGCGGTGGCGATCTCGACGGGCTTTTCTCTCTCCTCAGAAGCCGTTTCAGAGACGTGGATTTCAACGAATACCACCTGCTGAAGAGCCTCGTCTATTTCGACGATGCCGAGTCGGAACCGATGCCCCGGATGATTCGAGGCGTCGAGTGGGAGACGATCAAGCGCGCGATTGCCGCAGAGGTCCGAAGACTGTCGTAGTCTTCCGGACCTTGGAGTTACCAGGGATGATCGTGGAGCTGATCCCAGGGACCTGCTGATTCAGTCGTTGCTGCGCTTAGGCTCGACAAAGGCGGAGAGGCAGGTTATAGCAAAAGGCAAAGCTGATAGGCTGTGACCACGGAAACGGCATAGGGGTCGGTTGAGGGCGCATAATAGGTATTATGTAACCTAACGCCCGCCATCTACTAGACGGTGCCAGGGGTCCCGTCAGGCAAGGACAGGATGCCCCCACGCCTCCGGCCGCCGCTCCGAGCTCCGACGGGCCACCAGGTCCGTGGCCTCTTTCCTCGCCCTCTTCTCCTGGACGGTCGTATCCCCGATCCTACCTCCGCTCGACGCCGAGTGCCCGGTTGTCAGAGCCGCTTCCTACATTGAGCCAGCCTCAGTCGCACCCGCGATCAGCCCCACAAGAACAACCCGCCACGAACCGCCGATCCGACCCGGGTTCCATGGTGTTGACGATGTGTTGATAGAGCCGGATCACGCTTCCTCTCACAGCGTGACTCGTAATGCCACTACTCAGAGATCTCAGCCCCCGTCTCTGGTTTCGTGCTCCCGCCCTCGAGATTGGAGGCCTGGTCCATCGCCCTAACTGCGCTCAGCTAAGACACATCACTGCAACTCGCAGTGGGTCGAGCTTCATGAGGCCCGGCCCACTCATTCGCCCTTCCAGTTGGAAGAGGAGGGGCTCAAAAGCCATCGTCGCTCTCGGTGGGTTGCCGCAGAACGGTACTGTGCGGGAGCGACGCTTCCAAACCTGCCCTTCTTCGCTTACTCGCCGCCCACACGAAGGGTGTATTGGGGAGGGTTTCAGGCCCGGGCATCGCTTTGTCTGCAGTTTGGGGCTGCAAGGGGTGATTGGGCTGCGAAGGGTTCAGACTGCTTGCCTCGCAGTGTTGGTTGCATTAGGCATTCTCTGGCCTGGCGGGGTCATCTTCCGTACTCTGAATGATGTACGAGGCCCAGAGGGAGGGTCGTCCCTGTTCTTATGCTGCATTTTTCGCAGCCTTTGCGGGCTTGGTTGCAAGGCCGACCCGCAAGACAATGCTAGTTACGTGGCGTGGGCAGTAGCATCTGACCCAGAGAGATTATGCCCAAACCG
>FXBF010000771.1_pt1 | contig 11107 bp, 14 predicted proteins | sample 5335321 | NCBI WGS metagenome assembly FXBF01 (sample SAMEA103928391, study PRJEB20085) | sediment metagenome | isolation source: sediment | reverse complement strand
GCCGCCCGCTTCGACTTCGCGGGTCTCGAGGTGGACTCGGTCAAGGTGGAGGGTGCCCGGGCGCCGTTTGCACGCGATGCAGAGAGCCTGGAAGTGCAGTTAGGCCGGCGGTCGGCCGGCGATACGGTCACCGTCGAGGTGTACTACGGCGGCACTCCCGAAGACGGGCTCTACTTTGTTCGTGGCGAGCATGGCCTTACGGCGGTCTTTGCCGATAACTGGCCGAACCGGGCACACTACTGGTTCCCGGCGATCGATCATCCCGGCGACAAGGCGACGGTCGAGTTCCGGATACGCGCGCCGCAGGAGTGGGCCGTAGTGGCCAATGGCCGCCTGATCGCCGAGGAGCTGCTGGAGGATGGCGGGAAGCTGACCGTGTGGGCCAGCGATCAGCCGATACCGGTCTACACAATGGTGATCGGCGCCGCTGACATGTCCGTGAGCGATGTAGGAGCGGTCGGTTGCGAGGAAGGCGCCGGGCCGTGCGTGCTGATCACACAGTGGGTCTACCCGGAAGACGAAGAACGTGCGTTCCGACTGTTCCGCGAGGCGCCCGAGATAGTCGCCTTCTTCGACAGCCTGATCGGGCCTTTCCCGTACGACAAATTGGCGCTGGTCGAGTCGACGACGCGCTTCGGCGGTATGGAGAACTCCAGCGCGATCTTCTTCCCCGAGCGAGCGGTGCGGGTCGGCGCCGGCAGCGGCCTAGTGGCACACGAGATCGCCCACCAGTGGTTCGGCGATGCGGTCACCGAGCGCGAGTGGCCGCATATTTGGCTGTCGGAAGGGTTCGCCACCTATTTCACCAGCGTCTTCTTCGAGTTCACCGCCGGCGATACGGTTGCGGCCCGTGTCCGCGCGAACACCGAGCAGCGCTATCTCTCGTCACAACGGGATGTCGCGCGGCCGGTGATCGACGCCGAGCCGGCCGATCTGTTCGAGCTTCTCAACAGCAACAGCTACCAGAAGGGCGCCTGGGTGCTGCATATGCTCAGGCAGGTGGTGGGCGATGAAGCGTTCTTCGAAGGGATCCGGCGCTACTACGCGGGCTACGTTCACGGGACGGCGCTTACCGCAGACCTTCGACGCATCATGGAAGAAACTTCGGGGCAGGAACTCTCTTGGTTCTTCGAGCAGTGGTTGTGGCGGCCGGGCTACCCGCAGGTAGAGGTGCGTCCAAGTTGGGACGCCGGAAGCAAGAGCCTATTGCTTCGGGTTCTTCAAACGCAACCCTGGGAACCGTTCCGTTTCCCGCTGGAGATCGAGGTCGAGGGTGAGGGCTACGGGGTTGCGCGCACGTTCTGGATAGAAGATCGCGAGAGCGATTACACATGGTCGCTGCCCGGGAAGCCGGACCGCATCGCCGCGGACCCCAAGAATTCGCTACTCGGGCCCGCACGCGTAGTACGTTGACTTTGTGTCGAGGAGGATGTAGGGAGTGAGCAAGGAAGTTGACCTCTATAAACAGCAAGCCGCTGAACGAGCGGTCGAGTTCGTGGAGTCCGGCATGGTTGTCGGCCTGGGGCACGGCAGCACCGCGCTGTTTGCGGTACGCCGGATCGCCGAACTGCTCGAGGCGTCGGAGCTGAAGAACCTGGTGGGCGTACCGTGCTCGAAGTACATGGAGTCGGAAGCGCGGCGTCTCGGCATTCCGTTGACCACGCTGGCGGATCATCCCGTCGTCGATCTCACCATCGACGGCGCCGATGAAGTGGCTCCGAACTTCGACTTGATCAAGGGCGGCGGCGGAGCGCTGCTGCGCGAAAAGATGGTGGCCCAGGCCAGCAGCCGCGAAATCATCGTGGTGGACGAATCTAAGCTCGCGCCGGCCCTGGGTACCAACTGGGCGCTACCGGTCGAAGTCGCTCCGTTCGGCTGGCGCCCCGAGATGGATTTCCTGAGCGCTCTCGGCGCGCAGGTTGAGCTGCGCCAGGAGACGGGCGGGGACTACTTCGAGACCGACCAGGGCAACCTCATCCTCGACGCCGAATTCGGCCCGATCGAGGATCCGGGAACGCTGGCCGCTGCACTCGACGGCCGTGCGGGAATAGTGGGACACGGGTTGTTCCTCGGGCTGGCAACCGACGTGGTTGTCGGGGGGGCTGGTGGGGTGCGGGTGTTGCGTGCGGTGTGATCGGTGTTCGGTGTTCAGTAGTAGTAAGTAGTAAGCAGTAAGCAGTGAGCAGTGGCTTGCGTGGTATCCGCAGCAAAACTCACCGCTCACCGCTTACCTCTTCTCCTGCCTCCCGACCTAGCCGACGGTAAACGAAACCGATTCCAGGACCGTCCCGTCCGGGCCCACGATGTCCACCCGCCAATCCCCGGTCCAGCTCGGCTCGATGTTCTTGGAGCTCCAGGTGCGCCAGTTGCTGCCTGCGACGCTGAGTTGAACGCGGGCCATCTCATCTTCACCCCAGTACCAGACGTGCTCGACCACGATCTCGCCTTGGGCGCCGGCGATGCGCGTCCACAAGTAGACGCTGCCGACGTCGGCCGCGACGGTCGCGACGTCGTCCAGCGGCTGACGGTCCTCGACGGCCGTGGTGATCACCGCCTCGGTGACGGTGAGCTGTGTATCCTGAGGAAGGGGCTGGCCGTCCTTGGCAGGCAGGGCTGATACGGCAAGGAACAGCAGGCCGAGGGGCAGCATTGCAGCGTGCCTTCTCATACGAAGCCTCCGGAATCGTGGGGGGGACGGGCGCCGCCGGTGTTCACTGCCCAACGTTGTGGCGCGATCCGCTAATAGTCAAGGATCTCTCGACCTGCGACTCGAGTGGAGGGTTGGTTTGTCGCGATCTTGGCGCTCGGAACCACGCCGCCATCGGGTCCGGCCGGCACACGTCACTTGTGGTTCCGTGCTGTGGAGCTGGCTATGGGGCAGGTGGTTCTGTGCCGGGATCGCGCTTGATCCACTCGAAGATGATGCGGCAGCCACGGCAATAGTACTGGGCCACGGAGAGGACGCTACCGAAGGGTGATTCGATTCGTGTGTCGGTGCCGCGACAGAAGGGGCACTCCACCGAAGCCGGGAGCGGATACCCTTCCTGAGGAGTGCGATCCTCTTCCGAGGTGTTCTTCTCCCCGGTCACGGGTGGCATCGCCGGTTGCTGAGCACTGAACCCTCAATCCATCAGAAAGGCGCGACTGCGATCGCCACGAGCGCGGGCCACGGCCCCGGAGTCGGGGCCCGTCCGGTTCGCGCGGCGGCTTGCGGGGTCCCAACCGGAGAAGTCGAGTTGCGTCGATGGCACCTCGAGGCCGGCCTTCTCGATGATCGGGGGTACGCGCTCGAGGAAGCGCGCGCGCAGCTCGCCGCCGCTACCGTCGCAGAGGCCTTCATCCTTCTCGCGGGTACCGAGATCATCGGGTCCGAACCAATGCAGAACAGCGCTCCAACGGGCATCGAGCGCCTTCTGCGTGGCGGCGCGTGCTTCCTCGCTGGCGCGACCGAGCCGGCGGAGCCAGGCGGCGCCATGGGTCTCGTGGAAACGCTCCTCCTCGAGCTGTTTCTGCACGCGCTGGCGCAGCGGAACGAACCGGGAGCCGGCCAGCGCCTCCAGTTGCACCGTGAGAGCGGTATCGATGATCGCGTTGGCCACCACGAATTCCGGCCACGTTGACAGCAGTTGATCGAGCGCTTCCATGTTGCAGTACTCGGCAGGCTCGCGGGCATGCTCGAGCTGATCGGGATCGTCACCAAAATCCTTGAGCAACGCGTAGAGTATGCGTGAATGCCCCCACTCGTCCTGCGAGATACTGGAGGCGGCGATGCTGGCCTCGAGTTCCGGCGCACCGAGCACCCAGTAGGCGTACAGGATGCCGATGATGCGCTTGGAGTCGGCGAGCGAGAGGATCAGGTTGCGTAGTGCTAACCGCGACTCTGGCGAAAGCTCGTTCACGGATGTGATGTCCGTCGCGCGCGCGCTCATGCGATCTCCGAGGAACCTGAGCCCTGGCGCGTGATGTTGAAGGGGGCCGCTTCCCGATTCACGGCGTGGAAGGCGTCGCGTGGTGCCACGACCATCTCGAACCAGCGTTCTTCGTCGTAGGTCTTCCACGCGTAAACCTTTGCCAGCTCCGGGTCGGAAGCGTGGACGCTTCCGATATGATAGAGCGGGTCCTCACGGTTCTTGCGGGCGAGTACGACGTATATTCGGTCAGCCATCAAGCGCTCACGCCGAAAGCTCTGAGTAGCTCGCGGCCGTGCGGGGTCAGCCGCTGGTTGGTCCAGGGCGGGTCCCAGACGACATTGATCTGAACTTCGTCGATCGCGGGCTCCTGAAGTAACCGCGTCCGGATATCGGTCATGATGAAATCCATGCAGGGGCAGCCAGTGGCAGTGAAGGTGATGTCGAGCTCGGCCACCGCGCCATCCACGCGTACGTCGTAGACGAGGCCCATGTCCACGATGCTGATGGGAAGCTCGGGATCGAGAACATCCCTCAGCGCCGCCCAGACAGATTCGACCTTTGTCTTGCTCATGCCGCCATCAAGCCCTGAAGCTGCATACGGCCCACCCGCACGGATTCCACGTAAGCCTCGTTCGCCGGGCCGCGCCGCTTCCAGCGGTCGAAGGCCTGCTCCCAGGTGATGGTCTCGTCGAAGAGCCAGACCTTCTTCTCTTCGTCGAAGTTCACCGGGAACTCGTAGTCGACTACCGCGCGGCCTTCGCCATCGTCCCAGTGGGCCGGGATGTCGATGTTCAGCTCCTCACAGAGCGGGACGACGGCGTTGAGCCAGGTTTGGCGCAATTCGTCGTTGGCCATCCCTTTGAGCCTGAACTCGAGCTGGGCGTTGTGCCGCTTCTTATCGTCGGGCATGCCGAACCACTCGACGCCTGTCGGGAGCATCCAATCGACGCCCCGCTGCACTTTCTCCCGCCCTTCGCCGCCGGCCTCGCAGAGCCGGCGCATCCAGACCTCGCCGTGCCGCAGATGGAAATTCTCCTCCAGGGCCACCTTCACGAGTGCACGCTTCAGGGGACCGTAAGACGTGTTGCGATGGACGTCGCCGAGGAGCGTTATCCCCGCGCGGTCGAACAGCCCGTTGGCGACGACCAGCTCGGCCCAGTTGTCCAGGTACTGGTCGAACCCGTAGGGGTGCTTAAACTCGTGCGGCTCTCGTTCGTATAGTAAGTAGTCGCGGCTGACACCGAGATCCTCGAGCAGCCGGTAGGCGATGTTAGCGTGGCCGAGCTCGTCCTGGATGATCGCCATGGAGCTGACCATGGTGTTGGTGGACGGTGCGTCCTTGGCCGGACCGTAATAGGAAGGAGCACTCATGAGCTCGGTGTCACCCTGCACGGTGAGCTGGATGATCAGCGCCTTCTTGTACGTCTCCGTCATCTCGTCTTCCGACTCGATGATGAAGCCGTTCTGGACCTTCTGCCGGAGCTCGTCGTCGGTGAATCGCGTCATTGGGGCTCATCCTGTCTGATGCAGGGGTATTGTCGAACGAGTGTTCGATGCAAACTATTAGGGCAACGGTTCGAGGCAAGTCTCCGCTCCCACCCGCTCGCGGGGCATGAGACGCCGATGCCCTGCGTGTTGAGAAACCCACGGCGGGCGGCCGCCGTTCGGGAGGTTGGGCTATGTGCAAGGTAACACATGCGTTGGGTGTGCTGGCGCTGCTGGCGTGCGCCGCTGCGCCGGAGGCCGGGGCACAATGCTCTGAAGCCCGGGAGCCGCAGGTCCGCGAAGTGCGCTACGAGCTGGACCTCAGGGTCGATTACGAGGCGGAGATGATACTGGGGAGAGTGCGCCTCAGCGTCGAGAACGTCAGCGGGCGACCGGCCGGGATTGTTCCGCTGTTGCTGTACCGGCTCATGGTGGTGGAGTCGGTAGAAGACGCGAGCGGGCGCGAGCTCGATTTCGAGCAGGCGGTCGTCAGCTTCGAGGATTTCTCGAAGCTGCAGGTCGATTTCGTTCAAGTCTCACTGCGCGATGAGCTTGCCCCAGGCGACAGTGCCACGATCGTGATCGACTATGCCGGGCACCTGCTGGGTTACGCGGAAACCGGGATGCGCTACGTGCAGGACCGGGTGGATCCCGAGTTCACCATCATTCGCCCGGACGCGAACGCGTATCCGCTTGTTGGGGTGCCATGTCTCGGCGCAACCCGGGCCGCTGCCCTGCCGAGCTTCGACTACCTGGCCAGCATTTCGGTGCCGGAATCGCTGACCGTGGCGAACGGAGGGGAGCTGGTCGAGACCAGGCGCTCCAATGGGACTGCGACCTACGTGTATCGCAACGCTTGGCCGGCGTGGCGAATGGACTTCGCCATCGCAGATTATGGGCTGCTGGTGAGCGGGGCGCACAGAGTGTACTACCTGCCCGGCGACTCGCTGGGTGCGACGCGGGTGGTGAAGGCGCTCGAGGCATCGCTCGAGCTCTTCAAGGAGTGGTTTGGGCCGCTGGCCGAGGCTCGGGGGCTCACCGTCATCGAGATCCCGGACGGTTGGGGCTCGCAGAAGGACGAGACTACGATCATCCAGGCTGCGGCGGCGTTCAGGGATCCGACGCGGTCGCGCGAGGTCTATCACGAGGTCTCCCACTTCTGGAACGTGCCGCCCCTGGATAACCCCTCGCCGCGTTGGAACGAGGGGCAGGCCAGTTTCCTCGAGTACCTGGCCGCTGAGGAGATCGAGGGGAGAGATGCGGTGGACCAGCGGTTCGTCGGTATCGTTGGCTGGCTGCGGGGCCGGTCGGGCATGAGCCCCGAGCTCCGGGATGTGCCGCTGATCGATTATGGAAAGGAGCAGATGACGGACTACTCGTACAGCGTGGGCATGTTGCTCTTTGCCGTAATATACGAGCTGGTCGGAGCGGCTGACTTCAATCGGATCATCGGTGGCTTCTACGAAAAGTACCACGCTTCGGGCGCGACCACCGACGACTTCGTGCGTTACGCGAACAGCGTGACGGAGCTCGACCTCGGCAGGTTCTTCAGCGATTGGGTCTATGCGACGGGGTGGTTGGAGCTTGTCACTGCGCACGATACGGCGGCCGAGATGGCCGCCGTGTACCGAGCCAATTAGATGACTGAGAACGCCCCGGAGTCAGACCCCTGCCGTTCCTCCCGTCCGGCGACCGAGCGCGCGGACAACGAAGAAGCCGGCGATGAATAGCAGGACGACCAGTACAGCCAGCACCTGTATGGCTCTCCAGTAGAAGTGGTCTATGGTACCGTTGACCCGCAGCATCGCGTGGTCCACGGCCAAATCAGTGAGCCGGCTGGCGATAGCGTCGAGTTCTTGAAAGGCCGCGATTCGCTCCTGCGTGATCTCCTGCGTTACGGCGATCCGCTCCTCGTCGACGGCTTCCAGGGTCGCGGCGAGCAGCTCGCTGATATCTCGCATGACGGCGATGCGTTCGGCCGTGATGTCGTTCATGACCGTGGCCCGCTCGCTGGAGAGCAGGCGGGGCAACGAGTCAAGGAGTCAAGGAGTGCAGTGACTTGTTGCACTTCGCCTGTGATTGAACTGGGACCGTGTTGAGGAGCGCGGTGGCGATGGTCCGCTCGCGCTTCGTCGCCAATAGTCGCGTCGTGATCGTCCCCAAACTCGCCCACCAGTATCTCGCGGATCGCCCCTACCCGGCCGTGACATCCTGCCAATGCGGGACGAATTGTCCCGCCCAAGACCTGCGCGACTGCGCCCTGCTCTCGTCCTGGCCCCGGACGGGGCGAGTCTCCGCGGCCAGAGCGATCGATCGAGCGTGAGTTGCGCCTTCAGGAGCCGGGCGCTATGGTAAGTTCTATTACGATGTGACCCACCTTCTGGCCAAGACGAGATGATCGAAATCGACGGATCCTACGGCGAAGGCGGCGGCGCCATCCTGAGGCAGGCGCTGGGGATGGCGGCGCACGCCGGTCGGTCGGTGCGGATCCGCAAGATACGCGCGGGGCGCAAGAGGCCGGGGCTCGCGCCACAACACCTGAGGGCGGTGGAGGCGGTTGGCGCCTTGTGCGGCGCGCAGGTTCGGGGGACGGGGCCCGGCTCGACGGAGATCACGTTCGAGCCCGGGCCGGTGCGCTCGGGCTCCTTCGAGTTTGACATCGGGACGGCGGGTTCGACGACCCTGCTGCTGCAGACGCTTCTGCTTCCCTGCCTTAGCCACGCGGGCGAGTACGAGCTCAGGCTGATCGGTGGCACCGATGTCCCCTTTAGCCCGCCGGCGGACTACCTCGGCAGGGTGACCCTGGGGGTTCTCAAGCGGTTCGGCTCGGTGGAGCTCAGCGTGCGGCGGCGGGGCTACTATCCGAAAGGTGGGGGCCGGCTGCTGGCGCGCCTGAGCGGCGGCTCGGGAGGCGGGTCTCCTATCGAGCTGCTGGAGCCCGGCGAGGTTAAGGCGATTCGCGGCCTCAGCCATGCGGCCAGCATGCTCAAAGGCCGGGGTGTGGCGGAGCGACAGGCGGATGCAGCGGATCACTTGCTCACCCGGTTGGGCTGCCCGGTTGAGATCGCGGTGGAGTACGCCAAGGCGGCCAACCCGGGGAGCGGGATCACGCTCTGGACGGAGTCGGAGAGTGGGCCACCGCTCGGCGGTTCGTCGCTCGGAGTGCGGGATAAGCCGGCGGACGAGGTGGGCCGCGAGGCTGCGCAGGCGCTGATGAGGGCCATGGACGATGGCGCGGCCGTGGACCACCATCTGGCCGACCAACTCATCCCGTTCCTGGCGGTCTGGGGCGGATCGTTGTCGACCTGCGAGATCACCTCCCACGTGCGCTCGAATATCTACGTCGCGGAACAGGTGCTCGGGGCGAAATTCGAGATCGAGGGCACGACGATCACAGCCCACCGCTGAGCCGGGACACGGAGCCGGAACCTGCCGACAGGAAAGTGGCTCCCGAGCGAGCCCCATACCGCTCGAGGGACCCGATCGGGAGCCCGGTTGCAGCCGACCGAATAGTCACCTACGGATCGTTGACCAGGAACGCCAGCTTTCGCCCCGAGGGTGGGGCCGAAGCGAGGCGCTTGGTCTGGATCTCTTCTCTGACCTCGTCCGGCAGGTAGGGCGAGGTCATGAGCCGATGGAGCCGTTCCAGACGTCTCTCCATGTCGATCTTGTCGCCCGCTATCCAGGCAACCCATGCCGCATCGGCGACGGCCCAGACCTGAACGACCAGGTCGCCGTAAGTGCTGGCCTCCCTGGCCAGATTCTCCAGCATCTTGCCGGCTTGCTGGTAGCGGTCCTGGTAGTAATAGGAGTTGGCGATTCGGCGAAGTGCCGTTGCAGGCAGCTTCCCTTCCGCTCGCTCGAGTTCTGCGGCTGCCCGATACTCCCTGCGGGCTGAGCCGTAGTGGCCCTTGGCTGCAAGCTGATCGCCACGATCCAGATGTTCCTGGACCTGGGCTGCGACGGCGTCATCGAGTTGGGGGGCTGCAGCGAGATTGGAAGCCGGAAGCACGAGCAGGGCAGCGCCAGCGATCAACGCGTACAGCTGGACTGTTCCGTTCATAGAACGCCTCCCTTGGATGGCGCGGGCCGTGCCACGCCGGAAACCAGCTGTCCCGCTTTGCCTGCCCTTAATATTAGATGACGTGACTGAGTGAAACGTTGTATCAAGCGCGGGCGGGAGGGGGCGTGTTTGCGGGCGTTGAGGTGACCTACGGCTGGTTGTTCAGAGCTACTGAACAGAAGGTCGCCCTTGTCCAGGTGGGCCCGCCGATCGCTGGTGAGGGTGTGAACGCTGGTCGCCTCGAGGCCGCTACCCAGTGCAAAGGCCGGCGCGGCGACTAGCAGCACCGCTGCTGCGAGAAAGCCTGTGTACTCGAACCTTCGTGTCATGGAAAGGCCTCCCGATTGACCCGCCGTCGACAGGTCGCGGTTCCACTGTCCCCGTTCCTTGCCCTCTTCGAGTGAGCACAGGGTGTTCCGAGAGGCAGTTCCCGTGATGGGGGGCTCTGCTATCATGTTGCGCGAAAACGTGTTGTTGGAGGGCTAACGCACACGTTCGGCCAGTGCCCGGAGCGAGTCGCTGCTGACTTCTCCGATCAGAGTGAGCAGGTAGCCACGGGCGTCGTGCCAGCGGTAGGCCCTGGTGCCGGAAGGGTCGATGATGAGCGCCGGCCCGGCGTCGGCACCGCTGGCCTGTGGGTCGGAGACGCGCTGCTGGATTAGCACGATCTCGTGGCCGGCCGCGTCCTCGTAGACGAGCCTGACCGCCGGCAACCCGGCCACCCCACCACTTTGCGCCGCGCTCCCAGGGCCCACCTGCACTCGCTCGAGCTGCAGGTCCGGGAGGGTGCGGAGCTCTGCACCCAGCCAGACCGCCGCCGCCTCCGGCTCGACACTAATAAAACGCTCGGGCGCCGCCTCATCGCCGGCCACGCTCCGGAATGCGGACTTCCGCGCCTCCGCGCCGCCGATGGCATCGGCAGCGGGGAGAGTCTGGTCGGCGAATTCCGCCGCGCGGCCGAGCTCCGACGCATCGCGGGCTTCGTTCTCGAGCTTTGTCGCCAGCGCCGGTGGCTGGGCGGCGGGTTCCGCCAGCTCCTCGCGAGAGCGGCCGGCGGCGAGCTGGTCGGCCTCGTCAGCTTCGGCAGCCAGCCCGCCGGCGGGCTCACGGTTCTGTGCCGCCGCCGGTTCGGGCGCCGCCGCTTCGGCAGGTGACTCGACGCGTCTAGCGGCGGGGGCCTCTTGCTCCGCTTCCGCCGGAAATTCGTCTTGAGCAAGCGGCTGCTCGGATGGCGCATCGGCCGTCATCTCTGCTTTCCGCTCGGCGGGTCGAGCGAGATCGGGCGCGCCCGGGACATAAGAGCGTGAGAGCCAGCCCAGACCGAAGGCGATGGCGATGACGGCGGCCGAGGCCAGGCTGGGTCGCAGCCAGTGGCGATGGGGCCGGGCCCTAGCCCGGGCGGCGGCGCGTTCCTCGATCTCGCGCCATGACGGCGCGTGCACCGGATCGGGCTCGAGTGTGGCCATGAGCTCGGAGGCGCGCCGCTCCAGCGCCTTCGCTTCCTCGAGGCGCTCGCGGCAGACGCCGCAGGCGGCCAGGTGCTGCTCGATCTGCTGGCGCACGCGTTCGCCGCACTCGCCATCCAGAAAGGCGTGCAGTCTGCCGTCATCAACGTGCGACATCTTCTTCACTTCCTTCCCTCTTTATC
>FXBF010000770.1_pt1 | contig 11117 bp, 8 predicted proteins | sample 5335321 | NCBI WGS metagenome assembly FXBF01 (sample SAMEA103928391, study PRJEB20085) | sediment metagenome | isolation source: sediment | reverse complement strand
CACCTTGAAGCGGTTTCCCGTCGTCGACGTTTTCGTCCTCGCGGGACTCTACACGCTCAGAATCTTGGCTGGAGGCGCGACGGCGGACGTTCCCATTTCTCCGTGGCTCGTCTCCTTCTCGGTCTTCTTTTTCTTGAGCCTCGCGTTGCTGAAGCGCTACGCGGAACTTCGGGTGCTGGACGAGCGCGGCGAGCCGAATGCGCGTGGGCTGGGCTACGTGACGCGCGACATGGAGGTGCTGCGGAGCCTCGGATCGGCCAGCGCGTACGTATCGGTTCTCGTTCTGGCGCTCTACATCAACAGTGATCAGGTGATTCAACTCTACACCCGCCCGTGGATTCTGTGGTTCTTGACCGTCCTGTTCCTGTTCTGGGTCACGCGTTTTTGGTTCTTGGCCGACCGCGGCGAGGTCGTCGACGATCCCATCGTCTTTGCCGCACGAGACGCCGTCAGTTGGGTGATAGGTGTCCTCATCGTGTCATGCATCGCCCTTGCGGCCCTCTAGTCCCGTTCGACCTTGGTTTCGCCCGGCAAGGTTGTCGCTCGACCTCAGACGGCGCTTGCCCGGGACGCACCGCCTCTTCAGGACTAGATAGTTGGAACGGTACTAGCGGTGTACCGGATGACAGCTGAGGCAGCTCACGGTCGCGCGTTCTGCGCTCCCGACGTGTCGCCGGAGAAGCAGTTGGGGGGCTGCGACATTGGTCGGCGAGGGAGCGGCCGGGTCGTGACACGAGCGGCAGAGGAGATCGGTGCTCGATTCCTGTAGCAGCGCAACGTCCTTCCCTCCGTGCAGCGCGTGGCACTTCGTGCAGACGAGGGAGACGTGTCCTGCCAGGGACCGGGCGGGCTCGTGACACTCGAGACAGATTCCCCGCTGCCCGTCTTCGATCAGGATGGGATCGGGCCCGCTGTGGACGGCGTGACACGAGGTACACTCGGGCGGGAGCACCTCTTCATCCGCGGCCAGTGCGCCGCGTCGCCGCGTCCCGGAGACCGACTCCCTCAACCACCGAGCGCTGCGGCGCTTTACATCCGTTCGGCCCCCGACCCGGGCCAGCGGGTGGTCGTCCGCGAGATCGCCGAGGAAGCTGCGCGCCGGCGCTGAAGCGTCAGCGTGAGCGGATGCCGCAAGGGCCGGATCCGACGCGCGGATGTCCGGTGTAGCGTGGCAACGCAGGCAGCTGCGCGAAACGGCGCTCACGCCGCGAGTGAAGGCGAGATCCGGTCCGGTCACCAGGTTTGCCGCGCCGGCGCCGCCGCCATGCGCAGCGTGGCACATGCCGCACCGCTGTTCGAAAGCAAGGTTGGTGGACAGGACTCCGTGTCCACTCCCGCGGGCCTGTGCGTGCACCGCGGTGGGCAGGAGGTACGCGCCCAGCAGCCCGAGGATCGGCACCGCCGGCCTGAGGGCTCGGGCCGCGTGCGTGCCTCGCCCGACGGCGGAACGGTGACTCCGCAACTCGCGCCCCAGCCGTCCGGTCCCCATTGCACTATCGCGCCCGTACGACGTCAGAAACGTACGCTGCAGGGGGTCCGACAAACCCGTAGACGCCGATCTTGTCCGATCCGTACTGGTTGGTAACCAAAATCAAATATCTCAGGCGAAAATCCTCGTGAACGTATTTCCGGAAATAGCGCAGATTGTCGTAGTCGATAATCACCTTTGCGGGCAGCGTCATGTGACCAGGCTCGGTGCCCGGGCCCCCGAAGAACATCAGGAGATTCCCCTCGCGGTCGAACATCTGCACGTTCTGAAACGCCGCGTCCACCACGTACAGGTTTTCGTCACGATCCACTGCGATGCCCTTGGGGCGCGCGAACTGACCATATCCCGTACCATAACTTCCGACAGTCCGGAGGTAGGTGCCGTCCCTGGAATACACGTTGACCTTGCCTAGGAGTGCATCACTCACGTACACGGCGTTCCCGGTGACGTAGAGATTTGCAGGAGCCACCAGGTCTTCCGAAGTTCCCGGCTCGGCGTCGGGAAATGCCAGGAGCAGCTCGCGGGAGGACTTGTCGTAGACGCGCACCTGGCCGGTGGCCATGTCCGTCACCCAGACGCGGTCCTCCGACACGAACACGTCGGTTGGCTTCGCCCCGCCGTCACCGCCAAAGGCCTCGACGTACCGACCGTCCTCGTCGAATACCACGATCTGCCGCCGCTCGGTATCGGTTACATACAGCAGCCCGTCGTCATCGACGAAGCAGTTGATGGGCTTCAACAGCTGCCCGTCATCCGTGGGTTGGAAAAAGTCGAACGAGCCGCCTTTGAGGTCGATGATATCCAGCCCATTGATGAACGTGTCGCACACGTAAATCTTGCCCTGCAGCATCGCGATGCCGTACGGCTTGGCGATCGCTTTCGCACCCTGCCTTCCGGTGCCGAGGAGCCGCCCCCATATCGATCGGCCGCCGCCGACGTCCTCCGATGTACTGATGGCCGTGAGGAACTGGATACGCGCCGTGTCTGGTGGTGGCGGGTACAGTACGGGCGCCAATGACAGCGTTGTGCTGGAAGCACAGGCTAATCCGGTACCGTAAAGCGCGACTGCGAGCACCGCACCGCTACGCGTGGTTCTCGAGAGCACTTGCATGTCAACGACCACTCCTCTCCTCATCAAAGTGCAAGCGGGGGAACGATCCATGCCGGATCGCAGCCCCCGCACGAACAAACCAGATTTCGAAAACTGCTACGATGCCGCCACGACCTACTTGATGTGGCACACCGTGCAGATCGCAGCCTCAGACCTCCGCAGGAACTTCGGGATCGTGGTGGCGTCATGCGGGTTGTGACACGAGCCACACTCGATCTGATTCTGGGACGCCCCGTACAGGGGAAGGGAGTCGGTGGCCGCTGTTCCTGCCCATCCCGCCGCTGCCGTCGTATTGAAGTCAGCAGCCGGCTGCCCATATAGGATCGAAATCGGATGATCCTGAGACAGATCCTTCCCGAGGTACGCAGCCGACGCGGGCGGCATCACCCTCGACGTGCTACCCGCGGGTGTGGCGCCGTACGCGTCCACCGCGACCGTCCCGTCGTGACAACTGAGACATGCAAGTGACACGTTGGCCGGCGCAGTCGCTGCGGTAGCGTCCAACGTCGCGCTGCTGTACATCGTCCATCCGGCTGCGCTGGCGGTGATGTGACCCCACAGGGGTGAAAGGCTCGTCGTCGCGTGGGGTACATGGCACGTCACGCACAAGCCCGCTGCGAAATCGTACGGCAGTACGCCGCCGGTCGTCGTGAAGTCGTGCTTGGAGTTTGCCAGGTTCTGTCCCATGACGGCGCCGAATGGGAACGCCAGCAGGACAGCCGCCAGGAACGCCGTAGTGGTCTTTCTCATAGCAACACCTCCCAGCTGTAGTGCCGGCGCGCCGACCCGGTCAATTCCGGGCTCTGAGGCGCGCTCTGCGCACATACTGGGACCTGTAGTAAGCTTAGATCCGGGGTCGTGAAGCGAATGTTAATGGGACATGAAGTGTGGCATAGCTGACGTGTGACACATGTCACACCGTTCATTTTCACGTCTTCTTCCAAGTTCCTTCATGCCAAGACGATAGTGTTGAGAGTGTAGGCACCGATTTGGATCCTCGCCGAGACGGACGATGGTGCATGATGCCACGAAGACTGCGCCGTGAAGTCTGCGCTCTGATACTGGTGGTGGCCGCAGCCGTCGCTGCGAGTTGCAGTACGGTGGCGTCGGTATTTCTCGACCTGCCCGAGAAGTCGAGGCAAGCCCCGGAGCCCGTCCGCCCTGCGACGCTGGACGAGGTGGCTGTCTCGGACACCGTGCGCCCGCCGATCGAGGCAACCCTCGACCCCGACGAGGTGTTGGCGCTGCTGCCCAGGGATCAGGGCGGTAATGTCGACTGGATGGCGGCGCTGCACGAGGGCGTGATCAAGCCCCGCCGGGCACTGCCAGGCGCCGAGCCGCCGCCCGACTTGGACGGATTCCGGTTCGACTTCCTGCTCAAGGGCCCCAACCGGATGTTTGACGCCGCGTTCCCGCACTCGGCCCACGTCGAGTGGCTGGCCTGCGAGAGCTGCCATACGCGCATCTTCCCATACCGGAACGAGCCACTCACCATGAAGGCCGTCAACAAGGGGGAGGCGTGCGGCGAATGTCACGGCACGGTGGCCTTTCCGGCGACCGCATGCTACAAGTGCCACACGGCCATCCCCCCCGGCGAGGCGAGCCCGCACCTGGTCAGAGACATCACCTTTGCGCGCCGCGCTGACACGGCCGCCCAAGGTCTGGGCGCGGATGCATTCCCGCCGGCCAGCTTCCCACACTGGGTGCACCGGATTCGCTACCGGTGCATGGCGTGCCACCCCAGCCCCTTCGAGGCGGATGCGGGAGCCAACACCATCACGATGGCCGGCGTGAACGCGGGTCGCGCGTGCGGGGCCTGTCACGACGGCAGCACCACCTTCGGAGTCTTGTCGTGCAACCGTTGCCACATTTCGGCAGAGGCCGGCCAGGGCTTCGCCCGGTGATCCGTCCGGGACCGCTGCTGGTCCTGGCTGCGCTGCTCGTTCCCAGCCCGGCCCGGGGCCAAAGCATCCTCTTGATCCGGAGGGCCTCGAGAAACGAGATCGGTTTTCAGTTCACGCAGCTCGTGTTCGGCGATCCGTTGGGCACCGGCACAACGCAGTTCGCCTACCGGGAGTGGCTCCGCGCGGGGATCGAGGGCGTTCTCGTCAGCCCCGAGGTTCTCGATTTCCATCTCGCGCTCCGTCCGAGCTTCGGGCAGGTGCGACTCCCGAGACGTCATGACCTTCCGGATCAAGACCAGACGGGGCTGGGCCTGAGTCTGGGCGCAAGGGTCTTTCCGCGCGGTCTCCTTTCCGCGTCACTGAACGCCTCGCGGTCGAACGGCAACAATCGCACCAGCATCGGTACGGAGACCCAATCGCGGTCCGCCAACTTCGGGGCGACCCTCTCGTATCGAAACGCACTCCTCCCAACTCAGCTCGAGTACCGGAGCGCGACGCAGCACCGGGCCTGGCTGGACGCTGCGCAGGACGTGCGGGAAGACGTTGCCGTTGAGCGGATCCGGTTGTCGGCGAAGAACCGCAAGACCAATGTGCTCCTCGAGCGTAACAGATCCGAGGACCGCCGCTCGGGCCAGGTCCTCACGACCAAGCTCGGCGAGGTGCGCCACGCCGCCGGCTGGGGTAAGGGCAGTCGGGCACGTTCGTCCATCAGTTATGTGCAGGGTACGCGGTTCCTCGCCGACGCGTCGATCCCAATCCCCGGCGCCACGTACCGGAGGATCACGTGGACCGAGGGGGTTCACCTGCAGCACACCCGGACCGTTGCGTCCGATTATTCGTATCGGCGAAGCTGGAGGAAGGCGAACGGCAGCACGACGGGCGACCGGCTCGCCGAGGCATCGGTGAATGCCCAGATCACACGGGAGCTACGAGCCGGTGCAACACTGTCTTCCCAATCCACCGGTTACGACGGCGGCAGCGTGAACGTGCTGAGACTGGTGCAGCGCGCCGCCGTCAGCGCGCGACTGCCGGCTCGCGCGACCTTCGGCGCGTCGGCGTCGATCGGTTACCAGCGTAGCCGGGCCACGCCCACGGGTGACGGATGGGTGACGATCGTCGACGAGCGGCACCTGGTCGGTCCGACCGGCAGGTTCACGCTGGACAACGCGTGGGTCGACGAGGCCTCGGTCACCGTCACCAGCTCCGACCGGTCTCGGGTTTACGAGGTCGCTGTGGATTACTGGCTCGTTGCATCTCCACCGTTGCTCGACGTCGTGGTGCCACCCGCCGGCCGCATTGCGGTTGGCGACACGCTGCTGGTGAACTATCGCCATCAGGTGTTTCCCGAGTCCCGCACGGGATCGCTCCTGGCGTCCTACGGCGCGACGCTCAACCTCCCCGTGCTTCGGGTCTACTTCCGTCGCACGCTCTCGGACGTCCTCGGTGAAGGGACGAGCGCCGTAGCCGGTGCCGCCGGCGTCGGCGTGTTCGGGGATCGCGACGAGCAGGTCGTCGGTGTGGGATTCGGCGGATGGACTCCGGTGGGTTATCTGGATGTCGTGGGTGAGCGCCGCCAACTCGAACAGGCGGCGTACGATTTCACGACGTACGAGCTTCGCAGCACGTTGCGGGTGAGCCTGCCGGGAAATGCCAACGGGGCGGTGGGCGCGAGCGCAAGCCGCACCAACAGCAGCGCCGGGCGGGACGACATGGTCTCGGCCACGTCGTCCCTGGGTTGGTCTCCGGCCGCGGGATTGCGCTTGGAAGGAACGTTCGCGGCGTGGCGCTGGGAGCGGAACGGCCGCCTGTCGAAAACCATGGGCGGCAGCCTCGACGCCGAGTGGCGTATTGGCCTCACGTCGATCTTGCTGCGGTATAGCCGTAATGCGTGGGAGAACGGCGCCCGGCGGTCGAGCAGCCGCCTGACGACCTACATCGCCCGAACCTTCTAGCTCGCTCTCGGCACGCTGTCGGATTCAGACACACCCGACATGATTGAAGAACTGCCACCGCCATCAGTCGGGACAGGGGTGGTACCAATTGGATCAACCACGGTATCCATTGCGTGGGCGAAGTCTCCGCTGGCGTGTGGGTCGTGACACGAGAGACAAGGCACGACCTGGTTGTCGCCCCATCCCTAGCCGGATGTGAGTGTGGCCTTTGGCCCGGAGGGAGACCGCAACGTCGGTGAACGTCAGTGGGCGTTCGGCGATCCCGGTCTTAAGGGATGTATATCAACGAGTCGTTGTCCTGCCCCGGCTGACCGTGCGTGGCCTGTGGGTTGAAGGTGTAATCCGCACCGCCGGTATGGTCGGTGCCGTGGCAGACCAGGAGACAACCACGATCACGGGTCGCCACATTGATCCGGAAGACCGGCTTGAGCTCTCCCAACCGTACCCTCACGGAGTCCGGGCCGAAACTGACCATGCGCGTCTTGTACCCGACGGGCGGACTGGCGTAGTCGGTCGTGGCGCCGTCGATGATCCGATAGATCGTGTTGCTTGCCGACTGGTTGCCGTGGGTGTTGTAATGGCACGAGCGGCACGTGACCCCTCCGAAACCGGCCACGTGGAACTCGTGTAAGTTGTCCACCGAGCCTCCGTAGAAGTTGGTGCGGGCTCCGAGGGCGAAGGTGGCGGCGCCGATGAGCGCCTGCTGAGAGTGGCACACAAAGCAGAGCTGGAACTGGTTGGCCGTCGCGCCTCCAGCTAGCTGAATGGTGCGCAGATCGGAGGTGTCTCGCAGGACCGGGTAGATCGTGGATCCGTGGGGCCCCTGCGGGCCGTTGAGTGATGCACCCGCTGTCGCGGAGTCGGCCGTCTGCTCGTTGTTATGGCAGTCGCTGCAGAGAATCGTCGAGCCGGTGGTCAGCCCGCCCAGTAACTGGGCCTGCAGCGCGCCCGACTGGTTGCGCCCGGCCTGCTGCACCGGGTGGTAGGCGCTGGCGTTGGCGGCGAAATCGAGTCGTTTGTTCGACGTGTCGATGTGGGTGTCCGCGTTGATGTCGCGGCCGGCGTTGTAGGTGTCGCCGTGGCACTGGAGGCATTCCTCGTACTCGACGATGTCCCGAGGATTAACCGTCCCCGGACCCACCGGAGTGCCGGCAAGGTCGATGCCGGTGACGCCCCGGAGCTTGTTGGCGCTCGTGGCTTGGTGAGGGTTGTGGCAATCGGTGCACTCCACCGTGCGACCCACGGACTGCTCGTTGTCGTTGACGGGGTGGTGGAAGGTCTGGGTGCTGGTGTTGGTCCCCTTCTGGAACTCCCCTTGGATGTTGGTGACTGCCGGGATGCCGTCGTGACAGGTGAAGCAGAAGCCCTCTTCCTCCTCGGCGTTCGCGGGCGGGGTCGGAGGCACCGTCGCCGGCGCGAGGAGCTTGAGCTTTTGGGACCCATGCGCGCTGGCATGACAGCCGGAGGTGCCGTAACAGGAGGGGCTTGCGAGGTTGTGCGAGCTGGCCGTCCACAACGTGCTGTCCACGGTCGGCGGCACGTTCAAGTCCGTGAAGGGCTGAGTGGGCCCCGTGCCGGCGGGGTCGTGACACGCCAGGCAGAAGACGGTGAGCTTGGCGGCCTCGGTGGGAACCGTGTTCGGATCGCCGGTCAGGACGATGGTGGCGCCACCATCCGCGTTCTTCAGCCGGACGGACCCCTGCTGGTGCTGGCTCTGGTCGTGGCACACCTGGCAGTCGGCGTCTTCGAGCGTGCTCTGCAGGTGGTGGCTGGCCCAAGAGAACTCCGGCACGATGGCGCGGCGGCTTCCCTGGGCGGTGTTGTGGCACAGCTGGCACCCGCCCGAGCCGCGGAAGTAGTCGTCGTGTGGATGACACTGTACGCAGGACTGGCCCGCGTAATGCGTGTGTGTGCCGGTGGCGTTGTTCCTGTGGTTCAGCGCCTGCGTGTGACACACCTCGCACACGCCCGTATAGAAAGTGTCGTTGTCCTCGTCGGCGTCGGCAAAAGAATACAGTGACGGGCCGGGCGGAACCGCGTCGGTGCCGCGACTTTCGAAGAGGACGGTCATGGCTCCGCTGTTCGGCGTCTGGATCTGCTGCCGCACCAGCTTGAGGTTGAGTTTGCTGTTGGCGTTCGTCTGGTAATCGTGCGGCTCGTGACAGTCGGTGCACGTAATGGAAAACGCCGGATAGCCACTCCCAACCTTGTTGGTATGTACTTCTGTCGGGGTCGCACTCCCTACGATACTGTGACAGGTCTGGCAGAGCACCTCTCTGACCGTCTCATTGGTCAGACTCTGGCCTGGCGCCGTATGCACCATGTGACAGTTGGCGCAGGGGTTGTGTTGCGCAATGAGCATGAACGTGGCAGACGCGCCCAACGCGCGGGGATAGTAGACGTGGATCGCCACGAGCGTGACGGCCAGGATCGCCGCGACGATCCCAAGACTCGTCAGCCACTTCATGGGAGCAGACGCAGCGGATCTTCCGGCCGAGTGCCTGTACATTACCGGCGATGCCTTAGTCGACGAGGTGTCACAGACCCCTCATGCTCGTCGCAGTCGTCATCGGACTCCTCGTCGGAATCCTCCTCCTCGAACTCGTCATCGTCGTCATCGGACTTCTCGTGGAGATCCTCCTCCTCGAACTCATCATCGTCGCCCTCGAACTCCTTGTCCTCCTCGAAGCCGCAACGCGGGCGTGGCGCCACCGCTCCGGACAGGAAGCGCTCGATCCTGGCGGTCTTATAGCTGGTGACGAAAACGACTCCTCTCGAGCCGATCACGACGTCCGTTGGCATGAGAAGCTGCCCGGGATCCAAGCCGAACTCACCCAACGTCTCTACGGTGGCACCGGTCTCGCGATCGAGAACCAGCACCTCTCCGGACAGGGCGTCCACCACGAAAATGTGGCCGTTCCCGTCCACCGCCAGCCCCTGAGGGCGTGAGAACCGGTTGCCCATCATTCCCATCTTGCCGGAAATGGTGGTGATCAGGGTGCCGGTATAACTGAAGATCTTGACGCTGGCCCGCTCTCCGTACGACAGGTTGCCGTAATCGCTGACCAACACCTCCTGGCGCGTCTCATCCAGGGCGATCCCTGTAGGCTTCCACAACTCCTTGATGGTGTACTGCAAATTCCCACGGGCATCGAATATTTTGACGACGCCCTGCCGTCCGTCCACCACGAAGACGAGGCGGCGCTCGCGGGCCACGGCCAGGTCGGTGGGGTGCTCCACGGCGCCCGCTCCGAACGAGTACCGCCATTGGCCGCGGGCGCCGAACACGTCGATCGTGTGCGTGGTGGTGTTCCCGACGAAGATCCGCTCGCCCCACAAGCCGACGGCCGCCGGCTTGCCGTCGACCGAGAAAGCCTGATCGGCGAGAAGCGTCGCGGGGTCGACGCGGAGAATGACCCGGCGGTGGTAGTCAGAGACCAGCAGCCACCCGTTCCGCGTTGACGTCATCCGGACGGGCGATCTCATGATGAGAATGGACGGATCGAAGGTCTCGTGGAACTGCGGTTCGACCGGAGTCTCAAGCCCAGGCTCCACTAACGCGGTCGGCGTGTCGTCGATACACGCAGCCGCGAGCACCACGGCAACAAGAAACGGAACGGTTCGGTTCGTCTTGGATCTCAAAGCGACCCTCTTGCATACACTATCCCTAGTTTACTTACCGGTTTGGCCATGAAAATGTGCTGAAGTCGGAGTGAAAACAGAGATCGCGGGAGCAATTGGTGACTTGCGTCACCACTGTTGTGTTGTCTAGCTCCCACTGGCAGGAGACGCTTCGCTCCTTGCATCCTGGACAAGGAGGCGCGCCTTGCACTGTGCCGGCACGTTACCGATGGATGCGCCGATTGTCGTACAACACCAACACGCCCACGACCATACGTGTGAAGAAATCGGGGCGCTCGCAGCTCGCTGCTCATCGCTGGCGGCGTGTGCCACAGCGAGTCGGCGGCTACCGCGACCTCGGCGACCGAAGACGAGTCGAGCCCGGCATCACCCACGCGCCCCTTCAGCTGGTTGACTTGCTCGCGCTCCGAAGACGTACGGGCGGAGGTCTGCTTCCCGGTACCGGTACGCGGCGACGTACACCTTGGCGGGATCGTGACGGGAGATATCGATGCTGTTGACGGTTGCCCCCGTGGGGAAGCGCCGCGGCGTGACGTCGGTCCAGGTGGCGCCCGCGTCGCGCGACACGTGTATCCGGCCGTCGTCGCTCCCAGCCCAGAGCACACCGGGCTCCGTGGGCGATTCCTCGAAGGCGAAGATCGTCCCGTACACGTCGGCCCCCTTACCGTCCAGCGTGATGGGACCGCCGGCATACGCCTGATGTTCGGGATCGTCGGTGGTCAAGTCCGGGCTGATTACCTCCCACGTCTGGCCGCCGTCCCCAGAGCAATGCACCACCTGCGACATGTGGGGCCGCCGACCTGATACTCTTCCTCGGCGTCACTGACCATCCCGGGGGAAACCCGGATGCAGCCGAGAGATCGCGCGACGATGTAGTGTCGCCATAGAGGATACGGAAAGGTGCCGGCGCTCGCTGGCGCATTTTTGCTGGGGTGTTAGGTTTCGGCCTTCACACCTGACACTACACCCCCGGTATGACCATGAGTGACCTACAGGCCGCCATCGAGACCAACAAGGGA
>FXBF010000769.1_pt1 | contig 11121 bp, 17 predicted proteins | sample 5335321 | NCBI WGS metagenome assembly FXBF01 (sample SAMEA103928391, study PRJEB20085) | sediment metagenome | isolation source: sediment | reverse complement strand
GGGATAACGTATATAGAGAATCTGTTATTAACTATCTCCTTATTAGGTAGGGAGTTTCACCCATTCGTCGGATCTTATTGGGCAAAATACCGGCAATAATTGTGCCAGAGCTGGTCCGATAAACGGTATAATTGATCCGACGAATGGAGCCAGATAGGAATGGACATTTTCACCATTTATATGGTAATCTGGCGGTGCCAATAATGGCACAATGATCTGAAAAGGAGATAGAAATGGCAAAAGCCGCAATCATGAAGAAACCTTACGATGTCGAAACCGGCGAGATTCGTTTCGTCTTTGAGGATGACGGTGAAGATCTCGTATTAAATCTTTCGGAATTATCTGAAAAGATGTGCGTTAACCTGGCCCTACATGGCATATCACAAAAGGCTGGCGATAGCGGGGCGGGTGCCAGTCGGGAAGATGACCCCATTGGATATGCCAGGGAAATGGTCGGCGCAACGCTCGATACCTTAAGAGCGGACGTCTGGACAACCCGGACGCCGGGTGGGGTACGGATTACCCTTTTGGTCGAAGCCTGTGCACGGATTCGCGAATGTTCCGTTGAGGACATGCAGGAATTTGTGGACGGCCTGGACGACGCGCAACGGAAAAAGTTAAATGCCGATGCGAAGGTCAAAACCGTGGTGGCCGAAATTAAATTGGAACGCGCCAAAAAGGCATCAGAAGGCCAAACGTCAATTTTGGATTCTATGTAATCTGAATTGATAATCATTACCATTCGAGGGGTGGCCATGTGTCACCCCTTTTTTATGGCTGATCGGATCAATATTAATATATAAGGAGATACTAAAAATGCTTAAATCTCTAAGGTATAAATCTCCTAAGCCCTAATAGAAGGTCAAAACCTCTAAGGTAAAAGTCTATATGTAATAGGGGCTACCCCCCATGAAAATCACATGGGTCCCCCCTTTATAACCATGAGCGCAGCGGTCCGGCAGATTTTTGATTAACGTGCTCCTTTATTACCCCCGACTTGCTAGTTACCATTATATATACCATACTTCCCCTACACTTTACCGCCGATGGCGAAAGGGCTAAGTTGTCATATCAACTCAGGAAATTATCTCCAAAGCATGACGAGATTCTCATGTATATGATGCTCCACCCACTTGCTACCTTAACTCAGACGGCGCGGGAGTTAGGGTATACAATTGGGTGGCTCTCCCAAATTATTAATTGCGATCTCTTCCAGGCGAGGCTCGCCTCTCTTCGACAGCAGGAGGTGGAGGTTTGCGTCCTCTCCTTAAGGGAAAAGACGGCCGCCGTGGCTTATCAAGGCCTTGAAAGGTTAGGGGTGAAACTAGACACGGAGGAGAACACGCAGGTCATCGGAGATGTAACCACGAAGTTATTGAAGAACCTTGGCCACGGGGCAGAAGACCCTCCTTCGCAGCATATTAGTAATACCCTTATTGTAGCAACGAAGGAAGGGATGGAGGAGGCGAGAGGGTTGATGAAGCAGGTTAAGGCTCTTACCAATCCCCTTCCCCCGACCGACGATCTAGTAAATAGGATAGAAAAAAGTGGAGGCAGAATTATCGAGCATCCGCCCACCGACTAATTTTCAACCTGCGGGGGTTGTCAAATGGGCTAGACTCATTGACGCAGCTCCCCCGTTCATAGGCCGTTCTAGGGCTCGGAGTGGTGCGCAAATGCAGGGCATACGGTATGAGAGAAGGGTTCACGAGGCCCTCTCGAAACTTTATGGCCCCGGGTATCTGCCCTCCCAATGGCTGATGTTTAAGCCCCAGGGGAGCATGACACCCCGCTGGTGCCAGGTCGATGCCCTTCTTGTCGATCCCTTAAAAGGGAAAGTGACAATAATAGAGGTTAAATATAGCCATACGCCGACAGCTTGGTGGCAACTCTACGCCCTTTACCTGCCGGTCGTTTCTGCCATATTTGGCCCAAATTGGAACTATGCCTGTTGCGAGGTCGTGAAGTGGTACGATGCTTCTGTAGCCTGCCCGCAACAGCCGGTTCTCAAAAAGCACATTGACCGGACAGATAGTGAGGAGTGGGGCCTCCATATATGGAATCCTCGTTAGCACAACAAGTCGTTGATCATCCGCAGGATTTTGGCGACCAAGATATAATCAAAGCAGCCGCTGTTGATAGTGACTTCTATGGGCGCTTCTTCTTCACCCAGACCTGTAAACAGAGTTCTCCGACCTTCCACGCGGAGATAGACGATGTTCTCGACAGACCAGAAAACCGCTATATTGCACTCGAAGCTTTTCGCGGCTCTGCAAAGACCTCAAAGCTAAGACTATTTACTTCAAAGCGGATTGCCTATGGTATTAGTCGCACGATTTTGTTTATCTCCGCGACTGAAGGTCACTCGGTTCGGAGTGTCCAATGGCTGGCCAAGAATATACTCTATAATAATAGGTGGAACCAGGCCTTCAAATTGGAAAGAGGGAGTAAATGGACAGAAAGTGATATCGAGATTATCCACGGCGTAGCTGATCATACAGTTCGCTTAATAGGCTTAGGAATAACCGGACAAGTTCGAGGAATTAACATTGAGGACTATCGGCCCGATTTGATAATTGTAGATGACCCTGAAGACGAAGAAAATACTGCAACACCGGAGCAACGTGATAAGATTTCAAACCTTTTCTTTGGCGCGGTGCAGAAGTCGCTCGTCCCGGCAACAGAGAATCCTGACGCCAAACTCGCAATACTTCAGACGCCTCTACACAGGGAGTGTCTTATTGAAACCTTGATGCACGACCCGATGTTTGAGTCGAGGAGATATGGCTGTTTCAACCTTGATCAGACCTCGCGGTGGGAGGAAAGGTTTACAACGGAGGATCTTAGAAAGGAGAAAGAAGCCCACATTGCTAGGAATAAACTCCACGTTTGGCTCCGGGAAATGGAGTGTCGTCTTACCTCCCCGGAGACTGCTTCCTTTAGGTACGAATGGCTTGGGCTTTATGAGATGGTGCCAGACGGAGCTACTTACTTCATCGCCATTGACCCCGCCCCAGTTAGGTCAGAGCAAGCCCTGCAGAAGAATCGCCAGACTGACTATCAGGCCATCGTCGTTATAGCGGTGAAGGGGAAAGACGTCTACCTCGTTGAGTATTCTAATCTAAGGGATCAAAATCCTGAAATGGTCGGAGCCGAATTAATGCGCCTGACCTTCAAGTACCACCCGAGGGCCGTCGGTATTGAGACTGTCTCCTATCAGAGGATGCTTAAATGGTACGTTGAAAAGACATTTAAGGAGCATAACATACCCGTCTTCGTTAGGGAGATTAAGGATAAAAGATCGAAAACTGTCCGTATTAGGCAGATGTGTACGGATAGAGGCTACAATGGGCATATTCACGTTAAGAAAGAACACGTTGAATTTATCCAGCAGTGGTGTGATCATCCCGATCTTAGTTTTGACGATCTAATCGACGCTTTTTCAATGGCTTTAATGGTTGTAGGAGATACGATGTATTCAGATGAATCTGAAAACTGGGGGCAAGGGGCGATGAAGGCTTTGCCTAAGTGGAGGACTGCACCGTGAGCCAGGGGGTGAAAAAAATCCGCTTCAATAGTCCCCTTCATATAAGGATTGTTGACGCCCTTCGCGCGAGGAAAAGGCTCGCTCAAAATCACTTTATTGCCCCTCGGAGTAAGAAGTGGACTGAGGCAGAGAATCAATTCCTAGCTTATCTCCCTACTTCAGAGAATGATGCCTTAAGGAAATCTTCTAGGGAGTCAGGAAAACCTCAATATACCACGATTGAGATTCCATATAGCTACGCCACGATGATGACGGCTCATACTTATTTGACGACCGTTTTCCTTTCTAGGAATCCTATCTTCCAGTATACTGGCCGCCATGGCGAGACGGAACATCAAGTTCGATCTGTTGAAGCTGTCATGGATTATCAGAACCAAGTTGGCGAAATGCTCGTTCCTCTTTATATCTGGCTCTTTGACTCCCTCAAATACGGGGTAGGGATAGTAGGGAGTTACTGGGTAGATGAGTTTGAAGTTATCTCTAATATAGTCGAGAGGGAAAAGACTTTCCTTGGCTTGCCGATGGGCGGGATGCAAAAGGTTCGCATTACTAAGAGAATTAGAGGGTATAGTGGGAATAAGTTATTTAACGTTCGACCCTTTGACTTCTACCCTGACCCAAGGGTTGCCCTAGCGAATTTCCAGAGAGGAGAATTTGCAGGTCGGGATGTCGATGTCGGCTGGAATGACATTGTAAAAGGGCAGCAGGCAGGGAAATACTTTAACGTCGATGTTCTTGAAAGGATGAGAGTTCGATCGGAGACTACCAATAAAGATACTGGCTCGATGCAGATGAACATTCCTGAGGTGGAAATGATACTCCACCAGGCAAATATTAACGATATGGGGTATGTGCATCTTCATGAGATGATCGTTGAGCTTGTCCCGAAGGAGTGGGGACTAGGGAATCAGACTTGGCCAGAAAAGTGGGCTTTCACCGTGGCTAATGATAAGGTTCTCATTAACGCCCAGCCCCTCGGCTTCTATCATAATAAATTCCCCTTCTTCCCCATTGAGCCAGAGTTGAACGGTTATACGCAAGTTAATAGAGGAATGCTTGAGGTTATCAAGCCCCTAAATGATGTTATGACCTGGCTGATCAATAGCCACTTTTATAATGTCAGGAAGGCAATGAACGATCAATTTATTGTCGATCCTTCGATGATTGAGATGGCTGATCTTATCGATCCGAATCCCGGGAAGTTACTCCGTCTAAAGCCAGCTGCTTATGGCCGAGATGTCCGGTCGGCAATTAAGCAGCTAGATGTTGTAGATATTACTAGAGGGCATCTGGTGGACTCTCAAATTGTGGCCGAGATGATTCAACGAGTTACGGGGGTGACTGAGAATATAATGGGCATGGTCAATCCAGGTGGAAGGAAGACTGCCACGGAGGTTCGGTCGAGTTCTACCTTTGGTATTAATCGCCTTAAATCCACCGCCGAATATTTAAGCGCCCAGGGCTTTTCTCGCCTTTCCCAGGTTCTTATCCAAGCCACTCAACAAAATTACGATATAGAGCAGACTTTTAAGATAGCCGGTAAACTAGCCTTCGAGGCCAAGCCGTGGACGCAGGTCTCTCCTGATTCTATCCAAGGATTCTTCAACTTTATCCCCGTTGATGGGACTATGCCAGTTGACAAATTTGCCCTCGTTAATACCTGGAGGGAGTTAATGGTCCAGGCGTCGAAGATGCCCCAGGTTATGCAGCAATTTGACTTTGCCAAAATATTCGCCTATGTAGCCGAATTGGCTGGGGCTAAGAATATTAGTCAATTTAGAATTGAACTCCAGCCTGACGAAGTTCTTCAGGATCAGGCTGCCCGAGGAAATACTATACCTTTAAGAGGAGATAATAATGGACGAACAGTTGTCCAAGATGAAGAAGGAGCTGCAAGACCTCCGCAACCTACTCAGATTACCGGGATGGGCGCGACTGGTTGAGGTTGGAGAAGGTCAAATGAAGGGCCGTGAGAATACTGTAATGCTAAGTCCCTGTAAAGGAGTAGATGATACTTTAGCGCAGGAATTTATGAAGGGTGAATACTCAGGAATTGCACTCTTCTTTACGCTCCCCGAGACTCGTGTTGAGGAACTTGAGGGACTTATTAAGATAGTTGAAGAAAAGGAGAAGGAAAATGAACGACCCGACGAATCCAAGTAAGATGCCAGGCACTCCGCCGGCTCAAGACCCCGCAGAGACGCCTCCGGCGGCTGCTGCTAACGTAGAAACTCCCCCGGAGACTCCCCCTACTAAGGTGGAAGAAATTCTGAAGGGAGAGCCTACAGATATCGAGCGAGACTTTGATGGTCTTGCTAAAGAGTTTGAAGCCGACGACGTAGGAAATGCGCTCGAAGTGCCTGAACAGGAGAAAGGAGCTAAGGAAGAGCTTTCAAAACCTAAAGCTGAGGAAGTGCCCCCAAAGGTGGACGAGCCACCGCAGCCTAAGGTAGAGGAAGTTCCTCCGAAGGAAAAACCTCCCGAAGAACCTGTAAAGCCTGCAGCTGAGGAAGTTCCGCCCAAGCCTGCAGAGGAACCAAAGAAGCCGGAGGAGCTGATAAAGATAGCTCCAGAGGAAAAGCCGGTTGAGGTTACACCAGAGCAAGTGTCAAAAGATCGTACTGACCTTACCAATCATTGGGAAAAGTCGTATGAGATGACACCAGAGGAAGGGATCGAGTTCTTAGACAGTCCACATGAGATTGTTCCTAAGGCCATGGCTCGTCTCCACGTTGCCGTCTTAGAGGATGCGGTGAAGGCCATTGGCCAACTGCTTCCACAGATCGTTGCTAGAGAGGTGCAGACGATCAAGACCACTACTGCACATGATAAGGCTTTTTATGACAAGTGGCGTAAACTCGACACCCCTGAGTATCGCAAGGTCGTAACACGGATGGGGGATTTGTATAAGCAACATAACCCAGACGCTACGGTTGAGCAATTTATCCAGGAAGTCGGTGCCGCTGCCATGATTGCCTTCAAGATTCCCCCCGACGATATACCTGGGGAATCGCCTGCAGCCTTGGACTTGGTTCCTCCAGCTGCCCCTGCCAGAGAACAGCATTCTCCTGTTCAACCTGGTAGTGGTACGCCGCCTGCCGCTCCAGCAAAGAAACTTAATGAATTTGAAACCTTAGCCGTTGAATTTGAGGAGGATGATCGAGGGCATGGTTAGGAGTAAATTGAAATGCCAGGAATAGCAGGACTACGCGGAACGGGCGATTGGGGCACAGACGAACGTCCGAAGAATTTCCGTGAAATGATACTGTGGCGGAACCCCAACGGATCAGCTCCGTTGACCGCTCTACTTGGCCGGATGCGGTCTGAGTCGGTCGATGATGTTGAGTTCAGTTGGTGGGAGGAGCAGTTAAACCCAGTTCGTCTAACGATGGACGCTACTGGTGCTTCTGCTACCTCTACCGCATTTGGACTGACGGCAGGCGGCCTAGACTTGGTTCCAGGTGATGTCCTCCTAGTGGAGAAAGTTGAAACTGCAGTCTACGATAACGAATTGGTGGAGGTGTCGAGTGTTACTGATGACACCAATATCGTCGTTAAGAGGGCAGCGGCTGGAACATCAGGGGCTGTTACCGGTGTTAGCGCGCTGTTGACCAAGATAGGTAACACCTACGAGGAAGGTGGCACCAGTCCAAATACTACAACTCGTAATCCGACCAAGTTAGTGAACTACGCTCAAATCTTCAAGACGGCTTACCAGATTACCAACACGGCGAAGAAGACTAAGACCCGTACAGGTGATCCGTTGAAGAATGATAAAAAGCGTAAGATGTTCGATCACTCGGTGGCACAGGAGTTCGCCTGGATGTTTGGTGTTCCTTACGAGGACGCTACCGGGGCGGAGATCAAGTGGTTCACCGGCGGGTTACGCAACTTCATTACCACGAACGTCAAAATCTACACCACGTCTCCGACTGAGGACACATTCCTCGACGATACGTATAAGGTGTTTGACTATGACGCTGGCAGTGCCGGAAACGAAAGGATCGTTTTCGCTGGTAATGGTTTCCTCAACAACCTGAATAAGTTGGCCCGGAATTCTTCCTCGACTCGGGTCAACTTCGATGGGGTTATTAAGACCTTTGGTATGCAACTCCAGAGGTGGATATTGCCGCAGGGAACGTTGTTTGTAAGGACTCATCCGCTGATGAATGTCCATGCAAGGTTCACGAACTCTGCCTTTATCCTTGACCCGTCGGCAATTATCTTCCGTCACATGAGTGATACTCATCTGGAAGATAATATCCAGGCCAATGATGCTGACTTCCAAAAAGGTCAGTGGTACACCCATGCCGGGTTGGAAATCAGGCATGAAAAGACGATGGCATATCTGGGAAATTTTGTGATATAACAACGTTGTTTTGTTGACAAATTGGATACGTTGTGGTATGGTAAATCTACACTGCAACGTATCCAAGGAGTCAATAGATGAAAGAGATCGAACTTACGCAAGGTTTTAAAGCTTTGGTGGACGATGAGGATTACCCTTTACTGTCTAGACACAGTTGGCATGTAATACATAGTGGAAAAACGCAGCATTATGCTACTATGACCTTTCGGGGAATGGCTATCCTTATGCACCATTTAATTGTGCCTTCAAAGACTACTGGCCCAAGAAGGTATTTAGACCACAGCAATGGAAACGGCTGTGACAACAGAAAGGAGAATCTACGCTTTGCCTCTAGAAGCGAAAACGCTAGAAATTGTACAGCACAAGTTGGTACAAGTTCTAAATTTAAAGGCGTATGCTGGCATAAAGGCAGGCAGCAATGGACTGCTGGCATTTGGCTAGAGGGCAGGAGACAGCATCTAGGGTATTATGAGGATGAAATCCTTGCTGCACTCGTTTACGATGAAGAGGCCTTGAAACAATTTGGAAGGTTTTCTAGACTTAACATATTTATGTTTCCTCTCAAGGATTTTAGATGAGATTGAGAGGTTTTAACAGCTATCTTAACAGGAGGTAACGAAAGTGGATAAACCAGATTGGACACACAGGATTGTAGAGATTCACGAGAGTGATGGACAGGCCTTTAATAAATTCTTAATCGGGGCATTATGTAAGGTGGAATCAGGGCCGACGGAGAATCTTCGAGAGGTTGGATATGTTTCAGTCTCTTTAAGGGTGAATGATGGGAGTAATGACTATGGGGGAGTTTATAACTTCCGAGCGGTTCAGATCGAGGCCCTCAACGAAGTGCAGGAGGACGAGCCTCCCGTTGTAGGGCCTTCTCTTGATGAGCCAATAACTATCCCCCATGAGGAACCTCTAGGAGGCGGAGATGCCGAAGTACACACTCCCGAAGAATGAGCCTAGTTCGGAGGGTATCCCGGCTGTTCCGGGCGCGACTCTCTTTATACCTGCGAATAAGGAGATCATTGAGGGACTGGAGATCGATGAGCCTGTCGAAATCCTCATGAAGGTTAAGGTGAAGGGGCTCGATAATCGAGAGACGAATGTCGATGCAGATCGTTATGAGTTCTCCGTTGAACTTGTTGAGTATGAGGTCTATGGAGAGAATGAAAATCCTTTTAGCAAAATGGCTAGGGAGGACGAGAAATGAAGAACATTATTACTACTATCCTTACGGCGCTTAATCTAACGACGAGTGGTGAATCCTCAGCGGTGGATACTGTAGGGACGAGGGATGCAAGGAATCAGGATGCTACCTTCTACCTCAATGTGTCCTCCCTGACAGGTACCTCTCCTACCCTCGATGTTGATATCGTCTCGACGATTAATGGGGTGGATCATGTTGAGGGGAGTTTTACCCAGGCAACTGGAGCGACGAAGGAGAGACTCAGCATTACTAACTGCCCGGACTCAGTAAAAGCAGTCTACACGATGGGCGGTACGGTAACTGATGCAGACTTCACGGTGGATTGCGCAAGACGATGAAGAAACTCAAACTCTTTATTGCCGTTCCCTCGACCCATATATGGGAAGCGACCTTTGGGATGAGTTTGGTCTTTATGACGAATCACCTAGCGGCGCACCCCATTGAAGGTTTTAGGGATATTGAGTATCAGATATTCAATAAGCGGGGATCGCTCTTAGCCAATATGAGGCAGTGGCTTTTAGAGAGGGCAATTAAGGAAGGGTATACTCATCTTCTTTTTGTAGACAGCGATCAGACCTTCCCTCCTGATTTGGTGCATCGACTTATCTCTCATGACAAGCAAGTTGTAGCCTGCAATATCGCTACGAAGAAGATGCCGCCAGATCCGACCGCCCGGCAACATAGCCTTTCTAAGATAGGCGGTGAACTCGTCTATAGCCATGATCAGACTGGGCTCGAACAGGTCTGGAGGGTAGGGACAGGTATAATGCTGATTGACCTTAACCTTTTCAAAAGAAAGGGAATGGAGCCCCCCTGGTTTAATCAGCGGTGGAATGAGGGACTTAACTCCTACGTTGGAGAGGATTGGGGTTTCTGTGAGAAGCTACAAAAGGCGGGGGTGAAGATTTTTGTTGATCATGATCTTTCTGTAGAGGTAGGCCATATAGGCCCTTTAAACTACGGCCACGATATGATTGCTATGCACAGGCAATCAATAAAGGGGGCAGCCTAATGGCCCTCTATGCAGTCGTCCGGCGGAATCCTTATTGGAGAACTGGAACCTGGGTGGAGCGCCATGACCAGGGGGTGCAAAAGGTGAGGACTAAGACGGAGAATAATCGTTTAAGGATCATAGGACACGAGGGAATTATTATCCCTTTCAGTGAGATCGAATCCTTCGTCTTCAGAGTGCAAAAGTTCGGACTCGACAAACCAGAGTTGAGGAAGTATAAGAAGGGTTCGTCTCCAGTTATCATAATGTGAGGATATATGGCAGCGACAGATTTATTACAACAGGGGAAGGGCAATGCAGAGTGGTATGCTGACAAGACGTCTAAGGCTGCGCTTTCGCAAAGTCCTCCAATGGCTACAGAGGTCGATGTGGCGTCTGCTACGATTAATTACGTTGGGAAGGCTCCCATTGGAACGACGTCAGCGACGGCAGGATGGCAAATCCAAAAACTCACGATAGACGCCAATGGAGGGGTTAGCATTAAGTGGGCTGACGGGAATGATGATTATGATAATATCTGGGATGATCGGGCGGCTTTAAGTTACTCGTAGGAGATTAAGATGAGCTTTTTGGAAGAGGAAGAGGCACGGATTCGGAGACGAAGGAAGGAAAAGATCGCCGAAATAAAGGAGAAGCAAAGGAAAACTGAAATGAAGAGTCCGGTTGCAAAGATTATTCGGGCAGGTAGAAAGATTGAAGAGGGTGATCCTGCGGTTGGTAAGACAGTTGTAGGGCGTTAATGTGCCTTTTAATCTATAAATAAGCAGGAGGTTAATTATGCCAGAGGCATTTAATCGTTGTGTCAAGGCTGGTGGAAGGGTTAGGACCAAAACTCTGTCCAATGGACGACACCAAAGATTCTGCTTCCTGAATGGCAAAAGCCATGCCGGGAAAGTTAAAAAGACGAAAGCAAGGAGGTAGCTTTAGGACAATGGCTAAGTTACTTATAGATTTATTAGAAGGAGAGCCGCTTTTATTTAGCA
>FXBF010000768.1_pt1 | contig 11125 bp, 9 predicted proteins | sample 5335321 | NCBI WGS metagenome assembly FXBF01 (sample SAMEA103928391, study PRJEB20085) | sediment metagenome | isolation source: sediment | reverse complement strand
GGCCGCTGGCCACCCAGTTCCCTGTTCAGACGCCCTGAAACCTAGAGCAGACCTGAAACAAAGTACCCACCCGCCAGAAGCAGCCCGGTAAAGAAGTGTAGGAACACGGTGTTGGCATTCGCCGGGATCAGCCGATACGCGAAACCGTGATGCCTGCGGAGGGTCTTGAACGCGCTCCACGCCATTGGGATTGTGAGCAGCCCGATGAGCGTCGCCAGCGGCGTGATACCCAGCGCTACACCTACAACGATTGACAGGTAGGCGGCCGTGATCAGCACCGCGTAACCGGTCACCGCTGTATCCGGCGCCATGCGGGTGATCAACGTACGTTTGCCGGCCTTTTCGTCCCACATGCGATCCGGGATCTCATTGATGTAGAGTACCGCTGCGATCAGGATTCCGATCGGTATCGAGGCGTACAGGGCCGCGGTGCTCAACTGCTGCGTTTGCACCCAGTAGGCGCCGAACACCATGACCGGGCCAAAACCCAATCCAATGGCGATCTCGCCCACCCCATAATGAACGAGACGTATAGGGGGCGCGGTGTACAAGAAACCGAGCAGGAAACCCGCCAGGCCGAATATCAGCAGCTCTGGGCCGGTCAGGGCCAGCAATATGAGCCCAACGACCGTACCGGCAGCATAGAGCCCCCAGGCCAGATCGCGGAGGCTCCTGGGTTCGACCAGCCCACGCTGGATCAGCCTCGATCCGCCGGCGAAGGGCGTTGGCGTCAGATTGGCCTCATCTGCCCCACTCGTATGATCGAAGTAGTCGTTCATCACGTTGGTGCCGAGGTGGAAGAACGAGGCTCCAAGCAGTGCCAGCAGAAACAGCCCGAAGTTGAAGGTGCTATCGGTCCAGGCAATAACAGTGCCAAGCAGAACCGGAACCAGAGTTGCGGTCAGGAACGGAAGCCGCGTGGCGTTCACAAACAGCGCCCATCGCGATGGCTGAGGAGTTTCCTCCCGAATAGACCAGCGGACGCGGTATTCGCCATTGCGCCGCTCTGTAACTGCGTCCGCTCCGACGATATCGCAGAATCCCTCGATCAAGCCGATCTTGAAGCCTTCCAGCAGACCGTTGTCCAACTTGAGCACGAAGTGATCAGGGGCAGACTCGACGATCTCGCTCGCGCCCAGATCGTTGAGAAAGTACGGATGAACTTCGCTGCAGAAGATCTCCATCATCTTCTGCGGCCGACCTTGAAGCTGTTTGACCAGGTTTCTGAAGATGCTGGCCCAGCGGTCGACGGAGGCAACAGTGATCTCCTCCACCATCGAGCCGTCGCCATTCCCCAGCTCGCGATCGATGAACAAGACCGCCTCATTGAAGGGTCCCATAGGCGTATCTTCGTCGGAGTCCATCTTCTTGAAGTCCGGCGCTGCAACCGTCTGTTCTAGACGCTCCCACCTTTCGGCACCCAGCTTGGAGCGATAGTTTCCGTAGATCATCTGCCATGAAAGCGCCTTGACAGTTTGCTCTTCAATCGGTTTCGTCACGTCATCCTCTGGCAAATTGCGGATCCAGGCGGCGCATCCAGCCGCAAAAGGACAAGCCCGTGCCTCGCAAGCTCAGCCCCTTGCCTCGCAAGGACAGGTAATCTCGAATGTGAAACCTGGCAGGCCTCGCTCGGAGCCATCAATGCTCCTGGTTCCCTGCTTCCCCTTGCGCGCTCACTTCCCCCACCACTCGTACTTCAACCGGCAGTCCGTCGATCTCACTTGGCACAATCTCATCTTCGGCGAGCGCGCTCAGTGGCAGCTTGTGTTCGACCATCACCACGAGCATCAGCTCCGACTGTGAGCCTTCTCGATACCCGACCCCCACGGCCACTACATTGGGTTTGGACAGTAAGGCATCGGAGTGAGCGCGCGATATCTGACGCGCGCGCTCGAGCGCCGGGTCCGTACTCACAGCTCGATCCTCAGCGCGGCAAGCACTTCCCCTATGGGATTGAAGATTGTGGCTTGATTCGAGCCTGCGTAGAGAAGGCCCACTGCCTGTAACGAGTCTCCCGCAACCAGCAGCGAGCCCGAATCACCCCCTTGCGACATGGGGCTGCTAACGATCTGGCCCTCGAAGCGCGCCTTGCGACCTTCTCCATAACTGACGTCGATGGTTGCTTCAAGCACGGTGACCGTGCCTGAGGTGAAGGCGGTCGTCCTGCCGGATTTCCTTACCGCCATGCCGAGCGTTGGCTCTGCCACGCCACTGACCTCTCCGATATCTAGAATCTCATTGAGCAGGTCGCCGTCGTCCACTGGCCGCGCAACGGCCGCGTCCACCTGGTTGACGGCCGCCGGATCCTCCCGGATGGGCACAAGTCTCGAACGGGAGGCCAGGAGGCGGGCAACGAAATTGGCTGCGCCCGCCACCCACTTTGCGACTCCGCAATCGGAGGGCTCACCTGTGAATTTGATAGGGATGAAGCGTTCCAGTGTCGCCAGGGTATCGGAATCCACGTTTCCACCGTCGATCGGACCCGGCTGAAGGATCGCATCTCCCAGCCCGGCATCGTTGCTGTTGGCAAGCACGTGGTTGTTCGACAGGATCAGCCGCTCACTGGTTGCCGCATCTCGCACCACGGTTCCCAGAGTGCCGGCGGTGATCTGATAGTGGCCGATGCTGATCCCACCCGGAGCGGGGCGCCAGCGATCGGTTCGCGCCTGGAGTGCCCGGATCTCTCCAACCTGAACTACGTCTGTCGAAACGCCATCCAAAGCCGCTGGCACCAATTCATTCGGCGCCAGGGAGGATCTCGGCAGCTTCACTCGCACCAGGGCAACGACACACAGCTCCGATGTGCGCCGTCCAGCCTTCTCTCTATAGCCGTAGCCTACTCCTACAACGTTGGGTTTGGACAGGATCCTGTGCTTCGACAGCTCCTTAGCGCGCTTAACCTCCTCGACCACCGCCACTTCACCTTTCCTCTATCGGAAGCCAGACACGATCCAACTCGCCGCCGTATGCTGCCCGCGGGCGAATCAACCGCGCTTCCGCAATCTGCTCCAGAATGTGAGCCGTCCAGCCGCCCACCCGCCCAACGGCGAATGTGGGCGAGAACAGTCCGGTCTCCATGCCCACACCATGCAGTAATAGAGCCGTGTAGAACTCGACATTGGTCTTGATACTGCGGTCCGGTTTCAACTCTGCAAGCACGTCAAGCACTACTTCTTCGACCGCGATGGCATCGTCATACAGCGCGGTGTCGCCGGCACCTTCAAATAGCTTCACCGCTGCGGCTCCCAGTACGTCTGCACGCGGATCTCGAACCTTATACACTCGGTGGCCAAATCCCATGATTCGGCCGCCACCCTCCACGACATCACGCGTCCAGAGGTCGGCCTCCTCTTTAAGCTCCTTGCCAGAGGCCTCCGCCCGCGCCCGAATTTCGAATACCATGTCCAGCGCCGGACCGGGAGCACCGCCGTGCAGGGGACCCTTTAGCGAGCCGATCGCTCCAACCACCGCCGATACGATGTCGGAGCGTGTGCTGATGATCACGCGTGAGGCGAAGGTGGAGTTGTTCATCCCATGATCAACAACTGAGTTGATGTAGGTCTCGAGTGCGCGCTCCGCATCGGGGTGGGCTTTCTCGCCCTGCAACATGTAGAGGTAATTGGCCGCGTGCCCGATTTCCGCGTTAGGCGGCACGGGATCCTCGCCATGCAACAGGCGCCAATAGGTCGCAACCACGGTAGGTATACGTGCCGTGACCGCCTTCGCGCGAAGCACGTCCGCCTCGGGCGAGACATCGGAAGGATCGGCGTCGACCAAGGCCAGCGTATCGACTCCCATGCGCAGCGCGTCCATCGTCGGGAGCTTCTTCTGCGCGGCCGCCTTCAAAAGATCGATCGTCGGCTCCGGGATCGTCCGCAGGCCGGCCAGCTCCACATGAAGCTCCTCCAGTTCGGAGGCTGTGGGCAGCCGATCGAACCAGAGCAGGTGGAGCACTTCCTCGAATGTAGCGTTGGGGGCTAGTTCCTCCAAAGGAAAGCCACCGATCGTGAGCACGCCTGCCGTGCCATCGACTTTGCTCAAACGGGTCTCAGTAACCAAAACTCCCTCGAGACCGCTAATGATCTGGGGATCGCTCATCTGTTTTCTCCTTAGATAGTGGCCCTCACCGCTACCATCCCTCTTTTTTCCGAGTTAGACTCCCGCACATAACCGCCTGCAGCCTCCTACATATGAATCGCTTCCCCCTCGGCAGCATGTGCCGCCTCCATGATAGCTTCACTTAGCGTGGGATGCGCATGGACATTACGTGCAATTTCGGCAAGCGTAAGTTCCATGCTCTGGGCGAGCGTCAGTTCTGGCAGCAATTCGGTAACTTCCGGTCCGATCAAGTGTGCCCCCAGAATCTCGCCGTAGCGCGCATCCGAGATCAGTTTAATCCACCCCGCAGTTTCGCCCATTCCAAGCGATTTTCCGTTGGCCAGGAAGGGGAACCTGCCGATATGGACCTCGTACCCTCGCTGTTCGGCCTGGGCCTCCGTCATGCCAAAAGAGGCAACCTGAGGATGAGAATACGTGGCCCGCGGCATCATCTCGTAATTGAGTTCGATCGTCTCTGCGCCTGCTATGTTTTCGGAGCACACAATGCCCATCGCCATTGCGACGTGGGCCAGTTGTAGCTTCCCGGTTACATCGCCGATGGCCCAAATCCCCGGGACGTTAGTGGCCATGCGCTCGTCGATCTCCACCATTCCCGACTCAGTAAGCTGCACACCGAGGTCCTCCAATCCAAACCCCGTAGTGTTGGGTCGGAAGCCGACCGCTACCAAAGCCTGCTCGGCCTCGAGAATTTCCTTTCCCGATTCGCCGGCAACCGTGGCCTTCACCTTGGTCTTGAGCACCTCGATGCTCTCCACCTTGGTGCCTGTCATGATCTTGATGCCACGCTTACGGAACTCCTTGGCAAGCTCCTTGCTGACATCTTCGTCCTCAAGCGGCGCGATACGTGGAAGCATCTCCACGATGCTCACCTCGACCCCGTAGCCGTTCCAGATTGTGGCGAATTCGAGACCCACAGCACCTGACCCCACAATCAGCACCGACTTCGGGGCCTGGGTCTGAAGGATGGCTTCGCGATAGGTCAATACTCGCTCCCCGTCGATCTCCATTCCGGGGATGGAAGCCGCGCTCGCGCCGGTGGCGATTACGATGTTCTTCGCCCCAAGTTCGGTCTCTTCCCCGTCGGAACTGGTGACCGCGATCGAATGGGGCGCGCGCAGGACCGCTTCGCCCATATGGACGTCGATTTCGTTCTTCTTCATTAAGAAGCCGACGCCCTTCACCAACCGTTCAGCGACTTCTCGGCTGCGCTCAACCGCCCGCCCGTAATCTAGCTCCAGGCCCTCTACTGCAAATCCGAATTCCTGGCCTCTTTCTCTTAAGACATGTGCCAGTTCAGCGTTTTTCAGCAGCGCCTTCGAGGGGATACATCCGACATTGAGGCAAACCCCTCCGAGCCACTCGCGGTCTACGATGGCCGTCTTGAGCCCCAATTGCGCAGCGCGGATGGCGCAGACGTAACCTCCCGGTCCCGCACCTATCACCACGACATCGTAATCAGGCATTTAGCTTCCCTCCAAGATGAGCACACGACGCGCCCAAGGTTTTTATTCATCGTGGCAGTCGGGAAATCCGGGTTTTCTGCGGGCCGTTCTCAGGCCCAGGACTGCAGGCGTTGCACAACGATACCCAGAAAGCGATCCGCTATGGCGCCGTCGATGATACGGTGGTCGAAGGTGAGCGTGAGGTAGATCATCGGGCGTATCGCCAGCGAATCCTCTGGCTCGCCGCTGGGTGACATCCCCTCAATGACCACCGGGCGTTTCTGAAGTGCACCAATACCCAGAATGGCGCACTGGGGCTGATTGATGATCGGTGTAGCGAAAAGCGAGCCGCTTATACCATGATTCGTGATCGTAAATGTCCCGCCTTGAACCTCATCCGGGACCAGCTTGTGACCACGAGCGCGTTCGGCCAGGTCATTGATCGTCTTGGCGATCGCCAGCAGCGACAATTGCTCGGCGTTCTTGACCACTGGCACGATCAATCCCGCTTCCCCGAGGGAAACCGCCACACCGATGTTCGCCGCCTTGTGCAGCACGATCCCCTCCTCGCTCCATGAGGAATTGACGATAGGAACTTCCTTCAGTGCTTCGACCGCCGCCGCAACGAAATAGGCCGTGAGGGTCAGATTGACACCTTCGCGCTCAAAGGATTCCTTGCGGACATTGCGGTGGGCAATCACACGCCCCAGGTCCGCCTCCATCAGCGTCGTAACGTGCGCGCTGGTGCGCTTGGAGCGAACCATGTGCTCCGCAATCCGTGTGCGCACGGCATCCATAGGCAGGACCGTACCTGCTCGTGCAGCGGGCTCTGCTGCCGCGGGCGACTTCTTGCCAAAGATCTCCTCGGTGGGCCGGAAGAGCTCACCCGAGGCCGGTTCCTCCCACGGTGCGGCCGTTTGACGGCCCTCGACGTAAGTCAGCACGTCTTTCTTTGTGATCCGTCCTCCGCTTCCAGTTCCAGAGACCTGACTGAGGTCTACATTGTGTTCGGCAGCGATGCGGGCGACGACCGGGGAGATGAATCCGAGATCTCCGCCGCTGACCTTTGGAACCGCCGGGGCGCTGGCCTCCGCGGCCATAGTCTGGACTTCTCCATCGCGACCGCCGGCCGGCGGCGCATCCGGCTGACGATGAGCCGGGGGCGCGTCCGGGACCTCTTCTCCCGGCTCACCGATCACTGCCAGCAGCGTTCCCGCGTTCACCGTTTCTCCTTCGGCGACGAACAACTTTAGGATCGTGCCCGTGGCTGGCGATGGCACCTCCGTATCCACCTTGTCCGTATTGATCTCTACCAGCGGTTCGAATTCCTCGATGCGATCGTCTTGGTGCCTGAGCCACTTTGTTACGGTGCCTTCCACCACGGATTCGCCGAGCTTGGGCATGATGACCTCAGTTGTCATGCTTCTCTCCGTCTAACAGCGTTATGGCCCTGATAAATCCATTCTTCCGCAGGTTATCAGCTGGCACCCGACTGCGAGTCAGTAGGCAGCCAGCTCCCGAATTGCATCTGCGATTCTATCCGCATCTAGCATGAACCAGTCCTGCAACGGATGACTGTAGGGCATGGCTGGCACGTCTGGTCCAGCCAGTCTACGCACCGGAGCATCCAGGTCTGCAAATGCTTCCTCCGCCAGGATGGCGGCGATTTCCGCCCCGTAGCCTCCGGTCAGATTGTCTTCGTGGACGATCAAGGCCTTCCCCGTCTTGGCCACAGAGGCCAGCACGGTCTCACGATCGACCGGTTTGAGCGTTCTCAGGTCAACCAGTTCGGTGTCAATCCCTTCCTGGGAAACCCTTTCAGCCGCCTCAAGACAATAGTGATGCATCATCCCGTAGGCGAATACCGAAAGATCCGTTCCTTCTCGTGATATGCGTGCCGGCCCGATGGGCACGAGCACTTCCTCGTCATCCGGTACTTCACCTCGGATTAACCGGTAGCCTTTCTTCGGCTCCAGGTAAATGACCGGGTTGGGATCCCGCACCGCCGACTTCAGCAGGCCCTTCGCGTCGTATGGCGTGGAAGGGACGACGACTTTCAATCCCGGAACATGGGCGAAAAACGCTTCGATGGATTGCGAATGGTAGAGCCCACCGCCGATTCCCCCGCCATAGGGGGCACGAATGACCATGGGCACGGTCCACTCGCCGCCGGATCGATAGCACATGCGAGCCGCTTCACTGACAATCTGATTGAAGGCGGGATAGATAAAGTCTGCAAACTGGATCTCGCAAATGGGTCGCATCCCGTACAGTGCAGTCCCAATCCCGATTCCTACAATCGATAGCTCGGCCAGGGGTGAATCGACCACCCGATCTTCGCCGTACTTCTCATAAAGACCTTGAGTGGCGCGAAAAACGCCGCCGCGCGGCCCGACATCTTCACCTACGATGAAAACGCGCTCGTCTCTTTCGAGCTCTTCGTCCATGCCCTGACGCAGGCCTTCGATCAGAGTCATCTCAGTCATCGATGCGGTCCTCCGCGTACACCGGATAACTCGCCTCGGATATCTCCGGGTAAGGGGCTTCCGTCGCGAACTCCACGGCCTCGTCTACTTCTCTCTTTGCCCGCGCCTGTACTTCGCGCTCCGCCTCTTCGGTGAGAATACCCGCGGCAAGCAGCTTGTCGCGATGCAAATCCAGCGGGTCCTGAGCTTTGAGCGCTTCAAGTTCCTCCCGCGTTCGATAGGAGCGATCGTCATCATCCGAGGAATGAGGGGTCATTCGCTGAACCATGGTTTCGACTACCGTTGGACCGCCTCCCGAACGCGCGCGTTCGACAGCCTCCGTCATCACTTGATGGACCGCCAAAGCATCCAGGCCATCTACCGTCACACCGGGCAGGCCCAGGCCGGCCGCCTTATCGGCCACGTGCTCGACCGCCATCTGCCTTTCCTGACGGACCGAGATCGCGTACAGGTTGTTCTCCACCATGAACACGACCGGTAGTTGGTGCACGGCGGCCCAGTTGACCGCCTCATACCACTCGCCCTGGGAGGTTGATCCCTCCCCAATGGAAGTGAGCACTACCGCATCATCGCCGCGCATCTTGATGGCAAAGCCTATTCCAGAGGCATGGGGCGCCTGGGTGGCGACCGGTGACGAGTGGCTGACTACATTCATACGCTTCAGACTCCAGTGGCTGGGCATCTGTCGGGCGCCCGAACTGGGTTCGCCCTTCTTTCCCATCACACCGAGCATAAATTCCTTCGGCGTTAATCCGAGCGCAAGCATCAAGGTCAGGTCGCGATAGTAGGGCACCACCCAATCTTGCCCCCTGCGCAGAGCCATGGCGGCGCCAACCTGCGCCGCCTCGTGGCCAATGCCTGAGATATGAAAAGCGATCTTTCCCTGTCGGTGGAGCACCCAGGTCCGCTCGTCCAGCCGGCGGGAGAGCACGATCAGCCAATACATTTCAAGCAGGCTCTCCGTGTTGAGATCGACCTGGAGATCTTCCTGAGCTTCCATGCAGTTTCTCCTTTAACTCACGCGCTCGGCCACGATTTCGGCCAGGTCGCGTACCTGCATCCCATTCTGCGATGCATCCGAGAGCATGATCAGGCAGAACGGACATCCCACAGCCAAGGTGTTTGCGCCTGTCCCCTCCGCTTCCCGGATGCGATCCGCACTGACTCGCTCCTGACCCGATTCTTCCTCCTTCCAGAACTGGGCCCCTCCTGCCCCACAGCAAAATGAATCGGTTCCATTCCTCGGCATCTCATGGAGTTGAATGTCCACCAGTCCCAGCGCTTCCCGGGGTGCCTCCACAATGCCGTTTTGCCGGCCCAAATAGCAGGGGTCGTGGAAAGTCACGTTCTCCAAGATCGGATCCCCATTGGACTGCAAACGACCGGAAGTGATCAACTCTTGAATGTACTCTGAATGGTGAACAACTTCATATTCTCCACCGAAGGCCGGATACTCCGTTTTTATCGTATGCAGGCAGTGGGGACAGATAGCGACGATACGTGGAGCGTTGACCCGGTTTAGAATCTCCACATTGCTGCTCGCAAGCTCATTAAAAAGGTATTCATTACCGGATCGACGTGCGGCGTCTCCGGTGCATTTCTCCTGGGTCCCCAGGACCGCGAAGTTGACCCCGGCCTTATTAAGTACCTTGGCAAATGCACGGGCCGTGCGCTGCGCCCGGGAGTCGGTCGCGGCCGCGCAGCCTACCCACCACAATATCTCGGGTTCTGGGTTCTGTTGAATGGTCGGAACGTCCAGCCCCTCCGCCCATTTCAGACGTTCTTCCGCCGGGATGTTCCAAGGATTGGCCGTTCTTTCCATACCCCGGTAGGCGGTTTGAAGCTGTTCCGGAAATTCGTTCTCCATCAAAACCAGGTTCCGGCGAATCTCCAGGATATCCCGCATGGGTTCGTTTCCGACGGGACACACCTCCACGCAGGCTCCGCACGAGGTGCAGGCCCAAACCGCCTCTGCGGAGATCGCGAAATCTAGCATGGTCTGATCGCTCGCCTCCCCTGCAGCCAGCCGAGATCCCTCTTGATTCAAGAAGTAGCGCTTGTTGATTTCCAGGGCAGCGGGCGAGAGGACCTTGCCGGTTTCGTAGGCCGGGCACGCGTCCTGACATCGGTTACACATGATGCAGGCATAGGCATCCATCAGCCCCTTCCAGGATAGATCTTCCAACCGTGCCACTCCAAACTGCTCCACCGAATCGTCTTCAAAATCCAGTGCATCCAGCGTGCCCATCGAAGGACGCTCCGGGTGCAGGAGGAAATTGAGGGGTGCAAAGAAGAGGTGGATGTGTTTGGAATACGGAAAGTAAGGCAGGAAGAGCAGAATGGAGCCGATGGCCAACCACCACCACAGGTGTTCGCCCACGGTAAGCGCGGTCTCGGAGAACCCGCTCAAGAGGCCGGCCGCCGCGGAGGCGAATGGCTGCCAGGGATCGGCTCCCGTCTTGGCGATGGCGAAAATCTGGCCTAGAAACTGGGATCCGACATGAAGCAGGATGAATCCGCCAACGATCGCCGAATCGCGGCGAATCCCGGCCCTGGCCTTCGGGTGCAGTGGAGTCGTTTCCCGTATAGCGAACTCTGGGGCGCGCAGGGCAAAGCGTCGGATGAGCAAGCCTGTCATGCCGACCAGGGCCGCCACAGTGAGCACGTCGACCCCCAGCCGATAGAGATTTCCTATGGTGCCGGTGCCGAGGAAAATGAAATCGGGAATGAAACCCTCCAGCACATCCCCAAAATTGACCAGAAGATAATAGATAAAGGCCCACCCCACCAACGCATGCAATATGCTGGGGCCTAGACGAGCCCGGAAGACCGGGGAGAAGGTGACCGTCTTGGCTGCGGCCTGCCAGGTGCGCCGGACACCCCTCTTCCAATCCGGCTTGCCGTGCCCGCGTGCAATGATCCGGACCAGGCGCCGGATGGCTATTGCGGTCAGGTAAATTGTTGTAACAAGAAGGAGAAAAAAGAGGAGTCGTTCCGGAGTAGTGAGCATTAAAGCACTCGCTCGGTTCGGGAGCGGGCACACCTCCTCGAGAGGGAGGCAAGTTTACCATACGGCCC
>FXBF010000767.1_pt1 | contig 11137 bp, 8 predicted proteins | sample 5335321 | NCBI WGS metagenome assembly FXBF01 (sample SAMEA103928391, study PRJEB20085) | sediment metagenome | isolation source: sediment | reverse complement strand
TGAACTTGCTCGTGCATATACAACTGCAAGTAGTAGTGCCCACCCGCATTCTTTCCGGAGGAGCCGGATCCCTTCCAGCCACCGAAGGGCTGGAAGCCGGGCCATGCCCCGGTGGTAGAGCCCTGCGGCCGATTGGCATAGGTGACGCCGGCCTCAATGTTCTCGAAGAACCAGTCTGCCTCTTCGTCACTCCCATAGAAACCCGCCGTAAGCCCGTAGCTGCAGTTGTTCGCCAGCTCCATGGCTTGATCCAGGCTCTGATATCGGTGCACCATCGTGATCGGCAGGAACATCTCGTGCTTCCACAGCCGGTGATCGGTTTCCACGTCTGACACGATGGTTGGTTCGACGAAGAAGCCTTTCTCTAGATCGCCTTCCGTGACGACCTTGCCTCCGGTCAGGAACTCACCCGCCTCGGACAGCTCCTCGCTGAAGTTCTTGAAGTCTTGATAGGCGCCGCGGTTGATGACGGGCCCCATGAAAACTGCGCGATCGGTCGGGTCTCCAACCTTGAGTTCCTTAGTGGCTTCGCTCAGCTTGGAGACGAACTCGTCGTGGATCTGCTCTTCGACATAGATCCTCGAATTGGCGGAACACTTCTGACCCTGCAGGCCGAATGCGGAACGCAGGATGCCAGAAACGGCTCGATCGAGGTCGGCGTTGCGCGTGATCAACGAGGGATTCTTGCCGCCCATCTCCAGGATGATCGGGCGCGGGTATTGGCCCGCTGCAAATGCGCGGTAGATATGCATGCCGACGTCGAACGAACCCGTAAATGTGATGCCATCTACCATGGGGCTGTTCACGAGCGCTTCACCCAGAGTGCTGCCAGGCCCGGTCACGTAGTTGAACGCGCCGTCCGGCAATCCGGCCTCCCGGAAGCATTCCGCCAGCAAGCGCACGGTCCACGGGGTATCGGTCGCGGGCTTCATCACGATGGTGTTTCCCGCCACAAGCGCCGCGCCGGCGGGCCCGCCGGTTAGGGCGGCCGGGAAGTTGAAAGGACTGATGACAACCCAGACACCGTAAGGCCGAAGCACCGAGATGTTTTGTACCTGATATCCCTTGAGCGGATCCTGGCCCATGCGGACCACATAGCCGTCATTCGATTCCATTTGATCACAGGCATAGCGAATCAGGTCGGCGGCCTCGGCAGCGTCCGCCAGCGCCTCCATGCGGTTCTTGCCAACTTCGAGTGAGAGTACTGCCGCGATCTCGTAGACCCGCGCATCGATTTGAGCGGCGGCCCTGCGCATGGTCTCCACCCGTTCCTTCCACGGCATTTGTGCCCACGCAGGTATCGCTCGTTGAGCAGCATCGAGCGCGCGGTGAGCGTCTTCTTCGGTACCGCTCTGAAACGATCCCAATACCCACTCCTGATTGATGGGCGACCGGTCCTCGAATTTCTCGTCGGCATATTCGTCTTTCCCGCTGATGATCATTGCGTGCTCGGCGCCCAGCGCGGCCCTGACCTGCTCCAGAGCCGCCTCGTAGTTCTGATGAAGAGCCTCCGGGGGATCGTACATCGTCGCGTAGGTGAGTCGGAAATCACCGTCTACTTTCTCTGCCATGGAACTCAACTCCTTTGTAACTACGGTATCTCTAACACCCTGGCAAGTGCTCGTCGAGTGATGCTGATAGAGCGCGCCGGGCACTCTTCCCAGTTCGTGCGTGTGTGGTTAGGGCGGTCGTGCTACGTCTTATTTCAAGTATACCGTTCGGAGATGTATACTCGAATCCAGCCATGCCCAAGTCCGCAGAACTGATCAAGATCTTCTTGACGATCTCGGTCACGCTGTTCTTCTTCCAGGGGCTGCGGACCGTATTTTCCTCATTGTTTGGAATCATCTACGACCAGGTCCTCGAGGGCCCGGTCACACTTTGGCTTGGCATTAGCAGTCTGCTCCTGTTCGTAGCGCTCATCGCCCCGTCTTTCATTCCTGAACGATTCGAAAGGGGACTGCTCCCGCTTGCGATCGCGATCTCTGTTCTGGCTCGCCTGGCCATGACCCTCTCCCGGACCGACATCCGCTATTGGAGCGCCCTGCTGGTCGTGTTTGCCGGCGCCTTCTTCCTGAGGGTTTACCTGGAACGCATGCCGCGCGAGGCGATGATCGCTATCCTCGGAGCACTCGTGGTTGGACAGCTGCTTAGAAACCTGGGAACGACATACGATCTCAGCCTGCGTCCCGGCTGGCTGGCCGTTCAAATCCTATGGACCGTGCTTCTCGCAGCCGCGCTCATTTGGGGAAGGGAGGAGATTCCGGCGGAGGCACGATCTCCGGGCTGGCTGGTGGGACTGGCTTTCGGCGCCTTCTTGTTCCTGGAGATCTCGCTGCTATCCCTGCCCAACGGAATCTCTCGCTGGAGCGACGGGTCCTATTTTGTTCTCGTACCGGCGCTCCTGGCAGTGAGCGTGCTGCCCCTCGTGCCGGGGGTGTGGGAGGGAATTCAGATCTGGCTGGGGACCAATATGGCGCCAAGAGTGCTCGTAGCTCTGGCACTGATGGTGGGGCTCGCCGTGGGGTATTTCCGGTCTGGCCCGCTGGCAGGGCTCGCGCTGCTGCTCGCGCAGGCCGTGCTTCTCCTATCGATCGTGGTCCTGTTTGGAGTGGAACGATCCGATGGACCTAGTAGCCTGTGGCTCCCGCTGGGTTTCGTCCTCTTCCTGCTGCTTAACTTCTTCAATGCCTTCGCCTTCACTTATCCATACACGCTGCCCGCTATGCGGGGAATGGGGTGGGCGGTCTACCTCATCGCAGCGGCCGTCGTTTCTGGAACGCTGCTGATTGCACCTCGAGCAGTGGAGCTGATGCGACCGCCGGTGACCTCGCTTGCCATCCTGGGAGGACTGGCTCTTGTGGCGAGCGCTATCGTGGCTTTCCCGCGCTCGACCGGAGCTCTGCCGGCAAAAGCAAGCCTGTCCATCGCCACTTACAACATTCACTACGGCTATGACGGCAAATGGAATTTCACACTCGACCAGCAAGTGGAGACCATCCGGGAAAGCGGTGCCGATGTGGTCGCCTTGCAGGAGGTGGACACCGGCAGGCTCACCAGCTATTCTGTGGACGATGCCCTGTATTTGGCGCGGCGTTTGGGAATGCAGGTAGCCTATCTTCCAACGATCGAGCATCTGACAGGGATCGCCGTGCTGTATCGTGGTCCGCAAGCCCCGGTAGTCTCACGTCTACTGACCAGCGATGAGGAGCAGACCGGAATCATTGGTGTCAGTTTGTCGTCGGGAGAGAGGCAGGTGGGCGCCTATGGCGTATGGATTGGCCTCAATCCCTCTGATGCAGAGCGTCAGGTAGAGCAGGCCTTGGAGTTCATCGGAGAGCAATCGGTGGTCGCCTTCGCGGGGGACTTCAACCTTGAGCATGGGGATCCGCCGATCGAGCGCATCAAGGGAGCGGGTTTCATCGATCCATTCCAGGCGTTAGGAATGGACCCGCCTCCGCCTACCGTTCCAGCAATCGAACCGACCAGGCAGATTGATTTCGTGTGGCTGCGCGGCCTAACTCCCAGCGGCGCAGCGGTTTCAGACTCCCTGGCCTCCGATCATCGTCTAGTCTCCACGACGGCCAGCCCGCTGCCGTAGGTCTTGAGAGCATGACTGACGTGCTGTAATCTCGCTCAAGCGAAAGCCCGGTCTTGCTGAGCCATGAGATCCATGGATCTCACGATCCTCCGCTTTGATCTTCGGAAGCAAGTGCACCTGCTCGCGGCGCCCACGCTGGTCGTCGCCGGCAAGCTCGATAACACGGTGCCGTTGCCTCCGAAAGTGGCGCTGGCACGGCGGTGAGAAACTACTTCAGGGTTATTTAGGCTCAGCCCTCAAAGCCCTCTGGCAACTCACCCTGGAATTGAAAACCAGGCATCATCTCGCCCAAGAAAGGCATGATTTCGCCGAGGTAATTTCCTTCGAGTGAGCTTCCATTCGGCCGAACACCGAGCTCCACATCAATCGTGATGCGGCGCCCATCGCGGATGACCGTCAATTCGATCTGCTCGCCTGGCTGATATCTGCCAATCAGTTCAGCTAGGAGATGATCATCGTTGACCTCCGCACCGTCGACGGCGCGGATGATATCGCCTTCTTTCAACCCTGCCTCTTCGGCAGGACTATCCGGCACGACCTCGATGACCAGCGCACCGTACTCTTCATCCAGGTCTTCCTGCTCCTGCAGCTCCGGAGTGATCACTTGGAAGGCGACACCAAGGTACGGGCGGTTGAGGAACGGGGGCGCACCTTGATCCCCATGTGGGATCAGCTGCTCCAGTCCTCCGCGCGGCAGGTCTCCGCGGGGAAACAGTTCCTCAAGCAGCGGTCCGATGGCTCGTGCAGCGCCTGCGGGTAGCTCGGCCAGCGCCTCGGCTTTGCCTGCCGACTTTCCCCACTGGTAGCCCAAGAAAAGGCCGCCAACCAAGGAAAAGAAAGCAATCCCAACCGCAACGGCTGCTGAGAGCAGAACAACAACAAGTGAATACCGTCTGTCTGTCACAAGCTCCTCCCTTCTTCTCTAGATCGGGGTGGTTTTATCATGGGCATATTAAAGTGGAATGAAGGGCGGTTTGAGGAGCGATGAATCGGCTATTGGCCCAGCTCCTCATTGATAACCTCCACAAAGCGCAAGAGCGGATGAGCGCCAACCAAGGGGGTCCCGTTGCGGTTCCCGGGGGCCCTGGAGGACACGGTGCGGCGCTATGGCACGCGCTACGGTGACTGATTCCACTGTGGCGCTGACTATTTTAGAATAAGATCCCATAAGGGAACTCTGCATGTTGGCGATTGTCATGAGCGGCGCGTCGAACTTCGGTGCAATGCAGGCGGGCGCGCTGGAGGTTTTGGTCAAGGCTGGAATGAGGCCTGAAATGGCGGTTGGAACCTCCGCGGGCGGCCTCAACGCCATATGGATCGCGGCCAATCCCGACCTACGCGGCGTGCAATCACTGCAGTCCACCTGGCGCGCCGCCGGCCCGCAGGAGGTCGGCGTTCCCACTCCGCTGGAAGCGGTGCGCAGGCTCCTGAGAAAAGAAGACAGCGTGGTTTCGAGCGAGAGCTTGAGCCTCTTCTTGACGGATGTGCTTCCGGCCGGAACAGACACCTTCGGTCAGCTGAAAGCCATTAACGGCGTGCCCGCATATGTGACGGCCATCGACATGGAGAGCGGGGACCTGGTCGTGTTTGGCGATCGGGACGCCGATCGACTGTTGGATGGCGCCATGGCCACGACGGCAATTCCACCCTACTACCCCCCATGGGAGACGGATAGGGGCCGCTACATGGATGGCGGGGCGCGTTCGAAGCTGCCCATCCTGACAGCAATCACGCGCGGAGCCACGTCCGTAGTGGCCCTGAACGTATCCGATGCAAAAGGCAGATCTGAAAATGCAAGGGGCGTGCTGGGCGTCACGCAGTTTGCGGTGTCGCTCATGCTGCGCGAACAGACGGGCGGAGAGATCCGGCGCGCGCGTCGAGAGGGAATACCCACCCGCGTAATTGAGCTCATCCCACCGTCGGACATCTCATTCTGGGACTACACACAGCCTGATCGGCTCATAGACGCGGGCCGCGAGCTGACGCAAGCAGTGCTCGAGCGCACCCCACTCGATCTGGCTGGGCCCCTGGGATCAAGGCTGCTGACCTGGATCCGGAACATCGAAATCCGGCGCACGCCGCCGAGCCATTGATTCTGGCAGTTCCGGTTGTATAATCGTTGGTCTGGGCGGTTAGCTCAGCTGGTTAGAGCGCATGCTTGACATGCATGAGGTCGTTGGTTCAAATCCAATACCGCCCACACAATCGAATAGATAGAACGCAATGACCGGGACGAGTATCGAGGTCAAGAGTTCACAGGGACGCAGGGTCGACGACTGAGAATCCTGCGGAAGCTCATGCTCGAGAAAACCCCCCGCGAGCGGGAACCGGAAAGCCCTGGGCACCACGCTGCTCGACAAGCCCAAGGCGACTAAGGAGAACGGCTCAGCCCCGTTACGAGCTGACTAGAGAAGGTCCTCAATGGGATCAATCTGGGTGGAACCGTGTGAGCGAAGGCTCTCGCCCCAGTGGGGTGAGAGTTTTTCATTTGGGATTGCGGAGGTGCGATATGGCGAAAAGTAAGTATGAGGAGTCGGAACTTTACCGCATCCGGCACTCGTCCGCGCACGTGATGGCGCAGGCCGTAGTGGAAATGTTCCCGGGGGAGGCCAAGGTCGCCATTGGGCCTCCGATCGCGGATGGCTTCTACTACGACTTCGATCTGCCCCGCCCCCTAACTCCGGAGGACCTGGAGCTCATCGAACGCCGCATGCGTGAGATCATCGGCGGAGATCTCGAGTTTGAGAAACGGGTGGTCTCAGCCGATGAAGCACGCGAAATCTTCGAGGATCAGCCCTACAAGCTCGAGCTCATAGCAGGTCTAGAGGGTGGGAGCGTGGATGAATACGGCGAACCCACCGAAGAAGCTCCAGAAATATCGGTCTACACCCACGATACCTTCGTCGATCTCTGTCGCGGGCCGCACCTCGAACGCACCGGCCAGATAAATCCCGGCGCGCTTAAATTGCTTAGTGTGGCGGGCGCCTACTGGCGAGGAGATGAGAACCAGCCAATGCTGCAGCGCATCTACGGCACGGCCTGGGAGACCAGCGAGCAGCTCGAGCAGTATCTCTGGAAACTCGAAGAAGCAAAAAAGCGCGACCATCGGGTCCTGGGGCGCGAACTGGACCTTTTCAGCGTCAGCGAAGACGTGGGCCCGGGGTTGATCCTCTGGCACCCCAAGGGCGGCATGGTGCGGAAGCTGGCCGAAGATTTCAGCCGGGCCGAACACGAAAAGGCCGGCTACGACTTCGTCTATACGCCGCATATCGGCAAGTCCAAACTCTGGGAGACCAGCGGCCATCTGGATTGGTACGCCGACGCGATGTATCCGCCAGTCGAAGTCGAGGGGCAAAAGTACTATCTCAAACCGATGAACTGCCCGTTTCACATCCAAATCTACAAGAGCAATACCCGCTCCTATCGTGACCTGCCGCTGCGATACGCAGAGTGGGGCACGGTGTACCGTTACGAACGCAGCGGAACGCTGCACGGATTGTTGAGGGTGCGCGGTCTCACGCAGGACGATGCCCATCACTTCTGCCGGCCGGATCAGATGCCGGAAGAGATCGACAAGACGCTGGAGTTCAGCCTGCACATCTTGCGATCCTTTGGCTTCGATGAGATCCACGCCTATCTGGCGACGCGTGACCCCGACAAGGCGGCCGGCGATCCGGCCCAGTGGGAAGCACCGACCCAGGCTCTGCAAGACTCCCTGGAGCGCTCCGGATTGCCATACCAGATCGATGAAGCCGAGGCGACCTTCTATGGTCCCAAGATCGATCTCAAGGTGAAAGACGCGCTGGACCGGGAGTGGCAGCTCTCGACCATCCAATTCGACTTCTACCTTCCGGAACGGTTCGGGCTGGCATTTGTCGGCGAAGACGGCCAGGAGCATCAGCCGTACATGATCCATCGGGCGCTGATGGGCGCCATGGAGCGCTTTATGGGGACGCTCATCGAGCACCACGCGGGCGCTTTCCCGGTTTGGCTCGCGCCGGTCCAGGTCAGCCTGATTCCGATCGCGGACCGTCACCTGGAATATGCGCAAGGCGTGGCCGATCAACTGCGCGAGGCGGGTCTGCGCGTCGAGCTGGACGCTCGCAGCGAGCGCATGAACGCCAAGATCCGGGACGCGCAGGTGCAGAAAGTGCCTTACATGCTGGTCATGGGAGACCGTGAAGCAGAGGCAGATCAGGTCTCAGTTCGACTGCGCTCGGAGGAAGATCTGGGGGCGATGTCGATTGAGATATTCTTGGAGCGAGCGGCGAGCGATATCGAGGCTCGAATCTAAGGGTACCCAAGTTAATGCATTGCGTAGTTTGGCCCACAGACGTCAACCGACCGGAATATAATATCGGGTCATGCGGACCGTCCTAGCCACATTGCTCTTGGGCATCGCCCTCAGCTTTTTAGCTGTGTACCCTGCGAGCGCAGAGGAACCCGCTCCGGACCGCCGGGATTATGTTTGCGCGCCTCGGCTGCAGCTGCGTCAGCCGCAGCGTTGCCCGAGCTATGGCCCGGGGGGCAAGATCAGCGAGTTGGCCCAGCTGGGGCTGCTTTCGCCGAAGCCGTTGCCGACCGTGGCGTTCGACCCGGCCCTCGGTTACTTTCCGCTAGATTATTTGAAAGTTAGCTCGGGTCCCGTCTCCTTCTACTTGAGCGCCGAGGATGCAGCCGGAGGGGGCGGCGGGATCAAATCCATCGGTAAAGGTTTCGTCTACCTGACCTATACCGACCGACTTGAGAGCTCTGGATCCACCGTCTATGCGACCTCGAACGGCTATGTGCGCGGCAGTCAGGTCAGCAGAGTGAATGTTCCGCGTTCTCTTGGGCTGGCGTTCACGCGAACCCCGGATCGGCCCTTCGCCTGGGTGATCTCAGGCGGCACGTGTCCATCGAAAGAACCCGGAGGAGCTCCTGAATATAATGATGGCCCTTGCTTCATCCGCAACTCGGTGGTCCAGATCTACGGCGAGCAGCAGGTCGGCGAGTGGAAGTGGTATCAGGTTGGGCCGGATGACTGGATCGAGCAGCGGCTGCTGGCGGTCGTAACCCCCGATCCGACGCCGCCAGAGGGCGTGGATCCGGAAGACCGCTGGATTTCGGTCAACTTGTATGAGCAGACGGTGATGGCCTACGATGCCGGGGTCCTGAAGTTTGCTACGGTATCCTCCACCGGTCGCAATGGATTCTGGACGAAGCCCGGCTTGTTTCAGGTCTGGGCGAAACTCGGGCGGACCGACATGAGCGGCGGGATTCCGGGCGACGAAGACAATTACTATTTCCTTCAAGACATTCCCTGGGTGCTGTACTTCGATGAGGGCAGAGCGCTGCACGGCACCTACTGGCACGCCAAATTCGGCACCCCGACCTCGCGTGGCTGCGTCAATCTGACGTTCAGAGACGCGAATTGGATCTTCGAATTCGCGGGCGAGGGCAGCTGGGTGTATGTCTGGGACCCCTCCGGGAATACGCCTACCGACCCCTCCCTGTACGGTCCCGGCGGCGCATAGCCGCTCCGCGACAGGGAGTACCTCTGTCGACGCACGACCCATTGCCCCTCATTCTTTTCTTACAGCAGCTCGCAACTAGGACCTTGCCCGGACCCGCTCGCGATTGCTCCTGCAACCTTATGTAAAGAAACACGGGGCAGGTGGGGTCGCGATGGTACTAAAGTACTCTGCCCTGCAATGACCTCCCTTATCTAAAATCCTGCCCACTTCCGAAAACTGCCGCTCAACCCGGAAGGGGGGTCCCAATGTACGCCGAGAATGAACTGTTGTTCCCGTCTCATGTGATTCCTAAACTCAGGGAGTCGCGGGGGGAAGCCTGGGCCAAGCTTGTCGATCGCGTGTCCAGGCTGCCTGAGAATCATCCTGAGAGCCTGGCTTTCTCTCTCATGATGATTCGCCTGGACGGATGCATGGCCTGCGAAACCGATTCGTACCGGGCCATGAAGGGCTGCCTGGGCTGCGCACTCCAGACCTTGAGGCGCTTCAAAGGCTCCGATCAGGAGCTCTTGCAGCGCGATCAGGAGGCCTTGATGGAAGTCGAGGAGCATCTGGAGTCAGTTCCAACAGCACCACTGTATATAGCCGCTCGCGCCGCCTGAGCGCTCTATCCCGCGAACGGCAGGGGCTGTCCCATGGGGCAGCCCCCTTCTTTCCCAAGAACCCACCCTCGCCCCTTAATTTGTAGGTCCAAAACCGCAAGATCACGTGCTCACGACTTCAGCCGGGTAGCAAAAGCAAAGCCCCCGGGCGCCTATCCGGGGGCTTTGCTTTTTCATCTTCTTCAGAAAAAACCAGAGGTTTGCGGGCCTGGGCTTGAAACGGTCTGTGAACTCTTAAAGGGTGCCGCTACTGTATGGGAAATTAATCATCGACCTCGATGATCTCGATTGAAATCAGACCATCTCCTTGGTAATCGGGGTTGTCCACTGGGTCCCGCGGCCTCAGGCTGCTTAGGACTTCAGCACCTTCAATAACTTCGCCAAAGATAGTGTGAAGGCCGTTGAGGTGAGGCGTTGGTGCATACGTAATGAAGAATTGCCCGCCGTTGGTATCTGGCCCTCGGTTGGCCATCGCCAACAAACCTCCCCGGTCAAACTGAAGATCCGGATCGAATTCGTCTTCAAACGTGTAACCCGGCCCTCCGCTCCCTGTTCCGGTCGGATCGCCGCCCTGAGCCATGAAACCAGGCAGGACACGATGAAACGTAGTGTTGTCGTAGTAGCCCTGGTTGGCCAGAAATATAAAATTATTAACCGTCACCGGAGCCCTGTCAGCATAAAGCCGCACTCTGAAATCACCGATCTCCGTCACGAATACAGCCTCGTACGATTTGGAGGGATCGATCTCCATCGTCGGCGGGGAGGACCATTGAAGAGCAGCCTCACCCTCCTCGGCCGCTGGAGGCGCAGTTGGGGGCGCCGCGACGGTCTCGATCGTGGCCGATCCACATGCTGTGACCACCATCAAGCCAACAAAAATAAAGCTAAAGGCGAGAACCCTTCCCTGTCGAATCTGCATTGTCGCTACCCTCCCGCACACTTATTTCGGCCCATTCACACCGTGTTCACTTTGCAGTCATCGCAACTGGTGAACTCTGCATATGCTTGCAGCTCGCCCACTCGGTTGACTCTTTCGTCAAAGCCGAAAATTTGGTATTCAAACAAGCTTCTGATGCTGGATGTCTTTTCGGGTGGATGATATCAGCATAATATCTGCTTCATCGTGTCTCAAGAATGATGAAACGAAATTGCTAGAACCATAGTTCGATGCAGTTTTAGCGGTTTTTACGAGCCTGATTGGCCCAGAGATCGGCCAGGCTATTGCGGGTGCAGTCCGGGTCCGCCCCAGTGAGTGTTTAGGTCGAACACAATCTCTATGCAGAGCATCCCATGACGACATCTTGAAACCCCAAAAAGCGGTGATGTGTCCATGCCTTGCCAAGTGGGACTTCCACTCCGTATTCACCACAGCGCTCTTTGGATACTACAGGGGCCCGCTAGGTTCCTGAGGCTTTGCATTT
>FXBF010000766.1_pt1 | contig 11139 bp, 9 predicted proteins | sample 5335321 | NCBI WGS metagenome assembly FXBF01 (sample SAMEA103928391, study PRJEB20085) | sediment metagenome | isolation source: sediment | reverse complement strand
GTCAGCTTCCCTCAGGTCCTGGCTTATGCGCTCTCCTCCAAGAAGGCGAGCAGGCTTGCAAGGGTTTGGCGCAGCTGACCCTGCGTCAAACGCTCGGCCTCCTCAGGGTCATGCCGGTGGAAGACACCGAGCAGCGCCTCATGGTCGGCGATGGTGTTGTGAAAGTAGCTGTCCATCGCAAATGCCATCCGTCTGTACAACTCAGCCAAATCAAGGTGTTTCATGATCAGCTCATACAGGCGGGGCCGATCGGCAATTGCGTAGAGCACCGCGTAGAAGTTCCGATTGACTTCCAGGAGTTGCAATCGGTCACCCTGTTCGAAGACCTCACGCATTCGACGTACCATCGCCTCTAGTCGTTCTAGATCCTCATCGCTGATGCTCTGCGCAGCGAGGTACGCGCCGTAGCCTTCGATCGCGATCCGGATACTGTAAATGTCCTCGAGTTCCGAGATCGAGAGATCGGCAACGGAGGCGCCTTTGTGTCGGGATAATTTAACAAGCCCATCAGACTCCAGCCTATGGAGCGCCTCCCGGATGGGTGTTCGACTTACTCCCAACTGCTCGGCCAGCTCGCTCTGAACAAGCCTCTCACCTGGCCTGAGTTCCCGACTCAGGATCAGATGGCGAAGCCGAGTGGCGACTGACTCCTGTGTAGTTTTGTGAGTTGACTGGCTTCCGTCCTGCGTGATTTCTGTCAAATCCAGTTATTCATCGAATCATTTAATGGATGCGCTGAGTCAAGTATGGACTGATAAAGCGTTAAGTAGAGAAGCGACATCGTACTGAGGATTGGATCCAATATTGGATGCAATCCTCAGTATACAGCGCGATTCCAGCTAAGTCAATTAAGTGAATTGGTACACGATGTCAATGGATTTTGTCGAGATCGCGCGATTGAGGCTAAGGAGCGGCCGTGGGGAATGACCGGTTGGGTTCCATATGAAGAGCAGCCGGCTAAGTTTTTTCGCCCATCTCTTCGAGGATGCTGTAGAGCAATTCGAGCAGGATGTTCTTGACCGAGTCTTTCTTGGTGGCGATGCAGGGCAGCATCTTGATCTTGCCGTCCAGCTTGAGGGCAATACGCAGGTCGTCCACTTCCCATGCGTCTTCCATATCTTGCTTGTTGGCGGCCACGACATAGGGAGTGGGGGCATAGGCCCGGAAGGTCTGCAGGATGCCGCGCGCCTCGCGGAAGGTCTCGGGCCGGTTGCTATCTACCATCACGATGAATCCAAGCATGCCCTCCGATAGGATTTCCCACATGAAATCGAATCGTTTCTGTCCGGGCGTACCAAAAAGATATAGAACCAGCTCGTCGTCGACGGTGATGCGGCCGAAATCCATGGCCACCGTCGTGGTTTCTTTGACGCGTTCGGCTTCAGAGCTGATCGCTCGCTCGGTGGAGACGACATCGATCTCGCTGACGGATCTAATGAACTCGGTCTTGCCCGAGTTGAATGGTCCCGTCACTACCATTTTGACCGTCTGCATCAAGCTCCCTCGTCTACAGTGACCGAATCCGGTCGATGAGTCGGTTCACCAAGGTCTCCCGCTGGCCTTCGTCAACCTGCTTGAACTGCTGTGCCTGCGCAGGCACGGGCGCGCCCACCGCTCTTACAATTTCAACCAATCCTGCTTCCAGGAGCGCATAAACGATGGTGCGGATCTCGGTCTCGTTCATCTTGTTCGCCTTTGCGATCTGGCGGAGAGAGTTCTTCGGATTGATGTACGAAACAACCTTCCACTCCATGGTATTCAGATGCACATCGCGGATGTTGGCGCCCGGTCGCTCCACGAAGTTCAAAGCCAGGTCGAGGTTGGGAATCTCATCCTCAAGAGATTGAATCTCCTCGATCCGCCGAGAGCCTTCGATAATGACGTTTTCGAGATCCAGACGGACCGTGATGTGGTCATCCGGGGGAAGCACATCGTTGTCGAAGCGGAAGAAACCGTCTGCCCAGGCAAACAGCCGATAGACAACATCCAGCACGTAGTGCTGGATACTGGCCAGGATGTCCTGCTGGGTCAAATAGCCGGCATTAATCAACAACAGTCCGAGTTCTTTATCGGACTTGTCGCTGGCGTGGCTCTTGATGAGGTTTGACTGCTCAGGACGAACCTTGCCCGCTTTGGTGAGCACGCCCAGTAAGGTGCCATCTTCGTTACCTAGCTGCGCGTGGATCAATTTTCCATCTCGGAAGGAGACCCAGGCCGCTACATTGGGGCCTTCAAGCGTAAGCGTGCCAGTCTTGCCGGCAAGGTTTACCAGGTTGAACAGTTGCACGACGCTGAAGTCGCGCAGATTGCCTTTGAGTGCCATTCACGTTCTCTTCGAATAACCCCCCTTAGCTAGAGCCCGCGGATTATACCCCGGCCCCCTTTTGGACAAAAGCAGGCCTTTTGTGGGATGCAGAATGGGCATAGTCATACAGGGAGTTAAGGCCTGGAATCCATGCCGAAAGCGGAAGGAATTCACGCGAAGGGGGTGGCGATTATCAGTTCGGCTAGGAGAGCCTCTCTGGTACAGTCGCCACCAGAGCTACACATCGCGGTGTCAAAAGGGGGGATTCGCGCTCGAACCTCGAGAAAACCCGGAGGTTCGGGCCGTATTTTCACGCCTTGAGCGAGATAAGAATGCAGCTGCTCATACGTTTCGCATTCATTCTAGGCTGGGGTCTGTTGAGCGTGGCATGCACGAGCAATGTCACGAAGACGCTCGCGGTTGAGGAGATCCGCCAGACGGCATCGATTGACACGCTTGAGCAGAGCTGGCCCGTCATCGATCGATTTCAGACCCTTCGCTTCGACAGCTACTCAGTCACAGAAGGATTGTCGCAAAGCTCGCCGCTCAGCCTGCTGCAAGACAGCCGAGGATTTCTCTGGGTGGGGACCGAAGATGGCCTTAACCGGTTTGACGGTGCCGCCTTCACGATCTATCGCGCCGATCCCAACGATCCGCAGAGTTTAAGCAACAATCACGTGCGAGCGCTGGCAGAAGATCCGGGCGGCGATTTATGGATTGGCACCTATGGGGGTGGGCTTAATCGCTACGACCCAAACGCCGAGACTTTCACTCACTATCGAGCGGATTCCCAGGACCCATCCAGCCTGAGCGACGACCAAGTGCTGGCGCTGCTTATCGATTCAGAGGGGACGATCTGGGTTGGATTTCGAGGAAGCGGACTCGATCGCTTCGATCCTGCAACCGAAACCTTCGAACACTTCAAGCATGATCCAAACAATCCGAATAGCCTGAGTCAGGACGACGTTCGCGCGCTGGCCGAAGATAACAGCGGAATGCTCTGGATCGGTACCAGTGACGGCCTCAGTCGCCTGGATCCCGACTCAGGTGAATTCACCCGGTATTCGCATGATCCGAGAGACTCCAACACGCCGAGTGCCGATCCGATACTGGAGCTATTCGTGGATAGAGCCGGGGATCTGTGGATCGGGACTGTGCGCGGCTTGGATAAATACTCTCAGGCCAGAGATCAATTCGAACATTACCTCTTCGATGCACGTAACCCACAAGGCTTGAGCCATCCAAATGTGACCGCGATCCTAGAGGATCCCGCAGGCGGGCTCTGGATCGGAACCGATGATGGTCTCAACTACCTGGATCGCACGACCGGGCAGTTCATAAAGTTTCGCCACGATCCACTGGACCCAAACAGCCTGAACCGCAACGAGATTGACGAATTGCTGATCGATGATTCGGGCGGACTGTGGGTAGGCACCTATGGTGGAGGTCTGAATCGCACCGACCCGCGCCGGGCAAGCTTTGCCCTCTATCAGGCGCGACCCCATGATCCCGACAGCCTGGCCGATTCGTCTGTCTGGAGCGTCTTTGAGGATTCGAGCGGAATACTGTGGATCGGAACCGATGGCGGCGGACTGGATAGCTTCGACCGCGACACGCTCGAGTGGAAGCACTATCGGGCGAACCGCGACGATCCCGCCAGCCTGGCAAGCGACGTAGTCATGGGAGTCTACGAAGATCACCTGGGCACCCTATGGGTGAGCACGGCAGGGGGCGGGTTGAGCCGACTGGATCGGGATTCGGGTGGATTTACGACCTTCCGCAACGACCCCGACGATCCGAACAGTTTGAGCAACGATGTCGTGTGGTTTACCAGGGAAGACAGTCAGGGCAACCTATGGATCGGCACGGCCGAAGGCCTCAATCGGCTCGATCGTGAGACGGGGAAATTCACGCGCTTCCTAAACGACCCAAAAGACCCAAACAGTCTGGCGGATAACAACGTCGGGTCCTTCTTTGCGGACAGTTCCGGCGCAATCTGGGTGGGCACTCACGAGGGACTTCATCGATTCGACCCCAACACAGGCCAATTCCAGCGCTATCAACATGACCCGGAGAACCCCGAAAGCCTGAGCCACAACATCGTGTTTGCCATTCACGAGGATGCTTCGGGGAGGCTCTGGCTGGGTACATGGGGTGGCGGATTGAACCGCTACGATCCGGCCACTGAGAACTTCATCCACTATCGAGTAAGCGATGGACTTCCTAATGACGTGATCTATGGAATTATGGAAGATGCTAAGGGGTATCTCTGGCTTACCACGAACAATGGTCTTTCTCGCTTTGATCCCACGAATGAAGTGTTTGTCAACTTCGACCAGGCCGATGGCCTTCAGAGCAATGAATTCTCCTACAACGGATATTTCCATAGCCCCACCGGAGAGATGTTCGTCGCTGGCATAGACGGGTTCAATGCGTTCGATCCTGAGCAGCTGGGCCCGAGCTCCTACACGCCGCCCATCGTAGTCACCTCACTAATAAATGATGGCCAGCCAACGGATCTTCTTCAAGAGGTAGTTCTTGATTGGCCAGCCAACAGCTTCGAGTTCGAATATTCCGCACTGAACTACACCCAGCCAGAGGAGAGTCAGTATGCCTATCGCTTGGCGGGATTCGAAGAGCAATGGAACTATGTCGGGACGCAGCGATTCGGCCGCTACACAAACTTGCCCGGTGGAAAATACACACTGCAGGTCCGCGGCACGAACCAGGACGGTATGTGGAACGAGGTAGGCACCTCGGTCGACATCGAGGTCACTCCACCCGTGTGGTCAACCTGGTGGTTCATGGGGCTGGCCCTGGTATTGGTAGGCACGGGGGCTTATGGTGGCTTCCGGCTTCGGATCAATGCCGTCGAGAATCGCAGCCGCGCGCTCGAACAGCAGGTCCGCGAGCGGACGCGAGCGCTGGAGCAGCGCAGCACAGAGCTGGAGAGGCGCGGGAAGGAGCTGGAGGCCCTCTATCAGGCGGATGAGAAGCTTCTCAGCAGGCTGGACCTGGAAGAAGTTCTTCAAGCACTTGTGGACACTGCGATCGAGATCCTCGAGGCAGACAAAGGCGGTGTTCTGGTCTGGGATGATAGTGCAGGGGAGCTCGTGGTGCGAGCCTCGAGGGGTTTTGCAGCTGAGTCAATCGCCGCTGTAAAGTTTCTTCCTGGCCAAGGCATTGTGGGCAAGGTCTTTCAGACCGGCGAACCGATCGCGGTGGAAGACACTCATCAGGAACCAGATGTAACAAAGAAATTCGTCGAAGCTGAGGATATTAGGGCATTTCTGCAGGTACCGATCAAGATCGAAGACGAAGTATTCGGCGTATTTAGCGCAGATTACACGGACCCTCGAACCTTTGATCATGCGACTATTCAACTGCTCATCTCCCTTGCCAGCCACGCGGCGCTCGCCATCGATTCGGCGCGTCTGTACCAAGAGCAGAAGCGTCGTGCTGAGCAGTTCAGAGTACTAAACACAGTGGGCAGCCATGTCACTTCTATTATGGCTATCGATGAATTGGTATGTGAGCTAGTCGAGCTGGTACGGGAGACCTTTGGATACTACATGGTGGAGATTGGCCTGATTGAAGGGGATGATTTGGTATATAAAGCTGGGGCAGGTGGGCCGTGGAAGCCGGGTTTTGAGGGCTTCAAGCTGAAGCTCGGTGCAGAAGGGATCAGCGGGAGAGTGGTCACCACCGGGGAAGCGATCATGGTGCGGGATGTGCGAGAAGAACCCGAGTATCTACAAATGGCTGCCACCGACACTCTTTCAGAGCTGATGGTACCCATCAAGACCAAGGACAGGGTTATCGGAGTTATCAACATCGAAAGCAATGAGTGCTGCTCGTTCGATGACAGCGATCTGGTGGTCTTCCAATCACTCGCGGATCAAACAGCTATCGCGATCGAGAATGCTCGCCTGTACGAAGACACCGCCGAGCAAGTCACACAACTTAAGGCTCTACAAGAAACGACCCGCGCGCTGGCCAGCACACTGGAACTGGAGGGATTGCTGACGCTCATCATTCAGCAGGCTACATCGCTGCTCAATGCGGATGGCGGAATGATCAACCTTGTAAGGGAAGACGAACCAGTCGACGAGGTCGTGGCCGGAGCAGGACTGACCGCAAGCATGATCGGACAGCGCACGCGGCTCGACAGCAGTCTCTCAGGGTGGGTCACGCTGCACAACGAGCCGGTGATCGTCAACGATGTCGATCAGGATGAGAGAATTACCAGACTAGAACCGGCAATGCGCAGCGCCATCCACTCCGCGGCGGTCGCTCCGCTGGCCATCAAGAATGAGGTCATCGGTACGCTCGTGGTTGTAGGAACAGAGCGTGGCAAAGGGGACTTCGACGAGACAGAGTTGGAAACGCTGGTGGCCTTCGCCAACCAGGCCGCCATCGCCATCGAGAACGCTAGACTCTATTCCCGCGCGGGTCAAATGGCTGCCGTGGAGGAACGCGCACGCCTGGCGCGGGACCTTCATGATGCCGTCACACAGACCCTTTTCTCCGCCAGCCTCATTGCAGAGGCGCTTCCCATGGTCTGGAAGGAGGATCCGGCAGAAGGGGATCAGCTGCTCCAGGAGCTGAGGCAACTCAGTCGTGGTGCGTTGGCGGAAATGCGCAGCTTGCTGATGGAGCTCAGGCCGGCTGCCCTGGAGGCGGCCGAGCTTCCGGATCTCATGCGTCAATTGGGGGAAGCGATTGTCGGTCGCAGCGGGATCGAAGTGCGGGTGGAGACTACAGGCAAGTGCGAGGTGCCCACCGACGTACATGTGACGTTCTACCGCATCGCCCAGGAAGCGCTGAACAACATCATCAAGCACGCCGGCGCCTCGCGGGTTGAGGTAACCCTCATGTGTACCGGGAGTGGTCATTCGGACAATGGAGCGGGGACGAGAATGCTCGAGCTGCGCATTCACGATGATGGCCGAGGATTCGATCCAGCCCAGGAGTCCGCCGACGGATTGGGCCTCAAGATCATCCGAGAGCGGGCAGAGAGCATCGGGGCGAGCCTGCAGATCGATTCGGTCCGGGATGAAGGAACGACGCTCGTCGTAGAATGGGAGAGAGAGTAGCTATGCCGGAAGAGCAGATCATTCGCATCATGATCGTCGATGAGCATCCCATGGTGCGCCGCGGTCTGGCTTCATTCTTATCGACTACTCCGGATCTTGAGCTTGTTGCAGAAGCGCGGGATGGGGAGGAAGCCATTCTCCAATGCGATCGCGAGCACCCGGATGTTGTTCTCATGGACCTCATGATGCCGCGTATGAACGGCATTGAGGCCACGCAGGCCATCAAGGATCGCTCTCCGGAAGTTCAGGTCATTGCACTGACAAGCTTTGCAGAGAAGGAGTTGATCCAGGATGCCCTGCAGGCCGGCGCCGTGAGCTATCTGCTCAAGGATGCGGGAGCCGAAGAGCTGGCCCGAGCGATCCGTGCCGCGCACGAGGGAGAGCCAACTCTAGCGCCTGAAGCTACCAGGGTTCTCATTCAAAGCACGCAGGAAGAGCCCGGACCCGGCCATGACCTGACCCCGCGCGAGCGGGAGGTCCTGGAGCTATTGGTCGAGGGGCTCTCCAACCCTCAGATCGCTGAGCGGCTCACCATAAGCCGCTCGACTGCCCGGGCGCACGTCAGCAACATTCTATCCAAGCTTGGAGTCTCCAATCGATCCGAAGCCGTGGCTGTTGCGCTGCGAAGCAAGCTGGTGACCTGAGCAAATAGGTCATCCGCCCAGTCCCGAAACTCCCCAGGTGTCGGAAGCGCCTGGGGAGTTTTCTGTTGAGACTAGGGATACTGCGCGGGATCTCGAAGCCAGGGAAATCGAGTTGGTAATGAATTCCGAATTCGCGTTGTTGGAGAGCGCGAGCTTAGTCTCCCGCGCTTGAGACTGCGTCGTAGAGAAGCCGCGCAGCAGGCTTGACCCGCCGGTGCTAGGGCCCTCGTCCCCGGGCTAAAAACCTGGCACACGGTCTATGCGGGATCCCCCTGGCGCACAAGCGCTGGGGGGATCTTCCGCGTATTGATTTTGCTGCAAGCGACTGGACAACTGTCCAGTCGCGAGATCCCCCACTTGCCCAATGTGAAAGATGCGGAGCACCCCCATACTGCACCTCGACGAGAGCAAGGTTGTATGTCAGCAGGAAGCGCCGGAGGGGGAAACAACGCCACGGATTATTGTGAAGCAACCTGAGGAGGCGGCACCTAATGGGCATTGAAAGCGCAGAATTTTCCTGGCCAAAGAAGGTTGTTCTTTCGATCGTACTTACTGCTTGCGGTTTGCTCGTTTTCGTATTCGGTTCGAACTACTATTCGATTTTTCCGACGAACAACAGCCAGATCTATCGAGCTGCTCTCGCAGCGATTTTCTTAGCAGCAGCCCTAATTCTGCGTCGCAAGGAATCAAGGAAGGCATACGGCCAAATTGCTTTCGCCTTCTTTGTCGCAATTACAGTGTTCTTCATGACAAGCCTAACCGTGGGGATCAGGGACTCGCTCCTGGGCACGCTTGATATCGCAACATCCTCGCCCCGTTATATGTCGCTTGAGAAGGTCTTCGAAGCAGTGATAGTGGTATCGGTGATATTGATACTCACTCTATTATGGCGCCAAGACTTAGGCACACTTTATTTGAAGAAGGGGCGGCTTGGATTGGGATTGTTTGTAGGCGTGAGTCTTCTGACAATCAATGCTGCAACTGGAATCGTAACCGGGGCGACGCTCGGCCAAGCGGCCGATGAGCTTATTGCCCGTTTGCCATGGGTGCTCCTTTACTCCTTTGCAAATGGGTTCATGGAAGAGCTGTGGTTCAGAGGGTTGTTCCTGCGCCATTTTGCAGCGGTCGTGGGAGTAGTCGGCTCGATCATTGTTACGTCCATTGTTTTTACTCTCTCGCATGCTGCTGCTTCATATATGGATCCAATTGAGGCGATCCTATTCCAGGTCATCATCTTTCCCATGGCGCTGCTGTTTGCATATCTGATGCACAAATCTGACGGTCTGTGGGGCTCAGCTTTGTATCATGCCGGGTCGGATGTTTTCTTGCTCTATCTGATGGGTTAATGAGCTGAACCGAGTGAGTACAAATCAAAAGGGATCTTTCGCGTAAGCAACCGACTGGACAACTGTCCAGTCGCGAGATCCCCCGCTTGCCCAATGTTTTCCGGCTCCGTGACCGGCATACTGAAGACATTGGGCGGCCGAGGGCAGATCAAAGCCTTCCTTGAAACTCTGGAATTGAGCGAAGTAGCTCGTGGTTGCCGCCGCGCTGTTCCTTATCGATCTGGTCCTCGTTGCAGGCTCATCTGTCAGCTTTCGCCGTGCCCGTCTGATCCTGAGTTAGATCACATCTTGATACCCTACTGGGGCTTCTTGGATGAAACCCAGATGTCGATTAGGAGCTTGATCCGATGAATACTTCCGAATTGCTGCAAGCCGTTTATGTGGCTTTCGCGTTCCTGGTGCAAGCACTACTCACCTTCAATTTCACTGCTCGCAACTGGAAACCGGAGATCGAGAGAACCTACGGCTGGATTATCTACGCGTTAGGAGTGCCTTCTTTGCTCTTGGGCATTCTGATGCTGGTGGACAACCAGCCATGGTTCTTCGTCGTTCCTCCGTTTCTCTACTCGGCGTGGGCGCTATTGGGCTACCGTGTTGACATCTGGCGGCCAGTAGCCTGGCGCAACCCACCGCGATGGTCGATCTTCGTATCCTATGTCGGACTCTTTGTCTCCAGCCTGCTCTTGTTCTGGGGATCGATGTGGTACGTAGGCACGATCTACTGGATCGCCTTCGGAGTGATGTACGCCTTACACACATTCCTCAATATCTACTCTCATCGACGAAAGGCGCTGGTGCGGGAGGGCTAGAGACTCACCTCATTACAGACTGAGTACAAGAGAATTCTGCTCGCCATCGGCGCAATCTGGCTACCCACAAAGCGCCCCTTTCGCTGGAGAGCGGTCTGGATCCTCGGCGCGCTCTTTATCGTCGGGACCGCGTATCTTCTGCTCGCGCTGGTCACCAACGTCCGGGCCGGCATTGAAGAAAAGATGCTCGAGGAGAGGTATCCGGAGTATGCGGAATATCGAAGACGCACGAAGCGATACATCCCTTTCGTGGTCTGACTGCCTGCGAGACTCTCCTGGGCTGTCTGAAATGGTTGATGCGCGCATGCTGAAATTCATAAGCAACAGGAGCCTCGACCCATGAGCAATCGTCGTAAGCTCTCTTGGCGCTTGCTCAGATTTCCCCCGCGACTGCTGTATGCGCTGGGGTTGGGGCCGCTTTATGGCCGTCTGATACTGCTCCTGACCACCACCGGCCGCAAATCCGGGTCCCCCCACGTGACGCCGCTCCAGTATGAAGAAGTAGACGGCGCCATCTACATGGGCGCGGCCCGGGGCCAACAGGCAGATTGGTTTCGCAATATCGTCGCCAACCCGAACGTCGAAGTGCGAGTCAAGTCCCGCCGCTTTCGCGGTGTGGCGGAACCGATCACCGATCCGGAAAGAATTGCCGACTTTCTGGAGCTCCGCCTCCACCGGCATCCCAAGTTAATGGGAGCCATGTTTCGGGCCGCCGGACTTCCGACAGAGCCTACTCGTGATCAGCTAGAGCAATATGCAATGAAGCGAGCCTTAGTGGTTGTCCGGCCAGGTACGCAAGAGTCATGATGGTTTCATTGAACCTGCATATTCTGTACTTTGTGTTGCGGATATGGAACAGAATCCCACTGTGACGCTCACGATGGCGGAGTTTCGCTACGCACTTGATCCGCTGCCGAAAGCAGGGAAGTAAAGGGATCT
>FXBF010000765.1_pt1 | contig 11145 bp, 14 predicted proteins | sample 5335321 | NCBI WGS metagenome assembly FXBF01 (sample SAMEA103928391, study PRJEB20085) | sediment metagenome | isolation source: sediment | reverse complement strand
GAGTAATAGTTGATCCTGTAGGACTAAAAAACAAGGTACAGCAAGGGAAGGCAGGAACCCGTTCGGTTGAAATTTTAGAAAATCCAACTCCAGAAAACTGTATCTTCAGCTTAATCTATAGAATTGAACATGAAAACTATACAGATCTTTTAGACATGGATGAAGAAAGAATAACGAAAATTTCTAAAAATGCATATTCTGTTTTAGATGGATGGGTAAGAGAATCACTTCCAGAGCTTCTAAACAATGTATTGTCACTTACAGCAGGCACTGAAAAGGAACACGCAAAGCAAATCCTCAGACAACGAATGGATACGTTATATGACAAGCAACTCAAAAGAAACTTGTACTCGATTTGCCGAAGCCTTCGGATTTTAAATTAATTTTTGTGCCTAATTTCTCTATAGTTTTATATTATGCCCAAAGCAAGTCCACGATACAATGGAATATGTTTACGCTGCATTGATGCTTCACAAACTAAAGAAGGATATCAATGAAGATAACATTACAAGTCTAGTAAAGGCCTCTGGTGCTGAAGTTAATGCAGCCCAAGTAAAGGCACTAGTCGCATCTTTAGCTGATGTAAACATTGAAGAGGCAATCAAGGCAGCACCAGTTACAGTTGCAGCAGCAGCCGCACCAGCAGCAGAAGCAGCAGCAGGTGGCGACGCAAAGAAAGGCGAGAAGAAAGAAAAACCAGCAGCTGATGGAAAATCTGAAGAACAAGCAATGGAAGGACTTTCCGCATTATTTGGTTAAATTTTCTAACTAATTCAACAATTACCAAAACAACCTTAATGTTAATTATAACTAGGAAGAATGAAAAAATAGATGGTTGACTTTTCAGTACCTGCTGATGTGTTCATCTACGTTTTAGATCTATTTGGAACAATGGCATTTGCAGTAACTGGCGCATTCAAGGCAATTGAACACAAGGCCGACATTGTAGGAATTATAATTTTAGCAACAATTACTGGCGTTGCAGGAGGAACAATACGTGATATTGTACTAGGCAAGTTCCCACCAAATTCAATTTTAGATCCGACTTATGTTATAATCACAGTCGCAACTGGGGTTGTTTTGTTTTTCCTGTATACTAAATTGAAAAAACACTGGAATGTATTTTTGAAATTTGACGCAATTGGCCTTGGTGTTTTTTCTGTAATAGGTGCAACTTTTGCATACAATATTTTTGGATTAAACTTTTTGGCAATTGTTCTAGCAGGCATACTAACTGCTGTTGGTGGTGGTATCTTGCGTGATGTCTTTGTAAATCAGGTACCAATAGTCTTTGTAAAGGAGCTATATGCTTCTGCCAGCTTTGTAGGAATAGTAATATTCTACATAATTTTGGCATTAGGCGCTGACTTGTATATTGCATCAATTGCAGGTATAGCAATTATTACAGGTATGCGTTTGGTTGCAATGAAGTATAACTGGAATCTTCCAAAGGTTAAAGGAAACATCTAATAATTTTAGAAATTAAAATCACGTCATAGAGTCCAAGGTTTTGCGCCTAATTGGAACTCCATCTACATTTACTTGGTCTTTTTCCTCAAACAATAGGTGCCAATTCCTATCATGCGGCAAAAGTCGATTCATCTCTTCAAGCTTTGCATTTGTTGGATACATGTTAGTTAGTGCTCCCCACTTCATAGCAGGAACTTTGGGCATTACCTTGTTTAGTCTACTGACAAACTCATTTTGCTTTTTGTTAGGTGGCAATACGTCTTCCAATTTTCTCGAAATTAACCTAAATTCTAATATTATGTAAATGTTAAGATTTGATAGTATAGACTGATGAGAACATTGAAAAACCATCAAATGTTTGCTAAAAATTACAAACAATTTCTTAATTGATAATTTTACCCTAATTACTTATGAAAGGATTTATCAAAAAGGATAAGGAAATTGAAGTAGAGATCGCTTCTATGAATGAACTTCCAGAAAATGCACTAGTATGGGCTGGATTATTGAAAAAAGCTTGACCTAAAAATTTCCTTTTATTTTATTCAGGTTTGTAGTCTTTAGCCTTTCCTGCAAGACCCTTTGCTTGAGAGTGTGCTTTTTGCAAAATTTGATCTTTGTTTTCATCTGTAAGATATCCTACCTCTAGTGCAATTGAGCGAGAACCTTGTGCTGCCATTGCAAGAATTTGTTTAATGTTGTCCTTAGTTACATATGCTGCCTCTATTGATAGCGAAACTGCCTCTTGGTGAGCTCGTGCAAGCTCTTCTCTGAACTTTTCTACGTCGATGAATAACTCTTCTTTAGAATAGAGCAGCCCTTTTTCTAGTGCGTTTGATAGTGCAATTCCTGCTTCTATAGCCTTTATGTCAAGCTTTCCTAGAAGGATTGCAAGCTTTGAAGAAATTGGTTCTCCTTTTTTGGCTGCAACGGTATCTTTTGTAATCCAAATTGTTCCCTGATCAATTTTTGTTGGAACTTTTGCTTCCTTAAAGTCAGTAAGAATTGGACCTGGTGCAACACCAGTGTTTTTTGCAGGAATTACAACATCCATACTTGCCTTATCGCCTGCACGTGCAAGCAATAATATCTTATTTTTTCCAAGTAAAACGTTAAGCTTGAATGGTGACATATTTGTAAACATGAAAAGACACTGGCCAGTTAGTTTCTTAACAATGTCTTTAATTCCAGGAATATCAAGTGTCCCAATTGCCTTTCTTGCAACCTTGTCTTTGATGCTCAAAATTTCTACTTCACCTTTGAATTTTTTCCTCAATGGCAGAAGCTGAGATGCACGAACCTTTTCCATTCTAACTAAAGCTATCACATCATATTTTTTTGGTAGCTCTTGTAGCTGCTGATACAGCTGTGTCTTTCGTTTTGGATAAGTTGTTCTATTCTCATGCATCTACTTTTTCACCACTAGTTGTTCTTTGGCAATCTTACCCATTGTAGTTTTTATCAAAACCTTTCTAATGTTTTTATCACCGTTTGGTAATTTTTTCTCAATTCCACTAAGTATTGCATGTGCATTAATTGCCAAATCAGCATCTTCCATTGACTCATCACCGATTTTGCATGACATTGACAACGAATTTTTTACTCTTACTCTAATTGATGATCTAAATCTTTCTAAAAATGCGTCAATTGGTGCATTAAAAGGGACAGGTGTGGGCATCTTTCCTCTAGGGCCAAGGAGTTGACCTAGAACCTTACCAACAACTGGCATGAGTTTAGTGTCAGCCAAAAAGAAATCAAAGCTGTTGATGAGTTTTCTTGACTCTCGCTTGTTGGCAGCAAGTCTTGTTAACTCATCATTGTCTATTACCTTATCTGCCTTTGCATTTTTTGCCTTCAGACCCATGTCGCCTGAAGCCATAACACAGATAGCAGCTGGAGAGTTTGTTTTTGGCAGCTGAATTGTTTCGTTAATCGAAAATCCTTTTTTTACATCGATATCTTTGAAAACCATAATTAGCTCTAGGGATTGCTTGAACTTGCGTTCCTTATCCGTGGCCTTTGCCTCCTTGATCATTTCTGCTAACTTCTTTTCAGTAATCAATATGGCAATTTTCTAGAAAGCCTACTTAAAATCGTTTAGAGGCAAAAAAGGCAAAAAATTAACTTCTTCGAATAATTTCAGATTTACTAATTATTAATTGTAAATTACTATAACAATCCTTTCAAAACTTACATTTATTACCTCAAGTGAAAATCTTTCAGAACATTGCACAGATATGATGAATTAGATATGAAGTTACTATTTGAGCTTACTAGAGATGCCAATATCTCAGTTCCAAACCTTTCAAAAAAACTGGGAATCAACGCATCAGTTCTGTACAGCAGAATTAAAAGACTAAGCAAAAAGAAACTCATAAAAAAATACACCATCGTAATTGATGATTCTCTTTTAGGATTTGGTGTAAAGGCTACAGTTGGAATTAACCGTGATCCTAAATCCAAAGAACAAATTCACAAAGCCTTGATGGTAACCCCTGAAATTGCATCAATCTCTGAAGTTACCGGTAGATTTGACATTATGGTCAGAGTGTTTGCTCAAAACCTAGAGGCTTTGCACTCTGTAGTCATAGAAAAGATTGGAAAAATTGAGGGAATACAAAACACAGAAACATTTGTAGAGTTACAAAAAACTGATAAAGACCCAGTTTATCTCACAAAACAATAATTTACTTTAATTTCTCATCCCATTTTCCTGCATTAATTTCAGCAGTAAGTTCTTTGGGTGATTTTCCTTCTACCTTAATTCCTAAACACAAACATGTTCCTATGATCTCCTTTGTAACAGACTTTAACGAGTCTGCATAGGAGTTTTCTAATTTTGTTTTAGCAACCTTGACAATTCCATCCATGCCAATGTCCCCAACCCAGTCAGTACCAGATGTGCCAGAACCTTTTTGAATTCCTGTTTCTTTGAGAAGCAAAGCTGCTGCAGAAGGAATTCCAATTTCAATATCCCATTTTTTTGTATCAGTGTCAACTGAAACTGTTACAGGCACCTTCATTCCCTCAAAGTCTTTTGTTTTTTCATTAATGGCATTAATTACTTCCATAATGTTAACTCCCATAGGCCCTAGAGCAGGACCCAATGGTGGACCTGCAGATGCCTTTCCTCCTGTTACCAATGACGAAATTTTTTGCGCTTCTCCCATTATTCATTCACTTTAAGATGAAAATTTAATCCTTTGCTACTCTGTGCTAAGCTTGAGGTAGTTTGCGTCTACCGTTACTGGTAGCTGATATGGTGCATCTAACAAAATGACCGTTGCCTCCTCTTTATCATGATCTATTCTGGTAACTGTTGCCTTCATTCCCTTAAATGGTCCGCCAATAATTTCAACAATCTTGTCAACTGCAAGTTCTGTAACAGTGGATTTTTTGACCAAGTATCCTTCAATGTCTTTGAATTCAAGCTCCCCTCTAAGCTGTCCGCGAATGTGTCTTATTCCCTGAATTGCCATAAATGCCTGATTAACATCAACTGCTTCTAACACGATATATCCTTTCAAATTTTCAATTAACATGACTGATTGAATATTGATTTTTTGTGTTCTAACTCTATTTTGTAATAAATTAAGTACCACTTTTTCTTGACCTCCAGTTGTTCTTATTGCAAAAAGATGGGATTTGATTTCATCACCTGATGAAGGTTGCTCTGTTGGCTGTTCAGAACTTGGTTGCTGTTCTACATTAGGTTGCTCAGCACTAGGTTGTTCAGAACTTGGTTGCTGTTCTACATTAGGTTGCTCAGCACTAGGTTGTTCAGAACTTGGTTGCTGTTCTACATTAGGTTGCTCAGCACTAGGTTGTTCAGAACTTGGTTGCTGTTCTACATTAGGTTGCTCAGCACTAGGTTGTTGGTCTACATCTGCCTTTACTATCTGAGGTGTTTCTTCAATCAATTTTATCTAACGTCCAAATGTTGCTACCGAAAACACAAATTGAATTATAAATCCCATGGTACCTACTCCTGCTATTCCTAATAATACCAATCTCAAATGTTGCATATAGTCCTCTTTATCAGATTTTTTTGCAAGTTTTAGTGTGTTTACTACATCTCGTACAGTTTTTTTCGGATTCAATGCCTGTGATTAATAAGGTGTCTTTATATCTTTTATCTCATGCAATTACTTGTTGCTTACCAAGATGATCATGCAGGCAACAACATGGCTACCTTCATATCACAAGAGATGAAAAAAGACGACGAAATTTATCGTGGTAAGGATTTTGATTTATTGATAATTTCAACTCCAGCAATTTCTGCTGATTGGCTTGAGGAAAAATACTCGTATGATGGATTTATATTTTTATCAAAGCATGCAGCCGAGTCTGGCGTCTTAGCTCTTACATGTCATAGTACTGGAAATTTTTCAGATTCAAAATTTGGTGGGAATGATAGACAGGTTGCAATTCCACATCCACAGCTTCAAAAATCTTATCTGAAAAAGTTGTGGGAGCACAAAAATTATTTTTCTGATTTTCAAATAACCATTGAATCTACACATCATGGCCCTACTGCATTAAACAAACCTTCTATCTTCATTGAAATTGGGACAACCGAAAAGCAGTGGGCTGACACTACTCTATGTAGTTCTGTAGCAAAACTTGTAGTTGAAGTAATTAAAGATGAACAAAAAATTGCACCTGTTGCCATTTGTTTTGGGGGAACTCACTATCCAGAAAAGTTCACCAAGGAAATCATCGAAGGAAAGCATGCTTTGGGAACCGTTATTCCAAAACATGGTTTGGATTTTTTAGACCAAGAACTATTTTCTCATATCCTAGATAGAAATTGTATGGCAAAAACTGCGCTATTAGATTGGGGAGGACTAGGACAAAACAAGCAAAAGGTCATGGATCTTCTTAGTCAAACCAATCTTGAGGTAATTAGACTATGAGTCTTGATCAGCAAGTCTACAAAAAACTAACCGAAGTTCCACAAGGTAAAGTTACAACATATGGTGAATTGGCAAATGCTGTAGGACTAAAAAATGGACAACGAATGATTGGGCAAATTATGAAAAAAAATCCATATCCTTCAATAATTCCATGCCACAGAGTTGTAAAGTCAGATGGAAAGGTTGGTGGTTATGCATATGGTGGTGACGTTAAAACAAATATGTTACGAAAAGAGGGAATTAAAATTCAGGATGGAAAAATTTTAGACTGGAACAAAAAATTTCACAAGTTCTAAGACTTGCGTTTAGCTACAATCTCTTCAATTAAGCTTCGAAGGTGTGCGCTATTTCTTATTGTGTTGCCACCAATCATCTTGTATAGATCCCAGAACTCTGGATTTGTTATTTCCTTTCTATCCTTTGCAATCTTTAGTCTATAACGAAGTGCACGAACTTTTATCATATGACTTTCTTTTCTATTTGTACGGGCTCCCTTCTTTCCCTTTTTGGAACCTTGTGTAGTGCCTCGTTTTTTCTTTTGAGTTCTTTTTGTTTGTGCCCGTCCTCTGGATGTGCCTACAATCGGCTTGATCCTAATCGTATGTGCAGTAAGCAGACTTCGAATATTGTCTCTTGTGATAGCATCTTCTATATCATCAAGATGATCCGAATCAAACTTGATTCGTTTCAATCCAACTCCCACAATTCGGGAGACGAGTCTTTTTTTAGCTTTAAGATTTACTGGCAACTGCAGATACCCTCGCATTGAACACTTTGAATTTTTTCTCTATTGCTTTGACTATGATTGATGTTCTTTTTTTTGTTCCAACGCTGTGACCAATTCGCACACCGTCAGTCTTTGGATCTAATTTTTCTAAATCATTAACATTGTAAACTAAATTATCTGTATATCCAGACGGATGAAGACCACGAGCGTCTTTTGGCCCTCTATAACCTACCTTGACTATTCCTGGTCTTCCGCGGCTTTTTTGCTTTCGCTGGTGGTTATCAACTCCTTTTGGTTTTCTCCAAGTTGTTTCTAGTCTCTTGTATCTCCAGCTTTCTGCTCGGATAAATTCTGGTCTATTTTTAGCAACATTTTCTCTTGCTTCGAGTTTGTCCTTATTTATTGGCATGAAGGGAGATCAAGAATTTTTAAATAAATAGCTTCCTGCAAAGCACTCTCAAAACAAGAGCGATCGTAAAAAATTAAACTCATTCCTTATGATTTATTTAGTATTTGTTTACTGCCTGCAATATTAGAGGGTCAACAATGAGTGAAAATCAAAAATCAACTATTACGAATAAATTTACATCGCAGCTTGAAGACTTTGGTATATCACCATCTATTGTTCACAGAAATCTTCCAGTTGCAAAACTAGTTGATCTTGCTGTACAAAAAAACGAGGGAATCGTTACAAGTACTGGTTCGCTCTCTGTAAAGACTGGCAAGTACACTGGACGTTCACCTGATGATCGATACATTGTATTTGATGATGAAACACATGAAAATGTAGACTGGGGAAAGGTCAACCACCAATTTCCTTCAGGAAAGTTTGATAAATTATTTGAGAAGATGAAAAATTTTGTAGATGGAAAAGAGATTTACGTTTTTGATGGATTTGTTGGTGCAGAACTTGAAAACAGATTAGCAATTAGAGTGATAAATGATCGTGCATGGCAAAATCTTTTTGCGAGGCAATTGTTTGTAAGACCATCAGATGCGGAACTTGAATCACACCATCCAGAATTTACCTTGATGTGCATTAATGACTTTGAAGCAATTCCAGAAGTGGATGGAACAAATTCTAATGTGTTTATCATAATTGATCTTACAAAAAAGCTCGTACTCATTGGTGGCACAAGATATGCCGGAGAAATGAAAAAATCAATGTTTTCTGTAATGAACTACATTTTGCCTTCCCAAGGAGTGTTTCCAATGCATTGCTCAGCAAACATTGGAAAGAATGGAGACACTGCTTTGTTTTTTGGTTTGTCAGGTACTGGTAAAACTACACTCTCAGCTGATCCAGACAGAATGCTAATTGGTGATGACGAACATGGATGGTCTGACAAGGGCTCTTTTAATTTTGAGGGGGGATGCTATGCTAAATGTATCAACCTAAAACAAGAAGCCGAACCACAAATCTGGAACGCAATAAAATCTGGAGCCGTCCTAGAAAATGTTGTAATTGACAAGCAGACCCTCAAACCATACTTTGATGATAACAGCCTAACTGAAAACACTAGGGTAGCTTATCCATTAGATTACATTCCAGGTGCAGTAATTCCAAGTGTTGGTGGACATCCCAAAGTCATAATATTTCTAACAGCAGATGCACTAGGTGTCTTACCACCAGTGTCTAGACTAACAAAGGAAGGAGCAATGTATCATTTCATGTCTGGATACACAAGCAAGCTTGCAGGAACTGAACGAGGGATCAAAGAACCAAAGGCAGTATTTTCTGAATGCTTTGCAGCACCATTTATGCCAAGACCTGCATCCGTCTATGCAAAAATGTTGGGCGAAAAAATAAACTCCCATAAGGCCATAGTCTATTTGATTAACACAGGATGGTCAGGCGGACCATATGGAGTTGGATCCAGAATTAAAATAAAATACAGCAGAGCAATGATAACTGCTGCACTTACTGGCGCACTAGATATTGTAAAGTACAGACATGACGACTTGTTTAATTTGGATATCCCAACAGAGTGCCTAAATGTTCCTCCTGAAATTTTGGATCCAAAAAACACATGGACTGATAAGGACTCTTATAATTTGTCTGCAAAAAAACTTGCTCAAATGTTTATTGAAAACTTTACAAAATTCAAAGAAGCCCCTGAAGAAATCCGAAACGCAGGCCCTAAATTCAGCTAGATTATTTTCTAATTTTTAATCCAACCAGAGCAATAATTACTATAGCTACAAAAATAATCAGAATTGGTCGCTCTGGGACGTTTAGCATATTTAAAAACTCAAGCGGTTTGTTTTGTGTAGCTGTTTTTACATGGACAGTTTCATATGTCTCAAATGTTTCCCCACTAACTTTGATTTGAGCTTCTACCCAGTATTGTCCAGGCATGTAGACAGTAATTTTTCCATCCTTTGTTGGCGTAGATGATGTAGTGTCTATAATCATATTGTCTTTATCACGTACGGAAATTTTGGCGTAGGTCCAATCTTTTGAAGATAATACATTAAACCTCATTTCCCCATTTTTCTCGTTAACTTGGATTGTTCCTTGCGTTAGGTAAGAAATAATTGGAATGTTATAGACAATACCTTTTTGTTGGATGAAAACCTTGTCCTGTATTTGTCCAAAAAATTCCTTATTTAGAGAAGCTGTAATGTTGATGCCACCGTTTTCTAGCTTGTAATCATACTCCACATTTTCATTTCCTACGAAACTTATTTCTAGATTCTCATCATTTCCGTTTATGCTTTTAATTTTTAGAAACTGACTTTGAATTTTCTTTTGCGGTGATAAATTAAAGGTAAGATGTGTAGGGTCTATTATCAAATTGGCATTAAATGCTTGGGTGACATTCAGACGTCCAGTTCCAGTTATTTCTAATGGAAAATTATTTCCATATGCATCAGTCACACTATTTGATGTAGTTACAAGAAGAGATTTTATTTCACTTGGGCTTAAGTCATTTTTTTTCTCAAGTAACAACGCAGCAGCACCTGAAACATGTGGGGCAGCAAAGCTTGTTCCACTAGTTAAGTTGTATTTTCCATCAGTAAGTGTAGTGTTAATAAATGCACCAGGGGCAACAAGGTCGGGCTTTATGTAAAAAGGTGAAACAGGTCCTCGAGAGCTAAAATATGCAACAAAGTCTGGATTATAAAAAATATTTAGCGTTCCAACTGTTTTTTCATTGATTGATTCTCTTAGAACAAGCCCTTCTCCCCTTGACATTGATACTACAGGAATAGTTGGACTATAATCTAAAGGTGCAAACTCATGAAGGAGCTCACCAAAAAACAATCCTGGAATGTTATTGTAAACAATAATTGCTTTTGCCCCTGTGTTTGCAGCATTGTTTTCCTTATCAGAAAAATAAACTATCTCCCCATCAACATCACTTCCTCGTTCTACTAACAAAATAGAATCTTTAATTGCAGAATCAGTAAGGTCTCTCTCTCTACCGTATTTACCAAAAACAATCTCTGCTGTAATTGGTTCATCTATAGGAAGGTTTCCAACCATTGGCAATACTTGATACCTTTTATCGTTTACCTCAAGTGTTGCAACCAAACTAGAGGTAATGTTGTTGTATGTTGCACCAACTGTAATGGTATTTGGATTAATTCCAGGACTTCCAATTGACCCTAATTCTGGTCCATTATTTCCTGCTGCAGTAACTACAACTATTCCTTGCTCTATTGCTTTGTTTACTGCCTGATCTATGTTGTTGCTAGTTAGGTTAACTCCTAGGCTGATGTTAATAATGTCTGCTTTGTCTTTTACTGCCTGTTCTATTGCTTTGATTATCAAGTCAGATGAGACAGCTTCTCCATTCTCTGAAACTCTGTAGGCTAAAATTTTTGATTTTGGTGCCATGCCTTTTAGCTGTCCGTCAGCTGAAATAATTCCTGCAACCTCTGTTCCATGACCGTTAGTATCAAGTGGTGAGTTATCACTATCTACAAAATCATAACCACCAACTACTTTACCATCTTCACCGAATCCAAACAAATCCGGATGGTTATAGTCAACTCCAGTATCAATTACTGCGATCACAATTCCTGTAC
>FXBF010000764.1_pt1 | contig 11150 bp, 13 predicted proteins | sample 5335321 | NCBI WGS metagenome assembly FXBF01 (sample SAMEA103928391, study PRJEB20085) | sediment metagenome | isolation source: sediment | reverse complement strand
GGTCGTCCCTGACCCGCTCCTCAACTCCCCGCGGCACATGTCCGCGGGTCGCTCCTTTTTTGCGTCCTCGGCTGCGTGTTCCTGTGTCACTCCTCAAACGCTTAAATAATCGAAAAATGATGCGGCGCATCCCTGCGGCGCCTAGCAGGGCGTTTTCAACACCCTGCCAGTGTGTTGGCGATCGCGCACCTGGAGCGCTGGAATCCGCTATGACACTTTTTCATTGCGTGAAAATAACATTGCGGGTAGTGGCTTGCAATTCGCAAGTAACTTGCTTAAAACCACCTACTTTCCAAGTGCAACTAACCGGGGCTCAAACCTGCCACAACGCCGGCGCCTGCAAGCGGCACTGCGCACACAGCCGGACGCCAAGCACCTCCGCGTTCGAGCGCATCATCTCTTCGGGCAAAGGCGATGCCGCCTGTCACCGAATCGTGCAAAGGCGCTCGCTGCCGCAACCCGCGAAGTCGAGGGGCCACCACGTCACCTTGGCTAGCGCCGCGCCTTGCGATTTTTTCGCGAGCGGGTGATGCGGAATTTGCCCAGGCCAGGGATCGCCGCCAGACGCTGATACCATGCGATGATGTGCGCATAATCGTCCAACGTTGTTGCAGGTAGATGCGCAATCGGGGGTGTTATACTCGTGGTTCTCTGTTGCGACGCCCATGTCAGGACCCTTGGCTCCTGCCTATGAAAAACGCCGCGGTCAGCGTCCGGGAGGCGACTAGCGGTCAGGATATGCTTGCCGCGCGCCGCCTGTTTCAAGACTATGCAACGTGGCTAGGCATCGATCTGAGCTTTCAGTCGTTCGAGCAAGAGTTGGCCACGTTACCGGGGTATTATGCTCCCCCGTCCGGCTCGATTCTGTTGGCCGAGTGCGACCGCATTGCTATCGGTTGCGTCGCCTTACGCGAGCTCGGCGACGGGGCGGGGGAGGTCAAGCGGCTCTACGTCAATCCGCATTGTCAAGGTACAGGAACGGGAAGACGATTGATGGAGCGTATTATCTTCGAGGCGCGCCGGATTGGCTACTCCAGTTTGCGCCTGGATACCATACCTAGGATGGCAGCGGCACAGCATTTGTATCGCTCGCTCGGATTCAAACCGATACCCGCTTACTATGACAGTCCTATCGCCGGAACCACCTATATGGAGTTGTCACTGCCGGCGTAAGGCGTCAACGGGCCGCTTGACGTCGCGAACGTATTTCTCAAACACGCAAGCACTCGCGTGGCGGCACTGGACCGTGCCGCTTGCGGAGCTGAGGACGCAAATGGGGCATGGCAGGAACTGCGCTTTTTGCCGTGCGAGCTCAAAAGCATACGAAGGGATTTTTCATCACCATGATAGACACGCCGGATAATACCCGTGGTGGATAACAAGTGTATTCTCATTACCGGAGCCAGCCGTGGGCTCGGGTACCAGCTGCACCAGGTCTATGCCGAGAGCGGCTGGACCACGTTTCCGCTGGTGCGGCGCGAGTCGGCCGCCGCGACTCTGTGCGACACCTGGCCCGATCGGTGCTATCCGATTGTTGCCGATGTGTCCAGCGATGACTGCATGCCGAAAATCACCGAGGTTCTGTACAAGCATACCCAATGCCTGGACGTGCTGGTCAATAATGCGGGTATTCGTGGCAGAACTTACGCCGTAAATGACGTCACCTCAGCGGAAGTCCTCGAGCTATTGCAGGCACACTGCCTCGGTGCGATTCGCTGCACCCAAGCTGCGCTTCCACTGCTGCGCTCAGCCAGGCACGCGAAGATCGTGAACATAACTTCCCGGCTCGGCTCAATGACCCGCAATACAGCCGGTGAGTTCAGCGGGGGACGTTTTTCGTATTCCTACCGGATCGCCAAGGTCGCGCAGAACATGTTCACGCTCTGCCTGGCCCAGGAGCTTGCCGAGGAGGGAATTGCGGTGTACGGCGTTCACCCCGGCAGGCTACTGACTGGTATGGCCGCCGATGACGCTAACACGCCGCCGGAGGTGGCGGCGCGTCGCTTTGCCTCCTGGCTCGAGCATGCGAGCGACACCGGACGCTGCGTCGATCTGGAGGACGGGCAAATACCCTGGTAACGCTTTGCGTGTGGACCTGCCTGATATGTCCGATATCTTTAGGAGAGCGGTTCTATGAGCGATGACAAGACACACATCGAAACCAAGCTGATCCACGCAGGCGAGCCCCACCCGCGCCCGGGCGGCGCCGTCAGCATGCCGATTTTCCAGTCCTCGACCTTCGAGTACGAGGGCCAGAGCAGCTACCACGACATCAAGTATATTCGCCTGAACAACACCCCGAACCACATCGTTCTGCACAACAAGCTCGCGGCGCTGGAAAACGCCGAGGCGGCCATCGTTACGGCCAGTGGTATGGCGGCTATCTCCACCACGCTGTTGACGATACTTTCTGCAGGCGATCACGTGCTGATACAGGATTGCTTGTATGGGGGCACGCACGACCTGATTGCGAAAGATCTTCCGTCATTTGGTATTGCATTCGATTTCATCGATAGCAGCGACCCGCACAGCTGGAAGACGAAGCTGCAACGCAATACGAAGGCGATTTACGTGGAAGCTATGAGCAATCCGTTGCTGCAGGTGGCGGACCTGAAAGCGGTCGTCCGCTTTGCGAAAGAGCAGGGTCTGGTTTCATTAATAGATAATACGTTTGCCAGTCCTGTTAACTTCCGTCCAAGCGAATGGGGATTGGATCTTTCGCTGCACAGCGCTACCAAGTACCTCAACGGCCACACGGACATCGTTGCGGGTGCGGTCATCGGGCGCGCTGACCTCGTTGAGAGGATCAAGCATCGGCTCGACCACCTGGGTGGATCGCTCGATCCGCATGCCTGCTACCTGCTTCACCGCGGCATGAAGACGCTTGCGCTAAGGGTGCGATACCAGAACGACAGCGCGCTGGCGCTGGCCAGATTCCTGGAAGGACATGGCGCGGTCGAGCGAGTGAACTACCCCGGTCTCGAAAGCCACCCCGGTCATGCACGGGCGCGTGAGTTGTTCGACGGATTTAGCGGTATGCTGAGCTTCGAGCCTGCGGGTGGCTACGAGGCAGCGCAGCGGTTCATGCAGAAAGTAACAGTACCGATCGTGGCCCCCAGCCTGGGGGGCGTGGAAACGCTCGTCACCCTGCCGGCGACTACCTCGCACGCCGGGCTGTCCGCTGACGATCGCCGCAGGCTCGGGATCTCTGACAGCCTCATCAGGGTTTCTGTGGGCATCGAGAACACTGCGGACCTGATCGCGGACTTCGACCGGGCGCTGCAGGCCTAACCGCACGCCTTACCTGGGCATGCCGGGGTGGCCGACATTTCCAGCAGCTACGAGAGCGGCCGGTTCCTAGGCATCGAGGTCGGGAATGAGCTTGCTTCTTAGTTTTTGGATTACGTCCTTGAGCTGCAACTTGCGCTTTTTCAGACGCCTTAGCTGCAACTGGTCGACGTACACTTCTTTAGACAACCTGGCGATGACGTCGTCGAGGTCCCGGTGCTCGATCTGCAGCTCCTTGATCCTTGCCTGCAGTGCTTGGGTATCTTCGTTAAGCATGGCTGTGACGTTTGACCGTACCATAATCACCTGGGTGGGCGCCAGCCTGACCCGGGCAGGGGCGAGCCGGTCCGAAAACAGGCGGATTTCCACGGAATTCGACCCCCTGACGTACCCATGTACAACCATCTTGCTAGGCTGAGGCACTGCTCGCATCTATGTCACAAGAATTACGGATGAAGTTCTTTTGCGGCACGCGGGCGTGGGAATGTGGACGGCCGCCGGCATACCGCAAACTGTCTTCAGGTTGGCCGCGCTCGAGCTGCGAGAAACGGCCGGTGGGCGGGTCGTCGTGATACAGTAAAGGTCGCCTGCACTGCCGGGATTACCTCCCCGGGGGCCGGCAATTCACGCCCGGCCTTATTTCCTGTCGGGTCCGCCGCCGGCGCACCTGTAGGATCGCCAGGCAATACAGATCGGAAACGGCCCGCGGCACATCCTGCCGCTGCCGGTTTGCCAAGGTATTTTGGTGAGTGCGCCGTTCAAAGGGCTAAAGGGCTAAGGACGCGCTGGTGTCGCATGCGCTGCGGCAGTACGAGGGCTAGCCTGTATCGTGACAAGTACCCCCCCGGGCACTACGGCGCGTGAGCGTCTGGTGTAAAGTTGGGGCGTGATTCGCGCTACACACAACATCCAAATCGCGGAAAACGAGATTCGCTGGCGATTCGTGCGTGCCTCCGGGCCGGGTGGGCAGAACATCAACAAGGTGGCGACGGCGGTGCAGCTACGCTTTAACGTTGCCCGATCCGTAACCTTGCCGCCTGAAGTGCGCGAGCGTCTGATACGTCTGGCCGGCCGGCGTATTACCCGGGGAGGCGTGCTGGTTATCGACGCGCGGCGCTATCGCACACAGGACCGCAACCGCCAGGATGCCGTCGATCGGCTGATAACGTTGATCCGTAAGGCAGCGGTAAAGCCAAAGCCGCGGCGCAAGACCAAGCCTACGCTTGCGGCGAAGCGGCGGCGGCTCGAGTCCAAGCGCCGCCGCAGCCAGACCAAGCGTATGCGCCGGGCCATGACAGGGAACGAGGCCTGAGTTGCCCGAACCCTTCGTCGGGCGGTCCAATTGCTTGAATAAAATGGTGAAAATTTGCAGCCAAGATGCTTTTGATTCCGCCGCCAGGGGCTAAAATATATAAATAAAGACAGCCCGCCCATTTTCCGGCCCGAGACTCACCGACAGACTTCCAAGGAGCACACCATGGCGCTCAAGATCTCCGCCCCCCGCAAGCGAGCAGGGGCCAGTCCCGACCAAGCCAAGCTCGACCAGGTTGTTGCCCAGACCTTAAGGGAGCGCGATGCGCGTATGCAGGGTTATCGCGAGCAGGCCCTGAAGCTCTATCCCTGGGTCTGCACCCGCTGCGGTCGCGAGTTTACGCGCGAAAACGCGCACGAGCTTACGGTGCATCACAAAGATCACGACCACGACAACAACCCGCCGGACGGCAGTAACTGGGAGCTTTTGTGCACGTATTGTCATGAGAACGAGCATGCCCGTTACGTCGATGAGGCTGGCGGGGTGGAAACGGGGTCCGGCGACGCACGGAACCAGGATGCCACTTACAAGCCGTTTGCCGATCTCAAGCAGATGCTAAAAACTGCCAAAGATTGATATTGCTCCGGCAATCGGCGTTCACTGATATCCAGACTGGCCAACAGTTAGCAGCACGGAGTTCGTTTGCGGCAGTAGCAAACAGTCTATTGCCTGGTAGAAGCACTACTGACCGCGCGAATGTGTTGCTATGCGAAACCAGCAGCACCGTTTCCTTAGCTTTCGCCGACTCTGCGCAAGAACCGCTGTACCCGCAAGACACAGCTGAGATCATGGCCGGTCGTATCCCACTGTCACAAGACTCGGCGGAGATACCGGAGAGCCTGGAGTACTGCGTGATCGGACCGAAAACTGCGACCGAAATCAACTGGTAAAAGATGGCGTTTCTTCTTAAGCAATAACCTGTACGCCTTTCCAGAAGGCGACGTAGTTCTTGATTTCCTTCGCAGCGTCCTTAGGCTCGGGGTAGTACCATGCTGCGTTGTCATTCCTCTTTCCATCCGCGGCGATGTGATAGTAACTTGCCTGTCCCTTCCAGGGACAGAGCGTGTGCGTATCGCTTTGTTCGACGTATTGCTGTTTCACCGATTCGGGTGGAAAGTAGTGATTACCCTCGATCACGATGGTGTCATCGCTTTGTGCCAACGTTACATTGTTCCAAATGGCTTTCATGTTTCTCACCTTAAGTAAAAACTACTTATCCGGGTAAAGCGAGCATCGCACAGCCTACCCTGTGTATGTTGATGATTCGCGCTCCGGTTATCAGCTGGCGGTTGCTGGTTGCGGTTGGCCTGCGCTCGTCGCACTGTCGAGCGCCGGGTAGTCGGTATAACCGTGCTCATCGCCGCCGTAGAACGTGGATGGATCTGGTTCGTTGAGAGCGGCACCGATTGCCAATCGCCGCGGCAGATCGGGGTTGGCGAGGAAGAGCGCACCAAAGGACACAAGGTCGGCCTGGCCATGGGCGATCGCTTCTTGAGCCGCAGTCGCGTCATAGCCGCCGTTGACTACAAGCGGACCCTGAAATGCCCGGCGCAAGCTTGGAGTGATTCGTTGCTCCTCCGGCATCTCTGGCGACAGCGGTTCGACGACATGCAGGTAGGCAAGGCCATACTCGTTCAGCCGTTTGGCGGCGTGGGTGAACGTGGCGACCGGATCCGAGTCGCTCATGTCGTTGAAAGGGTTGGTCGGGGAGATGCGCACGCCGACACGATCGGGACGCCATACGGTGCTGACCGCCTCGGTTACCTCGAGCAAGAGGCGCGCTCGGTTCTCGACGCCACCGCCATATCGGTCTGTGCGGTGGTTGCTGCCATCGCGCAGGAACTGGTCGATCAAGTAACCGTTTGCGGCGTGGATCTCGACGCCGTCAAATCCAGCCGCGAGTGCGCGCCGGGCGCCCTCGGCGAACTGCTGGACGATGCCGGCGATCTCGCTGGTCTCCAACGTCCTTGGGGTCACGAATGGCTGTAGGCCCCGGGGCGTGAACGCCTCGCCCGCCGGTCGGATCGCCGAAGGCGCCACGGGGAGAACGTCATCGGGTTGCAGCGACGGATGCGAGATGCGCCCCACATGCCATAACTGTAAGAAGACCCGTCCGCCGCTTGCGCGCGCCGCCTCGGTAACCAGGCGCCATCCCTCGACCTGCTGCTCGTTGTGAATCCCGGGCGTACCCGGGTAACCCACGCCCTGGCGCGACACTTGCGAGGCCTCGGTCACGATTAGCCCTGCTGAGGCGCGCTGGGCATAGTATTGCGCGTTAAGCACGGTGGGCGCGCCTCCCTCACCCGCCCGGTTCCGTGTCATTGGCGCCATGACGATGCGGTTTGCGAGCTCGTATGGCCCTATCCGCACAGGGGTAAACAGGTTCTGATCGAGTCGTATGCTGTGCATTCTCGCCTCCTCACTCTTGGTCGGCTGCTTGTTGGACAATCTGATCGAGCGTAGTCGGTGGTAGGGCACCGGCTTGTGAGAACACCACCGCTTGATCCTTGAAAACGGCGAGTGTCGGGATCGCACGAATGCCAAACTTCACCGCCAGTTGCTGCTGTTCGTCCACGTTCACCTTCGCAAAAACAAATTCCGGATGCTTTTTCGCAGCGGCTTCATAGACCGGCGCGAAGGTGCGACACGGTCCGCACCACGGTGCCCAGAAATCGATGAAAACGACGGAATTTCCGGCTATTGTCGGCTTAAAGTCGGGCTCGCTCAGTTCGACCACGGCGTTTGGTGAGAGCGTGTCGTTTAGTTGTTGCGAGCTGGCGGATTGTTGTGTCATCAGTTTTTTCTCCTTTCGTGAAATAACTAGTCCTCTTAACAGAGAATTCTTTGTAGCTGCAGCGGGACGAAAAATCCGCACACAGCCAAACTCTTTTTGAGCGCATTGTTCAGACCCGGTACTTGCCATAACGGTCTGCACGCAGGTTAAGCCGCATCCACGGCGGTCATAATGCCCGCAGCCAACCCTTCAGTCGTCGGACCTGTCGCGCCACCACAGTGGGACTGTTCAATGCATTGGCAAGCAAGCTGATACCCTGCAGTATTGCCATGAGCTCATGTCCCAGGTCGGTTGCGTCGCGCTTGCCCATGCGCCGAAACTGCTGGGTCACCCACTTTAGCTGGGTTTCTAGGATACCGCCGGCCTTCGCCGACAACGACGAGCGCTCCTTGTTAAGCTCCTGGCACAGGCTACCGACCGCGCAGCCGCTGGTCGCGACGGCCTCTCGTTCGCTGCCTACCATGTCGACGAAACGAATCAGTCGCTGTCTCGGGTCCGGCAACTCATCCCAGGTGCGGAATGTTGCGCAGATATCCTGAACCCGTTCGTCTATGACCGTCGCCGCAATCTCTTCCTTGGTCTTGAAGTAGTAATACACGTTGCCCAGCGGCACGCCGGCAGCCTCGGCAATGTCTGCCAGTGTGGTCTGGTTGTAACCTTGCTCGTGAATGAGCTCCTTAGCGGATTCCACCAGTCGCTCGCGCTTGCCACTTGTTTTCGCCATCGCTTTAGTCAGTCAACTGACTAAGTTTATTCGATTGAAAGACAGTTGTCAAGGGACGAGAGCTTTCGGGTATCGTGGTTGTGTCGCACGGACCGCTAGGGCAGGCTATCAGTGACGCTGCCGCCGCCGCAGCGCGCCTGCTTCGGGTGGACTAGGAACATGGTGAAAAAGCCCACCCGTGGCCTTTCTTAGCTCGCAAAGCATCCATACACCGCCTAGCAGGTTGCCGAAAATAGTTCTTCAGCAGCCTACTGGCTAGTGCGTAACCGCGCCGGCGACGCCGGTTATCCGCAGTGCGGCTGCTGGCGTCTGGCGCTTGCGGTTATCGATGATCATCCCTGGACCTGGATCTTGCTCGATGAGCTTCGGCCAAATACGTTCGGGGTTCTGCTCGAACACCGTCTGAGGGTCGGCCTGCACGACTAACCAGTCGCCGCGCGCAAGCTCCGCCTCGAGTTGTCCCCCTGCCCATCCTGAATGACCGAGAAACATTCGCAGCTCTTGTGACCCTTTTCGTTGCCTGATTGCGCGCTCGAGCGCTTCTTTGCTGGCGCTGTAATAGACATCGGCCATTACGGGGGCTGTTTCCTGTGGCTGGGCGTCGGATCGAACCAGGAAAATCAACCTATCGGCTGCCACGGGCCCACCGAAAAATAAGAAATGCTTTTGCTTGGCAATGCCATCGAGGTCCGGCAACGCCTGGGATAGCGGTATGTCCATGGGTCGGTTGATAATAAGTCCGAGCGTGCCGTCGTCTCCATGCTCCAGTAGTAGGATTACTGTACGACGGAAACGCGGGTCGGGCATGCTGCGTTTGGCCACCAGGAACGTGCCTTTTTTCGGTGACGTGCGCTGCGGTGGGATCCTGTCTTCCTTGGGTATGGATGCGACGGCGACATGTGTCCGTATCGCCGGCACAATAGCCGCTAGCCCGAGAATGACTACGATAATTCGCAATCCATATCGAAGCAATTGTTCACCCCGCCTTCGCGCTAACTATTTTGTCGCGCCTCTCGGCTTTGACTGCTGGTGGCACCGCCGCGCATTTCGCGCGAGCCTACCAGCGAGATTGTAGCCAAGAAGGCCGATTGGCGCTGTAGCGTTTCGCTCTAATATTGGGATGCTGAAAAAAGCCAGGAATGGCTTTCTTCAGCATCCTGTTAGACTTTATTGTGCTGCGACGCCAACCGCTATGGCCGTGCATGCACGATATCGGCCAGTGTGTAAGGACGCCGCGTGCTGCGCAAGCGGGGAGTAGACGGGACACCGCCTGCGATAAAAGGCTCGCCGTTACTGCCGTCCCACAAACTCCGAGCATACGCAAAGACATGACTGGAGCGTTCAGTTCCGAGAACCACGCCGGCACGGATGCCGGCGCCGGGCCTATTTTAGGGAGGGTTCCGCCGCCTTGACAGGCTTCAAGGGCCCACGCCGCGTCTCGCGCAGAAGCGGCAGCGGCTCGAGCTGATGTTCCGGCGCCGAGGGCAAGCACGTTTCTCTCAAACACGCGATTCAGGTGCGCTTGCTCTGCAGTGCGATCCTGTAGTCCGCTAGCCGCCGGCGGGCGGAAGCAGCTGGCGAATCTTTTCCGGCAGTAGGGTCGATCTGCCGGTGCTGTAGTCCACCCAGACGACGCGTGCCCGGCCCTGCGCGAACAGCGTATCCGGCCGTGCCGCATCACGCAACTCGTAGTAGGTCTCAAAGCTGCTACGCCCGGGCGGCCCGCCGTAGATGCGCACCTCGAGGTCGGCCGGGTAGGTGAGCGGCTGCTCGAACGTACATGCCGCATTGGCGATAACCGGCCCGCCGGGTGCGCTCGCCACTTTGATCGTCGTGCCCAGATTCTCCAGCCAGCCCACGCGTGCCTGCTCCATATAGGTGAAGTAAGCGGCATTGTTGATATGGCCGAGGGCGTCCATGTCTCCCCAACGTACCGGGAGCGCGAGGCTGTAGAGTAGGGTGCGTTCTTCGTTCACGACCGAGCTCGGCTATGCGTTTGCGTCAGGTTGCGGTACCGATGGATCATCGGCATTTGCGCGTTTTTGTCAACTGCGTTTGTGGGCCGAGGTGATCGAAAGGTACGACCGGCACTCCGATCGGTGGGCGACCGGTGTCAACGTGGAATTCGAGTGCACAGTCGATATCAATACCGGATGAATATTCCCTACCGGGATGCGACACGCATAACCATCGTCGATCGCGTCTGCGCGGGCCACCCGTCACGGCCGTGGGATGCGTTTCGCAGGCTGCCTCGATCGCTACGACTTGTTCCGAATCCGCCCACGACCGTTACATAGTTACACAATCCTTCTGGTAACCGAGCCCGCGGTGAATGTGCTAGTGTGGTTAGCGCCAGCATGCATCGTCTTGCGTTAGTCATGAGGGCCCTTGAGTTAATCGAAAACCCCAGCCTACTCAGCGGCTTACAGCGGTGGCGGCGTACATAGCGCGCGCGGCGTATGCTCGTGGCTGCGCCTATCGCACCACACGATCGATGTGGCATGGCGTTTGCTGATGTTCCGGGTGCCCTGGTGTAAACCGTGGGCAGAAAATATCGGTTGGGCCGACCCGGTCCGAGTTCGAAGCTAACGGAACAATCACGGAGAACAGCATCATGTCGAAATCCACCCAGGAGGCAACCAGTACCCCTACCCGGAGCAAAGCCTGGATGTTCCTCGTCGCGGCGTTTATCGTTCTCGTCGTAGTCGGCATCCTCACGACTTAGCTCGGAAGATACTGAAACGCGGAAGTGCAGGAAGGCCCTCGGGCCTTCCTCTGCGGCCGCTTCGCCCATGCACCGCATCCGCGGCGTGCAGCCTCAGTTTCCTGTCAGGCATCGCGAAACTACTCTCCCCAGGTTTTTGACTTGCCGCGCGCGCCCGGCACGTGGTCATCTTGCACCGTCCTTGGCAGGACACGCGCGCCCCGGTGTCGCGAGTGCACGGGCAAGACGGCCTTAGCGCTGATATTGCATGAACTCACACCAGAGAGCGCAAAGATCGCAGAGAAAACGAATCCTTAAACACCGCCCA
>FXBF010000762.1_pt1 | contig 11179 bp, 12 predicted proteins | sample 5335321 | NCBI WGS metagenome assembly FXBF01 (sample SAMEA103928391, study PRJEB20085) | sediment metagenome | isolation source: sediment | reverse complement strand
TTATACTTCATACCCTGGAACGCCTATGCAGCTATCCACGCGTGCGTGGCGTGCTGGTCGGGATTTCCCCGCAGGACCGTCATTGGCCGTCTCTGGCTGATGAATGGCCGCACCCGCCGAAGTTATTGGGAAGCTATCAGGGGGGTGAAACGCGCGTCGAGACGGTGCTTAACGGTTTGCGGGCGTTGGCTGCCCATGCCGAGGCGGAGGATTGGGTGCTGGTTCACGATGCGGTGCGTCCGTGCGTGCGGCATGGCGACCTCGACAAGCTGATCGAGGCGGTCAGCGATTATCCTGACGGCGGTTTACTCGCACTCCCCATTTCCGATACGCTCAAACATGCCGACGACGGAGGTCGGGTGCTCGAAACGGTGACGCGCACAGGCATGTGGCGCGCGATGACACCGCAAATGTTTAAGTTGGATACACTGAGATCAGCGTTGGAACAGGCGCTAAAGGATAAGGTGGAAATCACCGACGAAGCCATGGCCATCGAGCGCATGGGCGGACGACCGCGTGTCGTAGCGGGCCACCCCGACAATATCAAGATCACATTGCTGGCTGATCTGGCTTTGGCCGAATTATATTTGAAACAACAACAGGAAGAATCGGGATGATTCGGGTCGGGCACGGTTTCGATGTGCACCCACTGGTTGCCGGCCGGGACTTGGTACTCGGCGGGGTGAAAATTCCGCACACCAGAGGTTTGCAGGGCCACTCGGATGCCGATGCCCTGATTCACGCCGTTTGCGATGCCTGTTTGGGTGCGGCCGGCCTCGGCGACATCGGCCGGCATTTTCCCGATTCCGATACGCAATACAAGAACATCGACAGCCGCAAATTATTACGCAGGGTTAAGGAAGACCTGGAAGAGCAAGGCTGGCGTGTCGTGAATGTCGACGGCACCCTCATCGCCCAGGCCCCGCGGCTCGCGTCGTATTTACCGCAAATGGTCGCGAACATTGGGTCCGACCTCGGGATACCGGCGGAGGCCGTTAACATCAAGGCCAGCACCACCGAGAAACTCGGCTTTACCGGGCGGGAAGAGGGGATAGCGGCGCAGGCGGTGGTGTTGATAGAAAAAAGTGAGAAGTAAGGAGTGAGGAGGGAGGGAACATCCCGTCAAACTTTCGCCTCACCCCTCACTTCTTACGCAGCAATACATACACTGCTCCGGTGCCGCCGTCATTCGGGCGGGCGGAGCAGAAGGCGAGCACCTCGTTCTTTTGCCGCAGCCAGACATTTACCTTGCCTTTCAGCACCGGTAATTTTCCCTCCGAGCTTTTGCCTTTTCCGTGAATGATGCGCACACAACGGATGCCTCGGGCGCATGAGTGGTTAAGGAATTCCACAATGCGCTCGCGCGCCTGCGGGACGGTGTTGCCATGGAGGTCGAGCTCCGCTTCGATGGCATACTGACCCCGGCGCAGTTTGCGCATGACGCTGTGCTGCAACCCCGGGCGCACGAACAATAATTCGTCACCCGTCTCGATATCCGCCGGTTCATATTCGTCCGACAGCAGGCTGTCCATGACTTCCTGGGCGTCACGCAGGGATTGTTCTGGAATCGGTTTGCGGCGAGGGCGGTAAGGAGCGATGCGGTCCTGTTTTACGCGACGGACGTTACTGACGACTTCGCGAAACGTCGCCGTATCTTTCTGGTTCTTCTGTTTCTTGTTGGGCATGACTGTATTTGGCGGGTGAGGCATGAGGAGATTTGATGAAAGAATTATTTCTCTTCATCCCCCCCACGCCTAACGCCTCACTCTTTCAGGCTCATCAGATACTGCTCCGCATCCAGTGCCGCCATGCATCCGGTGCCGGCGGAGGTGACGGCTTGGCGATAGACGTGATCCTGAACGTCGCCGGCGGCGAATACGCCGGGAATGCTGGTAGCCGTCGCACTCCCTTCTGAGCCGCACTTGGTAACGATATAGCCGTTTTTCATTTCCAGCTGACCCTTGAAGATGTCGGTATTGGGCTTGTGACCGATGGCGATGAACACGCCCTTTATCGCCACCTCCTTAGTTTTGCCGCCCTTATCCTTGATGCGCATGCCGGTGACGCCCGAGTCATCGCCCAGGACTTCATCCAACTGATAGTTCCATTCGATCGAGATATTGCCGTTCTTGGTTTTTTCCATCAACTGATCGATCAGAATGGCCTCGGCGCGCAACTTGTCGCGCCGGTGCACAACCGTGACGCGCGAAGCAATGTTCGACAGATACAGCGCCTCTTCCACCGCGGTATTGCCTCCGCCGATCACGGCGACGTCCTGACCCTTGAAAAAGAATCCATCGCAGGTGGCGCAACCGGAAACGCCTTTGCCCTTGTATGCCTCTTCCGAGGGCAGCCCCAAGTATTTGGCCGAGGCGCCTGTGGCGACAATCAGCGCGTCGCAGGTATATGTTCCGCTGTCGCCGACCAGGCGGAACGGTCGCGCTTGCAGTTCCGCCTTGTTAATATGGTCGAAAATAATCTCGGTATTAAAACGTTCGGCATGCCGGCGCATACGGTCCATGAGGTCGGGTCCCTGCAGGCCCTCGACGTCTCCCGGCCAGTTATCCACGTCGGTGGTGGTCATGAGTTGACCGCCTTGTTCCAGGCCGGTGATCAGCGCTGGTTGAAGGTTGGCGCGCGCGGCGTACACCGCGGCCGCGTAGCCTGCTGGCCCGGAACCGAGTATCAACACTCGGCAATGTTTTGCATTTGCCATGGTGCGGTTGCTCCGTATCAGGTCAGGAAATCAGTATGATATGCAAAATGCACTGTTGTTATTGGAGACGCGTTATGTCATGAGTTATGCCGCGCGTAATGGTACGCTATTGACCCGGACAGCGTAAGGGAGAACGCATGCGCATCGGTATTCCTAAAGAGATCAAACCCAGGGAAGTTCGCGTGGTCCTGAACCCGCCCGCCGTCGGCGAACTCATCAAGTATGGGCACGAAGTGTTTGTCCAATCCGAGGCCGGGGGCGGCAGCGGTTATCCGGATCTGGATTACCGCCAGGTCGGCGCGCACATCGTGCCGGATGCCGCGACCCTCTATGCCCGCGCGCAGATGGTGCTCAAGGTTAAAGAACCGATCGCCGCGGAATACGGCTTGCTTCAGGAAGACCATATCCTGTTCTCTTATCTGCATTTGGCAGCCAATCCGGAGTTGGCGCAGGTGCTGCAGGACAAGAAGCTGACCGCCGTGGCGTTTGAGACGGTGGAGGTGGAGGGAAGGTTGCCGTTGCTGGCGCCCATGAGCGATATCGCCGGGCGCCTGTCGGTGCATATCGGCACCACGCTGCTCCACGCCCACCAGGGCGGGCGGGGTGTCTTGCTCGGGGGGTTGCCCTCCAGTGAACGCGGGCATGTCGTTATCCTGGGGGCGGGGGTGGCCGGGGGCAACGCCGCCTCCGTGGCCGCCGCGCTCGGCGCGCATGTGACGGTGTTTGCCAAACATCGGGAGAGCCTGGCGCGCATACATGCCTTGGGACCGAACGTCACCGCGCTGCCGTCATACCCGGCGCTGATCGCGCAGGCGGTTTATGACGCCGATCTGCTGATCGGCGCGGTGCTGATTCCCGGCGCGCGCGCACCGAAACTGGTGAGTGCCGAACTGGTCGGCCAGATGAAACCCGGCAGCGTGATCGTGGATATCTCCGTGGATCAAGGGGGATGCATTGAGACCACGCGCCCGACCGATTACGACCGGCCGACCTATGTCCATGAAGGCGTGATCCATTTCGGTGTGACCAACATGCCCGGCGCGGTGCCGCGCACCGCCACCCAGGCGTTGTCCGCGGACCTGGTGCCGTATGTCTTGCGCCTGGCGGCGGAGCAGGGACTGTCCGACCCGGTGATCAAGACGGGGATTAATGTCGCCAACGGGAGAATCGTCCACCCGGCCGTGGCGCAAGCGCTGTCATGATTTTTAATCCTTGGTTTGGGGCGTTCTTGTCCCCGGAGGGTAAAAAGGCGAAAATCAATGCATTTCAGACGCCTCAAGGAAGGTTGTGACCCAAGCCACCTGGAAGAAAACCACGACACCGTTGACGCCGCGAATTGTCCACTTGCTGCGCGAAGTGGCGCTGTATGTCCTCGGCGCCATCGCCCTCTATCTCCTGATATCCCTGTGGACCTATAACGCCTCTGACCCAGCTTGGTCCCACCGCGGCCCCAGCCTTGAGGTGGCAAATGCCGGCGGCCGTGTAGGGGCGTGGCTTGCGGATGTCCTGTTTAATCTTTTTGGTTACGTCGCTTATCTCTTTCCACTGATGATCGGTTTTGCCGGTTGGCGTGTTTACCTGCACCGCCATGACCTGGAGCCGCCGAGCTGGCGACAGCGTCTGGTGATCAGCACCAGTTTCGTGCTGGTCTTGCTTGGGGCTTGCGGACTTGCCAGCCTGCATTTTGCGCAGACGCAGACCGGGATGCCCTTTGCCAGCGGCGGCTGGTTGGGTAACGTCGTCGGTACCGGTCTGGCGGCGGCGTTCAGTTTTGTCGGCGCCACCCTGTTTTTGCTGGTTCTGCTTCTTTCCGGCGTGACTCTGTTTACCGGGTTGTCGTGGCTACGCTTGATGGATACGGTCGGGCGCCTGAGTTTTGGGTTGGCCGAATGGACCCGAAATTTTATGTCCGGCCTGATTGACCGGATAATCGGACTGCGTGCGCGCAAGCAGCGCCGCGAAACCGTGGCCGTTGAAAAAAGCGTGCTGGAAAAACATCCCGCACCGCGCATTGAGCCCGTGATTCAACGGGTGCCGACCGGCAAGCGCATCGAACGGGAAAAACAGGTGCCGCTGTTTGAATCGCTGGGCAGATCTGAGCTTCCTCCCCTGTCGTTGCTCGATCCCATTGAGAGACACAAGCCGCCGCAATTCTCCAAGCAGTCGCTGGAGAGCATGTCGCGCCTGCTGGAGAAGAAGCTCCTCGATTTCAACATCGAGGCCCAGGTAGTCGCCGTGCATCCGGGGCCCGTGATCACCCTGTTCGAGATCGAACCGGCACCGGGGATCAAGGCGGCCCAGATCACCAATCTCGCGCGTGATCTGGCGCGTTCGTTGTCGGTGATTAGCCTCCGGGTGGTGGAGAATATGCCGGGGAAAACCTCCGTGGGGCTGGAGATCCCCAATGAGTACCGCGAGACCGTGCGGCTGTCCGAGGTATTGGCCTCGCAGGCCTACGAAGAGACTCTGTCGCCGCTGACGCTGGCATTAGGCAAGAACATCAACGGCCATCCGGTGGTGATGGATCTGACCAAGATGCCGCATCTCCTCATCGCCGGCACCACCGGTTCGGGCAAATCGGTGTGCCTCAATTCGCTTATCCTGAGCTTGGTGTATAAATCCACGCCGGAGCAGGTGCGCCTGATCATGATTGACCCCAAGATGCTCGAACTCGCGGTGTACGAAGGGATTCCCCATCTGATGGCGCCGGTGGTAACGGACATGAAACAGGCGGCCAATGCGTTTAAATGGTGTATCGCCGAAATGGAGCGGCGTTACCGCTTGATGGCAGCCCTCGGTGTGCGCAACATCGCCGGCTACAACCGTAAAGTGAAAGAAGCGATTGATACAGGCAGGCCGATCCCCGATCCCATCGCCATAGCTGACGGGTTGGATGCCTCCGAAAGGGGAGGAGGCGCGACCCTCACCCCCTTGCCTTTCGTCGTGATCTTTGTGGATGAGCTCGCCGATTTAATGATGGTGGTCGGCAAGAAAGTCGAGGAGTTGATCGCGCGCCTGGCCCAGAAGGCGCGTGCCGCCGGACTCCATCTGGTGTTGGCTACCCAGCGTCCTTCCGTCGATGTGATTACCGGTTTGATCAAGGCCAACATCCCCTCGCGGATCGCGTTCCAGATGTCCTCACGCGTGGATTCACGCACAGTCATCGACCAGATGGGCGCGGAACAACTGTTGGGGCAAGGGGACATGTTGTTTCTGCAACCCGGTTACGGTGTGCCAATGCGTATTCACGGCACCTTTGTCTCGGACCAGGAGGTGCACAAGGTCGCGGGCCTGTTGAAGAAGAACGGCTCTCCCGTCTATGACGAAGAAATCCTTCATGGGGACGCCGGCATTGATGATCTAGGTATGCTGCAGGAAAGCGGCAACGGCGGCGAAGCCGATCCGCTGTATGACGAGGCATTAAGACTTGTCACCGAGTCGCGGCGCGCCTCAATTTCAGGCGTACAGCGCCGGCTACGCATCGGTTATAACCGCGCGGCGCGTCTGATCGAGGAAATGGAGCGGGCCGGCATCGTAGGCCCCTTGCAGTCCAACGGCAGCCGCGAAGTCCTCGCGCCGCCTCCCGTGAGAGTTGATTAAAAGAACTTGTCGCCGATATTGTGAAAAAAGCGTTTTATTTTCTGGCGGTGCTAATGTTGATTGCCAATACTCAGGTATGGGTGACGGCTGCACCCAAGCCGGGCAAAGACAGCCTGCACCGGTTTTTTAGCGAGGTGAACAGCTACAGCGCGTACTTCAACCAGGTTGTGCTGGATGAGGCGCTGAATGTCATTCAGGAATCCTCCGGCAGGCTATGGATCACGCGCCCCAATAAGTTCCGCTGGGATTACGACAAGCCGTTCAGACAGCTGATTGTCGGTAACGGGAAAAAAATCTGGATTTACGACGAAGAATTGCAGCAGGTGACGGTACGCGCCATGACCGGGGGCCTGGGTGATACCCCGGCGGTGCTGTTGGCGGGAAAGGGTAGGCTGGATGACAATTTCGTTGTTAAAAAACTCGGGACCCAGGGAAAACTTGAGTGGACACAATTGTTGCCCAAGCGTCAGGACGGCGGGTTTGAGGATATCCGTATCGGCTTCGAGAATGGAAGATTGCGGGTTCTGGAAATGATTGACGGTTTCGGACAGACCACGCGCGTCACCCTGCGTGCCGGCAGGGAAAATGTCAGAATCGATACCGCGAAATATGCATTTAAACCGCCTCAAGGTGTGGACGTCGTCGGCGAATAGCCGGCATGGACGGATACGATGCCGCGTGGACATGAGGTACACTGAGTCAATGCAGGACGCCGCTACGCCAACCCTTCTGCCTGAACTTGATGTCAGCGCCTGGCAGCCGCTTGCGGACCGCCTGCGGCCGCGGCGCGTGGAGGATTTCTTCGGCCAGTCGCACCTGCTTGCCTCCGGCAGGCCGCTGCGTCAGGCCCTTGAATCGGGGATGCTTCATTCCATGATTTTCTGGGGCCCCCCGGCACCGGCAAGACCACGCTCGCGCGATTGATGGCGTCCGCGACCGCCGCGCGTTTCATTGCGATCTCCGCCGTCTATGCGGGCGTCAAGGAAATCCGCGCAGCGGTGGCAGAAGCCAAACAAATGCGTGCGGAAGGACGCCCGACCGTGTTGTTTGTGGATGAGGCGCACCGATTCAACAAGGCGCAGCAGGACGGATTTTTACCTTATGTGGAAGACGGCACGCTGACATTTATGGGCGCCACCACCGAGAACCCCTCGTTTGAGTTGAACAACGCGCTGCTTTCCCGCGCGCGCGTCTATGTGCTGAAGGCCCTGGAGGCGGATGAAATCCGCCAGGTCCTGCGCCGCGCCTTGGCCGATAAGGAGGTCGGGCTTGGGGCGCGCAACCTTGACCTGTCCGCGGAGGCGTTTGATTTGTTGGCCACGGTCGCCGACGGTGATGCCCGCCGCGCCCTCAATTTGCTTGAAATTGCCTCAGACTTGGCCGAGAAAGAGGGAGATCGCGAGGTAATCAGCGCCGCTTTAGTACAGAAAGTGATTACCGGCGACGTGCGCCGCTTTGACAAGGGGGGCGAGGCGTTTTATGACCAGATTTCCGCATTGCATAAGTCGATACGGGGCTCTGATCCGGATGCCGCACTGTATTGGATGGCGCGTATGCTGGATGGCGGGTGTGATCCCTTGTATATCGCGCGCCGGGTGGTGCGTATGGCGTCCGAGGACATCGGCAACGCCGATCCGCGTAGTCTGCAACTTGCTCTGAATGCCTGGGATGTGTATGAACGCCTGGGAAGTCCGGAAGGGGAATTGGCAATCGCGCAGGCCGTCGTGTATCTCGCCTGCGTCCCGAAGAGCAATGCAGTCTACCAGGCATTCAATGCCGCCATGGATGATGCACGCCACTTCGGATCCCTGGAGGTACCGCTGCACCTGCGTAATGCCCCGACGCGGTTGATGAAAGGACTTGGTTACAGCAAAGGTTATCGTTACGCCCATAACGAACCGGAGGGGTATGCCGCGGGTGAGAATTACTTCCCGGAAAAAATGGGCCGGAAAGAATATTATCATCCCGTGCCACGGGGGCTGGAGCAGAAGATTGCCGAGACGTTAATGCGTTTGCGGGGGCTGGACAAGGCGCGTCTTACGCCAAAGCAATCCGGGCGGGAGAAACGGTGATCAACCTTTCATTTTATCAGCTAATGTGGCGCAACCTGCTGCTTCCGTGGACCATCGTTTTGGCGCTTGTCGCGACGCCCGCGCTTGCTTGCGGTCTCCACAAGGGCGTTGAGGCTTACAACAAGGGTAATTATACCGCTGCGTTAAAGATTCTCCGGCCCTTAGCAGAAGGAAAGAATTCCGAGGCACAATATTACCTCGGTCTGATGTATCAGAAAGGTCAGGGTGTCAACAAAGATCTGGGGCAAGCCGAGAAGTGGTACCGCCTGGCGGCGGAGGGAGGGCATGCCAAGGCCCAGTACAAGATCGCGTTCGGTTACGCCTTCGCGGTAGGGGGGTTGAATCAGAACGACGCCAAAGCCAGGAAGTGGCTACAGAAGTCCGCTGAGAACGGTTACAAGAAAGCCCAGAAAATTCTGGCGCGGGCCTACCAGCGCGGCAAGTTAGGTCTGACGACTGACCCTGAACGGGCGAACTATTGGTTTGCACAGGCGGAAAAAAAGAAAGAATGACAACGTTTTTTGATCTTCACGCGTTTACGAACAGGCTCCTGATAATCCCTAATCCGTTACGCAGAATCACTTGGTGGTCAGCGCCATGAATCAAGTGCTGGCCATTGCAGTGGGCGGCGCTGTCGGCGGCGTGCTGCGTTTCTGGATGTCAACCTGGGTGCATACATTCGCGGGGCGCTCATTTCCTTACGGAACGCTCGCCGTAAACGTGCTCGGTTGTCTGGTTATTGGTTTTCTGTTTGTCCTTTTCCTGGAACGGTTCAGTAGCGATACGGTCCTGCGCGCCGGGTTATTAATCGGTTTGCTGGGTGGCTTTACCACCTTTTCCACATTCTCTATCGAGACGTTCAATTTGATTGAGCAAGGGGCCTATATGAAGGCGAGCATTAATATGACCGCGAGTCTCATCTTATCTGTAGGCGCGACCTGGATCGGAATACTGATTGGGAGACAATTATGAAACACAGTGATGTCACCCTCGTGCGGATTTATCTCACGGAGGCCGAAGAACTCTTAAAGACGTTGCTCGCCAAGCTCCATGATGAGGAGAAAGTTCGGGGCGTGACGGTCTTCCGAGGGATCACAGGTTTTGGCCGCTCCGGCGTGGTGCATTCTTCCACACTGTTAGATCTGTCACTGGACATGCCGGTTGTGATTGAATTCTTCGATGAGCCAAAAAAAGTAAGGCGCATTCTTTCTCATCTCAAGGAGATTCTTCCGTCAGGCCATGTTATCTCTTGGCCGGCGCGGGTTAACGAGGGCTGAAAAACCTCATAATCCGCAGATTTTGCAGATTAACATGGATTAAAAACTCGATTGCCCCGGCAATATCTGTGAAAATCGGTGCCATCTGCGGATAAAGTAACCATTGAAAAAGAATAATCATGCTGGATCCTCGTTTGTTACGCACCCAACTTGACGACGCAGCTAGGCAACTCGCGCGCCGGGGATTTACCCTGGACACAAAGGCTATTTCTGAATTGGAGCAGCATCGCAAAGATGTCCAGGTGCGTGTACAGGAACTCCAAAGCCAGCGCAATGCCGGAGCTAGGGAGATCGGCAAGGTCAAGGGGGCCGGGAAAGATGTAAAGCCATTGCTGGCGGCTGCCACTGAGCTGGGGGAAGAACTTAAACAAGCAGAAGGGCAACTCGAAAAGATACAGCAAGAGCTCGACGATATTTTTCTGGGGGTGCCCAACCTGCCGCATGCAAGCGTTCCCGAAGGTAGCAGTGAAAACGACAATGTCGAGGTTCGGCGCTGGGGCGAGCCGCGTGAATTTGATTTTGCGCCGAAGGACCATGTCGATCTCGGCGCTGCGCTGGGCATGCTTGATTTCGATACCGCCGCCAAGATCGCCGGCTCGCGTTTCGTACTTATGAATGGTGCGATCGCCCGTTTACACCGCGCATTAATCCAGATGATGCTCGACCTGCACACGCGAGAGTATGGTTATACCGAAACCTATGTCCCGTATCTGGTCAATGCCGCCAGCATGCAAGGTACGGGACAACTTCCCAAGTTCGAGCAGGATCTGTTTGCGGTAACGGGAGAGCAGGGCTTTTACTTGATCCCCACTGCCGAGGTGCCACTCACGAATATCGTGCGTGACGTCATCATCGAGGCGAATTACCTGCCGAGGAAATATGTCTGCCATACGCCGTGCTTTCGCAGCGAGGCCGGGTCTTACGGCAAGGACACGCGCGGCATGATTCGCCAGCATCAGTTTGAAAAGGTAGAGCTAGTGCAGGTTGTCCGGCCGCAGGATTCCTATGCCGCCCTGGAGGAGTTGACAAAACATGCCGAAACGGTGCTTCAGAAACTTGAGTTACCCTACCGCGTTGTGACGCTATGTACGGGCGACATGGGTTTTGCCGCCGCCAAAACTTATGATATCGAGGTATGGTTGCCGGGCCAGAAAAAATATCGTGAGATTTCTTCCTGCAGCAATTTTGAAGATTTCCAGGCCCGACGCATACAGGCGCGCTGGCGCAATCCTGAGATCGGCAAGCCGGAACTCGTGCACACGCTTAACGGCTCGGGCCTGGCGGTCGGACGTACACTCGTCGCGGTTATGGAGAACTATCAGGACAAGGAGGGAAATATTGAGGTTCCAGAAATACTGCGACCCTACATGGATGGAATGAAAGTCATCAAGCCATGATAACCAGATGCCGCAAGGACAGGATGCCTGGTGTTTGAGGGATAGAGCATCCACAGGGTATCAGGTATCCTCCGCATAACGGAGAGGTGGCCGAGTGGTTGAAGGCGACGGTCTTGA
>FXBF010000761.1_pt1 | contig 11182 bp, 11 predicted proteins | sample 5335321 | NCBI WGS metagenome assembly FXBF01 (sample SAMEA103928391, study PRJEB20085) | sediment metagenome | isolation source: sediment | reverse complement strand
CTTGTGCATCGCCCAGGCGTGCCGACACGCCGAAATTCTCCGGCACGCCGCCGATCAGGAAACCGGGACCTAATCCCGCGTAATCCAGAATCCAGGCAAGCATGCAGGCGGTCGTGCTCTTCCCATGCGTGCCGGCGACTGCCGCCACCCGGCGCCCCGGCAAGACATGGTCCGCCAACCATTGGGCGCCGGATGTGTAAGGGATGTTCCGGTCGAGGACCGCTTCCACAAGTGGATTGCCCCGCGACAGGGCATTACCGATGATGACCAGGTCCGGTATGGGATCCAGGTGCGCGGCGTCGTAACCCTCCATCAGGGTGATGTTCTGAGCGGCAAGCTGCGTGCTCATGGGCGGATAGACTTTTGCGTCCGATCCCGTGACCGTATGCCCAAGATCGCGCGCGAGCAGCGCCACGCCCCCCATAAATGCACCGCCGATACCGAGAATGTGAAGATGCATTTTAGTTATCAAGCAAAACAGGGCTGGTGATCAAGGCGCCGCTTATACCCACTGACAGGATGAAGAACAACATTCCCAATGCAATCCCGCCGGGAAATGGAATAGATAAGGCGTGTCGCAGGATATGTCCAAAGACCACGATGTACCATAAAAGAAACGGCACCGCTACCAGCATAGATGGAAATTCTGCCGCTGCGCTTGCATCGCCGACGGAAAACAAATGTCCAGAAAGGCTAACGGCGCTCCAGGCCAACAACGACAACAGCGCACCACAACCGGCAAGGGCGGACAGGGTTTGTCTGGTCCGGTTTGCCGCATTTCGCAACACCAGCGCGGTGTGTGTCAGCGCCACCAATAGAAGCGTGTCGATCACCGACGCCTGCACCGATACCCATAATGACAGGGTGTCCAACAATGTCCACACATCGGTCAGCACATACGCCAACACCGCCAGCGCCATCAGGCCAAAGGAGGGGGGTAAATCCTGGGGGTCGGCGCGCAGCAGTGAGATATTAAAATACGTATGTAGAAGCATTGTGCGCGGCGGTTAATCGTCGGCCAACACGCGTGTAATGCGCCATTCGCCGTCTTGATCTTTTCCCATGTCCACTTGAAACCGTACCTGGCGCCGCGCGTGATCCTGTCTTCCCACAGTCTCAGCCTGAGTAACCATCACGGTCACAATCCGCTTGCGCGGCTCCTTCCGCTGTATCTCGCCATAGGAAAACTTCAACTTCACCCCCTGCAAGTAGCTAGCACGCAGGTAGTCTATCCCAACTCTGGTATCCAGTCCGCTCAGCAGTTCCACCGGTGATTGCTTGGTGGGAGTATTGGCGATATCCCGTAACTTTTCGGTATCACTCGGTTCCAGGACAAGCATCTTGATGAAATCCTGGGCGCGAGGCACCGGCGTGTCCCAGAGCAAGAAACCAACCACCGCCGCCGTTGCCAACAACAGTGCGGCCAGCGCCTTGGCTGTCCCCGGCGCAACGCCCTTGACAATGGGGGTATGTTTTAACCGCCTGACCATTATTTAAGCTTAAACCAAAAAACACGATATGCCCGTCGTAAACAAGCCGGGGCATGGGTGCAGGGGATGACTGTCACCTTTTACCGGGTGGGCGGTCTGTTAGGCGAAACGACTTGAAACGAATAAACTCGCCCTATGAACGCGGAATACATTCAAGACGAAACCGCGCTGAGGCGTCTCTGCCAACAGATGCGCGGCGCCCCTTGGATCGCCCTGGACACCGAGTTCCTGCGTTCCAGAACGTACTATGCTCACTTGTGCCTGATCCAGGTGGCGACACCGGATATCGTCGCCTGCGTCGATCCACTCGTTCACGATCTTGATATTGATCCGCTGCTCAACCTGATTCACTCGCCTAAGGTATTGAAGGTGTTTCACTCAGCGCGTCAGGACCTCGAGGTCTTCCACGATCTTCGACAGGTTGTGCCCCAGCCGCTGTTCGACACCCAGATCGCCGCGACGCTCGCCGGTTACGACGACCAGATCGGCTATGCCGCGTTGGTGGAGTCCATTACAGGCGTGAAGCTCGCGAAGCAACACACACGCACCGACTGGAAGGCGCGCCCGCTGACGCCGGAACAGATCCGTTACGCCGAGGACGATGTGCGCCATCTGCGCGAGGTGTATCTCCACCTAGCCGAGCGGTTATCCGCGCTCGGCCGGAAGGAATGGCTCGAAGAAGAGTGCGCCGCCCTTGCCGACTCCGCCCTTTACCGCAACGAGCCGGAACAGGCTTACCGGCGCATCCGGCAGGGACACCTGCTGCCGCTGGAAGCGCAGACGGTGCTTTGCGAACTCGCTACATGGCGCGAGAACACCGCGCAGAAAAAGAATCTGCCGCGCAGTTGGGTAATGGCGGATGCGGCGTTGCTTGAAGTTGCGCGCGCGGCGCCCGGAAACCTGGAACAACTTGCCGAAATGAAGGGCGTCGGCATCGGCAACGCCAGTAAGTGGGGACCACAAATCCTGGAGGCCGTGCGTGCCGGTCAAAACATGCCACCGCGGCGCCTGTGGAACGGCTCCAGACCGCTGGACCGCCATCAACAGGCATTGTATGCACGGATGGCGGCGCGGGTGCGCCAGGTTGCCCAGGAACAGAAGATCCATCCGGGAATGATTGCCAGGCGCAAAGACATTCAGGAACTGATTCTTGACGGCGACAGCGGGCCGCTTGCCCACGGCTGGCGCCGCCGCCTTGTCGGTGAGGAGCTGCAGTCGATGCGCAATGCCTCAAGAATACCTGAACCTGTAAGAGCCAGCTAAGATCATATTGCGGTTGCAGGCACCGCCGCAAGACCTGTCCGCCGCGCTCCGTCCGGGTAACATCATGGCGGTGGGCCAGCTGGTGGACAATACGATCATCGCGGAAGGAGCGCTCATGCTTTATCCCGTCACCCGCGCCGCCGTTTGCACGAACGCAGTGTATCCAGGCTCTGCTAATTAGTCGTTGAGGAATTAAGGCGTGCCACGGGAAGCAATACATACAGCCTCCCCGGTTGTTTCATTTGTCCCGCCATTCGCTCGGCGCGCGCGCCGTGACCCCAGAACAGGTCCGCGCGCACCGGCCCCTTGATGGCGCCGCCCGTATCCTGGGCGAATACCAAGCGGCGATATCTCCGCGGTTCGCCTTCGCCCGGCAGCGTGGTATCGAGCCACACGGGCGTGCCCAGTTTGATATAAGCCGGGTCCACCGCGATGGAGCGTTCCGGCATGAGCGGCACATTGAGCGAACCCATCGGCGCGGCAAGTTCCGGACCCCTTAAGGTAAAAAAGACATAGCTCGGATTGCTGTTCAAGACCGCATTCGCCTTGTCCGGATTCGCCGCCAGCCACTCGCGGATGGTTTGCAGGCTGACGTCTTCAAGTTTGAGCGCGCCCATCTCCACCAACCTTCTTCCGATCGCCACATAAGGATGGCCGTTCTGATCAGCATAGCCAACGAAAAGGGTTTTCCCATCGGGAAGCCGAATCCGTCCGGAACCCTGGATCTGGAGAAAAAAAAGCGCCACCGGATCATCCACCCAGGCGATCTCCATGCCTTCCAGGGACTTTGCGCCGTCATTGATCTCCGCACGACTGAGGTACGGCAGGACGCGCTCTCCCACCAGCCGACCGCGTACCCGTTTTCCCTGGAGTTCCGGGTACAGCGAGCTGAGGTCCACGATCAGCAGATCCTTCGGGCGCCGGTATATCGGATAGCGAAAGCGATCGGTTTTAGTGGGATTGCCGTAAAGCAAAGGCTCATAGTAACCGGTAATGAGCCCCTCAGGGTCGCCGTTATCGCCCCGCATCTCATGGGGCGTGAACCGAGTTTCAATAAACGCGCGGGCGGTGTCGTCGTCGGGATCGGGGAAGAGTTCGGCATCACCGCAGATCTCACGCCACATGGGATCGGATGCCGCAAGCCTTGTACAACTCCGGAGCAGAGCCGGCCACGCCTCGGCCGGTCGCTCCTTCTCCCAACCGGGCAACTCCGACCACGGAACAAAAGGACCCACTCCCGCCTGTTCAGGCGGCAGGGATACGCACGCAACCAATAGGAAGGGTATGAAAAAAACAGCAAGCCGGAACGAAGACCGATACCACATGGGCCTTCGCCGAATTAATTCTCCATCTCGTACGGTTCGGCGTAACTGCATTCCTTTTGAGGACACACCTTTTCGGTGCCACGACGTTTGGTGGTTTTGACGGTAAGCATCGGGTGCGCGCATTTGGGACAGGCCTCGGCAATCGGCAGATTCCACACCGCGTATTTGCAGTCCGGATAACGGGAGCAGGAATAAAATATTTTTCCGTAACGGGATTTCCGCTTCAGCATCGAACCCTGTTTGCACTCTGGACATTGCACACCCATATCCTCGGGTTTCTCCAGCGGCTCCATGTGCTTACAGTTGGGATAGTTGCTGCACCCAATGAACTTTCCGTAGCGTCCGCGTTTGATCACCAGCGCCGAGTTGCATTTCGGACAGGTGCGGCCCTCTACGATCTGCGGTTCGTTTGAGGCCCCGGCTTCCTCATCCACGTTACGCGTGTAATTACATTCGGGATAGCCGGTACAACCGATGAAATAGCCGTTGCGCCCGAGGCGCTTGGCAAGTTTCTTGCCGCATTTTGGACAATTCTCCTCCAGCATCTCAACCCCCGGCCGTTCCACATTTTCTTTTTCCACTACCTGTTTCTTGAATTCAACCCAAAAATCATTGAGCACCGGTTTCCACTCTTTTTCCCCGCGGGAGATCGCATCAAGGTCGTCTTCCATACGCGCAGTGAAATCATAATCCACATAATGGTGAAAGTGCTCGGAGAGAAACTTGTTCACCACACGCCCGACATCGGTAGGGATAAACCGGCGTTTGTCCAAGATCACGTATTCGCGGTTTTCCAGCGTGGAAATGATGCCGGCGTACGTGGACGGCCGTCCGATACCATAGGCCTCGAGTGTCTTAACCAGACTGGCCTCGGAGTAGCGCGGCGGCGGTTCAGTGAAGTGTTGTTCCTTGCGTATCGCGACCAATTCCACTGTCTCACCCTTTTCCATCAGCGGCAAGAACGCCTCATCTTGCTCCGGCGGTTTGTCGTCGATGCCCTCCTGATACACCGCCATGAATCCCGGTTTGACGACATGCGACCCGTTGGCGCGGAAGATATTTTTAGGTTCCACCATGTTTCCAAAGGGAACAAAATCCACAGCCACGGTGTCGAGCACCGCCTGCACCATCTGACAGGCAACCGCCCGTTTCCAGATCAGGTCATAGAGCTTTAATTGTTCCGGCTTAAGGTGACCCTTGAGTTCCTCCGGCGTGCGTGCGGCGGCCGTCGGGCGTATCGCCTCGTGGGCCTCCTGGGCGTTCTTTGATTTGTTCTTATAGACCTGGGGTGCATCCGGCAGGTTCTCGGCGCCGAAACGCTTGCGTATCAGCTCGCGGATCTCGGTAACCGCTTCCGCCGCCAGATTCACCGAATCGGTGCGCATATAGCTGATGAGACCGACAATTTCACCGCCGATATCGATTCCTTCATACAGTTGCTGGGCAGTGCGCATGGTGCGGTTCGCGCTGAAGCCGAGTTTGCGCGACGCCTCCTGTTGCAGCGTGGATGTGGTAAACGGGGGGGAGGGGTTCCGGCGGCGCTGTTTCTTATCCACCGAGATAACCCGCAATTTCCCCTGGGCCTCGGCGAGGAGGGCGGCCTCCACTTCGTCTGCGCGTGTGGTATTACCGATCGCGAACTGATCCAGTTTTTCATTGTTGAAATGGGTAAGCCTCGCAGCAAAATCCTTGTCCTTCGCCCTCAAGTCGGACTCGATACTCCAGTATTCACGCGGCTTGAAGCGTTCGATCTCCTCCTCGCGTTCAACAATCAGACGTAAGGCTGGGCTTTGTACACGCCCCGCGGACAATCCGCGTCGTACCTTTTTCCACAAGAGCGGCGAGAGATTGAAACCGACCAGATAGTCCAGCGCCCGGCGTGCCTGCTGTGCATTGATCAGATTCGCCGAAAGCTCACGCGGTTGCTTTATGGCGTGTTGAATCGCGCTCTTGGTCATCTCGTAAAATTCGACCCTGTGTACCGGCTTGCTGTCGAGCGCGCCTTTTTCCTTAAGGATTTCATACAGATGCCAGGATATGGCCTCTCCCTCACGATCAGGGTCGGTTGCAAGATATAAGGCATCGGCCTTTTTCATTGCTTTGGCAATAGCATCGACATGTTTTTTGTTTTTTTCAATCAGATCATATTTCATGTTGAAACCGTTTTCTGTTTCAACGGCACCCTGCTTTGGGATCAAATCACGCACATGACCATAGGAAGCAAGGCAAGAGAAGTCCTCGCCCAAGTACTTGGACATGGTCTTGGCCTTGGCCGGGGATTCAACAACAATCAGATTCTTAGGCATCTACTTTCGTATAAACAACAATTCGGCAAATGGCAACTTCCCGGTGAATTTATCGGCGTCCTGTTTCATCATGGACAGAGGTTTAATGGAGGCATAATTACACAATTTGTGCCGACTTGGCTTTGACAAATCAAAACACGGTTTCGTCAAAAATGATATCGTTTCAAGGCGTACCAATGCGCCTCACCGTGGCAGCCCGGCGCAATTGTTGCCGCTAACCACTGGGGCTTGTCAAGTCTGGTGGGTATGAGTGAACGCTAAAGACCGCACGTCGCGGCGGCAGCTTGTTGAAATCAATGCAGATGTCCCTGCATTTCATCAAATACCATGTCCTCGAGCAGGGCATAGGCGTGCTCCTGCCCGGGTTGATTAAACAACACCATAAGAATGATCCATTTGAGTTGTTCCAGCGTGATCTCATCCATGTCCAACGCCATCACGCGATCGATGACCCGTTCACGTGTGGTCGCATCGAGGACACCGTTTTGCTCCATGAGCAGAAGGAAGCCGCGGCATTCCGAGTTGAGTTTCCCTTGTTCCTGCGGCAAATATTGCCGGAAAGAACCTACCTCGCCTTCCTGTGAGAGGCCCGCGTCATGCTCCTGTGCGGACGACAGCCCCTCAAGCCAGGAAAAGGCCTTGTTGATTTCGCCTCTGTGAAAACCGGCCTGCGCCAGTTCGGTGGTCAATGCTTCCTGATCGGGATTAAATTCCGGGCCTTCGTCCATGTAGTTCTCAAACAGGTACATCAATACATCCAACACGCTTTCTTTCATTATTCGCCCTGGTATCTCCCTTTAGGAAGTGCGAAGGTATTTGCCGCCCGGACAAGCCACGATATGTCCGTGCAACTCCAATTGCAACAGCATGGAGGAAACGGCCTTCGCCGTCAATCCACTGCGTTCCACCAGGCCATCCACGCTTACCGGGTCATAACCGAGATACGTAAGCAGATCTCTCAGAGCCGGATCGAGCTCCGGTTGCGGCGAGCGCATGTCTCCTGTCGCATGGGGCGCGTCCTCGCCCGACAAGGCCGGGCTGTCCTGGACATCTTGCACGGCCGTCAGCCGGGCCAGCGAACCCAGCTCCTCAATGATATCCTGCGCCGTCTCAACCAGCTTGGCGCCTTGACGAATCAGGGTGTGGCAGCCGCGGGACAGCGGCGAATGGATCGAGCCTGGGATCGCAAATACCTCGCGTCCCTGCTCCGCGGCCAGGCGCGCGGTAATCAGCGAACCGCTTTGCATCGCGGCTTCTACAACCAAGGTGCCGAGACTCAGCCCGCTGATGAGACGATTGCGGATCGGGAAATTTTCCGCCCGCGGCGGTGTTCCAAAGGGAAATTCAGACACCAGCGCCCCCCGCTCGACAATCTGATGTGCCAGTTCACGATGCCGGGCGGGGTAGACACGATCCAAGCCGGTGCCGACGACGGCGAGGGTGGTGCCGTGCGCCGCCAACGCGCCGCGGTGGGCGGTGCCGTCGATACCGAGCGCCAGCCCGCTGGTGATGGTCAACCCCGCGCCCACAAGGGCCTCGGCAAACGCCTGCGCATTCTCAGCGCCTACAGGGGTCGGGTTGCGGCTGCCGACGATGGCGAGTTGCGGACGCGAAACCAAGGATCTGTCACCATGAACATAGAGCATAATTGGCGGGTCGGGGGTCTCGCGCAGAAGCAGCGGATAGTCGGAATCGAGCCACGTCATCAGGTGGTGGCGGTCCTGTTCCTCCTCCAGCCAGGCGAGTTCCCGTTCCAGGACTTTTAGGTCCGGTCCGTTGAGAGCGGCGGTGATGGCCCCGGGCTTGTCACCGAGGACTTTTTCAAGCTGGCTCCGGCTGGCGGAAAAGACATTTTCCACCGAGGTGAAATGTTGCAGCAGGGCAAGTTGCCCACGGGGGCCGAGGCCGGGGAGACGCGGCAAGGCAAGCCAACAGGCCAGGGTGTGTGGACGCGCGCGGGAGGATTCCACACCGGCCATGTTTGAAATGTTATTTCCCTTTATATTCCGATGAAAAATGCAATTTAAGGCGTGGTCACAGCATCGAGAATATGAATCGGACGGGTCGCGTCCATGATTAAGGCGTAACTGACTTTTTCATAGACGCGAAACACCATCAGCAAGCCCGACTCTTCGTCCGGCAATTTGTAATATTCGCTGGTCACGGGATCTTTGTGTTTTCCCGCACGACGCATGATGCGCAGGACATTGCCTTCCTCCATCCCTTCGCGCTTCCCGAGGGTGATGGCAACGATGGTGTACGTTCCGATTTCCGCCACCGCGTTTAAGGCGGCTACGATCCTCCCATTTACCTTTTTCTTGGGGGCGCGCGGATAATAGTAGGGCAAGGCCGGTTTTTTGGGTGCGGCCATCAGGCGATCGCGTGGCAGGATTTCCTGTTTAACCGTAGTGACAACAAGCTTAGTGGGGTCGCCGGGTACCAGTTGTTGTGCATCGCCCAGATAGACCGCCTCGTAGGCAAGCAATTCGCCGGTGTCGGGATGTTTAATCGGGTCGCCCTTGCGGAAGATCTGGTAATACTCGTGCCCGTCATTCTTAAGTCCCCTGGCATAAAACTCGCTGTTGTCGCCCAAGGCAATGCGATTATCCAGCCCGATGGTAATGTACCCCGCCTGTTCCAGTTCTTTTTCGCCCACCGCCAAGGGTTGGCTCAGAAACGGCAGGATCACATCCGGCGGGATCGTGGGAATCGCCCTCTCAAGCAGCTCACTGCGAACGCGGGGTGAGAGTTTCACCGTCCGTCCGTCGGACGGCGGGGGTGCTTCCACATCAACGAGAGGAAGCTTTTCTTTGCGCAGTACGGTCAACACCGGTTTGCCGTCGACGTAGCGCAACACGACCACGTCGCCCGGATAAATCAGGTGGGGGTTGGCAATCTGCTCGTTGATTTTCCAGATCTTTGGCCAGTGCCAAGGACTTTTAAGGAACCGGGCGGAGATATCCCACAGCGTGTCGCCTTTAACCACGGTGTAGCGTTCCGGGTGATCCGGCTTGAGATCGACCACATCCGCCTGCACCGCGGTGGGGGCGGACATAAGCACCATAATAATAAAGGTTATGACCGGAATCTGAGCGACATGGGGGATACGCAACGGCGACATAGTGTTATTTTCCGTGTAATCTTGGTCATGAGTGTAGTCCATGTTTACCCCGAACGCCAAGCGCCATTTAGGTAAAATCATCTTGTTATTCAGTATCATTCAGCCAGATAATAAACCACTTTAGTAAGACACGAAACCGGTTTTCCTGGGAAAAAATAGGCCATGGCACTGCGGAAAATTCTGCTTTACCCCGATCCACGGCTGCGGCGGACAGCGAGCCCCGTAGACGAGGTGAATGCCGAGGTCCGGACCTTGGTCGATGACATGGCGGAAACCATGTACCAGGCCCCGGGCCTAGGTCTGGCCGCCATCCAGGTGGATGTCGCCAAGCACGTGATCGTCATCGATATCTCGAAGGAGCAAAACGCCCTGCATGTCTTCATTAATCCGGCAATCTACTACAAGGAAGGCAACCAGATGTTGGAAGAGGGATGTCTGTCCGTACCCGGCATCTTTGAACCCGTCAGCCGCGCGGAGCGTATTCGGGTGCGCGCACTCGACCGTGACGGCAAGCCATTCGACCTTGAGGCCACCGGCCTGCTCTCAGTGTGCATCCAGCATGAAGTCGATCATCTGGACGGAAAGATTTTCGTCGACTTCGTCTCGCGCTTGAAACAAGGTCGCATCCGCAAGAAGTTGGAAAAACAACAACGCCTAGCGATGTAAGAGAACCCCGTGAAGATTGTCTTTGCAGGGACCCCCGCGTTCGCCGTGCCTACCCTAGAGGCCTTGCGCGCCGCTTCCCACAAGATCCTTGCCGTTTATACCCAACCCGATCGGCCCGCCGGACGCGGACGTAAATTAACCGAAAGTACGATAAAGCAATTTGCAAAACAACACGGGCTCAAACTCAGTCAACCGGCGGACCTCAGGGGTGACATGGAAGAATTGGCCCGGCTCAATCCGGATGTGATGGTGGTGGTTGCCTACGGCCTGATCCTGCCCGCGATGATATTGAAAATCCCGAAGTACGGCTGCATCAATGTCCACGCCTCGCTGTTGCCGCGCTGGCGGGGCGCCGCCCCCATTCCGCGCGCCATTGAGGCCGGGGACAGCGTCACCGGCATCAGCATCATGCAGATGGACGCGGGCCTCGACACTGGCCCGGTACTCGCGCGCGCGCAAACACCCATTCGCGATTCCGATACTGCGCAAACCCTGCATGACCGTCTGGCCCAACTCGGCGCACAAACCCTGGTGGTCACCCTGGAAAAACTGGAACACGGCGACGTGCGCCCGCAACCCCAAGACGCCGGCGGTGCCTGCTATGCCCACAAACTTCGCAAAGATGAAGCGCCCATCAACTGGTCGCAGTCCGCGCTCACCCTGCACCGCAAGGTCCGCGCCCTGAACCCCTGGCCGGTGGCCAGCACCACGTTCAAAGATAAGTGGTTGCGACTGTGGGAGGTGAGGCCCCTCGGCGCGGTGGTGGTGGGCACGGCACCGCCCGGCACGGTGTTGTCTGCCCATGCCGGCGGGATCCAGGTCCAGACAGGGGAGGGGACATTGACCGTCACCCGGCTGCAGGCAGAAGGCGGTAAACCGCTGGCGGCCGCTGATTTCTTAAACGGTACGCCCATGACGCCCGGCGACCGATTGGGGTGAGGCATCGACACCTATCCAAGTGGGCGTACCCGAAGGAGTGTGGCCCTGTCCGGGGCGCGGGGGTAAGCTGTT
>FXBF010000760.1_pt1 | contig 11185 bp, 8 predicted proteins | sample 5335321 | NCBI WGS metagenome assembly FXBF01 (sample SAMEA103928391, study PRJEB20085) | sediment metagenome | isolation source: sediment | reverse complement strand
GGGATGGGGGGACACCCCCTTCTCAGGACGACCTACTGACGGCACAGGTCGCGCTCAGGCGTGGCGGTGCCAGCCCCGGGCTGGTGAACGGACTCCTGACCTCGGCACCTGATCATGCCGTGGAACTGGGCCGGCTGCTCTCGCAGCACCATCAAGGGGTCGATGCGAAGATCGGTCGCCAGGATCAACGGATCTCGGAGCTCGAGCGCTCTCTTGGCGGTGGACAGGTTGGAGGGGCAGGGACACCTGCCGCGGCAAAGCCCGACGGGGAGATGCCGACCCTCAACCTGGATGCTGCAAAGAGCTCGTTCGCCAAGGCAACGGGATTCGAGGAGTCTGAAATCGGTCCGGCTCTGGAGACATTTGCGCAAGCGATCCGGGGATCCATCCCGAAACCTGCGGCACCGACCGTTCCCGTACCCCCGCAAGGGGATGCGAACGGCCAGCCGTCACAGGCCGAAGAGTGGGCTTTCCGGTCGCTCGTCACGTCTGCCAGGAGTGAGCTCGTGGGCGAAATCCCCGAGCTCGGCAACCCTGCGATCTACACCGAGGTTTCCAACATCTTGCCGTCGATGCTCCCACGCCACGCGAACCAACCTCCCGAGGTTCAGGTCCGCGAGGCACTGAGAGACTCGGCGACACTGGTGCTGCGAGACTTCGGTGGAGGCGTGGGATCTCCCAATGACGTGACCCGCGCGGGTCAAGACTGGAGCCAGCCTCCACGCTCTCGCGGGCGTGGGGGGCCCTCCGGCCCCACGACAAGGGGTGGGAAGTTCGGGAACGCGCAAAAGTACCTGGACAGGTACGACTTGCGCTGACGCGCTGACGCCAGCCACCGGCCACGCGGGTCGTTGAACGAAAGCAACGATCCACAATGACTCTCTCCGCCGCGTACCAGGAGTACGCGCTGTCGACCGACGACAGCTACCTGAACCGGGCGGGAGAAGTGCATGAAGCTGTGACGCTTCGAGACCACTCCATCAGGCGACTGATGGAAGGAAAGGATCCGGAAAAGGTCATCCAGAACGGTAAGACCATCCGGAACTTCATCCAGCTCGAGCAGAAGGGCACCACGCACTTCTTCGGTCCGGGCGGGCGCGAGACGCCGTCTGATCCCCAGGTCGCGACGCGGCACGAAACGCCTTGGGCGTTCATCCGCGACGACATCACCTGGGACGACGAGGCGCTCGATACCCATGAAGGGGACACCGCTCAGACCTTCTTCGACCTGAAGAGGTTTCTGGAGCAAAAATCCTGGCTCGACAAGATCAACTTCATCGAGACCAGCGGACTCTGGGGTGTGCCGGACAGCGCCACCATGGAGACCAACAACCCAAAACCCAAGATTCGACACATGCAGTCGTTCCCCGTCCTCGTCAACGAGGAAAACAACGGGACGGCCAACGAGTCGATTCCGATTGGGTACACCGGAAACTCGGTCTTCACCGTACAGGGTGTCGATCCGAGGCCGACCGGGGACGGGACCGGGTGGCGCTGCCAGCAGCGCATCTACTCGGGAGGCCCGTTCGGTCCGGGGGTCGACGAGGTCCTGCACGCCCTGTCTTGGATGTCGCGCAAGGTGCGCTTCCGGGGGCTGCCCCTCGGCAAGGGTGCCTATTCGAGCAAGGCCACCATGCCCGCCGTGGTGTGGTGCTCCATCGACGGCATCACCATGATGGAGGAGTCGATGCGCCAGGCGCAAGACACCTTCGTCTACATGGGCCGCCAAGACCCGGCCTACCCCAGCCCGACGATCCACGGCGTACCCGTCGAGGACCTCGAGTTCTGGGAGACGGCAGGCATCTTCCCCACGGGGGCGGCTGCTGCGTACTCGACCGAAGGGGACCAAGCAGGCAACATCGGCGGCCCGCGGTTCGGGTTTTACAACCTGAACGACATCTACCTCGTCGTCCACTCGGAAAAGTTCTTCTACAAGCACCCCGTGCGGACGCCCTACGACTCGCCGACCCGGCACACCATCTACGTCGATACGTATTGCAACCTCACGACACAAAATCGTCGTACCAGTGGCATGGTGTTCCCGGACGCCAACATCACCGGGTTCTCCGGCTAACCGAGCAGACGCTCAGAAAGGAACGACTCCAATGACTCTAATGGGACACTTCAGAACGGATCGCGGGCCCGGCAAGGGCGCGTACCCTGTAGCCGATGGCGGCGCGAAGACCCGCTTCTTCTGGCGGGGTGCCGGCACTTTGGTGGTTGGCAGCTGCCCGGTGCTGGACTCATTCGCACAGGATGGGGACACCGACACCGTGGAGCCCGGTGGGGATCCGGCGAACGCGACCTACCCCAACGACTCCCGCTTGCGCAACCTCATCCCGCCGACCAACGGCGGCGCGAACGCGCAGCAGACAGTGGTCTCTGGCACCTTCGTCCTCATCACGGACCTGCTCGGCAACGGGGGCGTGACCGACACCGAGGTCGAGGGCGTCTTCGAAGCCTACGACGTGGACATCAGCATCGACGGAACGTCGAATGCGGTGGTCGACGGCCAGCAGGCTTCGAACATCGTCTCTTTGAACGCTGATGCGGCAGCGGAACCCATCGTGGACGCGGTTGCTGCGGGGGGTGAGAAGATCATCGCCCGGCCGCTCGCAGCCTTGGCCGTAGGTGGTGGAACCGTGCGCTGCTGGTTCTCCGGCGATCTCGGCTGGGGCTACGCCTGACCCCAACTCTCACGGGTCCCGTCCACGGGGGCGGGGCCCACCTGACACGCCATGGTACGCACGCTCAACACCCAAATCCTGGAAAACCAGGTCAAGCACGCCTTGGGCGGGCGGTTGTCAAAATGGCACTCCTCGCGCGAGATCATCAACGACGCGCTGGAGGAGATCACCTCAATGCACCCCTGGAGGTTCCTCGAGGGCGGCACGTTCTACATGGACACCCGCGGGGACTTTTCGTTCACCGGCCTGGACTGGGATGAGAGCGCGCTGAAGCTGGGTATCCTTGGGGGCGGCGACTTTGCGACCTACGCATTTGTCCCCAACGACTACGTGAACATCACCGCGGGCACGGGCGTGAACGTCGGCTACTTCGAGGTCGCCTCACGGGTAGACGCAGACTTCGTGGTCTTGAAGACCTCGCCGTCTACCGCCGGAATCGATCTCAACAACACGGACATTGCCGGCGATACCGATACCCACTCCATTGCGCTGCCCAGCAACTTCCGGAGCCTGATAACCGCTGATTTCACCGACGAGAGCCAGAACCGGCTAGAGCTCACGTCGCCCGAGCGCGTCGCGGACGTGCGCCGCAACCAGATCCCGCTGGGACCCGGCAAGTTCTGGGCTGCCTTCTCGTACGTCGAGAACCAGGCGGCTGGCTCTCCGGCGATGAGCGCCATCTTCGAGATCACGCCGACCCCGGGCTCGGACGAGTCTTCGCCCATCCAGTTCCTGTACAAGAAGTGCATCCCCGAGCTGACCGACGACAGGACCGTCGTGGTCGTGCCGCCCTACATGCACCTGCTCTGTAAGCGTGCGGTGCGGGCCGTGGCGCTCGGGCTGGAAAAACCGCTCCAGGGCGGCGACGTGGACATGCGCATCAGCGCACTCATGTCGCAGGCGGTCTTTATGAACGCTGTGAACGCCGACGGTGACACGCAGATCGAGGTTGGTCGGCTCGTGAACGGCCACGCTCCGCGCAGCGACGGCTTCCACATCGAAGACATCCCCGGCGACGGCGGGCTGACCATCGGAGGGCCCACGACGACATGACCCAATTCGTAGAACATCCCGGTTCCGACTGGATGGTCGTGCCAGGTGATGGCGTCGTTTACTGGCCTGTGCTGGACTACTCGGACCCGGACACGGGCGGAACGACCCGCACCGTCGTTGCAGCCAACTCGGCCACGGTCAACGCCGTGCGCGTGGTGATCGACAGGGTCATCACCCACGACGACACCCGCGGACTTGGCGACACAAGCATCCAGATCCTCGCCCATGACGGCGCGACATCTCTGGCGGTCATCGGGGTTGGCGACGGAGTTGCTGACTTCTTGACCAAGGAACTTGAGATGGTCGTGTTCGGCGGGTTTTCCGTGTTGATGCCCAATGTTGCCGGGACACCCAAGACCATCCTGTCATACCGTCTGATCACTGAGGATCGCCGATGATCGCTGCAACCATGGGCGCGGACTTTGCCGCCGTCGAAGGCGTGGTGGTTCGCTGGCCTCTCAGGGACTACTCGGACCCGAAACATGCTGCTGCTCCTACGAACTCCGTGGCGCTGCACAGCTTCACGGGCGCCGACTGGACCGCTGCCACGAAGCGGCTCACCGGGGTTGGTCTCTTCACGGCCTACACCTTCGTGGCTGGCGACCTGATCGAGATTTCAGACGGGACCGGCGCACAGCAGGGTGTTTACCGCGTGGCCTCGAAGGTGGACAACAACACGCTCGAGCTCATGGACCTGATAGCGAACGACGACATCACAGCCAGCGACGTGGACGGCGTGGTAGGCCAAGACGAGACCTTCACCTCGGCCCTGACGGTGATCGACGGCATCAATGCAGACGTGAGCTCGGGTGCGGCCGGGTTCTTGGAAGTGCGTGCGCACGACGGCGTCACACAGCTCTTTCGTCTAGTTATGAGCACCAATACGGCCAACGAGAATACCAACAAGATCTTCCTCCGAATCTACGGAGGATTTTCGTTCGTCGGCGAGATCGCCGCGCAGGAGGGCCACATCCGCTACCGAATCCTCAAACGCCGCAAGGTGCCTACCCCGCTGCCGTGACCCGGACCCCGATCACCCCTCCGATGGGCGGCCTGATGACCGATTGCGCGGTCTCCGAGCAGCCCCCCAGCACGTCGCGGAAACTCTCGAACGTACTGCCCATCGACCCCACGAACTACCGGAAGCGCCTGGCGACGCGCCCGGGCATGGGCGACATACTCGGCGGCGCCACGCTCTCGAACGCCGCATCGGTGCGCGAGCTGATGACCTCGATCACGAAGCAGAAGCGCACCACCTTTGCCGAGCTGGCTCAAGACGCCTTTACGGTCGAGTGGGACAAGACCGGGGCCGAGGCCGAGTTCGCGCGAGGGGTCAAGGTCGACGCCGAGGGCAATCAGTACTGGCTCGCGGCCAACGACCAGGTGGTGAAGCGGAACGCCGACGGAAAGGTGTTGTGGACGCTTCCTCTACCCGTTTCCGCCCCCCAGCAGATCGTGCGCGCCATCGACGTATCTCTGGACGGGCTGGTCTTCGTGGGCGTGAGCGAGGGCGGAGACCAGGAGGATGCGCTGCTCTGGTGTTTCCAGCCGGTGCGCATCGGCGAGGCGCCCGAGGTGTTGTGGGAGATCAAGCCCGGGGCGTTCACGGCCGACTGTAAGTACAAGGACGGTCGGCTCTACACCGTCCAGGACTCGAGCGACGCGCACCGATCCGCACTCATCATCTACCGCAACGCGCGCACCGTCGGCCCCACGGCCGAAATCATCAACGGGCAGATCCCGTACCCGGTCTCGGGCATCGACGTGGGTCCGGACGGGTCGGCCTACATCGCCAGCCCTCCCAACCTGCGCAGGGGCAATGATCCGCGGCACCCGGACCTCTCGCCGCGCCGGCAAGATTTCGTCCTCTCCGACCTCGCGCAATTCGAGGACCGCATCTGGGGCCACTGGCGCGCAGACGAGCCGCAGGTCGGCGTGACCTTCGAAGACGGAGACGAGGTCAGGGTATGGGAAGACCTTTCGGGCAACGAGCGGCACTTTAGGGTGGTCGCGAACAAGGAGGCCCCGCTCTACAGCGATAAGATCGTCGGTGAAAAGCCGGGCATCCAGTTCGACCCGACCATCGGTTCGCTCGGGACGGGCATGATTACGGACACCAACGCCAACAGCAACGACCCGAGGAACCGTGAACGGATCAGGACGATGCTGCCCTCGTACTCGGGGGCGCGGTTCGCGTGCTTCATCTTGCTGCGCGTGCGCGACCCCAACGAGAACGACATTGGGCTGGTGTTTCAGCAGGGGTTCAACACCAACGGTTCAAGCGCGACGAAACTGCGCGCCAACTCGGACGAAACCGCAGGCACAAGCCAAGTGGCCGGCGCTATTACATGGGGGGTGGGCGGAGGTAACGGCACGGGAAACCTCACCAAGGACGGTGTCTACAGCCAGACAGACGGGTTCGCATTGGTCACGCTGGTACACAACTACGATGGAGCCAGCTCGATCTTCCGCGTGAACGGAACACCCTATGACCAGTTCAACGTTGGCTGGGATTCCGAGGGCACCGTCACCGAGCAGACGGAACTCGGAGATTCTGTGGTCGGATCCGGAAACGGAGAGGGCCTGCACGGAGACATCATCGAGATTCTGGTGCTCTCGGACTACGTCCAGGACTCGGACGAGAGCACCCAGCTTCTCACTGTGCCGGGATACCCGAACGGGGCATGGAGCGCGACCTCCGACACCGAGCTGGAGCGGATCGAGGGGAAGATCATGTGGGAGTACGGACTCCAGCACCTCCTCGACGATGGCACCGTGATCGCCGACGGTACTGCGGGAACCCGCGGTGACCTCTCGTCCAACGGAAACACGGGCGGCTTTGGGACTGGCACGCCCTATCCCCACCCCTTCCACCTGCGCAAACGCTTCCACTTCACCGGTGCGACCTGGACCGAGGCCACTAACGTCCTGTTCAAGACCGGGGCTTTCGCAGACTTCGACCTCACGCTGGCGGTAATACAGCCCGCGACCGTGGTTACCGACGATATCGAAATCACTGCCGGAGCCAACGTGACGCCGAACACGTTCCAGATCGACAGAACCGGCGTCAACAACGACGACCAGGTCACGCTGCTAGGCTCTCCTACCGGGGGCACGGATGAGACGGACCTCGAAGGTGCGTTCAACGGCTTCCTCTTTGCCAATGTCCTGGTAAACAACGGAAGCCCTCCCAACCCGGACGGACGCGCCACTAGCCACCTCAAGGACTGGTATCGGAGGAACCTGTCCTTCGCCGGCATCACCGAGAAGTGGGGTCCGAACGGTATCGACCTGAACTGGAACTTCACTTACGCCGGGGCCTCTGGCCAAGGCGTGGCCGTGCGCGAGATCACCGATGACATCATCAACGTCTGGTGCATCGGCCCGCCGTACAACTCCCTCTATCGGTTCCTGGCAAAGATCGAGGACTTGGGCGAAGACTACGACGACATTGGCGCTAACTCATGGATCTTTTCGGGTTCGGCTGTGGCTCTGATAGCCTTCGACTACGACTACCTTCGCATAGACGTGGACAAGGACGGGACGGTGTACTTCCCGTTCCACGACCCGGACTCGTCGCAGGCCGCTGCGCCCAACTCCCTCGGGCTGGCGAAGTTCGACGGGACTGGCCTCACCTACCACGAGCTCTCAGCATCTCAGCAGGGGTTTGCGGTCGCGCACGACCCGCGCATCCCTGACTACGACGACGACGACGTGAGCAGGTCCGAGTTCCTCTACGTGGCAACCAGGTGGGAGGCCGCCAACACCGAGACGACTCAGCACAAGCTGCGCTTGGTCTCGCGCACGCTGGACGCAGGCGCCACTCCGCGGGAGCAGGTGGACTTTGGCGTAGCGGACGGCGACATTGTGAAGTTCGAGACCGGGGCGCCGGTCATCCCCACCGGGGGCACGAACGCGCTGGCTGTCAATTCCCCGTGGACGCACGCTATCTGGTTTTTCGGCGAGGTGTTCTTCTTCGACGGGAGCGATACCTACAAGGTCTATTCGAGGCGGACGGACACCGACACGGGCGCAATCAAGGACCAGGTGACCGATTGGATCTCGACAAGCGCCGGCTCCATCCCTTCGGGTGCTCGTCTCGGCATGGTCTACAACGGCCGGATGATGCTCGCGGGTTTCGAGGACAACCCATCCTTCTACGCGATGAGCGCGAAGGACGATGCGCGCAACTGGGACATGAGCCCGCCCATCGCGCTCTCCACGCAGGCGATCACCGGCCCGCTCGCGCCCGCGGGCCTCGTGCCCGGGACAGTCACCGTGCTCGGCGAGTGGACCGAGGACGTGGGTGTCATCGGGAGCGATCACGAAATCTGGCTGATGCGGGGTGACCCGATGGCCGGCGGGCGGATCGACAAGGTGGTGCCCAACATGGGCATGGCCTTCGGGCGCCGCAACTGGGCCCTCTCGACCAAGAACGTGGGGTACTTCGTGAACGATGACGGCCAGTTCTGCCGGTGGATCGCGGGCCAGCTGCCCGAACCCATCAGCGAGGGCCGCGTCGACGACTCGTTCCGCGCGATCAACCTCTCGACCTACATGCCCTACCTGGTCTACGACCGGCGGCAGCGTGGCGTGTGGGTGTTCCTTGTGCCCTACGCGGCCACGCATGCGGTCACGGTGGAGATGTACTTCTTTTGCGAGGAGGTGAACGGGTGGGCGCTCCAGCACGGGCCGCAGGGACCGCAGATGGTGCCGGCGCCCGGCTCGTTCTGGCCGATCAACTTTGCGACCGCAGCAGACCAGCCGGTGTCGTCTTACTGGCGTGACGGCGACGATCCGGACGACCGCCAGATGCTCATCGGCACGAGCGGCGGCCAGGTGCTGGAAATGTCCGGCAGTTACGACGACGACGACGGCACCGACATCGACCAGCAGGCGGTCATCGGTCCGCTGATCGGTCAGCAGGCCCCGTGGTTTTCCGACTTCACCGCCTACGAGGTCACGCTTGCGGACGAGCTCGGCGGCGCGACCCTACTCGTCCACAGCTACGACAGGCCGCTCGAAGACCTCTACGAGCCGCAGGAGCAGTTCGACATTCAGGCGGGCATCAACGACATCATCTACGAGCCGGTTCGGGGGAACCTCCTCTACCTCGAGCTGCGCAGCAACGAGCGATTCGCCATCGAGGGTAGCTTGGCGTGCGACATAGAGCCCGGTGGCGAGATCAAGCGAAGGGTCCTCCAGTGATGGCCGGCAGGATTCCCAGAAACCTCCGACAGCAGGGGCTCGAAGACCAGGCCCGCCAGATCGACCCCACCCGTACGAGGCGCGCGTCGCAGCCCGATGCCATCCTCTTCGGCCGCGGTCTTGAGCCCAGTGGGCGGCTGGTCGAGGTGAACCTGAAACGTGGAGGGGGCCTGTCGTTCGACACCGACGGCTCGATCTTGGTCGATAAAGAGCCTGCGGCGGACGCCGCTTCCCCGTCGGCTGCCATCGAGGTGACGAACCGGCTGAACACGGAGCTCGTCAACAATCTGATAGGCGTCACGGTGCCGCTCAACGTGGACGTGGTGTTCTATCTGATCGCTGGCTCGGGCAGGACCATCAACTTGCAGCCGGCTGCGCAGCAGAAGGACAAAGAACTCACGATCATCAAGTACTCGGGCGCGGCCACGCTGACCATCGACCCCTCCGGCTCCGAGACCATCGGTGGTGCGGGCACGCTGGTCTTGGCAGCGAACCCATCAAGTGTGCGGATCATTTCAGATGGCGCAAACTGGCAAGTCGGCGGAATCTCGCCCTAACATACGGAAGGACCAACCATGGGCTGGGGAGTAGCAGTAGGGACCGGGATTTCCGCAATCGGGAGCGCAATCGGGGGCGTGTCCGCAAGCCGCCAGGCCACGCGCACCTATCGCGCTCTGCGCACCCGTCAATTTGGCGCTCTCAAGGCCGGCAAGAACATCTACAACCGATTTTCGGCCGAAGCCATGCAGCAGCTCAGGGACCAGCTGCTCTACGCGCAGGAGCAGACCGACTTGGCCATCGCCGGAAGCGCTCAGGCCGAGGAGATGGGGGTCGCAGACATCAACGCGAACCTCGACCGCGCGCTGGCGCAGTTCCGGAGCGGTACCACCGGGGCGCTCGCGCAGAGCTCGTTCTACCCCGAGGGGCAGCGCGGTCTGCGTGAGGACAATGCACGGGCGCTGCTCGCTAACCGTCAGCAGGGCTCGCTCCAGCGCGGACAGATGCGGTTTCAGGGCATCGCCGCGTCTGGCCAAGCTCGTGGTGCGCTGTCGCAGGCGCTCCTTCAGAGCGCGGCGTTCAAGTACGGGGTCCAGCAAGACCTGGCCGAGACCTGGCAACAGTCTGGATTCCGTGGAGGCGGCCGCGGCGGTGGAGCCGCGAGCGCCATCGACTTCGGCGGGCTCGGCGCGGCCTTCTCCATGATTCCGTGGGGTGGCGGCAAGGGCGGTGGGACCTACAGGGCAGCAGGAATTACTCAAACCACGAGCGCAGGCTAGGAACATGCCCGGCACCGTAAGCATTCAGGCGCCCTCCGGAGTCCAGGGAGCCCAGGCGGCGAGCAACTCACTGGAGACGTTCTTCGGGATCATGAACCGGAAGAAGCTGACCGATGCGAGCGTGCAGCGCTCGGAGGTCACCAACCGGTACACAGAGGCGCAGATTGCCCGGCTCGACGAGATGACCGAGTCGGCTGCATTCGAGAACGAAGTGCGCCAGGACGAGCGCCAGCGCTTTGTGGAGGAACGGGCAGCAGAACTCGAGGGCGACCTCGCAGCGTTCCAGAATGCAGAAGGTCGCGTTGGCGCAGCGCAGGAGGACATCCTCACAGACACCTTCCGTGACATGGACGCCAAGACTCGGGGAGCGGTGCTACAGGCCCGCGACCAGGGCCGGTACATTGATGCCGCGGAACGGGACCGCGACCAGGGCCTGGAGTTCATTGCGAACCTGAGCACCGACGACGGGCTGGTGATGCGCGAGGCCGCGCGGCAAGAGCTTTCGGACATCCAGGAGCAGCTTGCTCAATGGGATCCGCAGCAACCCGACATTGGCTTGTCGCCGGACGAAGCCCGTGACCGAGTAAATGCGCTCCGGGACCGCGAAGAGACGTTCAACGCAGCCAGGAACCAGCGCGACAACGACTTGCAGTGGTACGACAATGCGTTCGCTCCGCCTGGCGGCGGGCCGCTGTCGGACGAGACCTCAATAGGCCGCAAGATGATCCTGCTCGGCGGGGATCGTGACGAGGCCATCTACATGGGCCTGCTCGGCCATAAGGACTTCGGACCGATCATCAGGGCCAACGAGCAGAGGGCACGCCAAGCGGCGCTCGACAAGAGCAGGTTCTCTCTCGCGGGCCAGGTCATCGGGATCATGGGCAAGGCCGACCTGAACTGGGACGACAGCGAAGAGAGCGTGGCCCAGCGCGATGCGTTCCAGGCCAAGCTGATGGAGAT
>FXBF010000759.1_pt1 | contig 11188 bp, 8 predicted proteins | sample 5335321 | NCBI WGS metagenome assembly FXBF01 (sample SAMEA103928391, study PRJEB20085) | sediment metagenome | isolation source: sediment | reverse complement strand
GGTCGTATTCAAAGCCGAGGTGCTGCAGGGTGAATTTCAGGATATGCTGGGCATCCTGGCGCGCCAGGCCGGTGGGGCGGCATACGCGCAGCGAGTCGTCACGGTATTTACTGAGCGGGTTGACGACCGCACCTTCGCCAAGCCATGCCTCGATAATCAGCTGTTCGTTAGGGTCGCCGTCGTAGAAGGACAGGACTTTCTCGCGCAGTTCCTCATCGTCGATGTCGTGTACGCGACCGATGTACAGCGCCGAATGCGACCAGGGGCTCTGGGTAATGGTGCGGATGATTTCCGAGATGCGGCTGCGGCCCTCGACCAGCAAAACATCGCAGGGACGAATTTCGTAGCGGATACGATCGAAGTCGCACAACGGCGGGTTGGCCGGCCGGTGATCGGCAGTCAGCCAGCCGATGATTTTTTTCCCCAACCAGGCTGTAGGATTCAGTACCATATTTCCGCTCGGTTTCTCGATTCAGTGCCAGGGCCGGCCGCGTCCCCGCGGGACTAAACTTCACCTCTTGAGTCGATTTATTGGGTTCATCGAGGTGCTATATTTAAGGATAGCGGCAAATCAGGGAATTGCCTGAAAAAATGCTATTACTAGCTGAAATTCATAGAGAAGCTCTGACTAACCCGTCATGCCGGCGAAGGCCGGTATCCAGGAGGTTCAGAGTATTGGATACCGGCCTGCGCCGGTATGACGAAAGATGAAGTAATCAGGATATCTCTATGTTTTAAGAGGTATCGTTGCATGCGCAACAGCACGCTCCAGGATTGCCTGCGGGGTGTAGAAATGCGGCGAGAAACGAATCGCACCACCACGCAGCGCGCAAATGACGCCATTGTCCTGCAAATGCCGGTATCTGGCGTTTATATCATCGTCTTCAAAGCGAAAAGCCATAATTCCGGCACGCTTTTCCGGGCGTATTTCAGAAACGATTACTGCACCAAGTTCTATTAATTTATCAATAAGATACTGAATTTTTGAAGAAACCATGTTAAATATGGGCTCGATGCCGGTCTGCAAGCTCAGCGCCACGCTTGAGTGCAGGGCGTGGATGCCAAGCATATTGGGACTGCCGCATTCGAAGCGTCGTGCGGTGCCGGCCGGTTGCCAGTCGTGGCGGTCGTAGTCGCCCATGGCCTGTACCATGTGCCAGCCATACTGTTGCAGCGCCAGGCGTTCCAGCCACTCGGTGCGGCAGTAGAACAGCGCCAGCCCTTCCGGACCCAGCATCCATTTGTGGCCGTCGGCCATGACGAAATCGGCCTGGCAGGCCTGGACATCAAACGGTTTTACACCCAGACCCTGAATGGCGTCGATGCAGAATGCTACGTCATGCTGCCGGCAGGCAGCACCGATCGGGGTGAGATCAAGCGCCAGCCCGGTGGCGTACTGTACAGAACTGAGCGATACCAGCCTGGTGCGTGGTGTCATGGCGTCGATGATGCGCTGCTCCGGGTCGTCCATAGAGTCGATATTGACCGTAACGACCTCGACACCCTGTGGGCGCAGCGATTCCCAGACAATGCGGTTGGAGGGGAACTCCTGGTTACTGATGATGATTTCGTCACCCGCCTTCCAGTGCATGCCGTAGGCGACCACGGACAGCGCCTCGGAAGTGCTTTTCATAAGTGCGATTTCATCGCTGTCGGCGGCATTGATCAGGGTCTGCAGCTGTTTACGCAGCGCCTGCTCGGTGGCAAGCCAGCGCTCATAGTGGCGCGAGCCGACCCGGCCATTTTCCTCCGCGAAGCGTTGTACCGCCTCAACCGTGCGTTTCGGCCAGGGGGCAACCGCGGCATGGTTCAGGTAGCAGATGTTATCCGCCAGAATAAATTCGTCGTTAGTCATGATGTCGCGTCAGTGAAAAGGTAGACTGGGAACCCGCATTAGAACACGATTTGCTCATGTTCCTGAAAAGAACAGCAGGTTGGGCTGAGCACAGCGAAGCCCGACATTTGTACGGTGGCCTGTTGGGCTTCGCTGCGCTCAGCCCAACCTACACGTGGAGATGGGTGTTCTTCATTGCGCTGCTGGTTGCAGGTGCCGCGGCGGCGGATGCGCCGGTGACAACCGGTGTTATTTTCGAAACGGGTTTGCGCTACTGGGAATGGAATGTTCAGGGTGTTCTGTTTCGACTCACCCAACGGCTGCCGGACCAGACGCGCGCCTATTTTATGGCGCGTGGTTTCGATAGCGAAGATGCTGATTTTATCGCCACACGTTGTATGTTCCAGTCGATGTTCAAAAACACGGCAACAGAGGGAGGCTCCAGTGTCAGTATCAATCTGGACAGTTGGCGTCTGCATGCTGCCGGTGGAGAAAGGCGGCTGCTCACCCGTGAGCACTGGAAACAGGAGTGGGCGCAGCGGGATATTTCCAGGGCGGCGGCCATCGCCTTCGAATGGTCACTGCTGCCGACCCGGCAGGTCTACGCACCGGGTGATTATAACTGGGGTATGACCAGCTACGGACTGCCGCCCGGTACACGCCTGGATCTGGATTTCTCCTGGCAAAGAGATGGCGAGCAATTCCAGGGACGGCTGAACGGTGTAGAGTGTCCCGCCGACATTCATCCGGAGCCTGAATAATGCTGTCAATAAAATGCTTGTCCCCAGCCCTGTTAGTGATGTGCCTGGCCCCGGTGTACTCCGTGCAAGCGGAGCAACAGCCCCAGTTGTTGCAAAGTGTCCCTGATCGGCCGCCGGCACCGGATTTCAGCCTGGTGGATATGGATGGTGTGAAGCACAAGCTGTCCGATTATCGGGGCAGGGTGGTGGTTGTGAACTTCTGGGCGACCTGGTGCCCGCCATGCCGGGAAGAGATGCCCTCGATGGAACGTGCCTGGCAAAAGCTCAGGCACGAGGATATTGTGATGCTGGCGGTTAACGTCGGCGAGGATGAAGACAGTATTTTTGAGTTTACTGCCAGCTACCCGGTTGAATTCCCCCTGCTGCTGGATCAGGAGTCTGCCGTGATCGGGAACTGGCCGGTACGCGGTTTGCCAACCACCTTCATTATTGATCCACAGGGAAAGATTGTCTATCGGGCGATCGGTGGCAGGGACTGGAACGCTCCCGGGGTACTGCAGAAAATTCGTGCGCTAAAGTCGCGTCCCGATTCCTAGTGCACCTCGTCAGTTTGCCTTGAGAGTTCTCGGCGCTACCGGAATTGCACCCTGGTCTTCCAGCCATTGTTCCATGACGTCGGCCGGCTGTGGTTTGCTGATATAGTAGCCCTGTGCGATATCGCATTTCATTTTTCCGAGCGTTGACAATGTTTCCCGGTCTTCAACACCCTCCGCGACGACCGAGCAGCCGAGTGTGTGCGCCAGCTCCACGACCGATTTTACAATGGCCTGGTCATCGCTACTTTCCTTCATGCCAAGTACAAAACTGCGGTCCACCTTGAGTTCGTCCACGGGCAGGTGATTAAGGTAAGCCAGGGACGAAAATCCGGTGCCAAAGTCATCAATGGATATACGCAGCCCCAGACCGTGCAGTGCTTCCAATACTTTCTGCGCAAAGGCGATATCCTGTATCATGACGTTTTCAGTAATTTCCAGGGTGAGGTCGCGGCTGGCAATTCCAGTGTGTTTCAGCAGTTCCATAATATGCGGTTTGAGCTGGAAATCGCGCAGGCACCAGGTTGAAATATTGACTGCAATACCCGATCGCATCCCCTTGCGCTGGAGTTTTCTGAGGAAATACAGGGCCTCCTCAAGCACCCAGTTGGTCAACTCCTGAATGGCGCCGGTCTGTTCCGCAAGGCCGATAAACTCATCGGGAGGAATCAGTCCGAGTGTAGGGTGATCCCAGCGTATCAACGCTTCAAGGCCGGCTACTTCACCGGAAGCAAGTGACACTTTTGGCTGGTAGAAGAGGATAAACTGTCCACTGCGTATTGCCTGACGAAGTTCCGTACCCAGCAACAGGCTGCGTACACTGTTGCTGTCTTTTTCTCCGTTGTAAACTATAAAAGAAGCATGATATTTCCTGGCCTGGCGCATCGCTACAACGGCATAGCGTACCAGTGAATCGGCATCGTCTGCGTGCTGCGGGAAGAGCGCCAGACCAACGCTTAATCCGATTTCCAGTTCCATCCGGTTGACGTTGAAAGGTTCGTAGGCGGATGCCAGAATATGTTGTGTGTAAGCGTGAGCCTGTTGCTCGTTTGCATCGCTAAGGAAAACGGCGAACTCGTTTCCGCCCAGTCGTGCCAGGTAGGCATTCTCTGGAAGTGTCTGTTGAATTCGCGCCCCGACTTCGAGTAACAGCTGATCGCCGAAATCGTAGCCGAGCGTATCGTTAATTTCATTGAATCGATTGATACCAATGACCAGCAGGGCAATGTTGGCCGTCGCGTCCGCTTTAGAGATCGATTCGGACAGTTGTTCATACAGGAGTGCGCGGTTGGGCAGGCCGGTCAGGGCGTCATGTGTTATCTGGTGTCGTAGCGCCGCATTTTTTTCGTTCAGTTTACGTGAAATGAAAGATGCGAACAGCAAGGCAGTCCAGACGGCAACCCACAATATGACAATACTGATGACAAGAAAGCGACTGTGCAGGGTTGCCGTCAGGGTGCCGTCAGAAGTTCCAGCGCGGTCCAGCAAAACCAGTTGCAATGGCAATCCAACTACCGGTGCCGAGATCCAGAGATAGGTTTCCCCGGCAAGATTGATTTCACCTGTATTTTTAGTGCCGCTCACCAGGGGGGCCGTAATAATCTGTTTCAGTGCCTGTTCATCAATCAGCTGCTGCGACGGGCCGGCAATACCACGAATACCTTGGTGATCCACAAGCAGTGCAAGATCCGTAGTCGGAGAAAAATGGCGGCGGGTTTTGTCCAGGGCAATAGTGTCCGAATCCCCGGTAACCAGTGGAATGGCCACGTTATGGGCCATGTCCTCGGCCTGTTGCTGGAGCCGCTGGGCGACGTGGAGCCTGTCCACATCCGTTATAATCCAATAGGCATTCAACCCCAGAACAGCCTGGGTTATTATCGTGATTCCTACGATTCCCAGGAGTAACTGGGTTGAAAGCCGCATGGCGGGTCAGCTCAATTTACAGGTATTTATACCGGTTAACGTGTAGAGAGGACAAATGCGTATCAGGGCAACGAGCAGATTCCCCAGCCCGGCAAAAGCCAGAATCCCGGAACTCAGCGGGTCAGCAACAAATGCGGTGTCAATCAGGCTGATGTAGATCAGTACTGAGCTGATTCCGATGCGTAAAATACTATCCAGTTGTCCAATATTTTGCTTGAATTTCATAGTGATTCCTCATGGCAGCGACCTGGCCGGCTCCGGCTTTACCGCAAGTAGCCGGTCTTCCTCTAACTATCGGCGGGAAGTACATTAATTTTAATCACCGGGGGCTTATAACAACTGGTTTTCTGGTTCAGAAATTGCTGTATTTTGCCGCTAGTTTCCTATAGAGAGGGCAGCTCGACAATGACGTTGCCCGCAGTCGGGCGGTCCGGGATTTATGTATGCGGACCGGTTCGGTGGCAGCCAGAGATTATCCAGCCATGCTTGCGTCCTACCGTTCGCGTCTTATAGCGCTGTTGACAGCCGTTACCGGATTGATGGTTGTGTTGCTGCTGGTGTCGTATCTGAGCGCGCGTTGGGTGATCTGGGAAGACGCGTCATTACATCTTCAGCAAACCGTGCAGCTTTATGAGCGCAATCTAGCCAGTCAACGAATTGAACTTGCCCGCTATGCGGGAACCCTCCGCAACGACAGCCGGTTCCAGGACTATAGCTTTGCGGTAGCACGTATCGGGGTCGACGATACACCGCTGATAAGGCTGATCGATGACTATTTAAACCGCATGCCGCTGGACGCGGTATTTTTCCTCTGGGATGGCGGAATGATTATGCGCGGCCGTAATGCTGAACTATTGAGTGAGGAGATACGCCAGTACCCACTGGAGCTGGGTAACAGTACCACGTACATCGAGAATGATAAGGGGGTGTTCCTTGCCGCCATTTTGCCAGTGAATTACCAGAACGAGCTTATCGGGCGGGTGGCTGTGGTGGAAAATATTGGCAACAGCTGGGTTACTGCGCAGACAAAGGACCGGCAAACCCAATTGTTTGTCGAACGTGACGGTTTATTGATTGCCAGCACAGCTCCGGAATTCATGAATGTACCGTTCAATACGGATACCGGAATACTGGTGACCGGTACTGATACCTACCGGCTGGAGCAGGTCGGCCTTCCAGCCGCCAGGGATGTAAATACCCGGTTCTGGATCGCACGCTCCGATACCGCGCAGATTGAAACGCTGAGCCGCTATAATCGGATAATGGTGGGGCTTGCCTTACTTACGCTTGCCATGATGCTGGTGGCTGGATTGATTGCCGTAAACCGGTTCAGCCAGCCGATCAGAAAGCTGATTAATTTGACCCGGGATATGGCAAGCGGGCAGCTGCCGACCATCAAACGGGGCGGGGGTGAGAGTGAGATAGATCAGTTGCTCAACCAGTTTATCGATCTGGTCGACGCATTGCGTGCAGGACGGGAAGAGGTTGATACAGCACATCGGAAGCTAAAGGTTTCGGCAATTACCGATGACTTGACCGGCCTGTACAATCGCCGCTACCTGAGCGAGATCTACCCGAAAATGCTCGCCCAGGCCGAGCGGGAAGGCCTTATCCTGTCTGCTGTATCACTCGATATCGACTATTTCAAGAGAATCAACGATACCTTTGGTCATGCCGCGGGCGATGCGTGTCTGGTAGAGTTCGCTACGCTCCTGAAGAGAAACAGCCGTACCAGTGATTTCATATTCAGAATGGGCGGAGAAGAGTTCCTGATCCTCATCCTGGGCCGCAAGGCGGAAAACGCAAGCACCCTTGCAGAGAAAATCCTTGTATCGACAGAGGTCGCCGAAGTGCAGTATGGTGGTCATTCCATACGCTTTACTATCAGCTGTGGTGTCAGCTGTGTGCGGAGTTCCACGTCCCATCAACCCACATTGTCATACCTGGTATCCCTTGCAGACCGTGCTCTGTACGCCGCCAAGAGCGATGGCCGTAACTGTATCAGGATGAGCACCAGAGCCTGTGAAGAGTCCCGGACGGACGAATGCAGAGCCAGCTGATTCCTGTGCGCAAAGGGCGTAATAGCATGTCTAGCGTTCACTGATGGGCACGTAATCCCGCCGGGTCGGTCCCACATACAGCTGCCGCGGTCTCCCGATGCGCTGGTTTTTTTCACTGATCATCTCCATCCACTGGGCGACCCAGCCGACGGTGCGGGCGATGGAGAACATCACTGTAAACATGTTGGTGGGAATCCCCAGAGCCTTGTAGATCAGTCCGGAATAGAAATCGACGTTGGGATAGAGTTTCCGCTCAATGAAATACTCGTCATTCAGGGCGATCTCTTCCAGTCGCAGTGCCAGTTCGAACAGAGGGTCGCTGTCATTGCCAAGCTTTGACAATACTTGGTGACACATTTCACGGATAATGCGCGCACGCGGATCGTAGTTCTTGTAGACGCGGTGTCCGAAGCCCATCAAACGAAACGGGTCATCTCTGTCTTTGGCGCGCGCCAGATACCCGGGTATATTTTTCACGTCGCCGATTTCTTCCAGCATGCTGAGTACCGCCTCGTTGGCTCCACCGTGTGCCGGTCCCCATAGAGCGGCGATTCCGGAAGCAATACAGGCAAAAGGATTTGCGCCGGAACTGCCGGCAAGCCGTACTGTTGAGGTGCTCGCGTTCTGTTCGTGATCTATATGCAGGATAAAGATCAGGTCGAGCGCCTTCTCGGCAACGGGGTCGGCCTGGAACTGTTCACAAGGCACGGAAAACATCATGTGCAGCAGGTTGCCGACGTAACTCAGGGAATTGTCCGGATAGACCTGGGGTTCGCCAATCGAGTGTTTGTAACTGGCAGCTGCAATGCTGGGCATTTTGGCAATCAGGCGATGCGCTGCAATTTCACGGTGTCTCGGGTTTAAGATGTCGGTGGAGTCGTGATAGAAGGCGGATAATGAACCCACTACGCCGACCATAATCGCCATTGGGTGTGCATCATGGTAGAAGCCGCGGAAGAAGCTTTTCAGCGATTCATTCAGCATGCTGTGGTGGACAATGATGTTATTGAAGTCATCAAGCTGCTGTTGCTCCGGCAGCTCCCCGTACAGCATGAGGTGAGCGACTTCGATAAAACTGCTGTGTTCCGCCAGTTGCTCGATCGGATAACCGCGGTACATAAGCATGCCCTGTTTGCCGTCCAGATAGGTCAGTTTGCTATGGCAACTGGCCGTCGACAAGAAGCCTGGATCATAGGTTAAATAACCCATTTCGCGAAAAAAACGGCCAATGTCGACTGCATCAGGACCCTGTGTTGCTTCCCTGACCGGTAACTCGATCTGTCGACCGGTTTTGTTATCGGTAATGGTTAAGGTATGTTCGTCCATCGAGCAGTCCTCCCGGCTGTGTATTTCCATTATGGCACGGTTGATTCGTGCGAGTCCTGAAGTATATTTCAGTTACAGCGCCACGTATCCGGGGGAACCGTGTTTGTACCAGGACAGATTTTTTACTCAGTGAGTGAAAGCACCGGTTTGACGTGATTTCCGGTGCTGAATTCGATCTCGTCCAGTGGGGCAGGGCGGCCGAGATGGTAACCTTGAACATAGTCGACGCCGATCTGCCGGAGTACCTCAAGGGCCTCAGCGCTTTCGACATATTCCGCTGTAGTTTCCTTGCCCATCATTCGAACAATCTCGCAAATGGATTTGACCATCATGCGATCAACATCATTGGTGGCAATATTGCGCACGAATATCCCGTCAATTTTAACCATGTCAACGGGGATATTCTTCAGGTAGGCATAGGAGGAGAGGCCACTGCCGAAATCGTCCAGCGCAAAATGGCAGCCGGCCTGCCGCAAGGTATTGATAAATGTCATCGCCTGGGAGAGGTTGGCGATAGTCGCTGTTTCGGTCACCTCGAAACACAGCTTGTGCCGGGGAAAACCGGAGCTATCCAGGCGGGTCAGGAGGTAGTCCCTGAATGTCTCGTCGCACAGCGAGAGGGCGGACAGGTTCACCGAGCAACGCTCGATTTGCAGCAGCGATTCATTGTGTTCACTGAACCACTGGATCACATGATCGATGACCCAGCGATCGATCTTTGGGGAAAGGTTGTAGCGCTCAGCGGCCGGCATGAACGCACCAGGACGTACTATATTGCCGTTTTCACGCAAGCGGATAAGGATTTCGTAATGGTTCCCGCTATTCGCCTTGGAACAGGCATAAATGGGTTGGGCATACAGGCAGAAAAGGTCTTTCTCAAGAGCGGTGGTTAAGCTGGATGCCCAGTGTACATCGCTGACCTGGTTATTGCGGATGTTGCTATAGTGGTCGTAGATATGGACCCGATTACGGCCCTTCGCCTTGGCAGTGAAGCAGGCTGCATCGGAAAGACTGAGGGCGTCTTTAAGTAAAGAAATCCCTTGCAGAGGCAGCAGGCCGATGCTGACACCCAGAGAGAACCGGTGTTCATGCCACTGAAACTGGAAGTTTTCGATAGCTTTACGCATCTGTTCGGCAAGTACGCCGGCTCTTTCGACAGGACAATGTTCCATCAGTACTGCAAATTCATCACCGCCCAGTCGTGCCAGTGTGTCCCGGGAGCGAATCTGCCCCGCGAGCAGTGCGGATATCTGACGCAGCAACTCATCTCCGGCGATATGGCCACAGGTATCGTTGACAATCTTGAACTGGTCCAGATCGAGGTAGCACAGTGCATGTTCGCCCGGCTGTGCCTGTTGGGAGGCCAGCAGCCGGCGCAGGCGGTTTTCAAACTCCCGCCGGTTAATGAGCTCGGTGAGCGCATCATGGGTGGCCTGGTAGGCGAGCTGGTCCTCGAGTTGCCTGCGATCGGTTATATCGCGGCACACAACCAGCAGGCGGGGCTCCTGTTCCTCCGGGTCCAGACTGGCACGCTGATGTACCCACAACTGGGAACCATCCTTGCGGATTTTTCGATATTCGATGCCCTGGTCGGGTCCCGGGCTGCTGAACTGTTTTTTAATATGTACCAGCACGGCTGGCAGATCTTCCGGATGTATGACCCTGGCGGCTGATTTGTCGATCAGTTCTTCAACGCTGTAACCCAGGATGCCGGCACCGGTACGGTTTATTGAGAGTATGGTTCCGTCTGCGTTGATAGTCGTATAAATATCAGGGGCGTGTTCGTATAAAGTCTGGTAGCGGGCTTCACTGGCGCGCAGTGCCTGTTCAGCTTGTACCGTTTCCGTGATGTTCTTTAGAATACCGCGTGTCGAAATGGCTTCCCCTTCCTTTATCAGTGATCCGCAGTTACCCGTCAGGTGGATAGTCTGTCCCGATTTCGTTACGAATTTGAATTCGATCTGACTGAGCTCTTCTCCGGCTTTCAGGCGTTCAAAACGATTCTGGCAGCACTTTTGACTATCAGGGTGCAGAATATCCATCAGTGTCAGTGATCTGACTTCATCCTCCGTATAACCCATGGTTTCGCGCCATGCACGATTGGTGTAGAGAAAGGATCCGTCGGCAGCCAGGCATTGAATAAGGTCGCTGGTGTTGTCGAATATATCAAGGTAACGATCCCTGCTTTCCTTTAGTTCGTCTTTCGTCCGGACTCGCTCACGCTCACCCGCTGCGCGATCAGACAGAGTTTGCACCAGCATCGGCAGGCGCTGGAATCCATGGGAATTCGAAGCAATGCATTGGTCGACACCTTCTTCAAGACAACGCAGTGCAATATCCTCGACGCCGGTTTCCGCCAGCAGAATCACCGGGATGTGCAGGCCGCGCGATTGTATACGTCTGACGGCATCCAGCGCATTAAAGTCATCAAGTTGCAGCTCGCAAATCATCAGGTCCCACGTTCGATCGTCAAATGCAGCAAGCAATTCCGGTGCTGATTCGATACACCGATATACCGGATGTTCGAGACCCTTATCCAGGTGTTGTTGTATTCGGGTGGCGATATCTTGCCCGCAGGCCAGCAGCAGGTGAATTGGATGAGATGAGGATGAAGCTGACATTCTATAAAATCCGGTTCCAGAGTAAGATTTTCAAAGGGCAGTACAATATAGGGAACCTCTGATTAATTCGAACAAGCCCGTCATTGCGAGCGCAGCGCGGCAATCTCGTGACGTGGCATCAGCCGGTTGG
>FXBF010000758.1_pt1 | contig 11189 bp, 9 predicted proteins | sample 5335321 | NCBI WGS metagenome assembly FXBF01 (sample SAMEA103928391, study PRJEB20085) | sediment metagenome | isolation source: sediment | reverse complement strand
CAGGGTGTTCGGCGTCGGCTGGGCGGTCAACTTTGGGGTGCTGACCAAGATGCTTTCAAGGCTTTGATAACGCTGCACGTTAGTAAAGTGCTAGCCTGTTTCTTTTAGTAAAAGGGAATCAGACGGAAGATGGCTTGAATATGGGTGCCAAGAGCTTGTGGCGACCTGGAGAAACCAGACAAACCTTGGCAGGGTACAAAGCCTTCTTCCCCAATGCCCTGCCGACAACGCTCGATTACCCCGAGCCAACGGTCAACCGGCTCGTCGCTGCAACGGCCGCCGTCCATCGTCTGGCGGGTGCCAGCCGCCTGCTGACGTCGCCCGAGATCTTGATGGGCCCATACGTCCGTCTCGAGGCGGTCCTCAGCTCCAAGATCGAGGGTTCGCAGACAACTGTGGACGAGTTGCTGCGGTTCGAATCCCAGGAACAAGCCGAGGCCGCTGGTGACGTTCGCGAGGTACTCAACTACGTCCGAGCTCTCGACCACGCAGTCGCTCGCCTGAGGGACCTACCCCTAAGCAATCGGCTCATTCGAGAAGCTCACGCCATTCTTCTCGACGGAGTGCGGAGCGACCACGGGTCGCCCGGCGAGTTTCGCATGACTCAGAACTGGATCGGATCTCCAGGATCAACGATCGCAACCGCTGCCTTCGTTCCGCCCCCTCCAGAAGCCCTCGAGAATGCCATGGCGAGTGTCGAGCGGTTCCTGCACGACCGGGACTTGCCCGACATCATCGCGATCGCGCTCACCCACTATCAGTTCGAGACGATCCATCCCTTCGTCGATGGAAACGGGCGGATCGGACGCCTGCTCATCCCTCTCATGTTGATCGAAAGAGGCATCCTCGAGCATCCGCTGCTCTACCTGTCGGCATATTTCGAAAGCAACCGCAGCCGGTACTACGAGTTGCTCAACTGGACGCGGCAATCCGGTGATCTGTTTCCGTGGATCGACTTCTTCCTCGACGGCGTCACCACAAATGCTCAAGACGCCGAGAACCGAACCGTCCGACTGGTCGATCTCCAACAAGCGACCCGAGAACAGCTCCTCGAGGGGCGACTAACCGCGACCGCTCTGCGCCTCGCCGAGCGTCTGCTCGACCGGCCCTATGTCACCGCACCTCTGGTAGCTCGGCTCCTCGACGTCACGTTCCCTACCGCTCAGAAGGCGATTGATGATCTCCAAGAGCAAGGAGTGCTCGAAGAGATCACGGGTCAGCGTCGCAACCGCGTCTACGCCGCCCCCTCCGTCATCGAGATCGCCTACGGCGAACCCGAAGCAGATCAGTCGTAGACGGGACCGGCGGTGGCACGCCGGTTCAGGCTTTAGTAGTCGAATGGGGTGAGTGATCCGTCCTGATTGATCACGAGGACGGGCACGGAGTCCCAGCTCTCGGGCGTGCCCCCCATGCCCGGCGCCTCGGCAGGCATCCCAGGAACTGCGAGCCCAACCACCGGTGGTCTGGTGACGATGAGAAGGCGAATGGCGCTCGCAGGAACGTGTCCCTCGACCACATAACCTTCGATGACGGCCGTATGGCATGCGCTTGCTTCGATCGGGACTCCCAGGCTCTGCTTGTAGGCGGCAAGGTTGTCGTCTTCTGCGGCCTCTACCTCGGCTCCGTTGTTCTCCAGGTACCCGACCCAGCCGACACAGCATCCTCAGCTGGGGGCCTCGTGCACGTCGATGGCGACACCATGCAGGACTCCTGAAGAGACGCTCGTCGTGGATTGTGCTGATGTGAATTGTGGTGATGAAGCGCAGCCACTGCTGAGTACGAAACCAACCATCAAGATCAGCCAGATAAGGAGGCGGCGAGAGGTCGTTTCAGGCAAGCGCTGCAACCGTGGTCACATACGACATGCTGTCGGGCCTATCCCACCCCATCTAGAGTCGCAAGTCCCTATCCCAAGGGCGAATGACTGAAGTCCCCGAATGCCCCTCGTGCATCGCGAGGCCAGAATCACCAACGAAATCCACCGCTGTGGCGACAACTCGAGATAGGGACGGTCTCAGATGGTTGAATGGGTGGTCGGTCTAAGAAAAGGCAACAACCGGTGACCGTGCACAACACCAAAACAGACATTCACGGCGCCCATGGTTCCCCCCGGCCCTCATCGGAGCACTGCACATGTTGTCGGCTCTGCACTCTCGGAGAACAGGGCCGGAATGGCGTAGCGGAAGACGAGCACGACGGCCACGACATGGGCACGGCTGCGACTGCCGTCGCCGTGGCGGAAGACGAGCACGCCGGCCACGGTGAAATGAAGGCCGAAGGAGAGGGCCATCACGACCACACCGACCACGAGACGATATTCCGTCAACGGTTCTGGGTCAGTCTGATCCTGAGTATCCCAGTCCTTTACTGGAGTGAGGCGGTTCAGGGATGGTTGGGATATAGCGCACCCGAGTTCGTGGGAAGCTGGCTGATCGTCCCCGTTCTGTCGAGTGCCATCTTCTTCTACGGGGGCTGGCCGTTTGTGCAGATGTCGGGATGGGAGTTGAGGGACCGAAGTCCGGCGATGATGACCCTGATCGCGTTGGCCATCACGGTCGCGTATGTCTTCTCAATGGCGACCCTCGTTTGGGATCTCGGAGAGGACTTCTTCTGGGAGCTGGTCACCCTCGTCGACATTATGTTGTTGGGTCATTGGATGGAGATGCGCGCCGTCCGCCAGGCTTCCGGTGCGCTGGATGCTCTGGCCCAACTCATGCCAGATACCGCAGAAGTGGTCCTGGCCGATGGAACCGTTGAGGAGAGAACGCCCGAATCGTTGGTGGTGGGAGACTTGGTGCTCGTCCGCCCCGGAGCCAGCGCGCCGGCGGACGGCGTGGTGGTCTCAGGCTCATCCGATCTCGACGAAGCCATGATCACCGGCGAGTCGAAACCCGTGAAAAAGGCCGAAGGCGATCCCGTCATCGGCGGCACTATCAACAGTGGGAGCGGCAGCCTGAGGGTGGAGGTCACCGCGGTAGGCGATGACACCGCCCTGTCGGGGATCATGCAGCTGGTTGCCGAGGCACAGGCCTCCAAGTCGAAGACTCAACTGCTCGCCGACCGGGCTGCATCCTTCCTTTTTTGGACGGCGCTGGCTGCAGCGGCCATCGCCGCCGTTGGCTGGACCATCTTCTTTGGGGGTTTTGACCCTCGCACAATCGCCATAGTGGTGACGGTGTTGGTGATCGCCTGTCCCCATGCTCTGGGACTGGCAATACCCCTGGTGGTGGCAAATACGACCGAGATCGCCGCCAAGAACGGAACTCTGATCAGGAAGCGGGAGGCCATCGACACGGCCAAAGACCTCGACATCATCATGTTCGACAAGACCGGCACGCTTACCGAAGGCAGGATCGGGGTTGTCGAGTTAGCTGCCATTGAGGGGATCTCGGTTGAGGACGCTCTCGCGATGGCGGCCGCCATTGAGGGCGATTCGGAGCATCCGGTGGCCCGGGCGATTCTGCAGAGCGCGGAGGAACGATCCATCGCCATACCCGGGGTCTCCGATTTTGAGATTCTCAAAGGGCGAGGGGTGAAGGGTGTGATCGGTGAGAGCACGATTCACGTCGGAGGGCCCCGTCTCATTGAGTTCGTTGGACTTGTCCCGTCGGATGCTCTGGCAGAGTTCGCCTCTCGCGCCGGGGATCGTGGCGAGTCGGTCGTCTACGTGGTGCAGGACGACAACGTCGTCGGGGCGATCGCCCTGTCCGACGTGGTTCGACCCGAGAGCCAGGTAGCGGTAGATGCGCTCCGGGATATGGGTGTGGATGTCGCCATGCTGACCGGTGACAGCAAGGACGTGGCCAAGGCCGTGTCGGGCGATCTCGGCATCGACACCTACTTCGCCGAAGTGCTTCCCGCCGACAAGGACAAACACGTCAAGGAACTCCAGGAGGGTCAGCGCCAAGTCGGGATGGTTGGTGACGGGGTCAACGACGCCCCCGCACTAACCAGGGCAGACATCGGCATTGCCATCGGCAGCGGGACTGACGTGGCGGTGCAATCCGCCGACCTGGTGCTGGTCAAGAGCAACCCGATCGACGTTGTCAGGATCCTGAAGCTCAGCTCCGCGAGTTACAGGAAACAACTCCAGAATGTCTGGTGGGGGGCGGGATACAACATCGTCATGATCCCGCTCGCAATGGGTGTCCTGGCGCCGTTCGGATTCGTGGTGGCGCCCGCCCTGGCAGCCGTATTCATGTCTCTCAGCACCATCATCGTTGCTGTCAACGCCCAACTCCTGCGTCGGGTCGACCTCTCTGTGTAGGCCCGTCGGGTCCCCGTTCAAGTCCACGTGAGGCGGCCCTCCACGCCGCGGGCCGCTGATCTTCCCGGGTATCGTCGAGCGATGCGGCGAAGATGTGGTGTGGACCTCTCCCCATCTGACGACTGTGACTTCGGTGGGTAACCCGCCGGAGCACGAACTCCGGCGGATATATGCAGATACCGAGACGATCGCCGTGGTGGGCGCCTCCGATGACCCCGGTAAACATTCGCATTCGGTTCCCGAATATCTGAGATCACAGGGTTATCGCATCGTGCCGGTGAATGGCCACGGTGGCGAGGTCCTGGGTGAGCCCGCATACAGATCGCTACTGGATGTAGAGATCCCCATAGACGTCGTCGATGTGTTCCGCCCGCCGAAGGAGGTCCCTCAAATCGCCGAGGAAGCGGCCCAGATTGGCGCCAAGGTGTTGTGGTTACAGAAGGGCATCGTCTCCGACGAGGCCAGGCGGATCGCCGCAGATCATGGCCTCATCTTCGTCGAGGACATCTGCATGGCCGTCACCCATGCTTTGCTCGAAATCGAACCTCGCCTCGAGGCCTAGAGAAGGTCTACCACTCCAGTCAGTGCGCCGTGGCTCCGTGCCCTGATGACGACTCAGGACACCAGAAACTCGACGAGGAAATCGGCCACCAACTGGGTGTCCGGTTCGGTACTCAACGATACGACCGCTTCGTCTGCCGTTGCCGACGGAATAGTCGTGCCACGTCGAAGTTCAATCCGAGCTCGTGCGTAGTCAACATCCATCTCGGGATGACCCTGAATGCCGAGCATGGATGACCCCACTGTCATCAACGAGACCGGGCAGTGATCGTTCCAGCCGACGATCGCCGCTTCCTCTGGCAACTTCTCAATCTGTTCCTGATGGCTGTTGATGACCCGGAACGACCCAACTCCGACTGGCATGAACGGCAGCCCGGCAACGAGTTGAACGGTCTTGACACCAACCCCCCAGCCTCCTTCTGCAATGACGACGGTGCCACCGAGTGATTTGGCCAGAAGCTGGTGGCCGAAACAGGTCCCGATGAAAGGGACGCCGGTAACAGCGGTATTGCGTATGAACTCCTCCAAACTGCGAATCCAGCCGAAGTCGTCATTGACCGAGTGTCGCGACCCGGTGGTGAGCCATGCGTCGCATTCGGTAGGCCTCGTCGGAATTTCGCTGTTGACCGAGTCATAGACCACAAGATCGATCTCGGGGTAACCAGCGAAGAGCCTGCGAAACATGGCGTCGTAGTCGCCTGAGATTCCCACCATGTCTGGCCGAACGTGATCGCACACCAGGAGCCCGACTCTCATATCGTGAAAAGGTGTCGGTAGTCAGCCCTCAGCATCACCGTGTTTGATCACTCAGGTGTCACATATGCGGCGGTAATCCCGCCATCGACCACGAACTCGGTACCAGTGACGTAGGAGGACTCGTCGGAGGCAAGGTAGAGCGCGGCTTTCGCCATCTCGGCGGCCTCACCAAACCGCCCCATGGGAATGTGCACCAGTCGTCTCTGCTTCTTCTCCTCGGTATCGAGGAATTTCATCAACAGCTCGGTCTTCAACGGGCCGGGGCACAGCGCGTTCACTCTGATGTTCTCTCTTGCGTGGACGACTGCCAGCTCGCGGGTCATAGCGAGAACTGCCCCCTTGGAAGCGGTGTAGGCAACCTGAGGCGTCGCCGCGCCGAGAAGGGCCACGAATGAGGCCGTGTTGATGATCGATCCTCCTCCCGCCCGACGAAGAGCCGGAATCCCATACTTACAGCCGAGAAAGACACCCTTGGCGTTGACTCCCATTGTGAGGTCCCAGGTGTCTTCTTCGGTCGAAATAGCGTCATCGTCTGCGGGGTGCATGATTCCCGCGTTGTTGAACATGATGTCCAATCTGCCGTACAGGCTCTCCGCCGAGGCCACCATCTCCTCGCAGTCGATGGCCGATGACACGTCCGCCCTTTGAGACGCCGCGGTGCCTCCCGCAACACGTGCCATTTCCACCGTCTCCACGGCTGCCTCCTCGTTGATGTCTGCTGCGACAACAGAGGCCCCCTCGGAGCAGAAAAGCAGGGTCGTCTCGCGGCCAATCCCCGCACCGGCACCGGTGATCAGCGCAACCTTATTCGCCAGCCTTCCCGTCATATTCGCTCGAAGTAGCGTGCTCGTTCCCAATCGGTGACAGAGTTGTCATAGGCACTCTGCTCGGTCCGGAAGAAGTGCGAGTAGTGAGCCTGGACATCGGCTCCGAACGCCTCTTTGACAAACTCGGAGTTGGCGAACAGATCAGTGGCGTCGCGCAGGGTTTTAGGAACCTCAGGAAGCTCATCGGCCTGATAAACGTCTCCCTCGAAGATCTCGGGTGGTTCGATACGGTTGGAAATACCGTCAAGACCGGCCGCCAGCACCCCTGCATACGCCAAGTAGGGATTGACGTCGGCGCCGGGGATCCGACATTCGATGCGAAGGCTCTGGTCACGCCCTACCACCCGGAAACCGGCGGTCCGGTTGTCATAACTCCATGCGAGCCGGGTGGGCGCCCAGGAAGCATCCTGATATCGCTTGTAGGAGTTGACCGTGGGAGCCATGAAAACCATCAGGTCGGGAGTGTGAGCCATCCACCCTCCAAGGAACCAGCGGAAGACATCGCTGCCGTGGACGGGCCCAAATGGATGCTCACCCGGGAAAGCACTGCTGTCCCCCTCCCACAAGCTCACATGCAGGTGACAGGAAGAGCCCGCCTCTTCCGCCGACGGTTTCGCCATGAAGGTGACCGATGCTCCCAGGCCGTCCGCTATCTCTTTCATGGCCTGCTTCATGACGGTGTGACGGTCCGCCATCTCGAGAATCTCGGCGTAGCGGATGTTCATCTCGTGCTGGCCGCGACCCCACTCCCCCTTTGAGTTCTCCACGGGGATGCCCGACCCTGCCAGATGGCGTCGCACCTCACCGTTGTAGAACTCTTCACGGGTGCCTTGAAGCAGGTGATAGTCCTCGAGATACCATCCCGCGGCTGTCAGACCCTGATAGTTCTTCTCGGCTGCCTGTCGGTAGGAGTCCTGAAACAAGAAGTATTCGAGTTCGGAAGCAGCCTTGGCGACGTATCCCGACCCGGCCGCTCTTTCGAGTTGTCGGCGGAGAAGCGAGCGGGGAGCCACCGCTACCAGTTCGTCGGTGTGGGTATCCCGAAGATCACACAGCACGAACGCCGACCGGTCTAGCCAGGTCGCCAGGCGAAGCGTGGTGAGGTCTGGGACCATGTGAAAGTCGCCGTAACCCAACTCCCAGTTGGCATATTCGTAACCAGGGACGGGCTCCATCTCCATGTCGGAAGCAAGGAGATAGTCACAAGCGTGGGTCCCATGCTCGCTGCCATCATCGATGAAGTGCCTCGCGTCGAATCTCTTACCGAGAACTCGCCCATAGTGATCGGTGAAGCCGACCACAACGGTGTCGATTTCGTCGGCCTCGATCCTGGCTTCGAGATCTTCAATGCCAAGCATGCCTCGTGGACTATCCATCGATTCTCCTGGTGGTGGAGCACCCTATCCCTCGCGTTAGCGACTGATGGCGTGGAGCCTTGCTCATGACACCGCCGGGATCTTTCGGTCGCGGAGATACTCGGCGAGTTTCTCGTCTGCTCGGTCGCCAAAGAGGATCCCGACTGCTTCGTCGAGCCCGGGGGACCCAATGACGTCACTGTCGGGTATCACCTGAGCGATCTTGGAGCGCCTGCGGAGAAAATCCTCCAGCTTGGTGACCATCTCGGTGTCCGCAGCCAGATGCAATTCGGCCCGGACATAGTCGGCGCTCTCGATGATGTCCTCGCCCATGGCCGGGTCGTTGCGTATCTCATCGAGCATCCGAAAAGCACGTCGCCCGTATCGACGCCACAGTCGTTCGGAGAGGGCCTCAAGATCTTTGGTCGACCGGATATCGTCGAGATGCATCAGCCGGGCCTGACGAAAGAACTCCGTGCGGGTGTGGCTGACCGGCTCTCCATACCAATTCTGTGTGTCTGGCTCCAGAGGAACGCCTAGCGCCTCCACCGCGTCGGCAACCTCTTCACCGACGTTCAAGCAGTCGGTGAGTTTCCCACCGAAGATCGTGATGACGTTTCGTTTCGCGTCCGTCTCGACTTCGTGTTTTCGCGAGAGTTTGGTCCAATCGACGTCCTTGCCCACGGGGCTGTCGCGTCTCACCACCAGAGGTCGCACACCACTGCGGTCGGCGATGACATCTGATGGGGTCAGTGGTGATGCAAGATCGAGACGTCGGTTGATCTGGCCCAGCAGAAACTCGCGGTCCTCATCTGTGACCTCCGTGAATGGCGAATCGACACGGGTATCGGTTGTGCCGATCGCCGATCGCGCTCCCATTGGAATCACGTAGAACAGTCGCTCGGTGTCGTCATAAAAGGCCAGAACCCTGTCGTTTGATGTGATTTGAGGGACGATGAGATGGACACCTTTGGAGTACACAACCCGATGATCGGTAGTCACCTCGAACTGGGTGTTGACGTCATCGACGAAGGGCCCTGTCGCATTTATCAACACTCGACATGAGCAAGTGAAGGGGTCTCCTCCCGACTCGATGTCCCGAAGCGTCACCAGCCAACGTCCACCGTGATAGTCGGCATTCACTACCTCGAGGTAATTCGCAGCTTTCGCGCCGGCGTCGAGAGCCGACCTCACGAAACCGAAGACGAACCTCGAATCGTTGTCGGCTAGGTAGGAGTCGTAGTACTCCACCCCGCCACGAGCCCGACTGGTGTCGACCACAGGTTCCATCTGTCCGATCCGCTCGGGGCTGAGCAAGCGAGGTCGATGAGTCTTGAAACCTCCGATCACCCAGTAGGCCACTGAGCCAAGGGCCGCCAGCCACGGTCGGTAAGGGGAGGTGTCGTCAAGCGTGGCGAGAAAACTGATGGGCTTGACATTGTCCGGATAGGCACGCACCAGCCTGTTTCGAGACCGGCACAGCTTGCGGACGAGCACCAACTCAAATCCCTCCAGATACTTGAAACCTCCCCAAACAAGGTTCGAGGAGGCCTGGCTGGTGAATCCACCGAAATCTCCCCGATCAACGAGAGCGACCTCGGCGCCTCGCCCGGCCAATACCGCTGCCGAGACGGCTCCGTTGATCCCGCCTCCTATGACCAGGGCATCAAACGAGCCGTCACGAATCTTGTCGATGCTTGTGCTTCGCAGAGTCACCGGTTGATGTTATCCCGACTCCGGAAGCGGTTTTCCTGCTCGTCGTTGCCAGTCGATGGACAAGTCTGGGCTACTTGTCCTGGGAGATGACGAATCCGCTCATGAACGGCTTCTGCATTGCGACAAACACCAGCGCCGGGGGGATGGACGCCAAGATCGCGGCAAGCATCAGCGGTCCGAAGACCAGGGTGCCGTCGAGGACCACGAGAGTCTGCATAGCGACCTGAACGACCTGCGCCGAACTATCGCGGATGATCAGACTCGGCCACAAGAACATGTTCCACGTGTAGACGAACTGGATGACGAAGAGGGCTGCGATGATGTTCCAGGACAACGGGATCAGGACCTTCGTCAGGAACTGGAGCGGTGAGGCACCGTCGATCTGGGACGCTTCGAGCAACTCCACCGGCATGTTGGCAAAGTGCTGACGGAAGAGGAACGCACCAGTGGCAGATGCCAGGAAGGGCACGGTGATAGAGGCCATCAGGTCCTGCCAGCCAAAACCTGACACCAGTTCGAACATCGCCAGGATCATCACCTCGGTGGGCATCATGAGCGTGACTAGGACGAAGAAAAACACGATCCACTTTCCCCGGAACTTGAAATAGACGAAAGCGAGACCGGCGAGCAGCGACAGAACGGTCTTGCCGGCCGTCACCCACAGAGACTGCTGGAGCGAGTTCCACATAGCCCTGCTGAAGTTCCGTTGCACCCAAACATCGTCGAAGTTCGACGCAAATGCGCTGCCGGGTGTGAACTGGAACGAATAGACCTCCGGGTTCGACTGGGTCGAGATCAGCACGGCATAGAGGAGAGGAAAGGCGACGACGAGGACCGTGAACGTGAGCGCTATGTGAAACGGCCACGATCGACCTCTCATGAGGCCCCTGCGTTGCACTCCCGCGGATAACCCGGCCACTACGCACCCCCGTAACTCACGCGTTCACCAGTGGAGCGGAACTGCCAGAGGGTGACACCGATGACCGCAGCGAACAACAGGACGGACTGCGCTGCCCCACGACCCAGATCACCGTTGTTGACGCCAATGCGAATGATCTCGTATATCGCCACCGAGGTCTTGCCTGCCGGCGCACCTTTGGTCATGAAGTCGATGGTGGCGTAGATCTCGAAGAAGGCATACGTCAGGTTGGTGACGAGGAGGAAGAAAGTGATCGGCGAGAGGGCCGGTATGACGATCTTTCTGAATCGCTGCCAGGCAGATGCCCCATCGATCAAGGCGGCTTCTATCTGAATGATGGAAACTGTTTGGAGACCTGCCAGATAGAAGAGAATGTTGTACCCCAGGATCTTCCATCCACTGGCCAATATGATCGCGGTCTGGGCGAGAACCGCATTCTCGCGGTAGTTGGGAACATCCACCCCAAACCAGTTTTCCATGACGAAGGTGAAGATGCCCGCCGTTGGATCGAAGATCATGAAGAACAACAGTCCTGCCACGGCAGGAGAAATGGCATAGGGCCAGATGAGAAGCGTGCGGTAAACCCCGCCGCCACGAATGTTGCGGAATGCCAGATAGGCGATCCCAAGACCGCCGACCATGCCTACAACAACGATGCCGACCGAGATGATGACCGTGTTCAGGTATACCGGGCGATAGGCGACCTGACCGCCCGCTGTACTAGGAGAAAAAATTGCGTAGAGGGCCACGAATACCGAAAGCATGGCGAAGATCGACGCCAGCTCGGC
>FXBF010000757.1_pt1 | contig 11190 bp, 8 predicted proteins | sample 5335321 | NCBI WGS metagenome assembly FXBF01 (sample SAMEA103928391, study PRJEB20085) | sediment metagenome | isolation source: sediment | reverse complement strand
GTTCGGGCCGGGTTTGGAGCGTCTTCTCCTTCTGCGACAGGCCGATCAGGTTGAACTCGCCGTGTTGACCGAGCCCGTAGCGAGCATGCAATCCAAAAACCGATGTCGGCGCCAGCTGGAACAGCGGTTTCTGCTCGAACGTGATACGAACCCGGGCGTTCGGAGTGTTGGCAAACCAACGCTCCGGCTGGCGGAGCTCGACCTGGCCGATGTCGTAATCGATCGTGTAGTCCTCGCCGCGAATGAGCTCCAGCCCATCGATCGCGATGCGCTCACTCCCCTCCCGCACACCGCCGATGCCCAGAGAGATCGTGGACAGGAAGCCCTCGAACCGCTGACGGTAGGTGATGGTCAACAAATAGAGGTTCGCTCCGCGGCGGACCTGGTCGTTAGGCTCGTCGTAGATCGCCTTGTTCTGGTCGCCGGGCGGCAGGGGAAAGGGCTCGCCCGAGAGGCCGGGGACGTCTTTCACCGGCGGCGGAAGTTTGAACGGTTCCAAGGTCGGGAAGACGATGTAGGTCCCCGACGGCCCGCGAGCGAATTCCGAGCCACCGCTCGTCTCGTGAATCTTGGCCCGATCGAGAACGTTGTCGGTGGGCTCGTCGTCGAGCCCGAAGACCTTGATGAACTCGAGCTGGTTGCCTTCGGCGGTCAGGAAAGTGTTGCCGATGGCGGGGTCGCCCTGCGATATGATCAACTCGACGCTTTGTTCCACAACGCCGGGGCTGGCGGACACGCGATAGACCTGGTGCATCTCCCGCGTCCAGGTGGCCGTGCCGGGCCGCAGATTGAGGCCCGAGATCAGCTCGAGGGTGGGCGGAGGCACACTATCAGGATTGGCGCTGTGCGCATCGCTCTGCGCTTCAGCCTCAAACGTGCCGATCTCGCTTCCATCGGCGGCTATGTACGTGACAGCCAGCCCCTCCTGTTCTCGCAGCGTGTTCCTCAGCTGGATCCAAAGGCCGCTCTGGTGAAGGACATAGTCCTCGCCGTCGACCAGCGGCCGGTACAACCCCGTAAGCGTGTCCGTCACTACCGTGTCGGCGCCCTGCTCCGACACCAGGGTGTCCTCGGCCACAGCGATCGCCGTGACGAAACCTTCGGGAACCTGCGCTCCAAGCCCGCTGACCTCGTAGCGATAGAGTTTCACCACGGATCCCGGTCGCACATCGGGAGGAGCGTCGATCGCCATCAGCTTCTGGATGTCGATGTTCGGAGACCCTTCAAGGCGGCGTGGATTGAACAGGAAGAAGAACCGCCCGCGCTCGTAGTCCGCATCGTCGAGGATGGTCGTGGCAGTCTGCTCAAACCCCTGGCCGCCTCCACCCACCTGTAGCTCGCGGGTGCCCACGTCACCCTTTTGCTGCGCAAATACGGTCTGGAACTCTATGGGACCCATCTGGCCGGAGGCCCGGAACCCGAAGTTGCCCGCCGGGATCCCTTGGGTCAGGTAGCGGCTCTGCGGGAGCGGAAAGCTGACGTCGCCAACCTCCAGGCGTTGCAGTATCTCGTCTTCCAGCCCCTGGTAATAGACGTTGATGTTGTTCGCTGCGGAGAACTCGCGGGTATTGTCGTAGTCCACGAACACGTGGATCCGATCCTGGATCGTGCCGCCTACACGTGCCCCGAACTGAATATCCGGTTTCAGTGTCGGAACGAGACTGGGATCGCAGTTCAACACCAGGGTCACGTTGCAGGGTCTGAACTTGTTCCAGCCTCCGCCCAGCTCGACACGGCCCTGAATGGCCATACCCAGATCGGCGTAATCGGCCAGAATATCAGGCAGGACCGGCGCCGGACCCTCTCCGGCCACGGGGAGCTGGCCGGCGGGGACCCCGGCCGGAGGCTGGGCTGCGAGCGTATCGCCTCCGGTCGGAGTTGGCTGCAGCTCCTCCGGCTCCTCCGGCCTCTCCGGTCCGGCCTGTGCGACCGCAGGCTCCGCCTCAGAGGTCGTTGCAGCGGGACGCCTAACGACCGGCCGATTCGCCAACCAGGACCGGCGCTCCCACTCCCTCAGCCGCTCCCCGAGATCCTCAGCCCAGATGTCGCCCCAGTTCCTCACGCGCAACCTCATCTCGGGCCTCTGGATGGCCGGGTCCGGGAGATCGGAGGTCAGATCGACTGGGAAGGGCAAGGGAACAGCCCTGAGACCGATAGACAGCCTCGTAACCGCAGGACCGGGCCCCGCCGTGTCCTGTTCAGCGGAGCCCGCCGCTCGAGCAGAGTCCCGCGCCCCAGCGCTGTCCCGGACGGCCGCTGGAGTCGCGACACTCGTATCCTGGGCGACTGCCCGCGCGGCGGCCCCACCTGTATCTTGCGCGACGGGGGTGGAAGCCCACTGCGCCACGCCGGCGGCGAAGATACCGCCGACTTGCCGTGGCGACCCAACCAGAGCCAGAATGACGGCTGCGCCGCCAAAGACGAGTAGCCTCAGGCGCACCTTTTGGCCATTACGAGGGTAATTGAATAGAGTCTGACTCCGACAAATCCTCGGACCTTATGAAAATACTCAGGCGCTACATACTTCGCGAGCACACCGGACCCTTCATCGCGGCGCTGGGCGTTCTCACTGGCCTGTTGCTCCTCAACCAGCTGGCTCGCCGCTTCGGCGATCTGCTCGGCAAAGGGCTGCCCTGGTACGTGATCGGCGAGGTCTTCGCCCTATCGCTCCCATTCATCGTCGCTATGACGATGCCGATGGCCGTGCTCGTGGCCGTGCTCTATTCGTTCAGCAGGCTGACGAGCGACAACGAGATCACGGCGTTCAAGGCCGGGGGGGTCAGTCTGCTCCGTCTCATGATTCCCGTGCTGGTCGCAGCCTCCGTGCTCGCGGGAGCCATGGTGGGCTTCAACGACAAGATCCTGCCGGAATCCAACCACGCGCTCAGGCAACTCCTCACAGATATCGGACGCAAGCAGCCGACCTTCGAGTTGCGAGAACGTGTGATCAACGAGGTAGCACCGGACAAACTGTTTCTGCAAGCTGCGCGAATCGATCGCATGCGCAGCGTCCTTCGGGACCTGGTGATCTTCGACCTTGGCCGGCCGAACGTCTACAGGACAATCTACGCAGATTCCGGTTACATGGCCTTCAATGAGAGTCAGACCGACCTCTATCTCACTTTGTTCGACGGCTCGATGCACGAGCTGGACACCCGCGACCGGGAGATGGGTCAGCGCACCTACTACCAGAAACAGGTGATCCGCGTCGATGGAGTCAGCAACCAGCTCGAGCGCGGCGGGGGCGTCGACTGGCGTGGCGATCGGGAGATGAGCATCGCCATGATGCGGGAACGGGTAGCAGAACAAAAGGAACGTCTGGTCGAGCTGGGTGACACGCTGGGAGAGATCCTCACATCCCTGGCGCCGGTCCGCTACACGCCTTCCTTTGTCCCGACCGGAGACGATAAGAAAGAAACCACGATCTCGCTACCCGATACGGTCGACCGCGCCCAGCTGGGAACGCGGAAACTGGCGGCCGGCCGTGTCATCCGCGCGAAACCGCCGCGAGGGAAGGACGTAAATCCTCAGGAAGCGGCCGGGCAGAAGAATGCCGCCCGGGTGCAAAGCCTCAGACAGAAGTTCGTCCCCTCCCGGCGCTCCGACTGGCCTCCCGCTGGCGATCCAGTCGCCTTCGCGGCGCAAGTCAGGAGCTACCTCGAGCGCATCTCCTCCCGGCGCCAGCTGCAGCGGCGCGAGAAGAACAGGTACGAGGTGGAAATCCAAAAGAAGTTCGCGATACCCGTCGCCGCGATCGTGTTCGTCCTGATCGGCGCGCCCGTCGCCGTTCGGTTCCCCCGCGGCGGCATCGGAATGGTGATCGGAGTGGGCCTGAGTGTCTTCTGCGTCTACTACATCTTTCTGATCGGCGGCGAAGACATCGCCGATCGTGACTTCATGTCGCCCTTCTGGGCGATGTGGGCGCCGAACGCGATCTTCACGCTCCTCGGCATCGGCCTCCTCTACATGGTCACCCGGGGAGGCACACGACGCCGGCATCGTATCCTCGGACTATCCAGGCGACTCCTCCGGCGCCCGAGAACAAGAAGCCCGCAGGAATCAAATGCAGGGAGTGAGAGCGCGTGAAGACGCTCGACCGTTACGTAGCCGGTCTGTACCTGAAGGTCTGGCTCGTCATCATTCTCGGCGCCCCGTTCCTGTTCATCATCTTCAAGCTCACAGACGACCTCGACAAGTACCTCGCCCGCGGGCTTTCCGTTCAGCAGGTACTCCTGGCATACGTGTACGACTTCCCTTACCAGATGTCGCTGTCCCTCCCGGTGGCCAGCTTGTTCGGCGCCGTGTTCGCCGTGGCATTGATGAGCCGGCACTTCGAGGTTACGGCGGCGAAGGCCAGCGGAGTCAGCTTCTATCGGCTGATCGCTCCCATGCTGCTGCTGGGCGCTCTGGTGAGCGTCGCTGGACTCGGTCTCGGCGAGCTGGTCCCTGTCACGAACCGCCTGCGGGCCGAAGCGCTCCAGGAACGTGCGCGTTCCAGCCGTCGGATTCGAACACGGTTCGTGTACGGCGCCGACGGCGGACGGGCTTACACGATAAAGAGACTGTCCGCCGAGGAAGGAGAGATCCAGGATATCGTCATCGATCGAGAGGGCACCGGAGCGGAGTACCCGACCTACAGGATCTTCGCCCCGAAGGCCGAGTGGCACGATGACCGCTGGCTGTTGCTCGACGGCTACATCAATTTTCTGCCCGAGCAAAATAGGGCCGTCACCTTCGCCTTCGATACACTCCACCACAGTGACTTCTCGGAGACACCACAGGAACTGCTGGCGGAGCCGAAGGATCCGGAAGAGATGAACTATGCGGAGCTCGGCAGATTCATCGAGTCTATCGAGCGATCGGGCGGTGATGCGCGCAAGCTCGAGGTCGAGCGCATGCTGAAGATCGCTCTCCCCGTCGCCGGCTTCATCGTAGTGCTCTTCGGTTCGGCGCTCGGTAACAATACGGGCCGGGCCGGACCGGCTATGGGCGTTGGCATCGCTCTGGCTACGGTGCTCATCTATTTGCTGAGTGTGAGGATCGCGCAGGGGTTGGGCGCCGGAGGCGTCCTGCCGCCGGGGCTGGCGGCCTGGCTTCCCAACTTACTCTTCCTGGGATTCGGCGTAGTGCTTCTGGGGCGAACGCGCACGTGATCTCGCGCGTCGGCGGCCGCTAGCGCGCTGCGACCGGCTCGAGCAGTGAACACCCTCCCGCTCTCTGATCCGCCTTCGTCAACAGATCACGAGGGTCCGCACCATCTTCAGGATGGCTGGCCACCCCGATTCTGAGCTCGCCGGGGGCCCCGTTGCCGCTGACCTGTTGGAACGACTGGAACGATGCGAGCAGGCGTTGCGCGGCCACCTGGCCTCCCTGGGGCCCGGTGTCCGGCAACAGGATGCCCATACCGCGATCGCCGAACGTGCCCAGCACGTCGAGCAGGCGGCAGCACTCCCGTCCCAGCTTGGCGACCTCCCGGACGATTTTCTCGTCGGGTGACTCCAGCTTGAACAACGCCACTGAGAGCGGCGACTTCCGACGGCGAGCTCGTTCGAGTTCACATTCAAGCAGCAAGGCGAACCCCAGCTTGTTGTAACAGCCGGCGACCTCCGTCTTGAGCTTCTCGATCTCCAGCGTGTCGGTCTGGCTCAAGAAAACGAGCTCGTTCTTCCGCCGCACCTTCAGCGGGCCTTCGCTGATCGACACTGCCTGTGTAAGCGACTCGAGATAGTACAGTTCCACTGCACGCCGAGCGGATGCGGATAGCTGCTCGGCCAGTTCCCGGGCCGCATCTTTCCCTTGCCCCGGCTCGAAGTTTTCCATGCGTAGTGAAGCCAACCGCAAGCCGAGGGCAAGATCGCGCGCCGTGTTCGCTGCTATCCCGCGTATATCCTGCGCCGCCGCTTTCCCGACTTTCATAGTCTATTAGCTCTCTGGTTAGGCTCCAAGAACATCACTCATCTGCTAACCGGCATGGGAGTACTCCACACCGCCGGGCAGCAGCCATTTCAATCCGCACCACGGACAGTAGTACGCGGCCTCGCTGTTGACCGAATCGGTCCACGCATCCTGGACCTCCACTGACCCCAACTCCAAAGACGTGTCACAGCGCCTGCACCGCAGAATTTTCGCCATGCTCTGCAAGGCCTCTAGCTCTTCTTTCTCTTCCGTAGTGTAGGGCTCCATCGTGATGGTGACTTCGTGGTCCTCCGCCCCACGCGTGCAATGCAATACAACGCGCGAGCCCGTGCCGGCGGTGTCACCAAACCGGCGTCGGCTCATTAGAAGCTTGCCGACGCATCCCGGGCGCGAGCAGTCGATGAGAATCTCCTTAGCCAGAAACGCTACCTTGACCGACTCGGCTGCACTGCTCCGCCCGTTGCCCAGATCAGAGCCCCGCCTCGGCGCGTCCGGCCGAGCCGACCGGCCCGGCGCCGTCTGGAGGCTACCCCAACGTCGCCTCAACCCAACCACGTTCAGTCTGCTCCACATACCGCCCTGATACCTGTCCTTTCCTTTCTCGTCTCGCCGATCGCTCGTGCGTCCACCGGAGCGGAGTCCACCGGCCGCCGTAGTGGCAGAAACTCTGCCAGATGCCCCAGCTGGGAGCGGCTGTCGTAACTACCACTAAGACAACGAGTTAGGAGAGCGAACGGATTGAACCGCGTTTTCTGAGGTCCGCAAGGTCGGACAGAACGGCCTCAAACGACCGGTAAGTGTGACCGATCGTACCTGGAGCTAGGCCATGCTCTCCCTGGCACGCCGCTCTTCGCGCCAGCGCCGGTCAACCGCCTCGAACTCGGCAACTAACTCCTGACGACGGGTTACCAGCTGTTCACGAAGGGCTCTCATGCGAATCGAGCGCCAGAAGACGCGCGTGTCCTCCCGAACCATCCTCCACCGGTCACGCCAGCGCAGCGCGACGAGACCTGTCACCGGCAGCACAACAGCGACAGCGACGAGTGCAGGTAACCCTGCGATCCACCAGGCCGCGGCCAGATACAGGGCGTAGGTGGCTGGAAAGGAAATCAGTGCGGTTGCAAGCTTGAGGCTTGCGACGGCTTCATACGCGGGGCGGTACATGCCAAGGGTCACGCGGGGTGATTTGTAGGGTAGATACCAGACGATCGTGCCCAGAACAGCGAGGGGGAGCCCCACCACAAGCGCGAGTCCCTGAACCACCACATACCTGACCACGCCGAGCGGTCGAAAGTGTTCCGGCACCTCGCCTTCTCTGACGCCCAGAAGCGCGAGGTGTTCCTGGTAGGCGCGGACCGAAGCGCCCAGTTTCTCGTACAGCTCCGGGTCCGCGACGTGGAGCCAGGCCAGCCCTGCAGCGAATCGCCGCAGTCGTGGAAGACGGGGCGCGAGCCCTCGGCGCGCCCGAGGTCCGGTCAGCCCCTTCTCGGCGGCGTACAGGGTCTCGGCGGCCTCGAGCAACGCGCGGTCCTCCTGCGTTGGCAGGTTGAGCGTCACCTTCTCCAGCGCCTCCCGCATGGCGTCGGTGAGCGACTCGACCGCGCCCCATGCATCCTCCTGCCGCATCTCGCGCCAGCGAGCGACTCCAAACGACCGGCCCACCGAGGCGGCGACCCTGCCGCGAATGGCGTGTTTGCGATGGTAGGTCAGTCCTACGGGGACGATGCGGAGGCCCAGTTGCCAGTTCGCCGCCTCCTCAGCCTCGAAGGCGATGCGCGCGGCACCCGTCTTCATCCGAGCCAGATGAGCTTCGGAATGACTCAAGCCCTCGGGGAAGATCAGCACCGCTTCACGGCGAAGCAGAGCTGCTGTCGCCGCCTTGAAGGTGTCCTCGTTTCTCGAGGTTTCGCCGGGAAAGTCCTGGGGCCGGTAGACCGGCAACGCGCCCAACCCTCTCAGCACATGCCCCATGAGCGCTTCTTCGAAGAGCAGCGCTTTTGCAAGCGGTCGCACCGGCCGCCCGGCGATCTTCATGACGATCAGCCCGTCCATCAGGCTGTTGGGATGGTTGGCGATCACCAGGGCCGGCCCTTCCGGGATAGCCTGGCCGACTCGACCTACCTCGTAGAAGCGGTTCACGGCCCACATGGCGCATCCCAGTACGAAACGCGAGGACGAGGCGAGGAACACTGGCCGCTCAGCCTGCTTCAGAAGATCCGATAAGTGATGAATCTCCGCTCACCCGGCCTGACATCGACCGGACCCAGCGTCTCTGTTTCCCGACCGTCGATCAGCAATCTTATCTCGTGCTGCCCCGGCCTCACTCTCAAGCGCGTCATCCAGATCCTGTTGGGCAGTCCCAGCCAGGCCCGGGTGTCGGCACGTTCCGTGGCCACGTTAACCACGTTAGCGAGGATACCGACGATATCGCCCGCCGTTTCTCCGCCCTCTTCCTCGGCCTCCTCCTCGAGTTTGGCAGCTACGGCATACTTGATGAGCGCACGAGCGATGGTCTTCACGTAGATCCCCAGCCGGCGATCCTCGAAGGCCATTCCCTGAAAATCGCTGACACGGAGAGCGACCCGCGCGGCTGCAGTATCCGAGCCTACCACCGCAGCCAACCGGTCGAAGGCGACTTCCCCGAAACCGAACACCGGGAAAGACATTGGGAGAACATAGGCGATCCCGCCTTTCCCGGCATAGGAGCGCGTTACTCCCGTGTAGCGGCCGGTTTCATATTCATGAGCCAGCGACTCAGCCAGATCGACCCGGGCACCCCAGCCACGTTCAGCCACCAGCTCCGCCCGCTCTTCGGTGATCGGGATATAGATCGACACCTCATCGATGGGCGCGACGAGGCCTTCCTCAACCAACAGGACTATTTCGCCAGGTGGGATGGGTTCGGGCTGGACACTGAGGCTCCCAACGGCTTGGCTTCCGTAGCGATCGCGGTAAACGTCGAGGTGATCCGCGAAACCGAGGGCGGCCGCCAAACGCATCAGATCGAGGACGAGGTCCGGCGGCGGCGCCATTCCCTGCTCGAGGTAGCCAGCCTCGGCCAGGCGCAGCGAGACGTAGGCGCTGCCAGGGTCATCCCACTCCAGCCCCAAACCTACCAGCTGATCGAAGAACGGGGGGTCGAGATACGGCGCGGAACCCTGATCGCGGCTGAACTGCAGCTTCAGGGCGAGCTTGCGCCACTCTACCCAGGCTTCCTCCGCTTCCCACAACTCCAGGTAGTTGAGTGCCCGATAAAAATTGACTAGGAAGTTGTCGATGCCTCGCGGCTCGAATCTGAGGACCAGGTCGGACGTAATCAGCGACAGTCCAGCTCGGGTGATGCTCTTGGTGTAGAGCTCATCGACGCGAAACTCGACGAACTCGAAGCGGAGGTTGCTCAGCTCCGGGTCGCCGGCGTAGTGGAGAAGCAGGCCGTCCTCCAGCGCGAAGAGCAGGTCGTCGGTTCCACGACCTGCTTCCGCCAGGCGCGCCCTGGCCTCATCCAGATCGTTGTTCAGCAGCGCATCGCGGACGCCGGACATGGTGCGCGCGTGACTCGCACAGCCGGCCAGAGCCAAGAGGCTCCCGGCCAACAGAGCCGACGTCCAGCGCATCTCTCTCTCGTACGCCACGACTCGACGCAATAGCGCCGAACCCGCCGAAGCTACAGGCCGAGACCGCTGCGTGAGATCTCCTTCTTGATCTTGCTCTGGCCGATCCAGACCCGTTCGTTTGACTCGATGTTGGTGAGATAGAGGTCGACCTGGTAGAACTTCACCTCCCTGCCGCCCTCTTTGTCGATGATCACGTCTATTACGCCGGTCAACATATAATCGGCTCCGGTCTCAGCGCGCAGCTTCTTACGCGTTTCCTCCGTCGCCCAATCCCGTTGCTCTTCCCGCTCGTCGCGAAGCTCTTCCCGCTCGAATGGATTTGCCACTACCCGCACCTGCCCCGAGTTGACGAACGCACGCTCGAGGTCACGGATGAATGTTCCGGTAGCGATATGCTCCATGCTGCGGTTGCGCACGTTCCCCACAATCACCACGGGCTTCTTGTTATACTCGGCCACGTGCTCCTGTATCCACGGGTGGCTGAGACAGTCGGCGATCATGTCCTCGGACACGATCCTGGAGTCGGTGTCGTTCCAGTAGCCGCTGAGATCCGTGGTCTCCGCCGGGTCTATGCGGCGCACCTTCTTGCCGCAGGCGGCCAGCAAGACCAACCCGATTAGGACAGCGGCAGTCGCTCGCGCAGCGCTCTTCACCTTTCCCTTCATCGAGAACCTCCAGACCAGGCTGCAACCATTGAGACGCCCCATCGAAAAAGCTACCGAGGCAGGGGCTGAGAGCAAGGCTTCGTATGAGGAGACGGAGAGGCGCTTAGGACGCGGCGTCGATCCGCGCTTCCAGCCAGTATGCGGCCAGCGTGCGCTCGACCGCTCGCGCGCACATCTTTGCCGCCGCGCGCGCCGCTCTTGCCGCGAGATCGGGCGGAAGACGCCCATCGAAGAGCACTATTTCGACCGCGTCCCGCACTCGGTCGATATCCGAGATCAGCCGCCGCGGCGTAAGACCTTCACGCCGAGCCGAGCGACCGGCCTCACTGGCCGCATCGACGACGACCCGCCAGGATCGTCGCGCTCGCTCCAGTTGCCAGTGCTCCAGTGCGATGCCGGCGTCGATCGCCGCTGCCACAACGTCGCTGCCGGCAAACGTGGGAAACTCGCGCCGCTTCTCCCACAAGTAGGTCGCCGGTGAAACTTCCCACTCCAACTCAATACCCAGGTTCACAGAAATAGCCCGACCCTCGCCACTTCTTCCGACCAAGAACACCTGGGGGGCGGCAAGCTCACACGGCCTCCAGTCACCGCAGATTCGGTGCCATGGCCCCAGAGCCCGAAACCACCGTGTTTGCTGGATTATTGGCCGACGGGGCTCGGCGGACCGGTCACGCTGACCGGAACCGCCGCGTGGCAACCGTCACTCTGGCTGCCTAGGCGAACCCGCCGTGGCTGTCGTATGATCGAGCAGCTATATTTGTTTGAGCCGGGAATCAGCTACAGACATCGTTGAGGCTCTTCGTCCCGCCCTCAATGAAACGAAGGGAGAGGCTCAATGGACAACAGTCTACGCGTGCCGCTGATCGTGCTGGAGCTTGCCGCCCTCGCGGCGGTCCTTGCTCTCGTGGACGAGCCTGTTCCGCGTGTGCTTCTGGGGCTACTGATCGGCCTCCTGCTGGCACGCAGCGCTCTGCTGGCCAGCGGGCCATCTC
>FXBF010000756.1_pt1 | contig 11197 bp, 8 predicted proteins | sample 5335321 | NCBI WGS metagenome assembly FXBF01 (sample SAMEA103928391, study PRJEB20085) | sediment metagenome | isolation source: sediment | reverse complement strand
CTCAATTGCTGGGGAACTTCAGGTTAAACGCCGCCGACCTGACACAACACTTCGCATCATGGCCGAGCCGCTACGATTCTCGTTTTAATCGCTGTTTTTTTTCTCTGCGCGCTTTGCCGTCTCCGCGGTGAATAGCTGTTTAGCGGCTAGTGTTCGCCGCCCGCCTTGAAGTGGTACTGGGCGCCGGAGCGAATGCCGGAAGGCCAGCGCGCGGTGATCGTCTTCAGTCTGGTAAAGAACTTCACGCCCTCGGGCCCGTGCATATAGAGATCGCCGAAGAGCGAGCGTTTCCAGCCACCGAAGCTGTGGTAGGCCACCGGCACCGGAATCGGGATATTGATACCCACCATGCCGGATTTTACCGAGCTTGCGAAATCGCGCGCGCAGTCGCCATCGCGCGTGAAGATCGCGGCGCCGTTGCCGAGCTCGTGGCTGTTCACGAGCGCCAGTGCTTCATCGTAGTCTTTTGCGCGCACGACACTCAGCACGGGACCGAAGATCTCTTCCTTGTAAATGCGCATATCGGGGCGCACCTTGTCGAACAGGCACCCGCCGAGAAAAGCGCCGTTCTCAAAACCCTCGAGCTTGAGCTCGCGCCCGTCTACTACGAGCTCGGCGCCCTCCTCTACACCTAGATCGACATAGCTCCTCACCTTGTCGCGGTGCTCGGGCGTGATCAGCGGCCCCATCTCCGCCTCCGGGTCGGTGTACGGTCCCACCTTGAGCTCGCGCACCCGGGTTTTCAACCGTTCCACCAGCTCATCAGCGGTACGCTCACCGACGGGCACGGCGACCGAGATGGCCATACAGCGCTCGCCCGCCGAGCCGTACGCCGCACCCATAACGGCATCGATGGTCTGATCCATATCGGCGTCCGGCATCACCACCATGTGATTCTTCGCCCCGCAGAGCGCCTGCACGCGCTTGCCGTGGGCGCAACCCGTCGTGTAGACGTACTCGCCCACACCCACGGAACCGACAAAGCTGATCGCGGCAACCCGCGGATCGGTCAACAGTGCATCGACCGCCTCCTTGTCGCCGTTCACGATGTTGAGTACACCCTCTGGCAGGCCGGCCTCGGTAGCAAGCTCGCCAAGGCGCAAGGTGACCGACGGGTCCTTCTCCGATGGCTTCAGCACGAAGGTATTGCCGCACGCAATCGCTATCGGGAACATCCACATCGGCACCATCGCTGGAAAATTGAACGGGGTGATGCCGCCGCACACCCCCAGCGGCTGGCGCACCGAGTAGCTGTCCACAGCTCGGGCCACGCCCTCGTTGAATTCGCCCTTGAGCAGCTGCGGGATGCCGCAGGCAAACTCGACGATCTCGACACCGCGCGTGACCGATCCCTTGGCGTCAGCCAGGGTCTTGCCATGCTCCGCGGAGAGCAGTGTCGCCAGCTCCTCGAGCTGGCGGCGTACGAGATCACGGAAACGAAACAACACCTGGGCGCGCTGAACAGGAGGCGTGGCGGCCCAGCCAGGCAAGGCCTTCGCCGCCGCCTGGATAGCTCGCTTCGTCTCCTCCGCGCTGGCGAAAGGCACGCGCGCACTGACCTCGCCGGTTGCCGGGTTCAGGGCGTCGCCAAAGCGTCCGCTGGCGCCCTCCACTCTCTGCCCACCTATGTAGTGATGCAGTGTATTCATTACCTTAACGTCCATTGCTTCACCTCCACAGAAGAATTACGGCTCAGCTGCACGACCATCGGCCGCTCTGTCCACGCTTCATTCCGCACACGTCTACACCTGGCCCTTCCACGGCACGAACGCGCGTTCGAGGTAGCGCATGAGCAGGTCAAAAACGTAGGCGATCGGGCTCGATCCGGCCAGGGCGATCTGGACATCACCGGACGCCATTGCATTGATAACCTTGGAGCCGGAATTGAACTTGCGCCAGTCGATCTTGTAGCCGGTCGCTTTCTCAAACTTGCCATCCGCGATCGCCACCTTCCACGGGTTGTAGATGAGCTGGTAGCCAATGGTGACTTCCTTTTGCGCCTGGCTCGTACCGATGCCCGCAAGCATCAGCGCCAGCGGCAGGACGAGGAAATACCCAAATGATTTCAAAAGGTGTTTCATCTGAAGCCTCCTTATCAGTGGTTTGCGAATCATGTTTTAGTTAACAGTGTGCTACGCGCACATCTTGTTATTGTAAATCGTTCGGTCAGTCGCCCTTCTCGCCGTCTCACCCGTCGCCGCGCATGCCCGGCAGCAAACCCGCCATCGAACTAAGTCGCGCCTGCTGCGGCCGCTACGCCACGATGCTGCAGACAATTACAGCCTTACTCCGGGGGACATCAAGATGAGCTGGCTTTCCTGATGTCCGTGGTTTGCGCCGGATAGCTCTTCAGGACCTCCCGTAATATGCCGCACATCTCATCGATATGGCTCTTCTCGGCGACCAGCGGGGGTGCGAGGATACCCGCGTCCCCGGTCATCTTGATGTGGAGCCCGGCCTCGAACAACCGCTTCTGCACTTCGAAGCCGCGCATGCCAGGCATGCCTGCGGGGGCGATGTCGAAGCCGGCGATCATGCCATAACCGCGTATGTCCGTGATCACCGGCAGATCGCTCAGGGCGAACACCGACTCGAGGTAATAGGGCGACATCTCAGCCGCGCGCTCGAACACGCCCTCTTTCTCGTAGAGATCCTGCACCGCCAGGCCGGCAGCGCAGGCGGCAGGATGCGCCGAGTACGTGTAGCCGTGGAACAGCTCGACCGATTGCTCCGGGGCCGCACTACAGATCGCGTCGTAGATCTCTTTGCTCACCGCAACCGCGCCCATGGGTTGGGCACCGTTGGTCAAGGCCTTGGCCATGGTCATCATATCGGGCGTCACGCCGAAGCTTTGTGCGCCGAACGCCTTGCCGGTGCGCCCAAAGCCGCAAATCACCTCGTCAAACACCAACAGGATGCCGTTGGCGTCACAGATCTCGCGCAGGCGCTCGAGATAACCTTTCGGCGGTACCAGGATACCGGTGGACCCGGCGATGGGTTCGACGAAACATGCGGCGATCGTATCCCCACCGTAGAGCGCCACCAGGCGCTGCAGATCCTCCGCAAGCTCGGCACCGGCTTCGGGTTGCCCCTTGGTGAACCGGTTCTGCGGCAGCCAGGTGTGTCGCAAGTGCGCAACGCCGGTCAAACCGACGCCGAAGGCCTCGCGGTTCTTCACCAGCCCACTCAAGGAGGTGCCGCCGATGTTCACGCCATGGTAGGCACGCTCGCGCGATACGAAGCGCATGCGCTGCCCCTCGCCGCGCGCGCGATGAAAAGCGAGCGCGATCTTGAGCGCCGTGTCGACCGCCTCGGAACCGGAATTGGCGAAAAATACGTAATCCAGGCTTCCCGGAGTCAGCGCGGCGATCTTGTTCGCGAGCTCGAATGACTTCGGGTGTCCGCCCTGAAACGGTGCGCAATAGTCCAGCTCTTGCAGCTGTTGTGCCACCGCGTCGGCAATCTCGCGCCGACCGTGCCCGAGGGCGCAGCAAAACAGGCCCGAGGAACCATCGAGAATTTTCTTGCCCTCGTGATTTTCGTAGTAGACACCCTCCGCGCGCACGAACAGTCTGGGGTGGGCCTTGAACTCCCGGTTCGCGGTGAACGGCATCCAGTGGTGTTCCAGTATATTCGCGTCGAATCTCATGTTCGTATCCCTCGGGTATGTCCCAACTTGACCAGCGCCGGGATTACAATAGACTCGATTCACCCAGACCGAGTAGAGCCAGTTACGGTAAGCGGATTAGACCAGCCTATGCGCGAACAGCTCCTGCGTTTGTCGCCGGACAGCAGTGCCGGCCTGCAGGCCCAGATCCGGGAATTGCTGGTGTCGGCGATTCTCGACGGGCACATCCCAGGCGGTGGCGCACTGCCCTCGTGCCGCAGGCTTGCGACCCAGCTCAGCGTCGCCCGCAACACCGTGGTGCTGGCCTACCAGCAACTGGTCGACGAGGGCTACCTGATCGCGCGCGAGCGCAGCGGCTACTACGTCAGCCGGGACATCCTCGCCGGCCGAGTCGCAGACAACCGTCCGGCCAAGAGCAGTGCCACGGCTGCACCGGATTGGGTCGGCCGGTTCAAGCTGCGACCGTCATTGCAGCGCAACATTGTGAAACCGCGCGACTGGCAGAAGTATCCTTACCCGTTCATCTATGGGCAGTTTGACCCGGCGCTGTTCCCGATACCCGACTGGCGCGAGTGCGCGCGCGAAGCACTCAGCGTCATGGCGATCCGCGATTGGGCACGCGACAGCGTGGACAGCGATGACGCCCTGCTTATCGAGCAGATTCACACGCGGGTCCTGCCACGCCGCGGCGTATGGGCGTCACCGGAGGAGATCCTGGTCACGGTCGGCGCGCAACAGGCGCTCTATCTGCTCGCCAGTCTTCTGATTGACGACAGCAGCACCGTTGGCATCGAGGACCCCGGTTATCCCGATGCGCGCAACATCTTTGCCATCAGGACCCCGCACACCGTGGGGCTGCGGCTGGACGCACTGGGCCTTGTACCGGACTCGCGCCTCGACGGTTGTGACTGTATTTATGTCACGCCCAGCCATCAGTTCCCGACCACGGTGACAATGCCGCTCGCCCGTCGTCACGAGCATCTGCAGCGCGCCGCCGATCGCGATTTCGCCATTATCGAGGACGATTACGAAAACGAGACCAACTTCTGCGGCGATCCCACGCCGGCACTGAAGAGCCTGGACCAGAACGATCGCGTCATCTATGTCGGCAGCCTGTCGAAGACGCTGGCGCCGGGCCTGCGACTGGGCTACATGGTCGGGCCGGCGCCATTAATTCGTGAGGCACGTGCACTGCGCCGGCTTATGCTGCGCCACCCGCCGGCCAACAACCAGCGTGCGGTCGCCCTGTTTCTGGCGCGCGGTCACCACGATTCGCTGGTGCGCCGGTTGAGTCACGCCTACAGGGACCGCTGGCAGGTCATGGGTGATGCGTTGACCCGCTACCTGCCTGATTCCGCTCGCGTGCCCAGCTTCGGTGGCACCTCCTATTGGGTCAAAGGGCCGGCGGGATTGGACGCGAAGCTGCTGGAGCGTAAGGCGCGCGAGCAGGGTATCTTGATCGAAGCCGGTGACGTGCATTTTCTTTCGGACCCACCCCCGCTCAATTACTTTCGGCTGGGCTTCTCATCGATCCAGGTTGACCGGATCGAACCGGGCATCCGCAAGCTGGCCGACTTGATTCACCAGTCGATGGGTTAGCAGCGGCGCATTCCGGGCGCAGAGCCTCGAAGCCGGGCGCCTACGCCAGCGCCATAACTGATGTCACTGGCACAGACGAAATGTTCCGACTGGCCCTACACGGCCGGCGGCACCGATCCTAGATTATGCGACCCGTACACCGCGGCCATCGCGCTAGCGTAAAACTGACGCGAGTCTCGCAGCATCTGGCCGAATCACGTTGAGGAGAAGCGAGATGTTGATCGGCGTTCCGAAGGAGATAAAGGTTCACGAATACCGTGTCGGCCTGGTGCCCGCCAGCGTGCGCGAAGCCGTCGGCCATGGCCACAGCGTCATTGTGGAGCACGACGCCGGCAGGGGGATCAGCGTGAGCGATGCGCAATACGAAGCCGCCGGTGCGACCATAGCGTCGTCGGCGGAAGAGATATTCGCGCAGGCGGAAATGATCGTCAAGGTCAAGGAACCGCAAGCGCAGGAACGCCGGCGCCTGCGTGCGGGCCAGGTGTTGTTTACCTATCTTCACCTGGCGCCGGACCCCGAGCAGACTGAGGATCTGCTCAAAAGCGGCGCGACGTGCATCGCCTATGAAACGGTGACGTCGCCGAGCGGCGGTCTACCGCTGCTTGCACCGATGTCGGAGGTCGCCGGGCGCATGTCGGTCCAGGCCGGCGCCTATTGTCTGGAAGAACCGCATGGCGGCCTGGGCATTTTGCTCGGCGGCGTACCGGGGGTCGATCCCGCACGAGTAGTCGTGCTCGGTGGCGGCGTGGTCGGCACTCACGCCATTCACATTGCCCTGGGGATGGGCGCCGACGTGTGGGTGCTCGACCGTTCAATCGATGCCCTCAAGGCACTGTGGCGTCAGTTCGGCCGCCCGCTCAACACGGTCTTCTCCACCAGTGACGCGGTCGAGCGCCATGTGCTGATGGCCGATCTGGTGATCGGTGCCGTCCTCATTCCGGGTGCGGCAGCACCGAAGCTGGTGTCGGCAGAGCTGATCAAGCGCATGAAGCCTGGATCGGTGGTGGTGGACGTGGCCATCGACCAGGGTGGATGCTTCGAGACCTCCCGCCCGACCACGCACGCCGAGCCCACCTATGCGGTGGACGATGTGATTCATTACTGTGTCGCCAACATGCCGGGCGGCGTACCGCGCACATCGACGTTCGCGCTGAATAATGCCACCTTGCCTTATGTGCTGGCGTTGGCGGACAAGGGGTACAAGCAGGCGCTGGCAGACGACCCTTATCTGCGCGCAGGTCTCAATGTCCATAAGGGCGAGGTCACCTGTGAGGGCGTCGCCCAAGCACTCGGCTACGAGTACCGTGATCCGCAGGACGCCTTGACGGCCTGAGTTGCGAGAAGTTGACAAGCAATGCGCCAGCAATCGTATTTGTTCAAACGAAATTGTCTCAATCTATTTTTGATTTTTGATCGAGGACTGCAGTTATGACACGCATGACTCCGAGTGAAGCATTCGTAGAGACCCTGGCCGCGCACGGTGTAACCGATGTGTTCGGGATCGTCGGTTCGGCCTATATGGATGCACTGGACATCTTCCCGGCCGCCGGCATCCGTTTTATTCCGACCGTACATGAGCAGGGCGCGGCCCATATGGCCGATGGCTACGCGCGCGTCAGCGGCCGCCACGGTGTATGTATCGGCCAGAACGGTCCCGGTATCACCAATTTCGTTACTGCTATTGCAGCCGCGTACTGGGCGCACACGCCAGTCATCGCGATCACGCCTGAAACCGGCTCTACCACCATCGGCCTTGGAGGCTTCCAGGAAACCGAGCAGCTGCCGATTTTCTCCAAGATTACGAAGTACCAGGGGCACGTGAACGGGGCGGACCGCATGGCGGAGTTCACCGCCCGTTGCTTCGACATGGCCATGGCCGAACGCGGGCCGGCGCAGCTGAACATACCGCGGAACTTTTTCTACGGTGAGATCGACGTGGATATCCCGCAGCCGCGCAGGCTCGAGCTCGGCGCAGGCGGTGAGCACAGTCTCGACGAAGCGGCGCAACTGCTTGGGCGCGCCAGATTCCCGGTTATCGTTTCCGGGGGTGGCGTCGTCATGGCGGGCGGTGTGGAACAGTGTGTGGCACTGGCGGAGCACCTCGGCACCCCGGTGGTCAACAGTTACCTGCACAACGACTCCTTCCCCGCCAAGCATCCGCTGTGGTGCGGCCCGCTGGGTTACCAGGGATCCAAGGCGGGCATGAAGCTCATTGCCCAGGCCGATGTCGTGCTGGCGCTCGGCACGCGTTTGGGACCCTTCGGCACGTTACCGCAGCACGGGCTCGATTACTGGCCGGCGGATGCGAAGATTATCCAGGTGGACTCGGACCATAAGATGCTGGGTCTGGTGAAAAAAATCTCCGTCGGTGTCTGTGGCGACGCCAAAGCCGCCGCCGTCGCGATTCTCGATCGCGTACGTAATCAGGAACTTGCCTGCCATAAGAACAAGGACGAGCGCCTGGCTGAAATCAAGCGCCAAAAAGACGCCTGGGAGTCGGAGCTAAACGCCTGGAACAAGGAGGGCGACGAGTGGAGCCAGCAGGTCAGCAAAGAGGACAGCGGCCTGCTGCATCCGCGCCAGGTGCTGAGAGAGCTGGAGAAGGCCATGCCGGACGACGCTATGGTATCCACCGATATCGGTAACATCTGCTCGGTGTCCAACAGCTACCTGCGCTTTAGCAAGCCCAACAGCTTCTTCGCCGCCATGAGCTTCGGAAACTGCGGTTACGCCTTTCCGACCATTGTCGGCGCGAAGGTCGCGGCCCCCGATCGGCCCGCGATCGCCTACGTGGGCGATGGCGCCTGGGCCATGAGCATGGGCGAGATCCTGACCTGTGTGCGCGAGAATATTCCGGTGATCCCCGTGGTGTTCAACAACCGGCAGTGGGGGGCGGAGAAAAAAAACCAGGTGGACTTCTATGCCAGGCGCTTCGAGGGCGTTAATTTGGAGAACCCGAGCTTTGCCGAGATCGCGATCTCCATGGGTGCGCAGGGCGTGACCGTGGACAAGGTCGAGGACGTGGGGCCGGCATTGGAGAAAGCCTGCGAGGACCAAAGATCGGGCAAGACCACGATTATCGAGGTCATGTGCACGCGCGAGCTGGGCGACCCATTTCGCCGCGACGCGTTGAAAAAACCGGTGCGGCTGCTCGACAAGTACAAAGCCTACACCGTCAGCTAGCAGGCCGCCGAGAAACTCTTTTTAGCGGCCTGCCAAGGCTGTGAAGGTGTGTGCGCGTGTGACAACGCCGAATTCGTCGCTAATCGGATACCGGGTTCAGCACTCAGACCAGAGGTCATCAGGGCATGGACGTTATCGAGAATTTCATCGCCAGGGCGAAACGCCAAAGGAGGCATCTCGTGCTTCCCGAAGGTCGCGAGGAACGCATGCTGCAGGCGGCCCGGCGCTTGCAAGACGCAAGCGTCGCCGAGGTCATTGTGCTCGGCAACTCAGAGGAAGTGACGCGTGCCGCTGCCCGCGCGGGTATCGCCCTTGACGGAATCCGCACCATCGATCCGGCGCATAGCGACCGGCTCGAGACCTTTGCCGAGCGCTACCTCGCGGTGCGGCCGGGCGCCAACATCAAGGTCGCACAGCGGCTCATGCGAAAGCCGCTGTTCTACGCCGGCATGATGGTGAAGACCGGAGATGCCGACGCCATGATCGCCGGCGTAGCGAACCCGAGCGCGCGCGTCATCGAGGCGGGCCTGATGACCGTTGGGCTCGCACCGGACATGAGCACACCATCGAGCTTCTTTCTGATGATCGTGCCCCATTTCGATGGCGAGGCGGACAAGGTCTTTGTGTACGCGGATTGCGCGGTGAATATCGACCCCGGCCCACAGGAACTGGCGGACATCGCGCTGGCTTCCGCCGTCACCTATACGCGATTGTTTCGCCAGGAACCGCGCGTCGCCCTGCTGTCTTTCTCCACCAAAGGCAGCGCGCGCCATGCGCGCGTGGACAAGGTCACGCGCGCCCTGCAGATCGCCAAGGAGCGCGCACCCGGCCTTGCCATTGACGGCGAACTCCAGGCCGACAGCGCGCTGGTGGCGCGCGTGGCGGCGAAAAAGGTCAAGGGCGAAAGCCCGGTGGCCGGTCAGGCCAATGTGCTGATTTTCCCCGACCTCGACGCCGGAAACATCGCCTACAAGCTCACCCAGTACATGGCCGGTGCGAAGGCCATCGGCCCGGTGCTGCAGGGCTTCGCCAAGCCGATCAGCGATCTCTCGCGCGGGGCCAGCGTCGAGGACATCTTTGCTACCGCCGCCATTGTCCTGGCCCAGGCCTAACCCAAAGGACTAAGGGCTGAAGGACTGAGGACTGAGCCTAAATCCTGTGTCCTAAGTCCTTAGTCCCGAGTCCTATCTTTTATCGATCGGCACGTACTCGCGCGGGACGGGGCCGTTATACAGGGTCAGCGGGCGGATCAAAATGTTGTTTTCGATTTGCTCCATCACCTGCACGGTCCAGCCCGGCACGCGCCCCACCGCGAAAATCGGCACGAACAGATCTTCAGGAATGCCATGCAGAAAATAAACGACGCCTGCGTAGAAATCCACATTGACGTTGACCCCGTGGCGCGCATACGGCTTCATCGCCTCGACCAGGGCCTGCAGGATCTCGTACCACTGCGGCTCACCCATCTCACGCGAGAGTCGCTCGACACCGTCGCGCATGTGACGCGCACGCGGGTCCTCGGCACGGTAGACACGATGACCGAACCCCATTACCGCCTCGCGGCTTTCACGCTTGCGCTTGACATAGGCGGCGGCATTCGCAGCATCACCGACCTCTTGCGCCATGCGCATGACATTTTCAGCCGCCCCGCCGTGTGCAGGGCCGGAAAGTGCGGCGATCGCGGCGCTGATGGCCGCGTGCAGATTGGCCTCGGTGCTGGCGACCACGCGTGCCGTGAAGGACGAAGCGTTCGAGCCATGCTCGGCATGGAGCACCATGTCCATGTCCATCAGCCTGGCGGCATCGTCGCTCGGTATCTCGCCCTTGAGCATATAAAGAAAATTTGCGGCATGACCGAGCTCCGGGCTCGGCGCCACCGGCGGGCTCCCGTCGCGAATGTGGTGATGCGCGGTAACGATGATGGGTACCTGCGAAGTCAAGCGTATACCTTTGCGCAGCGCGGCATCCGCCGAGTTGTCGGCGGCCTCCGGATCGAATGCGGCGAGTGCGGAAACCGCGGTGCGCAGCACATCCATCGGATGCGCGTCCTTGATCACACGAATAATGTCGACCACCGGCTCCGGCAAAGTGCGGCCTGCCTTGAGCTGCGTGTCGAACGCATCGAGCTGTGCCTGCGTAGGCAACTCGCCCTTTAGAAGCAGATAGCAGGTTTCCTCGAACGTCGAGTGCTGCGCCAGGTCGTGGATCGAATATCCACGGTAGCGCAGCTCGCCAGCGCGACCGTCGATAAAGGTCGTGCGCGAGCGGTCGAAATAAATGCCTTTCAGTCCGCGATGGACTGTGCCCTCATTGCCGTCGTCGGTCATGGTGCTTCACCGTAGGTATCGGACGCTGTCGTTACATGGCTACGCGGGCTCGCGGGAGACGGGGATCACCCGTGTGAATGCCCGGCCATCGCCGTGCTGATCCCGTCTTGTCCACCACACCGCGCCAGCGTCCGTATGGATGATGGGCTGGACCGATTTATTCTTGCAGCAAAGCCCAAAACGTACAAGCGCGTCCAGTGAGCTGGTTGCGTGTGGGCCGCGCCGCTAGCAGGATGTTGAAAAAGGCCTTGCTGCGCTCCGCTGTCCCGCTGCGCTGGCAAGTCCGGGGTTCGCCGTCCGTGGCGAACCCGCTCAGCGGGATAAAGCTCCACCGGAGCTTTATCTTGTTTCCGCCTCGCCCAGGGCCTTTTTCAACTCGCTTCCCCGCGGCACATGTCCGCGGGTCGCATCCCTGCGGCGCCTAGCAGGGCGTTTTTCAACACCCTGCTAGGCGGGAGCA
>FXBF010000755.1_pt1 | contig 11210 bp, 7 predicted proteins | sample 5335321 | NCBI WGS metagenome assembly FXBF01 (sample SAMEA103928391, study PRJEB20085) | sediment metagenome | isolation source: sediment | reverse complement strand
AGAGAAAAGGGGACAGATCTATTTTCTGCCGAAAAGGGGACAGATCTATTTTCTCGCCACATTCTGCGAATGTGGCGAGAAAATAGATCTGTCCCCTTTTCGGCATAAAATAGATCTGTCCCCCTTTTCTCTGTCCCCTTTTCTCTCTCAGGCGACGGCCTGGGTGGCCTCCTCGGCCGCGTCCTCGAACTGCTCCTCCTCGGTGGAGCCTTTCAACGCGGTGATCGAGCTGGTGCCGCCGCTGATGGCCTGGGTGACGCCGTCGAAGTAGCCGGCACCCACTTCCCGCTGGTGCTTGGTGGCGGTGTAGCCGCGGGACTCGGCGGCGAACTCCTGCTCCTGCAGGGCCACGAAGGCGGTCATGCCGCTCTCGCGATAGCGGGTGGCGAGGTCGAAGATGCTGTAGTTGAGGGCGTGGAAACCGGCCAGGGTGATGAACTGGTAGCGGTAGCCCATGCCACCCAGCTCCTTCTGAAAGCGCGCCACGGTGTCGTCGTCCAGTTGCGCCTTCCAGTTGAAGGATGGCGAGCAGTTGTAGGCCAGCAGCTTGCCCGGGTACTCGGCGTGGATGGCGGCCGCGAACTCCCGCGCTTCCCCCAGGTCCGGGGCGCTGGTCTCGAACCAGAGCAGATCGCAGTAGGGCGCGTAGGCCAGTCCCCGGGCGATGGCCTGGGGCATGCCGCAGCGCACGCGGTAAAAGCCCTCGACGGTGCGCTCGCCGGTGACGAAGCGATGGTCGCGTGGGTCGACGTCGCTGGTGAGCAGGGCCGCACCCAGAGAATCGGTGCGCGCGATCAGCACCGCGGGCACGCCGCTCACATCCGCCGCCAGGCGCGCCGCGACCAGCTGTTGCACCGATTCCCGGGTCGGCAGCAGCACCTTGCCGCCCATGTGGCCGCACTTTTTCGCCGATGACAGCTGATCCTCGAAGTGCACGCCGGCGGCGCCGGCCTCGATCATGGCTTTCATGAGCTCGAAGGCGTTGAGCACGCCGCCGAAACCAGCTTCAGCATCGGCGACGATGGGCAGATACCAGTCGATGCTGTCGTCGCCCTCGGCGTGGTGGATCTCGTCGGCGCGTCGAAACGCGTTGTTCACCTTGCGCACCACGGCGGGCACGCTGTCGGCGGGATACAGGCTCTGATCGGGATACATCGCGCCGGCGTTGTTGGCATCGGCCGCCACCTGCCAACCGCTCAAGTAAATGGACTTGAGCCCCGCCTTGGCCATCTGCATGGCCTGATTGCCGGTCAGCGCGCCCAGCGCATTGATGTAGGGCTCCTCGCCCAGCATCTGCCACAGCTTCTCGGCGCCGCGCCGGGCCAGGGTGTGCTCGATGGCTACCGAGCCCCGCAGGCGGACCACGTCCTCCGCCGCGTAGCCGCGCTCGATGCCCTGCCAGCGCGGGTTTTCTGCCCAGTCGGTTTCCAGCGCGCGGATTTCACTGTCTCGGCTCATGCCCGTGCTCCTCAGGTGTCGGTGCTCCCCGCCCGCAGCATGCCATGGGGCGGACAGCATATAACAAGCCAATTGTTTCAATGATGAATATTGGTTACGTTAATACAACCCCCCATCCGACATCAGGGCTCACAGCATGGCCACCCAATCCCGCCGCTTCTATTACAAGCAGAACCGCCTCAAGCAGCTGCGGGCGTTCTGCTACGCGGCCCAGAACCAGAGCATTTCCAAGGCTGCCGAGCGCCTGTTCCTGAGCCAGCCATCGGTATCCCTGCAGGTACGCGCCCTGGAGCGGGAGCTCGAAATCACCCTGTTCGAGCGCAAGGGCCCGCGCATCTCGCTCACGCCGGACGGGCAGGTGCTCTACGAGCTGGCCTTGCCGCTGGTGGACGGAATCGACCATCTGTCCGACGCCTTCGCCGAACGGCGCGGCGATCTGGGCTCCGGGGAGCTCAATATCGCTGCCGGCGAGTCCACCATTCTCTACATTCTGCCGGAGCTGATGGCCGGCTTCGCCAGGCAGTACCCGGGCATACGCCTGCGCCTGCACAACGTCACCGGCCGCGACGGACTCGCCCAGCTGCGCGCCGATGAGGTGGATTTCGCCGTCGGCTCGATGCTGGAGGTGCCGGACGACATCAGCTACCGGCCCATTTACACCTACGACACGGTACTCATCACCGCCCCGGATCATCCCCTGGCGAAGATCCCCGAGCCGACGCTCGCGGACATCAGCCCCCACGGGCTGATCCTGCCACCCCGGCACTTGAGCACCTGGGGCGTCGTGGATGTGGTTTTTCGCCAGCACCATCTCGACTACACGGTGACGCTGGAAGCCGGCGGCTGGGAAGTGATCAAGAAGTATGTGAAGCGCGGGCTCGGCGTCTCCATCGTCTCGGCCATCTGCCTGACCGACGAGGAGCAATTGACCGTCCTGCCCCTGGGGAAGTACTTCCCCGACCGCTCCTACGGTGTCGTGCTGCGTCGCGGCAAGTTCCTGTCGCCGGCCGCCAAGCGCTTCATCAACATGATGGGAGAAACTCCCGGCCAGTGACGGTGCCGGGGTGGGGCCCGGAGACCCCACCGCAGTGGTATAGTGACGGTGTGCCGATCGACAGGGGAGCCTGGATTTCCCGCCGGCCGGCACACTGGCCCCGAGTGGCGCTTTCGTCGGTATGGCGCCCGAGGGACGGATGAGTTCCCTTTGACCAGCCCGTGAAGTCGGCGCGACCGCCGTCACGATACCGGCACGCAGCGTCTGGAAGGGCCCAAGAGATAAGCTAGAATCTTCCTATGGCTGATGAGCCGCATGGCAGCGACGACAGTGGCCTGGCAGTTCAAGAAGCGAAGCCGAAGCTCAAGCGACCGCCACTTTACAAAGTGATGATCTTGAACGACGACTTCACGCCGATGGAGTTCGTGGTGCACGTACTGGAGTATTTCTTCCGCATGGACAGAGAAAAAGCCGTACGCGTCATGTTGCAGGTTCACACCCAGGGTAGTGGTGTGTGCGGCGTCTTTTCGCGCGAAATTGCCGAGACCAAGGTTTCACAGGTCAATGACTATTCGAGAGACAACAATCACCCCCTGCTGTGCACCATGGACTTTGCCTAGCAGGCAGCTTCAAAGCGAGCCTCACGCATGCTGAGTAAAGAGTTGGAATCGACATTGAACTCCGCGTTCCGGGACGCGCGTGAGAAGCGTCACGAGTTCATGACCGTCGAGCATTTGCTGCTGGCGCTGATGGACAATCCAACGGCCGGCAAGGTTCTGCGCGCGTGTGGAGCCGAGACCGAGAAGCTCAAGCAGGAGCTCATCAGCTACCTCGACGAGAGCACACCCATGCTGCCGGTCAAAGACGAGCGGGAAACCCAGCCGACGCTGGGGTTTCAGCGCGTATTGCAGCGTGCGGTTTTTCACGTCCAGTCGTCCGGTAAGAAAGAGGTGACCGGCGCCAATGTGCTGGTGGCCATTTTCGGAGAGCGCGAGTCCCAGGCGGTGTATTTTCTCAACCGGCAGAACGTCACCCGTCTGGACGTCGTGAATTACATTTCCCACGGTATTTCCAAGGTCCACGACAACGAAGAAGGCGATGCCTTCGCACCCGGTGGTGACGATGAAAAGCCCGTCGAGACGCCGGGCAAGTCACCGCTCGAAGCCTATGCCGTCAACCTCAACCAGCAGGCGCTGCTGGGCAAGATCGATCCGTTGATCGGCCGGCGCAACGAGGTGCAGCGAACCATCCAGATTCTCTGCCGGCGGCGCAAGAACAACCCCCTCTACGTCGGCGAGGCCGGCGTCGGCAAGACCGCTATCGCCGAAGGACTCGCCAAGATGATCGTCGACGGTGACGTTCCGGACGTGCTCGAGAACAGCACCATCTACGCCCTCGACCTGGGCGCGCTGCTGGCGGGCACCAAGTATCGCGGCGATTTCGAGAAGCGCTTGAAGGGTGTGCTGGCACAACTGAACAAGGAGCCGGGTGCGATTCTGTTCATCGACGAGATCCACACCATCATCGGCGCCGGCGCCGCCTCCGGGGGCGTCATGGACGCATCGAACCTGATCAAACCGATGCTCGCGTCCGGTGATCTGCGATGTGTCGGCTCCACTACCTATCAGGAATACCGCGGCGTATTCGAAAAGGACCGGGCACTGTCACGGCGCTTCCAGAAGATCGACGTCACCGAGCCCACCGTGGAAGAGACCATCAAGATCTTGAATGGCCTCAAGTCGCGCTTCGAGGAACATCACTCGGTGAAGTACTCGCGACAGGCGGTGCGCACGGCCGCAGAGCTCTCCGAGCGCTACATCAACGACCGCTATCTGCCGGACAAGGCCATCGACGTCATCGACGAGGCAGGCGCACGGCAGAAGCTGATGCCGCCATCCAAGCGGCGCAAGATCGTCAGTGTCGGAGATATCGAGGAGGTGGTGTCGAAGATCGCGCGCATCCCACCGAAAACCGTCTCGACATCGGACAAGGACGTTTTGCGCACCCTGGATCGCGACTTGAAGTTGGTCGTCTACGGCCAGGACGACGCCATCGATACGCTCTCGGCGGCCATCAAGATGGCGCGCTCGGGCCTGCGTGAAAGCCAGAAGCCCATCGGCTCGTTCCTGTTCTCCGGTCCGACCGGCGTCGGCAAGACCGAGGTGACGGTGCAGCTCGCGCGCATCATGGGCATCGAGCTGATTCGCTTCGACATGTCCGAGTACATGGAACGCCACACCGTGTCACGATTGATCGGCGCACCGCCGGGCTACGTCGGATTCGACCAGGGAGGGCTCCTCACCGAGGCCATCACCAAGCATCCCCACGCCGTGTTGTTGCTCGACGAGGTCGAGAAGGCACACCCCGATGTATTCAATCTGCTGCTTCAGGTCATGGACCACGGCACGTTGACGGACAACAACGGCCGCAAGGCGGATTTCCGCAACGTGGTGCTGGTCATGACCACCAATGCCGGCGCCGATCAAATGAGCCGTCCGTCCATCGGCTTCACCGAGCAGGATCACAGCAGCGACAGCGGCGAAGCCATCAAGAGGATGTTCACGCCGGAATTCCGCAATCGGCTCGACGCCACCGTGCAGTTCGGTCCCCTCGACGAGAAAACCATCGGCCACGTGGTGGACAAATTCATTATCGAGCTGGAAAGCCAGCTGGAAGAGAAGCGCGTCGCCATCGAGGTCGATGAGAACGCGCGTGCATGGCTCGCCGAGCATGGCTTCGACAAGCTCATGGGCGCCCGGCCCATGGCACGCATCATTCAGGAAAACATCAAGAGACCGCTCGCCGAGGAGCTGCTGTTCGGCCGGCTCGAAGGCGGTGGTCAGGTTCGCATCGGTGTCGATGACGACAAGCTGTCGTTCACGTTCGAAAACGAAGCAGTAACGGACGACGTCGGAGAGAGCTGAGCAAGATAAGGGCAAAAAAGGGGACAGATCTATTTTTCCGAAGAAAAATAGATCTGTCCCCTTTTTTGCCCTCGGGGGGGATTTCATGAGAACCGCGCTCGCTGCCGCCTTGCTTCTGGCGTCCACTCACCTGTTCGCGCAGCCCGGCTACGGTCAGGGGGACGCGCCTTACGAGCCCGGCTACACGCCGGTTCCGACGACACCGGACCAGATGGTACAGCGCGGGCTGGATCGATTGACCGGTTTTCTCATGGGCGCGCAGAATCCGTCGCCGCAGGCGACGCGCACGTTTCTCGATCGCGAGATAGCGCCCTACTTCGATTTCACCTATATGGCACGCTGGTCCGCCGGGCCCATGTACCGGCGCTTGAGCGCCGCACAGCGCGCGCGCATGACGGTGGTGCTGAAGAGTCTGTTTCTATGGGCGCTGGCGAACAACCTCGGCACCTATGCGCGACCACTGCCGAGAATCGATGTGTATCCGGCACGCGCCACGCCGGATGGCACCCAGGCAACGGTGCAAACGCGGGTGATCGGCGCCAACGGAATGATTTCCCGGTTGAACTTTCGCTTCTACTGGAGCGAGCAGGGATGGCGCATATTCGACGTATCCGCCAACGGCGCAAGCGCGGTGGCATACTATCGGAGTTATTTCGGGGATATGTTCAGACGCTACGGTCCCGACGCCGTGCTGCGATGAGATAGCGCTCGCTTCTAATCGACCGAGATAACCTGCGGATTTTTCTCCGGGGGTGAATCCCCGAAATAGGTGCTGCCGTCCGGTTGCACGCCTTTGTAGATCGTCGGCGCCTCTGCCGCCTTGGCGCTGGTAGGCTCGTCCCCGGCCTGCTCTTTCAGCTTGGCGCGTGTCGCGGCGTAAGCCTCGGCCGCTTTCAACGTGTTATCGGCACGTTCGCGCTGAATGTCGGTGTCGGTGACGGTGACCGAATTCTGATCCGATGCGCTTCCAGAGCTGTTTGGCGTATATCGGGAAAAAACCTTGGTGCGCTCGATCTCCCACACCTCTCCGGCCCTGAATGTGATGATAGTGATGAAGGGATCCGTTTCCTCGGGACCGGGAACATAGTGCCAGCGCGAAAGCGTGGGTATGCGCGTGCGCCGGAAGGAGTCGAAGCTGACTTCACCATCGTCACCGCGATCCACCCGCCCGCTCTTCACCTCCACGGCTTCCAGTCCCGGGGAGGTGACCAGATCCGGCGGGCCCGCGCGTACCAGCACCTCACTCTCGGACATGCCACGGCGAAGGTTGAAGTAGGCGGACGATTCGATCTGGCCGGCGCCCGCCGATGGAGGAAGAAAACCGGCGATGCCGAGCAACGGCACCAGGGCGGCCAGGGCCAGACTTGCCGACTTGGCCGACTTGGCCGACTTGGCCGACTTGGCCGACTTGGCCGACTTGGCCAGGTTGGAAATACCCATTGTGACGATACCTTAACATGGACCAGACGCCGGGCTGCGGGGTTTTCAGCCGGGGCGGCTTTCACGGCGCCTGCCGGGTCGGTAGAATGCCGCGCTTGCCGGACCCGGAGACGCCATCGACGGACGGCGGCGGCAGTCAGCAGCAGCACATCATCCCAGTGTCGGAACGAAACAGCTCGAGCGTCCTGTCTCCCCGATTGCCGTCGGCAACGGGCAGGCGTCAGCGCTGGACGTCGCTCTATGGCAGCAGCCGCGGTCTTGCCATCGCCGGCGCCGCGAGCGCCCATCGCGGCCCGTTGATGGTGGTCACACCGGACGCCCCCTGCGCCCAGCGCCTGGAAGACGAGATTCGATTCTTTCTCGGCGCAGCCGTTCGGGACACGCCGCTGGTGCATTTCCCGGACTGGGAGACCCTGCCCTACGACGTGTTCTCGCCGCACCAGGACATCATCTCCGAGCGACTTGCGACGCTCGCACAGCTCTCGTCGCTGGACAAGGGCGTGCTCATCGTGCCGGTGACGACACTCATGGTGCGCATCGGACCCCGCGATTATCTGGATGCCAACTGCCTGATGCTGGGCGAAGGCGACATCCTGGACCTCACCGAGATGCGTCGCCGACTGGAGCTGGCCGGATACCGGTGCGTCAGTCAGGTGATGGAACACGGTGAGTTCGCGGTACGCGGCTCGCTCCTGGATCTGTTCCCGATGGGCAGCTCATCTCCCTACCGCATCGACCTTCTAGATGACGAGGTCGACAGCATCCGCACCTTCGACGCCGAGACCCAGCGCTCGATCACCAGGGTGAAGAACATCCGCCTGCTTCCGGGGCGCGAGTTTCCCTTGACACCGGAGGGCATCGCGCGCTTTCGCAGCCAGTGGCGGGCGCACTTCGAAGGCGACCCGACGGCCTGCCCGATCTACCGCGACGTCAGTCAGAATCTCGCGCCGGCCGGCATCGAGTACTACCTGAAGCTGTTCTTCGAGCACACCGGGACGTTGTTCGATTATCTGCGCGATGACACGCTGACGGTCACGCTGGAGGACACGCACGATGCCGCCGAGGCCTTCTGGAACGAGATCGGCGAACGTTACGAGCAACGCCGGCACGACCGGGAGCGTCCGCTGCTGGCACCGGAGGATGTATTTCTGCCCGTGGACGCGTCGTTCGCCGCGCTGAAAGCTTATACGCGGATCCAGATCGGGCGTTTCGACGACGACGATTCGAGCCACCACTATGCGAGCCGTGTAGCCACGGCTCTGCCTGTCGACGCACGTGCCGCGCGGCCTCTGGCCGTGCTGCAGAACTTCTTGAGCGAGTTCCAGGGTCGCGTGCTGTTCGTGGCCGAGACGCCGGGAAGACGCGAGGTGCTGCACGACACCCTCTCGAGCCACGGCGTCGAGGTATCCGTGTTCGAGGGCTGGCCGGAATTTCTCGCCGGCGAAGCGCGGCTCGGGCTCACCGTGGCGCCCCTGGAAGAAGGTGCCGTGCTGCTGGATCCCGCCATTGCCATCGTCAGCGAGTCGCAGCTGTTCGGCGAGCGCGCCATGCAGCGCCGCCGGCGCCGGCCGAGCGGGCGCGATGCCGAGAGCGTGGTGCGCGATCTTTCCGAGCTCAACATCGGCGCGCCCGTTGTCCACGAAGATCACGGCGTCGGCCGCTACCGGGGCCTGCAGACCATCAGCACGGAGCGCATGAGCGGCGAGTTTCTCTGCATCGAGTATGCCGACGGCGACAAGCTCTACGTGCCCGTGTCCTCGCTGCATCTCGTTTCCCGTTACACCGGGGCGGAATCGGATCTGGCGCCGCTGCACAAGCTCGGCAGCCCCCAATGGCAGAAAGCACGCAGCAAGGCGGCCACCCGTGCCTTCGATGTGGCGGCCGAGCTTCTGGAAATTCAGGCGCGCCGGGCCGCGCGCGCAGGCCACCAGATCTGCGCCGGTCTGGACGAGCTCAGAAGCTTCGTGCAGGGATTCCCCTTCGAGGAAACGCCGGATCAGCAGGTCGCCATCGACGCGGTGCTCAGCGACATGGAATCGGAGCAGCCGATGGATCGCCTGGTGTGCGGAGACGTGGGCTTCGGCAAAACCGAAGTCGCCATGCGTGCCGCCTTCGTCGCCGTTCACGACGGCTGGCAGGTGGCCGTGCTGGTGCCGACGACCCTGCTCGCGCAACAGCATCATCAGACCTTCTCCGATCGCTTCGCGGACTGGCCGGTGCGGGTGGAGCAACTGTCCCGTTTTCGCTCGCGAAAGGAACGCGACGCAGTAATCGACGATCTCGCCGCCGGCAAAGTCGATATCGTCATCGGTACCCACCGGCTGTTGCAGTCCGAAATCCGCTTCAAGCGCCTCGGACTGGTGATCATCGACGAAGAGCACCGCTTCGGCGTGCGCCAGAAGGAGCGCCTCAAGTCTTTGCGGGCGCAGTCCGATGTGCTCACGCTGACCGCCACGCCCATTCCCCGCACCTTGAACCTGGCCTTGTCGGGACTCAGGGATCTGTCGTTGATGGCGACACCCCCGGAGCGGCGCCTGTCCATCAAGACCTTCGTGCGCCAGTGGGACGGCGCACTCGTTCGCGAGGCCTTCTTGCGTGAAATTCACCGCGGCGGTCAGGTCTATTTCGTGCACAACAAGGTCGAGAATATCGAGCGTATCGCCCGGGAGCTGCGCGAGCTGGTACCCGAGGTGGACTTGCGCATCGCCCATGGTCAGATGCGCGAACGGGATCTCGAACGCACGATGCTCGATTTCTATCAACGCCGATTCAATGCGCTCGTTTGCACCACCATCATCGAAACGGGCATCGACGTCCCCAATGCCAATACCATCATCATCAACCGTGCGGATCGTTTCGGCCTCGCCCAGCTTCATCAGCTCAGGGGCCGTGTCGGGCGCTCCCATCACCGCGCCTATGCCTATCTCATCGTGCCGCAGCAGCGGGCCATGACCGCCGATGCGGTCAAGCGCCTGGAAGCGATCGAGTCCCTGGAGGATCTCGGCATCGGCTTCACCCTGGCGACGCACGATCTGGAGATCCGCGGGGCCGGCGAGATCCTCGGTGAAGAGCAAAGCGGGCAGATCCACGAAATCGGTTACTCGCTCTATACGCAGCTGCTCGAACGAGCGGTAGAGGCCCTCAAGGCCGGACGCAGTCCCGAGCTCGACCGTGCGCTCGATCACGGCGCGGAAATCGACCTCAAGGTCGCGGCCCTGATTCCCGAAGACTATCTGCCGGATGTGCACGCACGATTGATCATGTACAAACGAATCGCCAGCGCCCGGAACAGCGAACAGATCCACGAGCTCAAGGTGGAGATGATCGATCGATTCGGTCTGCTTCCGGAAGCGGTGCGCAATTTGTTCGACATCACCGAGCTCAAGCTCAAGGCGACGCCGCTCGGAATTCGCAAGGTCGCCGTCGGCAACCAGGGGGGACGTATCGTTTTCGCCGCCAAACCGCAAGTGGATCCGGCATGTATCGTCCGTTTGATCCAGAATGACCCGGCTACGTATAAATTCGATGGTACCGACAAATTACGCTTCTCCATGCAGCTCGAGACAGGCAGCGCTCGCATCGACGCGCTCGATGGATTGCTGGACGCGCTGAGCATGCGTGATGCGGCATGAGCGGCGGGTGTAGAATACGCCGCATGGGTCGACGCATGCTGTTCCTGCTGACGTTGGTTGCGGCCATGGCTGTGGAGTTGCCGGCCGCGCCCCTGGGTCAGGTCCACGATGAAACGACCTGGTACGCGGTCGAGATCATCGTCTTCGAGCGCACCAGTGAAATCGGGCGAAACGCCGAGTCCTGGCCCGCCGAGCCCGGCCTGCCGAACCTCGCCGATGCCGTCGAGCTCAGCGTGGAAGGCCTTGCGCTGAAGGAGCTCGCCGACAACCCGCCGACCGGGACCGAAGCGCCGCCGGAGACCGAGAGCGTATCGGCACCCCTGACGACACCCCTGACACCCATGCCGCGCGCCTTTCAGCTGGTGCCGCCGCAGGAGTACCGACTGACCGACGCCTGGAATCGGCTCGACAAATCGAGCGCCTTTCGGCCGTTGGTACAACTCGCGTGGATTCAGCCGGGGTTCTCGGCCGAAGAAGCGCGGTTGGTGCGGGTGCGAAACGACAACACTGCGCTCGGCGCCATCACCAAGGGCATCGACGGGGTCGCCGAAACGCCGCAGGCGTCTGACGATTCAGGCTTCTCACCGACGCTCACGTCCCGCATCACGGTGGCCCGCGATCGGTCGAAAGTCGCCCTCGACGGCACCGTGCGCGTGCACCGGGCACGCTATCTCCACGTCAAGGCCGATTTACTCTACTACCGGCCGCTGGATACCGACATGGATACAGCAGTCCCGCCCACGGATGACCCCAATGCAGCAC
>FXBF010000754.1_pt1 | contig 11218 bp, 8 predicted proteins | sample 5335321 | NCBI WGS metagenome assembly FXBF01 (sample SAMEA103928391, study PRJEB20085) | sediment metagenome | isolation source: sediment | reverse complement strand
AACGTGTCAGTGACGGGGGACAAGCCCCCGCGCTACGAACGTGTCAGTGACGGGGAACAAGCCCGCGCGCTACGAACGTGTGGATGACCGCATAGCGGGGGACAAGCCCCCGCGCTACGAACGTGTAAGTGACGGGTAACAAACCCCTGCACTATGGACCTGCAAAACCGTACGGCTTATTAAAAACCTTCATTCCCCCAACACTGCAACCGCTTTTTTGATCGACGGCGCGTCCCAAATGCCGCTTATCATGGCCAATCCCTGCGCCCCCGCCGCCCGTGCCGCAGCCAGGTCGTGCGGCTTCAGGCCGCCGAGGGCATAGACGGGAAAATCCACGTGCTCACATAATAGGCTGAACCGTTCCCACCCCAGCGGGCTCGCCTGGGGATGAGAGTGGGTCGCCTTCACCGGCGACAGCACCGCGAAATCCACCCCGATGCGCCTGGCCTGGTCCAGTTCTACCTGATCGTGGCACGAGGCGCCGACCCACTGCCCCGGCGGCAGCGGGCGTTTTTGCAGCGCACACAGACGCGCACTCTCGAGATGCACGCCGTCCGCGCCGGTCGCGCGTGCCAACGCCGGGTCTGCGTTGAGCAGTACCCGCGCCCCGTAGGCATGGCACATTCGCACGATGCGCTCGGTGTAGGCACGTAATTCCGCAACCGGCATCCGCTTTTCCCGCAGCTGCACCAGGCGCACGCCGGCCGCCAGGGCCCGGCCGAGTTTCTCCGCCATGCGTTCCTTACCGTAACGGCCCGCGTCGGTGATCGCATAGAACGGCGGCAGGCGTAGCGCTCTCACGATCGCACGGCTGGCCTCCAGAAAATCATAATCGTCCAACTCGTTAAGCCCCGCCCAGCGCATCGCCTGCCCCTCGCGACCCATGGGCTCGCCCTGGTAAGCGGTCACGCGCCAGACATCCAAAAGCACCGTTTTGTCGCCATAAACGTGCCGGATTTTGGTCAGCGGGGAGGCGGAAAGGAGACGAATGCCGAGCTCTTCCCTCAATTCTCGACGCAGGGCCGCCACCGTGCCCTCTGAGGGCATGATCTTGCCGCCGGGAAACTCCCACTTGCCGGCCTGTTGCTTGCCCTGGGGTCTCTGCGTAACCAGCAATCTTCCTTGGTGGTCGGACAGGACACCGACCGCAACCGGGATAGGTGGGTCAGGTACGGTATTCGGCATTAATACGGATATATTCATGCGAAAGGTCGGATGTCCAGACCGTCGCCCGGTGACCGCCCACGCCGAGATCTATGCCAATGGTGATCTCGTCATTCGCCATGGCGGCTTGGCCCCGGGCCTCCTGATACGCCGGATCCAGGCCGCCGTGATGCACGACCCTGACGTCATTGAGGAAGATCGACACAGCCGCGATATCCAATTGGCTCACCGGCGCCCGGCCGACGGCCGCCAGCACGCGCCCCCAATTGGGGTCACCGGCGAAGCACGCGGTTTTTACCAGGGGCGAGTGGGCCAGAGTGTAGGCCATGGCAAGACAATCGGCCTCGCTGGCGCCGCCCCGAACGTCGACGGTAATGAACTTTGTAGCGCCCTCGGCGTCACGAACAACCGCCTGGGCGAGCTCGAGCACCACCTCATCAATGGTGTGTTCCAGCCGTTTAAAATTCTCGCCGGTGGCGGTTTTTAGGCCCGTAAGCACATTCTGTCCCGTCGCCAACAGCACGCAGGCATCATTCGTCGAGGTATCGCCGTCCACCGTTATCCGGTTGAACGAACGATTGACCGCGGAATCAAGGACCGGCCGTAGGACCGCTGCGCTCAGCGGCGCGTCGGTTGCCACAAACGCCAAGGTCGTGGCCATATCCGGCCGGATCATGCCGGCGCCCTTGGCAATGCCAGTTACAGTGACCGTCCGCCCATCAATATCCAGTTGGCGAGAACTGCCCTTAGCAACGGTATCCGTGGTCATAATGCCCTGCGCGGCGGCGGCCCAACCGGTCTCACTTAGGCCATTGATGCATGCGGGCAGGGCGTCAGCAATGCGGGCCACCGGCAGACGTTCGCCGATGACCCCGGTAGAAAACGGCAGTATTTCAGCCGGTGCACACCCAAGTTGGGTGGCCAGGGCCTCGCAGCAGGTGATCGCGTCGTGATGGGCGTCCTTGCCCAACCCCGCGTTGGCGTTTCCGGCATTTATCAACAGCGCCCGCGGCGCTGTCTGCGCCAAATGATCGCGGGCAACCACGACGGGGGCCGCACAAAACCGGTTGCGCGTGAACACGGCGGCGGCCTCGGTCCCCGGCGCACACTCGATCACCACCAGATCGGACCGATCCTGATAGCGAATTCCAGCCGCAGAGGTACCCAGCCGAATGCCGGGGACAGGGTGGAGTTCGGGGAGACCAGTCAAGCCTACGGACATGTTTTACTAAGTAGCAAGTTAAAAGTTGAAAGTTGAAAGTTGAAAGTTACAAGTGACAACACGCCGACCTAAAAGCTTGAGAACAATCGATACTATCTTCTTGCTCCTTGCTCCTTGTTCCTTGCTCCTTGTTCCTTGCTACTTTCAACTTTCAACTTTCAACTTTTTTAATTTATGCTAATTTTCCATGACAGTGTTTATATTTCTTTTCCGACCCGCACGGACAGGGCTCATTACGGCCGACCTTTCGCTCTTTGCGGACAAAGGTCGTAACCGGCGCCGGTTCGCTCGGTGCCCCACCGACTCCCGCACCACCGTCCTCGGCGGCCATCCCCGCCTCCATACTCGCGTCGGGATGCTGATATTGCATACGCGTGCGGCGCCGGCGCTGGGCCTCCATGGCTTCCACGTCCTCCTCTTCCTGGACCTGTACCCGGGACAGGATGCCGATAACGTCGCGTTTGATCCGATCCAGCATATCGGAAAACATCAGGTAGGCCTCGCGCTTGTATTCCTGTTTCGGGTTTTTTTGGGCGAACCCGCGCAGACCGATCCCCTGACGGAGATGGTCCATACTGGCAAGATGATCTTTCCACTGCGTGTCCAGCACCTGCAGCATCACGGCCTTTTCAAAATGACGCATAACGTCATCACCGACCTCAGCCATCTTATCCCGGTATGCCTGTTCGATCGCGTCACTGATGCGCTCGCGTAGATTTTCCTCGTGAAGCTCCGGGTCCTGTTCAAGCCACTGGGCGATTGGAAGCCTGACATTGAATTCGCGTTCGAGCGTGTCCTCCAGGCCCGGGATGTCCCACTGTTCCTCGAGGCTCTGGGACGGGATGCCGTGACTGACAACCTCGTCAATCACCTCGTGCCGAATCGTAGAGATGCTCTCTGAAATATCTTCCGTCTCCATGAGGCGGTTGCGCTCCTCGTAGATCACCTTCCGCTGATCGCTGGCCACATCATCATACTCGAGGAGCTGCTTGCGGATATCGAAGTTGCGTCCCTCCACCTTGCGTTGGGCGTTTTCGATCGCCTTGGTTACCCACGGATGCTCGATCGCCTCGTCTTCCTCCATGCCCAGCCGCTCCATCAAGGTGGAGATCCGTTGCGAACCGAAGATGCGCATCAGGCTGTCTTCCATTGACAGAAAAAACCGGCTGGAACCCGGATCGCCCTGGCGCCCGGAACGGCCGCGCAGTTGGTTATCGACACGCCTGGATTCATTGCGCTCGGTACCGATCACATGCAGGCCGCCGACCTCCACAACCTGTTCATGGCGCCGCTGCCAGTCAGCGCGGATCTTGTCGCGCGCCTTTTCGTCGGTACCGGCGGCCGCCAATTCCTTTTCCAGGTTGCCCCCCAGGACGATGTCCGTACCACGGCCCGCCATATTCGTGGCCATCGTTACCGCCCCCGGCTGGCCGGCCTGGGCGATGATCTGCGCCTCCCGCTCGTGATGCTTGGCATTCAGCACCTCGTGTTTGATGCCCTCTTTTCTGAGCAGGTCGGACAGGTACTCCGAGGTCTCGATGGAGGTGGTGCCGACCAGAAGCGGCTGACCGCGCTGGTTGCACTCTTTGATGTTGGCGATGATCGCCCGGTATTTCTCCACCGCCGTGCGGTACACCATGTCCGGCGTATCGGCGCGGATCATGACCCGATCCGTGGGAATAACCACCACCTCGAGCCCATAGATCTGTTGGAACTCGACCGCCTCGGTGTCCGCGGTCCCGGTCATACCGGACAGTTTGTCGTATAGGCGAAAATAGTTCTGGAAGGTGATGGAAGCCAGCGTCTGGTTTTCTTGCTGAATCTTGACCCGCTCCTTGGCCTCGACCGCCTGATGCAGTCCCTCGGACCAGCGCCGTCCCGGCATCATACGGCCGGTGAATTCGTCGACGATGATGACCTCGTTGTCCTTGACGATGTAATCCACCTCGCGCTGGAATAGGTTGTGCGCCCGCAACGCCGCATTGAGGTGGTGGAGCAGTGAGATATTGGCGGCATCGTAGAGCCCGGTCCCAGGCTTCAGCAGACCGGCGCCGGCCAGCAGTTTTTCCGCGGTTTCGTGCCCGCTCTCGGTGAGATAAACCACCTTGTCCTTCTCGTCCACGACGTAATCGCCGCCGTCCTCTTCGCTCTCCTGGAGGGTGAGCTTTGGAATAATCGCGTCGATCTTGGGGTAGAGGTCGATGCTTTCCTCCGCCGGACCCGAGATAATCAACGGCGTGCGCGCCTCATCGATCAGGATTGAATCCACCTCGTCTACAATCGCGAAGTGGCATCCTCGCTGCACCCGGTTTTCCACGCTGAAGGCGATGTTGTCGCGCAGGTAATCGAAACCGAATTCGTTATTCGTTCCGTAGGTAATATCGGCTACGTAGGCCTCGTGTTTGTCGGCCTCATCCTGGCCCGAGATCACTACCCCCACCTTTAACCCCAGGAAGTTATAGATCTTGCCCATCCACTCGGCGTCGCGTTGCGCCAGATAATCATTGACGGTGACGATGTGCACGCCGTTACCGGAAAGGGCGTTCAAATAGGCCGCCAGGGTCGCCACCAGGGTCTTGCCCTCGCCGGTCTTCATCTCCGCAATCTTGCCCTGATGCAGCACGATGCCGCCGACCAGCTGGACATCGAAATGGCGCATGTCCAGGGCACGTTTCGCCGCCTCCCGCACCACGGCAAACGCCTCGGGCAGCAAGGCGTCCATGGCCTCACCCCGGTCCATGCGGGTCCGGAATGCCGCGGTTTTCGCAGCCAGTTCCGCGTCCGATAGCGCGCTCACGGCAGCCTCCAGGTCGTTGATCTGCCCGACGGTCTGCATCATCCGCTTGATAAGCCGCTCGTTACGGCTGCCGACAATCTTTTGGAGCACTCCTGAAATCATGGGTTATCCGAGATCTACGGTCTTATACGATATATTTCAATCCTCCACCCCGTGATTTTCTTGCGAAAAAGCCGGAGCAAGGAAGAGTGGACGGAATTATACGGGGAATTAGAGGCAGGTGTCAGCGTGACGCCCGCAGGCGCTTCCACGGATTGATTGCACGCCCATTGCGGAGTATTTCAAAATGCAGATGCGGCCCGGTTGAACGACCACTCGTGCCCACCAGCGCTATTTGCTGGCCCTTCCCGACCTTATCACCCACCTCAACCAACGCTTTTCGTATATGGGCGTAGCGGGTCGTATAGTCGTTGCCGTGATTGATCTCGACCAGCAACCCATAGCCGGCCTTTTTCGCAGAGTAGGTCACCACGCCCGCGGCCATCGCTTTGACCGGTGCGTTCAACTTGTTGGCGATATCCACGCCATCGTGGAACGCCGGGCGGCCGGTGAACGGATCACGGCGACCGCCAAACGCGGAGGAAACATAACCGCCGACCGTCGGCCAGCCGACGGGATTCAGTGACGCCTGCAACTGCCGATCCATCATCAGGGCCTTCAGCAGCCCCAACTCCTCGAATTTCCGGTCAACTTCAGCCGCGAGGTCTTCCAGTGATTTCATAAAATCCGGAACCCCCAGGTTCTGCAGCGGCGCCACCCGCTCGAGACCACCCAGCGCCGGCTCCTCGCTAAAGTCGAATTCACCCTTATCCAGTCCAGCCATCGCCGTCACCCGCTGACCGAGGGCGTTGATACGCATCATATAGGCCTGGAGCTTGCCGAGGCGCAAGGCCAGCGCATTGAGATGGGTTTCGGAGTACTGTTTCGCCTCTTCGATGCCTTGTTTCTGCTTTAGCAGGGTCTTTTCGAGCTGCGCCAGGTATTGGGGGTCGAGCCGCGGTGCGGCGGAGCGGTCGAGGGCCGAGGTAATTTTATAGGTCAGCAGGCCGAATAGCACCGGCAGGACAATGACCAGAATGAACCCCAAAAGCAGCACCTGCCGATGGTCCAAGCAGGTCTTGCTGCTGGTACCACTGCTGTCTGGAATCAGAAGGATATGCATCGCTGTGTAAAACCGTCCGGCCTTTACAAAACCGTTGTAGTATTTAGTTTATCGTCTTATCTCCAACCTTATTAAATGCTATCGTTGGCCATCCGATGTCCGCCGATTCCTTCAGGTATCTATCTTCCTTCCTGGCCGAGGCCTTGTCGAACACGACCGAGATTCCTGCGGCAATTCGCGTCTCGCAAAGGTTACAGGTCATATGGACCAAAGCAATGCCACCCCCACTCGGCAGCCACACCCGTCCAACCCACTACCGTGCCGGCAGATTGGTGGTCACGGCCGACTCGCCCACCTGGGCCACCATGATTCGCCATCAGCGTAACGCCCTTATCCGTCGTCTACGCCAATACCCGGAATTAGCCGGGCTTGCTCACATACACATCCGGGTGTCCCCGGCGCGAGCGACCCGCCCTCCCTTACGAAAAGCGGCGGTCCCGTTGCCGACCAAAACCAGTGGTCTTCTCAACGCCGCCGCCAATGATATCCGAGATCCCCGGCTCAAGGCGGCGCTCCGTAAGCTCGCCCGCCGCACGGACGGCTGACTCTCGTCAAGACCGAAAAAAAGCAGTTTCTAGCAGGTTGCTGAAAAACGAGTTTTCCAGCAACCTGCTAGACCGCGGGCACCGTTCGCATAAACGCGATCGGCGCCTTGTCGGCGTCGCCGAATGAAACGATCTCCCAGGACTCTTCCTCTGCGACCATGGTACGCAGCAATCGGTTATTCAGTGCGTGCCCGGACTTGTACGCGCTAAAGGCGCCTATTAACGGACGTCCAAGCAGATAAAGATCGCCGATCGCGTCGAGCACTTTATGTTTGACGAACTCGTCCTCGTAGCGCAGACCATCCTCGTTTAAGATATGGAACGAGTCCATCACGATCGCATTATCGAGGCTGCCGCCGCGGGCCAGTCCCGCGTCGCGCAAGGCCTCCACTTCGCGCATGAACCCAAAGGTCCTGGCCCGACTGACCTCCTTTACGAAAGAGGTGGTCGAGAAATCCACGCTTGCGACCTGTACCGAATTCTTAAAGATGGGATGATTAAAATCGATGGCGAACGAAACCTTGAAGCCCTCCAAGGGATCAAATCGCGCCCATTTATCGGCGTCCTCGATCTTGACGGTCTTCTTGATCCGGAGGAAACGCTTGGCCGCGGACTGTTCCTCGATGCCGGCAGACTGGATTAAAAAGACAAATGGCCCCGCGCTGCCATCCATGATGGGCACTTCCGGCGCCGTCAGATCGACGTAGACGTTATCGATACCGAGTCCGGCAAAAGCCGACATTAGGTGCTCGACGGTGGAGATTCGGACACCGTCGCACTCGAGGGTTGTGGAAAGGCGTGTGTCCCCGACATTTTCAGGCCGGGCGGGAACCTCAACGGGGGTATCCAAATCGATTCGTCGAAACACGATGCCGGTATCGGCAGCAGCCGGGCGCAGCGTTAGATAGACCTTTTCCCCCGTATGCAGCCCCACGCCCGTGGCGCGGATGACGTTCTTAAGCGTGCGCTGCTTGATCATCTAGACCGTCATTCTCGTAATTATTTCGTTCTTTAGGACTGTCTATTGCATTATAAAATAATGAAGCGACCCCCCCGGGAGGGGCAATCCTACATGATCTTTACGCCTTTTTGTATAAAAATTTTTAGTAAGGCGCTGCTGATGCCTTTATTGTCTTTATTGAGGGAGTTGAGACGCCGCACCGCGCCCCGAGCGATCGCACCGGGTACGGATAATTCAAAGAGCCGTACGGGATCGGGGTCGCAACCCCCGGCCCCGTGGTCAATCAGCCTGTTTCCTCAAGAAGGTCGGAATGTCCAAATACTCGCTGCTGTCGTCACCCACGGCCTTGTCGACGTGCAGGTGCTCGCGCCGGTTGCGAATCACGGTGGGGGTATCCAGGTTCTCGTAATCAACCGGCCGCATCCCGCCGGGTAATAACTTGGGGCTCTGGCCGCGTTTGTGACCCTGCCCAAGCCCGGTGGCGACCATCGTGACCCGCATGTCGCCCTTCATATCGGGATCGATGACGGTGCCGATAACCACGGTTGCGTCTTCAGAGGCGAACTCCCTCACCGCATTGCCGACGTCCTCGAATTCCCCAATGGCCATATCCAGGCCGGCCGTTACATTCACCAAAATCCCCTTGGCCCCGGAGATGTTCACGTCTTCCAACAGCGGACTGAAGATCGCCGCCCGCGCCGCTTCGGTGGCACGCGCCTCGCCGCTGGCCGTTGCCGAGCCCATCATCGCCGTGCCCATCTCCGACATCACGGTGCGCACGTCGGCAAAATCGACATTGATGAGGCCCTCTCGGGTGATCAGTTCGGCGATCCCTTGTACCGCGCCTTGCAGTACCTCGTTGGCCTTGCCGAAGGCCTCCAGTAACGTCGCCCCTTTACCCACTACGTCCAGAAGCTTCTCATTTGGAATAATGATCAACGAATCCACCACCTCCGCGAGTTGCTGGATGCCCTGTTCGGCGACCGCCATACGCTTTTTACCCTCGAACGGAAACGGCCGGGTGACCACGGCCACGGTCAAGACCGACATTTCCTTGGCGATCTGCGCCACGACCGGCGCCGCCCCGGTGCCGGTGCCACCGCCCATGCCCGCGGTAATAAACACCATGTCGGCCCCGGACAGGGCGTCGGCGATCCGGTCCCGGTCCTCCAGGGCGGCCTGCCGTCCGGTATCGGGATCGGCACCGGCCCCCAGTCCCTTGGTGAGATTGGCGCCTAATTGCAAAATAGTGCGGGCTGACGATTTGTTCAGCGCCTGCGAATCCGTATTGGCGCTGATAAAATCCACACCTTCGATGTTCGCCGACACCATGTGATCCAGGGCGTTGCCGCCGCCGCCGCCGACGCCGATGACTTTGATCACCGCCTGTTGCCCATAGGTATCCATCAGCTCAAACATAATGATCTCTCCTCCATCGCGTGCGTTGTCGATACAAATTATCGTGTGCCATTAGAAACTCCCTCGAAACCAGCTTTTCATTTTACCGAGTACCGCCTTGAAGCCCGGCCGGACTGACTGTTCCTGGCCGTGATCCGCGCGGTTTTTGTGTCCGAACAGGATGAGCCCCACCCCGGTCGAGTAAAGGGGGCTGCACACGACATCGTACAGCCCACCCACATATTGGGGGACCCCCAATCTAACCGGCATGTGGAACACCTCTTCGGCAAGATCGACCATGCCCTCCATCTTTGCACTGCCGCCGGTCAGCACAATTCCCGATCCCAACAGATCCTCGAACCCACTGCGGCGTAGTTCCGCCAGCACCAACCCGTACAGCTCCTCGACGCGCGGTTCAATCACCTCCGCCAGGGTCTGGCGGGCGAGTTTCCGAGGCGGCCGGTCCCCCACGCTTGGCGTTTCGATGGTTTCGTCACGGCTGGCCAACGAAATCAAGGCGCAACCGTACTTCTTCTTGATCTCTTCGGCCGATCGGGTGGGGGTGCGCAGGGCCACGGCAATGTCATTGGTGACCTGATCGCCGGCGATTGGGATCACTGCGGTATGGCGGATTGCGCCGTCGGTAAATACCGCGATGTCGGTGGTGCCACCGCCGACGTCCACCAGACAAACTCCAAGCTCTTTCTCATCCTCGTTCAAGACCGCCTCACTCGACGCCAGCTGCTCCAGAATAATGTCGTCCACCTCCAGGCCACAACGGCGGATGCATTTAATGATGTTCTGGGCGGCGCTCACCGCCCCGGTCACAATGTGCACCTTGGCCTCAAGCCGCACCCCGCTCATGCCGACCGGCTCCCGGATGCCTTCCTGGCCATCGATAAGGTACTCCTGGGGCAAAATGTGAAGCACCTTCTGGTTCAGGGGGATCGCCAAGGCCCGTGCCGCCTCGATGACCCGCTCCACATCCTCCGGCCCCACTTCCTGGTTACGAATCGCCACCACACCGTGTGAGTTAAAACTGCTGATGTGGGCGCCGGCGATACCCGCATGCACCGAGTAGATCTGGCAGCCGGCCATCAACTCGGCCTCCTCGACGGCGCGCTGAATCGACTGCACCGTGGATTCGATATTCGCCACCACGCCCTTTTTCATCCCCCGGGCGGGATGGTAGCCGAGCCCAATAACCTCGATTTCCCCGGTGGGCGAGAGTTCGCCGACGATCGCGAGCACCTTGGAGGTCCCGATATCGAGCCCGACTATCAGCCCGTCATCCGCCTTTTTTGTCATTTCTCAACCCCTGCATCCCGGTCAGTCGGGTAGCGGTGGACGTACGCCGGTTTCCAGGCCACGGCGAATCCGTTCGGGTAGCGCAGATCCACCTGCTTAATTTGGTGGGCGCGGTCCGCCAGCGCCCGGCGATAGGCTTGGACAAAACGTGTCAGCCGGTCTTCCAGTTGTTCCCTGCCCAGCAGCAATATCAGTTCCGTATCCGCACCGGTCTGAGCCGGCCGGGGCGCAACCTGCGCAATCCACGCGCGCCGTTTGGTGAGTCTGAGACCGGTGAGCCGCAGGTCCGCCGATCGCACTAAAGGTGCCCATCGGCGGTAACGTGCGTAGATCGCCTTGCCACTCCCCGCGGGACCCATCAGATGGGGTAAATCCGCATCCGCTTCAAATCCCCGCAGATCCACCACCTCACCGTTGGAATTGAGCCACCCGCGGGTGCCCCAACGGGCAATCAGTCGGTGCTCGGTGTACTGAATGTGGATTGAACGTGGCCACTCCCTGCGTACCGAGACCCGGTCCACCCAGGACACGGATTTGGCGGCCGCCTCCACCTTATCGAGGTCCAACAGGAAAAAATTGCCGTCCACCTGCTCCCGCACCGCCTCCTCCAACTGGTCGGGGACCACCCGCTTAAACTCCCCCTCGAAGCTCACTCGCTGCA
>FXBF010000753.1_pt1 | contig 11223 bp, 9 predicted proteins | sample 5335321 | NCBI WGS metagenome assembly FXBF01 (sample SAMEA103928391, study PRJEB20085) | sediment metagenome | isolation source: sediment | reverse complement strand
CCCGCTTTTCGGGGTGCACCTGCAGCCAGGCAACGTGCTGTCGAGCGGCGTCCTGGTCCGTCGCGGCGTCCTGCCGGGCCGCGGCCGGCGCTTCCTTCCTGGAAGCCGGTATCTTGGGGATCACGTAGGCCATAGCCTCGCCCCTCTGGCGGTTAACTAAATTCCTAAAAATAGATATCGGCCGAATCCGGCATTCCTTAAAGCTTCTGTTCCACGTAGCTGTGAGAAGCGCCGTATCGAGGGCAGGCAAAGTGCCGACTCCGTCACGCTATGGGCAGTTTCGCCGGCTGCATCCGCCGGCTGCCGGGTTCCATCGGCTGGCGCACCGATCGGCCTCCTGGAGCACGGATCGGCGTAGTTTCAGGCATGGGATGACTAAACTCTCCCCGGAATCGGCCGATAAAGGAGATGTTGAGACGGCGCGCACCGACCGTTTCTTGCACCCATCAACTTAAGGATTCACGAGCCATGACCAAAGGCACTGAGGAATCGGCGAGGATGCCCGCAGACCAGAAGCCCACACCCAGGGTCACGCCGCCCCCGGGGGCGGCTGCCGAGATGGCAGCTGCTGCCCAGCAACCGCGGGTCGTGTCGCGCCCCGAGGACGTTGCGGGACTGGTTCTCATGCAGATCGATCTGGTCAACGCCAGGAAGGACGACCTGACCATCGCCATCAAGGGACTGTCGGATCTCACGCGACAGCTGGTGAGAGCCTATGGCGAGAACATGCAGACCATCGACCAGCTGCAATCGCAGGTGAAAAAGATGGGATCCTCCGCGAGGACCGGCAGCTCTTCATCGAACGGCAAACGAAAGGCAACGCGTTAGCCGCTGGTTAGCCGCCGGCGCAGTCGTCGCTGTCCTCGTTCACCCAGTCCGCCATGGCGCCCGCATAGGGCGCGCCATCGGGGCTTTTCTGCTTGATCTGAACGTGGCTCTTCTCGATCCCATCGGCGTCGATGGTGATTTTCATCACGTGGGAGTCGGCCAGGTAGAGGTCGTTCTCGAAGCCCGCGCCGGTGTCGACGGATATCTCCCCGCGGCGTGAATCCGGGTCGTAGTTCCCCTTGATACGGTAATAACCGCTGGTGCACCGGTACAGCATGGTGTAGATACGCCGGTAGGTCATCTCCGAGCTGCGCTTGGACGTGAACTCGGTTTCCGCGCGATATACGGGATTGCGATCCGCCTTGTTCAGGTACACGGTGCCGCAGCCGGCCAGCAGGATGGTCAGGGCGAGGAGAAAAGGCAGGCGCGGCATCACGTGTCGAGGGTGTGATCCCGCTCCCACTGGCTGATGGTGGTCGCGTAGCTTCGCCATTCTTCCAGCTTGAGCTTCACATAACTGCTCACCAGCTCATCGCCGAAGGCTTCCCGCAGCACTTTGCTCTTGTCGAACAGGCGCACCGCGTCGAGCATGTTCAGGGGCAGCCGGCGAATGCGCCGCAACTTGTGGCCCTCGGTGTACATGTTGATGTCCAGGCGCTGGCCGGGATCACGATCGTTGTCGATACCGTCGAGACCCGCGGCCAGCACCCCCGCCTGCAGCAGGTACGGGTTGGCGGCGCCATCCATGAGGCGCAGCTCGAAACGCCCCGGATCCGGAATGCGCACCATGTGGGTTCGATTATTGCCGGAGTAGCTGATGGCGTTTGGCGACCAGGTGGCGCCGGAGAGCGTCACGGTCGCGTCGATGCGCTTGTAGCTGTTGACGGTGGGATTGAATACCGCCGCCAGCACATCGGCATTATGCATGATGCCGCCGAGAAATTGATAGGCGAGCTTCGACAGGCCCATCTCGTCGCTGTCGTCGGAGAACTTGTTCTCGCTTCCCGACTTGTCCCACACGGACACGTGCGCATGACAACCGTTACCGGTAAGGTGCGGAAAGGGTTTCGGCATGAAGGTCGCCCGCAGGCCGTGGTTCTCGGCGATGGATTTCACCATGTACTTGAAGAACACGTGGCGATCCGCTGTCACCAGTGCATCGGTGTAATCCCAGTTCATCTCGAACTGGCCGTTGGCATCCTCGTGGTCGTTCTGGTACGGGTTCCAGCCGAACCCGATCATGCAATCGCAGATCTCGCTGATGATGTCGAAGCGGCGCATCAGCGCCGCCTGGTCGTAACAGGGCTTTTCCTGGGTGTCGCGCTCGTCGGATATCGCGGTGCCGTCGGAATTGACCAGGAAGTACTCGCACTCTACACCCGACTTCATGTAGAGGCCCCGAGCTTCCGCCTTCTCGATCTGGCGCTTCAGCGCGATGCGGGGTGAGGCCTCCACCGGTTTCCCGGCCATCCACAAATCCCCCGCCAGCCACGCGACCTCGGGCTTCCATGGCAACTGGATGAGGCTCGCCGGATCGGGAATGGAGAACATGTCGGGATGCGCCGGCGTCATGTCCAGCCAGGCGGCGAATCCTGCGAATCCCGCGCCGTCCTCCTGCATCTGCCCGATGGCCCGCGCCGGAACCAGCTTCGAGCGCAACACGCCGAACAGATCCACGAAGCTGATGAGAAAGTATTTTATGCCCTCGGATTTCGCGACCTTGTCGAGATCAACGGCCATGACTAACCTCCCTAGATTTTTGAGTTATTTGCCTTGGTTATTATCGTGAATGCTACGCGGGGCACAATCCGGCCAGGGGCACGCCCATCGCCTCGGCGGTCGCCAGGGTGACGGAGCGCAGGTCCTCGGGCTCGAGGTTGTGCAGATTGGTCTTGCCGGTGCATCGCGCCATCATCGAGGCCTCGCCGGCGCTTGCCCTGACGATGCTGACGATTGCGCGACTGCGTTCCTCTTCACTCCAGTCCGGTGCAAACTCGATGCGAGCCTGCTCGGTAATCGATCCACCCACGGACAGGCCCAAGGTGGCGCCCAGCACCACAGCCTTCACGCCGAGAGCGATGAGCTTGGCAGAATCGGTGCCCGAGCGCACGCCGCCAAAATACACCAGATCGATTTCTTCTTCCCGGTCCAGGCGCCGCAGAATGGCGATGGCGTCGCGCAGAATGCGCGGATCAGGGGTTCCTGAGAGCTCCGGCCAGTTGCTCTCGATGCCGGCGGTCGCATCCAGAAGAATCATGTCGAATCCATGCTCCAGGGCATGCACGATGCACTGCTCGAGGATAGCGGTGGAAGATACCGCCAGCCCCAGCAGCTGATCGTCGCGCAGGCGCTTCGCGGGCGGTGCGTGCAACTCCGACTTCTGCACATGCAACAGCGCTTTCGCCTCGATACTCGGCTCGGACTCGCCTGCGACGATCAGCTGCAGCCATGGCAATCGTTCGTCGATGGGCCGCCGGCCCACGTAGCTGCAACCGAGCTCGACGAGTCCCGCGGCTACCGCCCGGCGAATTTCCTCGGGCGCCTGGTCGAAACCGGCGGCCAGGTAGGGGACCTCCAGCTCCAGCTTGCCGGCCAGGTCGGTGCTTATCCTGCACGCTTCCCGGTACGGGTCGATCACCAGGCGCGACAGGTTGGCCGGCAGGAACACCAGATCATCCAGGCTCGGCGGGCGATCCTCGGGGAACGGGTTCTCCCGCAGCCGCAGGCGCCGATCCAGCATTGCCTTGTGCTTGGCATGCTCGGCGACATTGGTGCGGGCCATGGAGAACAGGTCCTCGCGGTGGCGCACGGAGTAATCCGCGGACCCGGTTTCCGCATCACAACGGTAGCAACGCGCCGCTTCGTTGCGCGCTGTCTGCTCGTCATAGGTCGATTCGATTTCCGGAAATTCGATCGGTTTGTCGCCGAGGCCGAAGAACTCCGGCTTCTGCTCCGAGAACTTCTCCCACATGAGATCCTGGGCCACCGGCACGCGCCGGGTGCGAAACGGCGTGCGGTAGGGCATCGGGTTGTCGTGCCCCTCGAGAAACGCCTTGATGTAATAGGCCGCCCGCTGACCGTGACTCATGGCCATGACGATGGTGGATCCGCCGAACGCGCCGTCGCCGGCGGCGAAAACCTTTGCATCGTCGGTGCGCATACGATCGAAGTCCGCGCGCACCCGATCGGGCGCCATCATGCCGTGCCGATCGAGCTCGTCACTCTCGCACTGCTGGCCGACGGCGGCGATGACCATGCCGCAGGCGATATCGTGCTCGCTTCCCGGCACCACCAGCGGCCGGCGGCGGCCGTCATCGTCGGGCTCGCCGGGTTCGGTGCGCAGGCAGCGAAGCGCGATCTGATCGCCGCTCGCCTGCACCGACATCTGCTGGGTGTTGTAGACGAACTCGACGCCTTCGGCGATGGCGCCTTCGAGCTCGATGCGGCGCGCCGGGATGTCCTCGGGCCCGCGCCGGTAGACGACCTGGACACGCTTGCAGCCGGGCAGGCGCTTGGCGACACGGCAGGCATCCATTGCAACGTCGCCGCCGCCGATGACGACCACGGTCTCCGGAAGCTCGGGCCGCTCCCCGGCATTCACGCGGCGCAGGAACCCGACGCCGTCGACCACGCGCTCGTGGTCCTCGCCGGGAATACCCATGGCTTTGCCCCACCAGGCGCCGATAGTGAGCAACACGGCATGGTGGCGTTGCTTGAGATCATCGAGACTCAGGTCGCGGCCGAGCGCGGTGTCGAGGTGAATGGTGAGGCCGGGACAGCGCTGCTCGAGGCGCTGGATATCTTCCTCGATGACGCCTGCCGGCAGACGGAAGGCCGGGATCCCCCACACCATCATGCCGCCGGCACGGTCCGTCATCTCGTAGACGTCCACACGGTAGCCGGCGGTGCACAGGTCGTGGGCGGCAACCAGTCCCGCGGGGCCTGCGCCGACGATGCCGACGCTCTGCGATTTGCTCACGGCAACCGCCGGGGGATCGTATCGATGGCCAACCCGTTCCATGACGAAGCGCTTGAGATTGCGGATCTGCACCGCGCCGTCGGCGGCTTCGCGCCGGCAGGCCGGCTCGCAGGGCGCGTCACACACGCGCCCGCAGATAGAGCTGAACGGATTGGTGGCAGTGATGGCCTCGAAGGCTTGCTCGTACTTGCCTTCCCAGATGTAGGCGAGATAGGAGGGCGCGTCGGTGCCAACGGGACACGCCACCTGACAGGGCGCCGGCACGAAGTGCGCATCGGCGGTGTCGTCCCGGTACTCCGGCGGCGCCTCCGGTACCAGGATGCGGTTGATGTCGTACACGCCCACCTCAGCCCACCTGCACCGACAGCTCCGGGTTGCGCTTGCGGTACTCCGGCGCGTAAGGCAGGCGCGCAATGGCGGCGGCTTCCGGGGTCAGCGCCACCAGATCGTCGCGGTTCAACTCGCGCACGCCCCGATAGCCGAGGCCGTGGGTAATGGCGGCGATCTGCCAGCGCACGCTTTCCAGAAAGCGGTGAATATTCTGCGCTTCCACCTCGGGCTTGTAGCGCTTCTCGTGCTCCGGGTCCTGGGTCGCGATGCCGGTGACGCACTGGCCGACATGACATTGCATGCAGGCGATGCAGCCGCCGGCGATGATCACCGAGCTGCCGAAGGCCGCCGCGTCGGCGCCCAGGCAAAAGGCCTTGACGGCGTCGATGCCGTCGCGCAGCCCCCCCATGAGCACAATCTGAATGTCGTCGCGGCGGCCGATGTCCGCCAGCGCATCCAGGGCTTCCATGATGGCGGCGAGCGTCGGGATGCCGACGAAGTCGATGACCTCGCCGCTGCCGGCGCCGGTGGAGCCCTGCATACCGTCCAGCTCGATGAAGTCGAAGCCGTCCTTGACCGCGATCTTGATGTCGTCGCGCACGCGCCCGGCACCGAGCTTCACGCTCACCGGTAACCGGTAGCCCGTGGCTTCACGAAACTCCTCGATCTTGATGACCAGATCGTCGGCGCCGAGGATGTCCGGATGGCGGGACGGAGAGCGCAGATCGATGCCGGCGGGAATGCCGCGGATCTCCGCCAGCTCCTTGGTGACCTTCTTGGCCATGAGCTGCCCGCCGAGGCCCGGCTTGGCGCCCTGGGAGATGTAGATCTCGAGGCCATCGGCGCGTTTCATGTCGTGAATGTTCCAGCCGAGGCGACCGCCCAGGCACTGAAAGATGAGCTGTTCGGCGGCATCCCGCTGCGCGTCGCTCATGCCGCCCTCGCCGGTGTTCTCGGCGATTTTCGACATCGCCGACGCCATCGCCACGGCCTGCTTGGTGGAGCGGCTGAGCGCGCCGTAGCTCATGGGCGCGATCATGACGGGCATACTGAGCTTCAACGGCCTGGCACCGTTTATGCCGCCGATTTCCGTGTACATCTCCACCTTGGACACCACATCCGCATCCCGGCCGGCCTCGGACAAATCCTGCTTGAAGGCCAGATCCGCCAGATGCGGCAGCGGCCGCGCGCCGCCGTAACCGCGGATGCGGTAGCGGCCGATTTGGGACTTGATGTGAATGTCCTCGTGGACCTTGGCGTTCCAGTACGCCGAGTTACCCGAGAAGCCGAAGAAGGGCAGGCTGCGCACCTGGCGCTCCGCCGTGCCGTAGCGCAGCTTCTTGCCGGCGTTGACGATCTTCTTGAATTTCCCACGGTGCCGGAGTTCGTAGCGATCCAGGAATTCCAGAATGGACTCCTGCTCGTCGCTCTCCACATCAGCCTCCTCGGCGTCGGAGCCGAGCGACGTGATATCGCCGCCGACGAAGATGGTGCCGCCGGTCATGTCCTCGCCGACCCGCTCGCCGGAGTTGCCGAGGATGATGATGCGCCCGCCGTACATCATGTAGCCGGCCATGAAGTTGGCATTGCCGGCGCAGAGCAGGGTGCCCTCCTTCATGACCTGGCCGGCGCGCGACCCGATGTTGCCGTGGACCACCAGCTCCGCGCCGCGAATGCCGACACCGGCAATGGCGCCGGCGTTGCCGCGCACCACCACAGAGCCGCTGTAGATATTGTCGCCGAGGCCCCAGCCGACGTTGTTGTCGACTTCGAAGCGCGCCTGATCGGTCAGGCCTGCGCAGAAGTAGCCGGCAGAGCCCTGCACGTGAACGGTAATCGGATCGGTCAGTCCGACGCCGATATGATGGCGTGCGTCGGGATTGATGACGGTGACGTTCTCGCCCGCGCTCCCGTGGCTGCGGATGCGCTCGTTGGCTTCGCGGACCGGGACCCTGGCTAGATCGATCGTGACCACGTGTCGAAGGTTCCCGGCGGCGGCTCCATTGTGCTCAGTGCCTGACCGGGGAAGAGTCGATTCAGCGAGACTTCCTCGGAGGCGACCGCGATCAGATCGTCGGTCTCGTACATGATCATCGGCTTGGCGGCCAGGCGATCCTTGGCATAGCCGATCTCGTCTTTGGTGGAGACGAGAAAAGAGAAGGTGCCGTCCAGATCGTCGATGGATGTGGCCAGCGCGTCTTTGAGCGATATGCCCTGGGACATCTTGTCGGCGAGGTACACCGCGATCAGCTCGCTGTCGTTGTCGGTGGTGAACTCGAAGCCGCGCCGTTGCAGCCGCCGGCGCATTTTCCAGTAGTTCGTGATCTGGCCATTGTGAACGATGGCGACATCGGCGAAGCCGGTGGCCCAGAAGGGATGCGACGCTTCGGGTTTGACCTCGGATTCGGTGGCGAGGCGCACGTGGCCGAGGCCGTGAGTACCGCGAAACGCGTGCACAGAATAGCGATCATCCACGTCGTGAGCGCTGCCCACGTCCTTGACGATTTCCAGACTCGAACCGATGGAGATGACCTTGGCGGCGTGCTCCATGGCATAGGCGAATTTCTGAATATCGCCGCTGAACGTCACCGTGCAGCGGTAGTTGTTTCCCACCATCTCGTCTTCGACGATGCCGGCGCCGTGCTCGTCGAGGCTCGCCTTGATGCGGTCCACGGCGGCTTTCGCGTCCTCGTCCTCACCGACGAAGAAGCGCAGGCGCAGACGATCCGCGGCGGTCGCGCCGTACAGGGCGAAGCCCGTGGAGTCGGGGCCGCGGTGCTGGCAGCCGTCGAGCATGTCGATCAGCGCCTTACCCGTGCCTCCCAGGGTGCCCCTGGTCTTGTACATGATGCCGGCTATGCCACACATGGTGCCTCCTCGACAGGATTTCCGGTCAAGTCACTGGAGCCGAATTCTCAAGCCCGATGAGCGTAATTTATCGGCATCGGGCGATCAACCCACAAGAGAAAAAAATTCCCCTCAGGAATGTCCGGTTTCACGATTACGTACCCCGCGGCTCGACGATAATGGCAAGAAAGCGAATCGGCAGGGTCACCAGCTCCTCCGGGCCGTGGGGCGCGTCGGCGTCGAAGAACAGCGAGTCCCCCGGGGTCAGGCGGTAAGTCTGGCCGGCGTGGCGGTAGATGACCTCGCCGGTGAGCATGTAGATGAACTCGACCCCGTTGTGCTGAAAAAGGGGGAACACATCGGATTCCTCGGTGAGCGAAATCAAATACGGCTCGACGAACATCTGCTTGCCGACCGTATGTCCCAGCAGCTGATACTGGTGTCCGGTGCGTGTGCCACGGCGCTCGATGTTGAGACCCTGGCCGGCCTTGACGAAGCTTGCGTCGCGTTCTTCCTCGTACTTGCGGAAGAATGCCGTGACCGGAACGTTGAGTGCGCCGGAAAGGGCCTTGAGGGTTGCCAGCGAGGGCGAGGTCAGGCCGTTTTCGATTTTCGACAGCATTCCCGGCGACAGATCCGCCTGACTCGCCACTTCCGCCACCGTCATGTGCAGCTGCATGCGAAATGCCCGCACCTGCTGGCCGATGGCGATTTCCAGCTGATTCGCCGGTGTGACATCCTGGACCCGCCGCGATGACTGGGGCGGTGTCCTGCCGGAAGCCTTTTTTTTCAGTGACTTGGGGGCCATGGGTTAGCGGCCGCTCCTATCGTGTGTTGAATTTTTGTTGCACATTGGGAAAGAATTTCCAGTATATTAATCCCCCGATGGTTCGGGTTGCACGCGCGAATCATCGAGGAGGGACTTCGGGGGAAAACAGGAACGGCGATGTCATCGCATCGGGGGAAACGTTGTTGCGAGGGTTACAGGGAGTTCCCCGCTGCTGCCTGCGCGTGATTCTTCCGCCGCGTTCCTCACCCGTCTTCACTTCTCGAGCTTCCTGCAGCGACTCATGTGGTGTTACGCGTGTCGTTGCGCGTCATGGGAGCTCGGCGAAGCGTGCGTGCTCGGAACGTCAGGGGGATTGACTGGGCAGGCAATCAACCAATCAACTACCGGAGGGGAGGTAGAGAATGGACAATGAACTAGCCGCACTCGGGATACTGTTTACCGAGTTCTACTATTGGTTGACGGTGGTGATCATGTTCTTCATCCACGTCGGTTTCTGCATGTACGAGGTCGGTGTTTCACGGCACAAGAATCACATGCACACGCTGATGAAGAACACCATGCTCATACCGTTGGTGACAATCACGTTCTTTTTCTTCGGATGGTGGATTTACTTCGCTTTTCCAAACGGCCCCGGCATCACCGGCGGTCTCGAGTCCGCGCCCTGGGCAGAACCGTGGAGCGAGCTCATGGGTCCGCATCTGGGCGGAGAGCCGGCTACGGACGCACTCACTGCTGAAGACACGGCCGGCTGGGCGCGTATCAATGGCGTCTTCTGGGCCGCTTTCCTGCTGTTCTCCTGGACCGCGGCATCCATCGTCTCGGGCTCGGTGATCGAGCGCATCAAGTCCACGGGCTTCTGGATCCTGGCCGTCGGCATCGGTTCGGTCTGGTGGATCGTCGACGCCGCCTGGGGCTGGAGCTCCGCTGGCTGGATGGTGCAGAAGCTCGGTTACCACGACGCTTATGCGTCCGGCGTCATTCATGCCATTGCGGGCGGCTACGCCCTGGGCATCCTGGTGGTGCTCGGGCCACGCATCGGCAAGTTCGCCCCCGACGGAACGCCCCGCAACATCCATCCGCGCAATCCCTGGCTGGTGGCCATCGGGCTGTTTCTCATCTACACGGGATTCTGGGGATTCTACGTGGCGTGTAATATTCCCATGTGGGACATCCAGGCCGGGGACGGCGTGTTCTTCTCGGCGACCAATATTTATCTGGCGCCGACCACGCTCTCCGCGATCACCGTGAACTTCCTGATGTCGCTCTCGGGCGGCCTGCTGATGGGCTACATCGTGTCCAAGGGGGATGCTTTCTGGACCTACTCCTCGGGACTCGCCGGGATCATCGCAGCTTCCGCCGGCAACGACCTCTACCATCCCATCCAGGCGATGTTCATCGCCGCCGCCGGTGTGATCTTCATGTACAAGCTGCACTACTGGGTGGAGCGGAAGTTCAAGATCGACGACGCCGTCGGTGCGGTGGCGGTGCACGGCTACGCGGGCTTTTTCGGTGTAGTCATCGCGGGATTCGTCCTGTGGGGATATCCGTCCTCGCCTGACACCTCCTACGCCGCCATCAGCCCATGGGGTCAGTTCATCGGCGCGGTGATCATGTTCGGGGTGCTCGGCTTTATCCCTGGTTGGATCACGGCAAAGATCCTGAACGCCTTCGGCATGCTGCGCATTCCGTGGCAGGTGGAGCTGGCAGGTCTCGACTGCGGCGCCAACGCCGAGCGCTACGCCGACGAGCAGGGCATCATCAACGCCGAACGCGCCGCCATCCGTTCCGCGGGTGCGGAATGAGGAGGAACTGACATGTCTTCTACGGGTAGCTTTGAAAACTGGGCCGGCGCCATCACCGACATCGGCCCGATTTATCCCTTCGTCGGCTCGGAAGTGTTCTTGGTCATTCTGGGCCTGGTGTTCTGGATCTGGTGGCATATCTTGCAGACCAAACGCGAGAACAAAATCTACGAAGAGGAGGTGGAGCGCTTCGGCAGCGCTGACGCGTTGACGAAAATTGTCGACGGCGAAAGGCCGGAAGACGCATAGGGCGCTTTGCCGTGAGGTCCCTCGCCGGTATCTCCATGCCGGCGAGGGCTTTTCGTTGATTGCGGTGGTCAATCCTATATGTTGAGAGGCGCATTGGCCGGCATGTCGGTGCGGCCGATCATGTATATCTCGTCGATCGTGCTGGTGCTGGCCCTCGGGTACTACTTTTACACGACCTATCAGAGCTGCCGTAGTCACGCCGAGCTCCGCGAAGCCCTGCGCGCGGCGATCAAAGCGAGCGCCGACGGAGCCGCGCCCGGGCCTGTGCGCCTGGCGCAGATCACCGATTTCCCGTGGGATACGGCCAAGATATTCGTTAATTACAAACCGGACGGATCAACCGCCGATTGCCCCTTTCAATGGGACTGGTCCTCGGCCACGCGCGACAAGCTGATCGC
>FXBF010000752.1_pt1 | contig 11233 bp, 10 predicted proteins | sample 5335321 | NCBI WGS metagenome assembly FXBF01 (sample SAMEA103928391, study PRJEB20085) | sediment metagenome | isolation source: sediment | reverse complement strand
TAATTCTGGCTGTGCACGATGATGCGCGATTTGTTGTAATCGAGACGGTCCGCGTTGGAAATGTCTACAATATTCAGCCCCTGGCCCGTCAGGTACTCTGCCGTCTCGGTGGCGAGCCCCTCTATGCCGGCGCCGTTTAGAATTGCCAGACGAGCGTTCTCGATTTGCGCGGCCTCGGTCGCTTGAGGATCCTGCACCGTCGGAGCGATGGCTCCTGTGCCGGTGAAGATCTCGTCCCGCAATTCCCGCACCTTATCGGGAATCGGCTTGAGCACCTGGCTTCCATCAAATTGCGTCTCCAGCAGCACCATCTCCGGGGGTGCAATGACTCCTCGTACAACGTCGCTTGGGGATACCTTCATTGCCAATAAGCCGAGGCTGACCATTTCATCGAAGCTGAGGTTGGTGTAGATCCCGGAGGCCAACTCTTGATAGAGGATGGGTGCCTTGGCAAGAAGGGTTGGAATGGAATTGAGTTCGAAGATCTTGTCTCGCACCGCCATGACCACTTGCTGTTGTCGTTGGGCGCGATCGAAATCTCCGCCTTCGGTCTTGCGGGCCCGAGCATAGGCCAGTGTCTCCCCTCCATCCAGACGATAGGGTTTCGCCTCCAGCCAGAGACTGCTGCGGCCGATGGGAGTAATCTTCATCCGCTCGGGGACAAGCACCTCCACGCCTCCAATCTCGTCAATCATGCGCTCGAAAGTGGAGAATTCGAGCAACGCATAGTAATTGACGTCGACCCCCAGCAAGTTTTCCACGGTTGCCATCGCCAAGCTTGGGCCCCCGCCCGGCAACCGATTTGCTTCACCCAGGAAATAGGCGGTGTTGATACGATTGTGTTCAAATCCGGGGATCTCAACCCACAGGTCGCGTGGGATGGAAAGCATCCCTGCCGTTTCAGCGATGGGATCGATGGTGACCAGCATCATCGTGTCGGTACGCGGCGGGCCATTTCCCGTCTCCCAGTCTCGGAAATCTAGCCCCAGCAGAAGGATGTTGATGCGGTCAACCCCGTTCCAGGAGGGAGTGTCGACGACCAGTTCGGGAGCTGCCGAGGCCACGGAAGTGCCTTCGCCAGCCACAGCAGGCTCAGTATCCTGCGAGCCAAAAACCGCCGGCAGTCCAACCCCCGACCAGGTGGATGCGATACCTCGGACGGTGCTGAAAACCAGCAGTGCAGAGAGCACCGCCATCAGAACAAACGCGCCACCCAGGGCCCAAACGGCCCACTTTGGAGGGCGTTTCATAAGCAACCCAATATCGATTTGAACACGTAGATTCGTCTCGAGCGCTGCGCTTCTGAGCGCGCGGCGGCGAGTATATCACGCTCGATTCTACACGCTGCGCTATAATCCCTGCCCATGTCTGGTTCTCAGTCCCGCGGTCTGTTTGCAGCCGCCTCGCTGATGATCGCGATCGGCTGGACCGGACTGTACCTGCTCATGGCCACGACGCTGCCTACTGTCGGACCACGTTGGCTGTTCTTCTTCTTACTCACAATAGCCGTCACTGGTACCGCACTTCCCTTTGTATGGTTGCTGCATAAGCGATTTGGCCCAGCCCCTTCCGCCGTGCTGCTGCGGCAGGCGCTGTGGGTGGCCTTGTTCGTTTCACTCGGCGTATGGCTGCAGATCAATCGATCGCTGACCCTTTCGTTGGGTTTGCTTCTAGGAGTCGGCTTCATCTTATTGGAGTGGTTTCTCGGACTCCTCGAACGAAGCGTTTGGAGGCCCAACCGTTGAGTTTGCGCGACTTACCTTCGGTCGACCGCCTGCTCAGTGCGGACCAGGCAGACGATCTCATCGCGGCGTACGGGCGGCCACTTACGGTGCAAGCCCTTCGTACAAGCCTGGAATCCGCTCGGCTAGCGATCCAGCAGGGCCAGGATGCTCCAGAAGAAGCAGATTTGATCTCCGGAACGCGGGCCACTCTGCAAAGCTGGCTACTCCCTTCACTACGACCCATCATCAATGCCACAGGCGTCATTATCCATACCAACCTGGGTCGCGCCCCGCTGAGCGCCGATGCCCAGCGTGCCGTTTCCGAGGTGGCGTCCGGATACAGCTCATTGGAGTACGACCTCGAGCGTGGGGCGCGCGGGAGCCGAGATGTTCATGCCGAGCATCTTCTGGTTCGATTGACGGGGGCCGAATCTGCCCTTGTCGTGAATAACAATGCCGCGGCTGTGCTGCTCGTGCTCACCGTACTGGCACATGAAATGGAAGTGCTCGTTTCCCGCACGCAGCTGATCGAGATCGGGGGTGGCTTCCGCATCCCGCAGATCATGGAGCAATCGGGAGCGATTCTGCGGGAGGTCGGTACGACGAACCGCACCCACCTGAAGGACTTCGAGGGTGCCCTTACCGACAGTACCGCGCTGATCCTTCGTGTTCACCATTCCAACTTCAAGATCGTTGGTTTTACCACCGAGCCCAGCCTCCCGGAGTTGATCGATGTCGGCCACAAGCATGACCTGCCCGTGCTGGACGACCTGGGCTCCGGCGCCTTGCTGGATACGGCCCAGTTCGGCCTCGGGCACGAGCCGATGGTGCAAGAATCGGTCCGCGAGGGGGCCCCACTGGTCGCCTTCTCGGGCGACAAGCTGGTCGGAGGCCCGCAGGCCGGGATCTTGGTGGGCCAGAAGGCACTGATCGACCGTCTTGCCAGGCATCCCATGGCGCGTGCCGTCCGTCCGGACAAGATGTGTCTGGCAGGGCTGTCCGCCACCCTGAATCACTACGTGATGGATGAGGCATCCGAGGCGGTCCCGGTGTGGATGATGATCGCCGCTCCCGAGGATCAGTTGAGGCGGCGCGCAGGTGAATGGGTTCAGCAGCTCGAAACCGGCGAAGTGGTGCCTGGCCGCTCCACGGTGGGAGGCGGCAGCCTGCCTGAGGAAACCCTGCCCACCTCGCTGCTGGCTCTGGATGTTCCTCACCCGAATGCGTTCGCTGACCGGCTGCGTGAGGCGGATCCGCCCATCGTCGCCAGAGTGGAGAATGACCACGTGATGATCGATCCGAGAACGGTGTTGCCGGGTCAGGAACAAACGTTGTTGAGTGGCCTAACCGCGGCGCTCAACGAGTGATGAGCATCGAAATCCTTCATCCATGAAATCTGACATCGATCGACTCATGCGCGAGGCCGACCTGCAGGCGCTGCTCATTTCTGGCCCCGTGGCGCACAATCCAAATAAGGCTTACTTCACCGGACTAGTGCATGTTACCTCCGGTTACCTGTTGAAGCAGGTAGGGAAATCCCCTTTGCTTTTCCACCATTCGATGGAGCGCGACGAGGCCGCCCGCGCCGGCCTGGAAACCAAGAGCCTGGACGACTATCGGCCCACAGAGCTCATTGAGAAGTCGAAAGGGGATCAAATTCAAGCCGCCACTCTGCTATTAAAGGAGATCTTCCGCGACAATGAAGTGTCTGGACGCGTGGCCCTCTATGGCAAGGCAGAACTTGGAGTTGGATTTGGCATATTCGACCGGCTGCAGGAAAGCTTGAATGGAATTGAGCTGGTCGGAGAGCCCGAGAACAGATCTGTGCTGTCACGGGCCCGCGCGACGAAAGACGAGCAAGAAGTGGAACGCATTCGGCAGATGGGAAAAGTCACCACGGCCGTTGTCGGTGATGTGGAAAGTTACCTGACCTCCCACCGGGCCAAGGACGGAGTTCTCGTCAATCGAGAGGGCGAAATCCTGACCATCGGCGAAGTAAAGCGGCAAATCAATCTGTGGTTGGCCATGCGCGGGGCGGAGAATCCCGAAGGCACCATATTCTCGATGGGCCGGGATGCGGCCGTGCCCCACAGCGCGGGCCAGGACGAGCAGCCGCTGGAGCTTGGCAAGACGATCATCTTTGACATCTTTCCCAGCGAGGCTGGCGGCGGGTACTTCTACGACTTCACTCGTACGTGGTGCCTGGGCTGGGCCCCGGACGAGGCAGAGGAGCTTTATCAGGACGTGCTTGAGGTATATCATTCGGTGTTTGATCGGCTAAAGGCCGATACACTGTGCCGGGAATTCCAGATCATGACCTGCGAGCAATTCGAGTCCAAGGGTCATCCGACCGTGCTCAATACCCCCGGTACTACGGACGGATATGTGCATTCCCTGGCCCACGGATTGGGACTGGCGATTCACGAGGCACCAGGCTTCAGCCACATTGAGAGCAACCAAGATACATTGGACCCAGGCACGGTGTTTACCTTTGAGCCGGGGCTCTACTATCCGACGCGCGGCCTCGGAGTGCGACTTGAAGATACGATCTGGGCCAATCCGCAGGGCGGTTTCGAGGTCCTGGCGGAATATCCGATGGATCTGGTGCTGAAGATCCCGGGGGCTTGAGATACCCGATCTAGATCGCAAATCAGTACGGGATTACTGAATGGCAAGCGGCGAAACACGTATTCTAGGGATCGAGACCTCCTGCGACGAGACTGCCGCGGCGGTCGTCGAAAACGGGCGGTCCATACGCTCCAATGTGGTCGCCTCTCAAGCTGCGGAGCACGCCGCCTACGGCGGCGTTTATCCGGAGGTCGCCTCGCGCCTTCACGTTGAGGCCATCTACTCGGTTGTTTCGGAGGCCCTGGATTCGGCCCATGCCGGACTCGAAGCCATCGATGCCATTGCCGTAACCCGCGGCCCGGGCCTGGCAGGCTCGCTCGTGGTGGGCATGAACATGGCCAAAGGCCTGGCGTTGGCTGCCAACTTGCCGATCCTGGGCATCAACCACCTGGAAGCCCACCTTTACTCCATCTGGCTGGTCGAAGAGGAGCCAGAGCCTAATTTTCCGCTGCTTGCGCTCATCGTCTCCGGTGGACACACGGAGTTGGTACTGATGGAGGACCACCTGAAATACAAGCGCTTGGGCGGGACGTTGGACGATGCCGCGGGCGAAGCCTTTGATAAGGTGGCCCGCCTGCTCGGTCTGGCGTATCCAGGCGGGCCGGCGGTTCAGGAGGCCGCTGAAAAGGGCGATCCGGAGTCCTTCAAGTTTCCGCGCGCCTGGCTGGAAGGGACCTGGGATTTCTCCTTCAGCGGACTCAAGACTGCCGTGCTGCGCGAAGTGCGCGAGCGCCAACCGGATTTGAAGGCAGGCGTAGAGGCACCGCGACCCGGGCTACCCATTGCGGATATCTCCGCCGCCTTTCAAGCAGCGGTGGTCGATGTACTTGTGGTGAAGACGCTCGAGGCCGCCAAGGATTTCAAGGCACAGGAGATCCTGGTGGCGGGCGGAGTGTCTGCCAATGCGCCGCTACGCGCGGCCTTCGAAGCTCAATCCAAGCTTCCGGTGCGTACCCCTCCCCTGGAACTTTGCACCGACAATGCCGCCATGACCGCCGCCGTCGGACACCGGCGCTTCGGCGCGGGCCAGCGTGACGCGCTGGACATGGACGTCCTTCCCAGCTGGCCGCTGGATCAAAGCCCCAACTAATTGGCAATCCGGATAATTCACAAACCCGCCCCCTCGCGCGTGGATTCAGCTAGCGATCCGTGTCCCGCTTCCGGAATGATCGAGAGACCGTTCCCAAAGTGACTTAGTGTCGATTTTGCGGTCCGGGAATCTGGCCGTGGCCTGAGCCAGCAGCGCGGACCGATAGATCAACCCACTTGTGGGCTCACCTGTACTCCTAGTTGGCACCCATTTCTCGCAAGCGCGAAAATTCTATCAGGTACTGTTCGGCTAGCTCCGGGCTGTAGATAATGAGCACGTTCTCGTCATTCTTCTCTTCGGCGTTGCGGCTAAAGTTGTAGGAGCCAGTGATCACAATGCTTTCATCCACGATGATCACCTTGTGGTGCATCTTGCGCGGGTTGCCATCGAGCATGATATCGAGACCGGATTCCTCAAACCGCGCCACATCGCTGCCCTGGTTCTGCGACTGATCGGCGTCAAACAGACCCTGCACCTCGATCCCCTCGCTGGCCCGACGCAAGATTGTGTCTGCGATAGTGTCGAGTGTCAGGTTGAAGGCCATCACATGAATGCTCTTTTCGGCACCTTGGAGCAGGGCGACAATACGGTCCCCTACGCGCATATCCGGTGAGAAGAGCACCTCTATCTGGGTGCCTCCCGCCTCGATGGTGTTCTGGGGGAAATCGGGCCACGATAGCGGTCCGAAGCGATCCTCGATAAACATCTCTTCGAACTCTTCCGTGTATTGCTCGGCGAGGTTGGCGGATTCAATGCGTAACAAGTTATTGTTGTTGCGGTATGCGCCATTGACCGTCAGGTTCATAGATCCGGTCCAGACTTCTTCTCCGTCAATGACTACGAACTTGTTGTGCATCAGTGGCTGTCGCTCATCCTCCCGCACTTGAATGTCCGCCAATGCCAGTGCTTGGATCTCGGGATTTGACGCGTAGTCGGACTCGGTGACTACTCGCACCTTGAGTCCCCGCTCCTGCGCCCTGATTAGCGCGTCCCGGATGCTCCACAGGTCGATTTCCTGGGCGGCTACATCGATGGATTCGGCGGCGGCATCCATCGCGGCCGCAAGCTTCGCATCCGGACCACCCCTCAGAGTAGAGGCGGACGCCCCCTCTGGATTGGTGAAGTAGAGGCTGTACCAGGTACCTGCGTTCGCTTGGGGCTCGACCGCTGATTGCGGCGGCGTCATGAATTGGATGGCCAGATTGGCGATGTAAAAAAGCAGGAGGGCGACGATGGATCTACTGACACGCTGCCTGTTCATATTCAAATCCTAACCGAGTGCAGCCAGAATCTCGCGAATCAGGCCAGGTCCTCGGTAGATGAGACCCGTATACACCTGAATCAGGGCCGCGCCCGCGTTCAGTTTCTCAATGGCCTCTTCCGGCCCAAATACACCGCCGACACCGATGATAGGAAGCCCTCCCCCAGTCTGTGCGCGTACTTGTTGGATCATATCGGTGGACCGACGGAATAGGGGCAAGCCGCTCAGGCCACCGGCCTGGTCTATCGATGGCGCCCGCAGCCCGGCTCGCGAGGTCGTTGTATTGGCTACGATGATCCCATCCATTCCAATTCCCTGGATGACTTCAATCGCCTCTTCAAGTTCGTAGGCGCCCAGATCGGGAGCCAGCTTCACCAGCACCGGCCGGCTCTTCCCAGACTCGGCAATGAGCCGTGCGCGCGTGTCAGCCAGATCGCTCAGAAGGTCTTCGAGGTATCGGCGTCCCTGCAGCTGTCGAAGGCCAATCGTATTGGGAGAGGAGACGTTTATTGCCAGGTAGTCGGCGCTCTCATAGACGAGCTCCATCAAGCGTGCATAATCCCGACTCGCCTCTTCGATAGGCGTGTCGGCCGATTTGCCGATATTGATCCCTAATACAGTATTGGCTGGCCGGCTCCTGAGCCTTTCGAGCAACCGCGAAACCCCTTGATTTGGAAAGCCCATTCGATTGATGAGTGCCTTATCTTCCACCAGCCGAAAAAGGCGCGGTCGAGGATTCCCTTGCTGTGGCGCTAATGTCACCGTTCCAAGTTCGAGGTGGCCGAACCCAAGGCAGGCCAGTCCGTGCATGGCCAGTCCGTCCTTATCGTAGCCAGCGGCTAACCCCACTGGGTTCGCAAATTCCAATCCAAATGCCTGTACCCTGAGCCCTGGATCCTCAAATGAAAATATCCGGCGCAGGCCGGACCTCAGCGCCGGGATGGCGCCTGCCAGTGCTAGCATTTGCAGCGTCAGGCGGTGGGCGCGTTCAGGTTCCAGCCGAAATAAGAGAGCGCGAATCGCGTCATAGCTTGCCATCTAACTCGCATTTCATCATGAGCAGCGCGCTTAATCAAGCGTTCGAAGGCAGTTCTTCCCTCTACAGCCGAAGTGCGATCTGCTTGATCATCTAAGCGCCTACGCGTGTCGAAAGCGCGATCAGCCACTGTCCCAGCCAGTAAGTGGACAACACCAGAGCCCGAGCTGCCGGGAATGGTACACGAAACCGATCGACGGCTAACATCGAGTCAGAAGCAAGGAAGAGCACCGCGCCCAATGCAGCAATCACAAGACCGGTACTCTCCGATTCCAGCGCAGCACCAATTGCCTGCGCAGTCATGACGGTGATGAGCACGACATATGCAAGAATTGGGATTCTGAGCGACTTTCCCACCCCGGGCCAGAGAAAGCGAGCCATGAGGGTCGCAAAGATTATCAGCGGAATGGCGGAGAGATTTATTAAGGCGATGCCGGCCGCCGCAATAAATGCTGCAAGGTAGAGCACGTGCGTGGCCGCAAAACTCGCGATCCCCAACACAAACCGCTCCTCGGGCAGCATCAGCAGGATATCGCCAAGGAGCGCGAACGCCAGGCCTCCCGCGATGAGCGGAATGTAAGCGCCCCCTGAAGCGGGCACCAGGGCCAGGACGGGCACAAGAATAAGCGTGGTCGTCAGCGGTTTAGTGATGTAGAAGACGATCGGTTTGCGGCCGTAATAGCTGCTGAGGATGGCGACCGCGGCGGAGGCGAAGGTCAGAACAGCGATCGCTGGGTAAACGACCTCAGTGAATTCCATGAGCTTCCCCCCGCGGTCTGCTACGGCGCGTCAAAGCCAGGGGTGGGACAGTACGACGGCCGGATTCTCCTTCGATCTAATTATCGATGTATGGTGGATACCGGTATTGGCTAGCGCACGACCTCGAGTTCGCCAGATCCTGCACCGGAAGGCGCCGGAGTCGAGCTGACAATCAGCGCTCCTCCGATGGTCTCCAGCGACCATCGCAATTCAGGGTTGCGAGTGTCACGCGCTAGCGAAGTGACCGCGTTGATCAGGCCGTAGCGAGATTCATCTGCGCCTTTTGCAAAGCGCCGGTGCGTCTCCTCGATAATCTCGCTCGCTTGATCGGCCGGCAGCCCGGACAGATGCGGCATGAGTGTCAGGCGTGGATCAGGGAACAAGCCCCGGGCCCGCTTCATTTTCTCGGCATAGCCTTCGAAATCCTGCTCTTGAATGCACATGCGCACCGACTCTCGAAGGCCGATTTCCATCTCGATCGGACTGACATGTTCGGTGTTCGCAACGTGCTTTGTAGCCACTGCTTGGGCCACGATCGCTCCGTTGATACAAACGCGACGGAAGACGTACGGATGCACCCAAATGTCCTCCCAGGCGGCCTTCAGTGCAACACCTTTGTCGACACGATCTCGGCGAGCCACCTTCTCATTCTTGGGCAGCACGGCTCGCGTGAACAGCAACGTACCGTCATCGAAAGTGTCAGTGACCTTGCCACCGGCCGATTTGACCTCTTCTTCGAATACCGTTTGAATCTGTGCCGTGGTTAGCGATGCGTTCCAGCTCATCGGATTCGTCTCCTTCCCCAGCCTCAACTAACGAAGTTCGAAATGATCATACCAGCTTGCCGTAGGACGCGATTTAAGAGCCGGGTTCTTAGCAAATACGCTCAATCGGCAAACGAATCTGTTTCGCCTATTCGACTGGCGCGAGGGATGCTTACTCAGAAACATAGCGGGGGTAAGTTTCCTTGGCCGTCTCGGCCTTCTCAAGGTCCAAATCCAGGGTGACGAAGGGATCTTCGCTGCTGGTCAATCCAAGTAGCTCCCCGTCCGGGTCGATGATCCAGCCGCCACCTCCCCATTGGACTCCGCTGCCTTCTCCGCTTCTGTTGGAGGATATGCAGAAGGCGCCAGCCATGACGGCCGCCGCCCGTCCGCCGGCGATCCATTTGTCCACGGTCGAGCTTTCTGTTGCGCGCGGACATGCGAGCAGGTGAATTCCTTGGCGTGCGTAATCTCGCGCGTGCTCAGTGAACCAAATCTCGGTGCAGATGGAAAATCCTACCTGGATGGCCTTCGTCTCTACTACAGTGAAATCCGCCTCTCCACGCTCGTACCAGGTGGCCTCCCAAAAGCGCTCCTCGTCCGGAAGATAGTACTTATCATGAACGCGCAGGTAGCCCGACGTTGAATCCCAGATGAATCCCTCGTTGCGCCGCTGGGCGACGGGGCGCGAGGCGAGCACATTGGCAGGAGTGAGATCGGTCAGGCGCGCCATCCAGCGCTCATGTTCCTCGACCGAGGCCTCCCACTTTCCGACCTCGAAGGGTTTTGAGGCCGCGATCCAGGGGAAGAACGGCATCTCAGGCAGCAGCACCAATTCACTCTGCTCACGGGCCACGTGCTCAACCAGACGCGTCCACTCCGCCTCCTGCAGGGGATCGCTCGTCTCGCAAACTGTTACCTTGATCTTAGAGCTCCTATCCGAATCACAGCAACTACGGGCGCTAGCTCGCCAGAACTCCCTCGATGCGCTCCATTACTTCGTCGGTCAGCAGCGTGACGGCCTCCAGCGCAGCCATATTCTCCTTAATCTGATCCGAGGTGGATGCGCCGGTAATCACGGTGCTCACGTTCGGGTTTCTAAGACACCATGCAAGGGCCAGTTGAGCCATGCTGATCCCGAGTTCATCGGCCACGGCCTCCAGCTCACGGACCTTGGCAATGCGCGCCTGGCCTTCTTCACTATTAAACGACCGGAGCAACCACTCATAGCCAGGGAGCGTCATGCGCGAACCTTCCGGGATGCCCTGGTTATATTTGCCGGTCAACACGCCCGAAGCGAGCGGTGAAAAGGTCGTCGTGCCGAGACCCAGACTGTCGTAGAGGTCCGAGTACTCCACCTCGATACGCTCACGATGAAACAGGTTGTATTCTGTTTGTTCTGTTGTGGGTGCGATGAGTCTCCATTCCTTGGCCACTGCGTGTGCTTCTCTGAGATCATCGGCTGGCCATTCCGATGTTCCCCAATAGTGGACTTTTCCCATTTGAATGAGATCGCTCATCGCCCACACCGTTTCCTTGATGGGAACCTCCGCATCGGGCCGATGGCAAAGATAGAGATCCAGGTAATCTACCTGCAATCGCTCCAGAGCCTGATCGCAGGCTTCCATCACATGTTTGCGGCTCAGCCCGAGCTGCGTCGGCTTGGGATCCGGTACGCTTCCAAACAGCACTTTGCTCGAGACCAGATAACTGTCGCGTGGCCAGGCAAGCTCCTCCAACGCGCGGCCCATGATCCTCTCGGCTTCCCCATGGGCATACACCTCCGCGTTGTCGAAGAAGTTGACGCCGCTGTCATAAGCTGAACCCATGATCTCGACTGCCCGGCCCAGATCCAGCTGATTCGAGAACGTTACCCATGCGCCAAACGATAAGGCGCTGACCTTCAGGCCTGAATTTCCAAGACGACGATACTCCATCGAGTGTCTCTCCCCGGTGGCCGAAATCTTATCT